>Ga0316207_10000020_pt1 | contig 359391 bp, 334 predicted proteins | sample 6weekpyrite_MG_FD_204943 | JGI IMG/M metagenome (GOLD analysis project Ga0316207, IMG submission 204943) | Microbial mat bacterial communities from mineral coupon in-situ incubated in ocean water Damariscotta River, Maine, United States -... | ecosystem: Environmental > Aquatic > Marine >...
CTACTCCCATTGCGAACCCAGAAGCTAAGCCTCTCTTCGCTGATAATACTGCATGTTTCACTTGTGGGAACGTAGGTCGCCGCCTGGACTTTCTTATTAACCTCTTTTTAATCCCTATATTTGCTTACCAATACTGGTTATTTTATTTTTATGTATTGCTATATCTTATTTTCTTATAAAAATATTGTAGTTTATTGATTATTTATACATTTCAGAATCTCAGTGTAGTATATTAGATAACCGTAGGAGCTAGAGATGAATAAAATATCAACGGTACTAATTGTAGATGACATTCTTGTTAATAGAGAACTGTTAAGCGCTCATATAGAGGCCTTCGGGCATCAAACAATGCTCGCTGAAAATGGAAAAGTTGCCCTCAGCATGATAAAAAAGAATAAACCTGATTTGATTCTTCTTGATATTATTATGCCAGAAATGAACGGATTTGAGCTCCTGAAATTTTTAAAATCAGATATAAATTTAAAAGATATCCCGGTACTCCTGATCTCAGCCATGGATGAGATGGATGATATAGTAAAAGGCATCGAGCTTGGAGCTGAAGATTATCTGGTTAAACCCTTTAACTTGCCCATTTTAAAGGTGCGAGTAACAAAATGTCTAGAAAAAAAGCATGCATATGACAGAGAAAAGTATTATCTAGATCAGATCAAATCTATAAATAATAGTTTACAAGATCGTGTTAATAAGCAGGTGAAGGAAATAACTGATGCCCAGATGGGAATGATCTTTGGGATGTGTAAAATTGCAGAATCATCTGATTTGGATACGGGTGAGCATTTAGATAGAATGCGTGAATATTGTAAAATACTTGCGACTTCGCTCAGAATACAAGAGAAGTATAAGGACACCATTGATGATGTTTTTATTGACACTCTTTATAAGGCAAGTCCGTTACATGATATTGGCAAAATCGGTATTCCCGATCATATCCTAAAAAAAACCGGCAAATTAACACCAGATGAATTTGAAAGTATGAAAAGACACTCTAAAAAGGGGGCGCAAGCTTTATATGATGTTTTTAAGGAGCACTCCTCTAACCATTTACTCTTCATGGGAGCTCAGATAGCTGGAAGTCACCACGAAAAATGGGATGGCTCTGGTTATCCAGCGGCTCTTAAAGGTACAGAGATTCCACTTGCAGCCAGAATTCTTGCTTTGGGAGATGTTTATGACGCATTGACATCTAAACGTTCTTATAAGGAAGCCTTTTCACATGAAGAAAGCAAGAAGATAATACTTGAAGGAGAGGGCAGGCATTTTGATCCAGATGTTGTTAAGGCATTTTTAGATTCTGAAAGTGATTTTATAAAAATAAAAGATAGGTTTCATGACAGATAAAACATACGAATAGACCACATTTATGCCTACTATTTTGCTATAATTTTAAAAAAAGTATACTGATGTTTAAACTAAAAATAGAAGGTTCATGGAATGAACTTCTTATGCATGAGTTTTCAAAGCCTTATTTTTTGAAGTTACTCTCTTTTTTAGAATCTGAGTGGTCGCATTACTCTATTTTCCCTACTCATAATAATATTTTTAATGCGTTTAATACAACCTCTTTTGAAAACATAAAAGTAGTGATTATCGGCCAAGACCCCTATCATGGAAAGAGACAAGCCCATGGACTTGCTTTTTCTGTTGGTAATGAGCTTGCTTTTCCTCCCTCTTTAAAAAATATATTTCAAGAGTACAGTTCTGACTTGGGGCATAAGATACCAAAAAACGGCAATCTAACCAAGTGGGCTATGGAGGGTGTTTTTTTACTTAATACCGTTCTTACGGTTCGAGAAAACCAGGCACATTCACATAAAGACAAGGGGTGGGAAACTTTCACGGATGCAGTCATTAAGATGATAAGTGATAAAAAAAAGCATGTTGTCTTTATATTGTGGGGTAAACCCGCTCAGATGAAGGCCAAGTTGATTGATGAATCTAAGCATCTGGTATTGAAGGCGCCGCATCCCTCTCCGTTATCATCTTATAGAGGTTTTTTTGGATCTCAGCCTTTTACCAAAGTAAACAGATATCTGAAAGCTCATAGGGTTAAAGAGATTGATTGGAAACTTGAATAATGAGTAGTTGCTGAAGATATTAAACCTCTTTTTTAGTTCTCTTTGTTATAATTCCGTTATTAATTTACCCCAAAGGCCCTGTTAATGCGTGGATATAAGATTTTTGCTGGTTCATCTAGCGTTGAGTTTGCTAAAGAAGTTTGTCAATCTTTAGATATTCCTTTATCAAAAGCGGAGATCAAACGCTTCAGTGATGGTGAAATCTCAGTTCAGATTGCTGAGAGCGTCCGTGGACGTGATGTATTTATTGTTCAGTCAACGGGCGCACCTTCTAACGACAACCTGATGGAACTTCTTATTATGACGGATGCACTTCGCCGTTCGTCTGCAAGCTCAATTACGGCTGTCGTTCCATACTTCGGGTATGCGCGTCAGGATAGAAAAGCAGCACCTAGGGTTCCTATTACAGCGCGTCTTGTAGCTGATCTTATTGAAAAAGCTGGAGTTGACAGAGTCGTCACTATCGACCTTCATGCCGGACAGATCCAAGGTTTCTTTGATATCCCTGTGGATAATCTTTATGGTTCTATCATCTTTCAAGAGTATATTGAATCAAAAAATCTGAAAAATCCTATCATTGCTTCTCCGGATATCGGTGGTGTTGCCAGAGCACGTTATTTCGCTGAAAAACTTGGTCTTGAGATGGTTATCGTTGACAAGCGCCGTGAAAAAGCAAATGAAGCCGAAGTGATGAATATCATCGGCGATGTGACGGGAAAAGACGTTATTATGATTGATGATATGGTCGATACGGCGGGAACCATGGTTAAGGGTGCAGCTGCACTGAAGGCCAATGGAGCAACGTCGGTTATGGCCTGTGCAACACATGGTGTTTTATCCGGTAAAGCGTATGAAAACCTAAAAAATGATGCACTTGATGAACTTTGTATCTCTAACTCATTGGTAACGAAACCAATGGATAAGATCAAGGTATTAACAGTTGCTCCTTTGTTTGGTGAAGTTATTCGTCGTGTATATCATAATGAAAGTGTTAACTCACTGTTTTCGTAACTTGAACGTTAATGCTAAGTTTTGCTCAGCACAAGGCTCACTCGTAGTGAACCGCACTGAAAGATTTAAACTAACTTATACTAAGTAAGGTGTTTTTTTGAAAAATATTAGAAACTTTTCTATTATCGCCCATATTGACCACGGCAAGTCGACTCTTGCCGATCGTATTATTCAGGAGTGCGGTTCTGTCACGGAGCGCGAGTTAGGCACGCAGATGATGGATACGATGGATATTGAACAAGAACGTGGCATTACAATCAAGGCTCAGTCGGTTCGTTTGAATTATATCAAAGACGGTGAACCTTATATCCTTAACCTTATTGACACTCCGGGCCACGTTGATTTCTCTTATGAGGTGAGTAAATCATTAGCTTCTTCTGATGGCGCTCTTCTTATTGTTGATGCTGCACAAGGAGTTGAGGCACAGACAATTGCCAATGTTTACATGGCAATGGATAATGACCTTGAACTTCTTCCTGTTATTAATAAGATCGACCTTCCTGCAGCTGAACCTGAGCGTGTAGCCGAAGAGATAGAGTCAAGTATTGGAATTGATGCTACGGATGCCTTGCTAGTATCTGCCAAGTCGGGGATTGGAATTCGTGAACTTCTTGATGCCATTGTTGACAGGGTTCCCGCTCCAGCCGGTGATCCCGAAGCAACAACAAAGGCAATCATTTATGATTCGTGGTTTGACCCGTATTTAGGTGCTTTGGCCTTGGTACGTGTGTTTGATGGTAGTATCAAAAAAGGTCAAACGGTTAAGTTGATGAGTAATAACGAACAGCATCAAGTGCTTGATCTTATGTATCCACATCCGCTTAAGCGCCATAATACAAAAGAAGTACTTTCGGGTGAGATCGGGATTGTTGTTCTTGGTCTAAAAGAGGTCGGAATCATCAATGTAGGTGATACAATTACAGACGCGATAAACCCTGCCTCAGAACCTGTAGGTGACTACGAACCGGCAAAACCTTTTGTGTTTGCCGGAATGTACCCCATAGATACGGATAAGTTTGAGGATTTGCGCGATGCCTTGGATAAGCTACGTCTGAATGACTCTTCTTTGTCTTATGAACCAGAGACTTCTGTCGCACTTGGATTTGGTTTCCGTGTCGGTTTTCTTGGAATGCTTCACATGGAAGTTATCAAGGAGAGGCTAGAAAGAGAGTTTGACCTTGATTTGATTGCTACAGCACCTTCGGTTATTTATCATGTTTATATGAATGATGGTGAACTTGTCGAAGTCCAGAATCCATCAGAACTTCCCGAAGTAAATTTAATCGAGCATATTGAAGAGCCTTATGTCCGAGCAACGGTGATTACACCCAGTGAATATCTTGGAAATGTGATGAACCTGCTTGTCAGTAAACGGGGTGTTCAAAATAAGATGGATTATCTTAATGAGAACCGTGTCCTTTTGGAATATGAAGTACCTATGAATGAGATTGTTGTCGGTTTCTATGATACGCTTAAGTCGATTTCAAAAGGATATGCAAGTTTTGACTACGACCCGACAGAGTTTAAACAGGGTGATCTGGTTAAACTTGATGTCCGTGTGGCCGGTGATGTGGTAGATGCACTCTCTGTAATCGTTCCTCGTACGTCGGCTGATTCTCGTGGTCGTGAGCTGGTCAAGAACATGAAAGAGATTGTCCCTCGACAACTCTTTGAAGTGGCTATTCAAGCCTCTTTGGGTTCACGTATCATCGCCAGAGAGACGATCAAGTCTATGGGTAAAAACGTTACGGCAAAGTGTTACGGCGGAGATATCACCCGTAAAAGAAAATTGCTTGAAAAACAGAAAAAAGGTAAAAAACGTATGAAGGCCATTGGTAAGGTTCAGCTTCCTCAAGAAGCCTTTATGTCTGTGCTTAAAATGGACTAAAATGCGCTGTATGATATGTGAGAGTCTTAGTCTCAAGCATATCTGCAAAAGCTGTCAAAAAGAACTTCTTTCTCCCTCTTTGTATCAAAGAAAGATCCTTGGAAAAATTCCCGTTTACTCTTTTTATAAATATCAGGATATTGAGCCTCTTCTCTTAACAAAACATACTGACCTAGGGTTTTATATCTATACAATCCTGGCTCAAAATAGTTTTGCTCCATTTGCTCACAGTTTCAATTATGAGGGTCTTGCCTGCTCGGTCTGCATTGATGATCATGTACAAAACGGCTACTCACATACGGCACTTTTAAATAAATACCTCTCAAGCAAATCAATCAAACCCCGTTATGCAAGATTACCGGCTAAAAGTAAAGTGTCTTATTCAGGAAAAGCGTATCAATATAGACTGTTAAACCCGCGAAATTTTCAAATGAAGGAGTTTGAAGAGGAGGATGTTATCGTGATAGATGATATTATCACAACAGGCCTTACTCTTACTCAAGCTGTTCAGGTCCTGGAATCAAAAGGTAAGAATGTTCTCTTTTGTCTTACCCTCGCCGATGCAAGAAAATAGTGAAGTATTTACTAAATAAGGGTAAAATAGCTAAAAGATATTTTTTAAGAATAGATAAACTATAAAAAAAGGGATAAAATGGAATATTCAGATGAAGACTTAACGAGTTCATATGACGTATCACAGTCTGAAATCCCTGTATGGAATGCAGGCTCTGTCTATTTTGATGATGAAGTAGTTGAGTATCAAGGAAAGTACTACAAGGCATTACGTAAAACATCGGCAGAAGTCCCGGGGCGCTCTAAGACAGGTATCTGGAAAGAGTTGGATGTAGTAGAGGATACGCTTGCGTACGATACAGAAGATGATCTGTACGATAATGACATCATTCCTAATTCTACCGTATTAAAAAGCAAGGCAGAAAAATCACCTCAAGAGAGTGTCACAAGCAAAGCAAAGGAGACACTTCACACGTCGGTGAACAACTCTAAACGAGCTAAGGTTAGTATAAAGCCTTCGTATAAACCTATTGCAAAGAAAAAAACATTGCAAGAGCAAAAAAATGAAGAAAATGAAGAAAAGGTTAGAAAAGATAGAGTAAAACTAAAAATTTCCTCCGCGAAAGAGAATAAAACGCCTACTGTTGAAGTTAGTAAGATGACAAAATCTACAGTGCGCAAGATGACAATGACTCCAAATGATCAACATATAGTCAATGATATTTTAAGAGAAATAGATTTTCAAAAGATTAAAGGCTTAAACAGGGATGAGAACAATATCACCACAAACCTTATCTTAGCTGAGGGTATGAGAGAAGAGAGTAGACTGGTCTGGGAATCAAGTCATCCTGATGTGATCTCTCCAAGCGGTGAGGTCCATTGTCCACAAGATGGCCAAGATATTGCGGTGAACCTAAGCGTAACAGTACGTAAAAATCAAACATCCTCAACACGTTTTTTTACCTTATGGGTAAAAGCTGCAGAAAAAACCTACAGTGATGAAGAGTGCGTGAATATGGTTTTTGAAGCCCTGAGCTTTGATCACATCAGAGGTCAAAATCTTCAAGAAAACTCTATTACGCATGATCTTGAGTTGTTAACACACGGTTTGTATGAGACTGAAATCTTTTGGGCATCAGCAGATCGGGATATTATTGATGAGACGGGACACCTATTTAAAGAGAGAGTGAAAGCTGATACCACAATACGATTATATGCTATTATCAATAAGGCAAATAAAGAACGCCTTAAATATTTTGACCTTACATTACGAGGCTAATGCGTAGGTCGCTACCCGTTTTACAGACCTCTTTTTTTAGTGTGTTTTGTGGCCGCCGTGCATCCAAATAATTTTTGAAAACGGTGTAATCTATTTGTTACCTATAGAGGCTAAAATAAAATAATAATAAATAAATACTCAAAAATCCCGATATTATGGTCAATTTAAAGATTAAATACGTTATTTTAGGTTATACATAATATAAATTTCTGGGACATACATTGGCATCATTTTTTTCTTCAAATGCAGTAATCGGTCTTATTGATAAAAACACGGGTAGAATCAAGGTAGAGGATAAAATAAATATTATTTTAACACCTTCATTTTACTGGATCAAACGAGCTTACCTAGAAGTGAACTTTACCTCTTCTGCATTAAAATACGCACCGTCTATTTTTGAAGGAATGCTGCCCGAGGGAAACTATAGTTATTATGCGGTAAAGACAAAAAAAGAGTATATGTTTTTTGCTTATGACCCTGATGAGATTATCTCCAGTCTCAAGGCAAAGGGGATTACAGCTTCTCAAATTTCAGGGATCTATTTTGCTCAAAACGAAATGCATAATATCAAAGCTCCCGTGCAGTGTAATAAAGAAGATGCCGTAGTCGTTTATAATGACACCGTTTTGCAAGTACCTAAATATCTGGTAGATGAGTCTTCTTTAAAACGTAATCTGGATGAGATAAAAGAACTTTCAAAACATAAGATAACACTGCATAAAAGCAGTGTCACCCATTCCATCAAAGAGCTGGCTCCTGTGTTGAGTGTACTCGGGATGCTTATAGTTTTGTATACAACACAGCTCTTTTTCACCTATAAGCAGCAGCAAAAACTAGAGTCGCAAGGTTCTGTCTTTCAAGAGTATAAGCTACCTTTAACCTTCGTTCAAAACAGCTCCATTGAGAAAAAATTACGCAGTAGCTTTAAGGCACAGACATCATTTAGAAAGTTGATCTTTTCGATTTTGAAGCTTCCTCTGTCTCAGCGACAACGTATTAAGAGTTTAAGTTACGAGAAGGAACTTTTTACAATCGTCTTTGAAATGCAAGATTATGCACGATTAAGAGATATTGAACTCCATCTGCATAAATCCTTAGGCAAGTTGGTGAAAATTGATATTGAAAAAAATGTAATGAGGGTGAAAATAATATGATACGAACAATTCATCCCCTTTACCTGCTTGGCTTAATGTTGGCTCTGCTTTTGACCCTGATCTGGCAAAATGCTAAAATAGAGGAGGAAATCTCTTATAAGCTTTCGCAGCGTTCTGATGCAAGATCGATGGCAAAGCGGATCGTCGCCTTAAAAAAGGTCATGAAGACGGCACACAAGGGCCAGATAGATGCATTTTTAGACGGCTCTTTATTTACCGGGGCTGACTTAACACATAGAGTGAAAAGCGGACGTTATATTGTGAATGCACAAAAGATGAATGCCCGTCAGTTGCAGTCTTTTTTAAATCGTATTTTAAACATGAGTGTCAAGGTCGTACAACTGAAGGTTGAGAGTCAAAATGATAAGCACGTGAGCTTGTATATGGAGATAAGTCTATGAAAAAATTAATTAAACTCTTCTCTTATATGCTTGTCATGCTCTCATTATTGATCTTCTTTTTACCTAAGGTCAATCTCTATTATGCGGCTGAATCCATAATGAAAAAGAAAAATATCTATATATCTGATGAAGAAGTCCTCGATAAAGGATTCACCTTACAACTAAGCCATGCCAAGATTTTTTTTGACAAGCTTGCCTTGGCAGAGGTACAGAGTATTAGGCTTTCACCCTTGTTTTTTTATAATGTTATTAATGTTGATCATGTACTTGTGAACGAAGGCTTTTCGGATTTTTTACCTCAGGGAGTCAAAAATATCAAGGTGGAACATTTTATCTTCAATCCCATCAAGATAAACTTTCGGGGAGAGAGTGAAGACAGCCACTTTTACGGGAATGTAAATTTGCTTAAGAGAGTGCTCAGTGTGCATCTTCGTCTGGGTGGAAAAAGTGAAAAAAAATATGGAACTATGTTGAGAAAATTGACAAGAGAAGAGGGAGGTTATCTTTATGAATATAAATTTTAATCGTACTCTTTATCTGCGTTATGCCGTGCAGTTTTTAATTATGGTTTTTATTGCCAAGCTGATTGCCCTGGTCGCGTGGTTTTTTCTTCCAAAAACCGGGGTTCAAAATACACTTAAGTCAGAGTTTACAATGCCTTATATGCGCTATAGTATCGATGACTTCAGACTTAAGGCATCTGAAGTAAAGGTTGTTGAGGGGGCGAACTCCTTATCTATTGATTCGATTATCTTAAAAGCGATTTATATGATGGGCGAAGAGAGCATAGTTGTTGTAGCACCGAAGAGAAGCAAAGACAAGAGTAAGACGATTGCTATAGGCGATCTCTTTGAAGGATATAAACTCAAAAAAGTTTATGATGAGTATGTCATATTTGAGAGAAATTATAAACAGTATAGGCTTTATATGTCAAAACCCAAGAGCTCGTCTCGTTGGAAAAACATAGCCAAGAAAACGACAGTTTTAAGTGAAGAACCGGTACGCCGTATCGCCTCAACCGAGGTGAAAAAGGCGATAGCCAATCCAACCAACATCTGGAAAAATATCGGCTTAAGAGAACACTTTTCTAAGGGTAAACAAGATGGTTTTAAGGTGAGCTTTGTACGAAAAGGAACGGTTTTTGAATCATTGGGACTCAAAGTCGGCGATGTGATCCAATCTGTCAATAACAAAGAGCTGAAAAACAATGCACAAGCCTTTAGTGCCTACAAAGAGTTTAAGGATGCGAAGGCCTTAAAGCTAACTATTTTACGAGGGAAAACCACAATGGAGTTAGAATATGAGATTTTTTAAACAACTATCTGTCATACAGAGTGCTAGGGCTTGTTTTAAAACAGGTTTAGTAGTGCTGATGCTGGCGGCAAGTGTGCAGGCAAACGTAGATAAAAATGAAGAAGTATCCATAAATTTTAAAGACCTGAGTATCAATGAGTTTGTTGATCTGATGTCAAAAATATTAAAGAAAAACATTCTTCTCACCCAACCTCTGGCAGGAAAGGTAGAGTTCTATTCAGCTGCTCCTGTGAAAAAATCAGATATTACAAATATATTTATATCCATTTTAGAATCAAAGGGGTTTACCCTTGTAGAAAATGGGGAATTTTTACAGGTCGTGCGCAGTGCAGAAGCATCAAAATACAATCTCAAAGTCGTAAGCACCTGGGGGAAATCGGGGGATCATCAAACGATGATAACTCAGCCTATACAGGTCAAGGGGGAGAATGTGGATCAAGTGGCAGCTAAGATTCGTCACCTTATCTCAAAATCGGCAAAACTGGTAACGCTTAAAGAGAGCGGTGTGATGCTCTTAAGCGATTACCCCAGAAATGTAGCAACCGTTAAAAAAGTAGTCCGTGAGATCCAGCGGCAACGCAGCTTTGAGGTTAAAGTGATTCCTATCCAAAATGCAAAGATCACAACAGTCTATCAAGAGATAACTGAGATTTCCAAGACAATTTTCAATCAGACCGTTCCCAGTGAAGTGGTCAAGGTGATGCAAAACACAGATCTTAATTCACTGGTACTCATCGGAAATGAGAAGAACATTAACAAGCTTGAAAATTATATCAAGCGCTTAGACTCAGATGATCAAAGTAATTCTGAAGGGGTGGAGATCATCGCTTTGAAAAACTCCAGCGCTGCAAATGTGATGAAGACACTGGATACGGTCATTGCCAAGAAAGCCTACCCTGATCCTTCGTTAAAACCGGATATCTCGTTGAATGAAGAGATCAATTCCATCATCCTTATCGGTCCGGAAGTGTCAATCAAGTCTTTGGTCAAGGTGATAGAAGTCTTGGACAGAGAAAAATTTCAGGTCTATGTGAAGGCCAGGATTATGGACTTTAGCAATAAAGATACGGAAGCACTTGGTGTGAAGTATGGACTTGATGGGGGAGTGGCAAACTCAAGCGGTATCTACACATTGGCAAGTAATTTTGGAGGCGCCTCTATCGCTCCTGTTAACCCGGCTCTTGCGGCAGGCCTTATCGACAGTGTTGGTGAAATATCCAAGGGCTTGGCCATTGGTGCGACGCTTGACTTCTTACAGCAAAATGGTGTTTCACGTACGATCTCAGAACCTTCGATCCTCTGTGTGAACAACATTGAGTCTTCTATCTATGTCGGTAGAACGCTCTCTTTTCAAACGGGAACCTTGACCAATGCCTCTTCGGATTCAACGGCGGCTGTTTCAAGCTCTTTCAAAAGAGAAGATGTCGGTTTAACCCTGAAGGTCAAACCGCGTGTCTCTTCAGGTGAAAAAGTGACCCTTGAAGTGACGGCGATCTTGGAAAACGTGACCAATGTTGACAGCAACGGCCAGCCGGTCACCACTAAGCAGGAGGTGACAACACAGATCATTCTCTCTCACGGTGAGACCATTGTTATCGGTGGACTCTCCAAAGATCAGACCAATACGGTGGAGTCGAGGGTTCCTTTACTGAGTGATATTCCTCTTTTGGGTTCACTCTTTACCCATACACAAGATGAGGTTGATAACCAGTCCATGGCGATTGTGATAACGCCTTACGTTGTCACAAACAGTGCCAGTCTCTCAAGACTTCAGGAAAACCTGGGTATCTTGGGCAAGGTCCAGGAACAATATAATCTTGAGGTCTTCAAGAAGATAGAAGACGCCGCAAAGGACAGACTTGGTGGCAGCGTGGCTGAGACAGAAGAGAGCAGTGAAGATGAGATCTAACAAAGCTGAGGTTGGATGATGATTTTACCGGAATATTACCATGATACAAACCTTCCTATGGCGGAAGTCGATGGTATAGATTTTGATATTGCCCTTAAAAACCATCTTCTTTTTACCAAGGTAGATGAACAGCTTGTCGTCGCACTCAGTGAGCACAGGCTGATCGAAAGTAGCAACTATCTTAATAAACTCAGCCTTGACGCACAGGTGATGATCCTGGATGAGATCTCGTATGAGAGACTTTACAACAGGTATCTTGAGACTAAGACGGACAGAGAGATCGCTTCTATGAAAGATGAGAAGCATGAAGATGATATCAACGAGGACGAGCTCTCACTGGATGAGTTCTTAAGGACATCGAGCGATATTTTAACCTCGGAAGAGTCCGCTCCTATCATTAAGTTCGTTAATGCACTGTTTTATCAGGCAGTAAAGAAAAAGGTCAGTGATATTCATATCGAGACCCATGAGAGCAAGGGTGAGGTTCGTTTTAGATCAGATGGCGTTTTGTACAAAAATGCAGATATGGACAGAAAGGTCATAGATCTTGTCATCAGCCGTATCAAGGTTGTTTCAAACCTTGATATTTCTGAAAAGCGTCTTCCCCAAGACGGGCGCACCCAGGTAAGGATCGCGGGTGAAAATGTGGATGTGCGTGTTTCGGTCCTGCCCACTTTTTACGGGGAACGTGTTGTTATGCGTATCTTGATGCAGGGTGATCAGATCCCTCCTCTTGTAGAGCTAGGCTTTAATGAGGTGATGATAAGCCGTTTTGAAAAAGTGCTTCAGTCCTCTCACGGTATTATTCTGGTGACGGGTCCGACAGGTTCAGGTAAGACGACGACCTTACACTCTTTTTTGCAGTATGTAGCGACTCCGGAAAAAAATATTATTACGGTTGAAGACCCGGTAGAGTATAAGGCGACTAATATCAACCAGATACAGGTCAATGAAAAAGTAGGGCTTAGTTTTGCCTCGGCTCTTCGTTCTATCTTGCGTCAAGATCCCGATACGATCATGATAGGAGAGATCCGTGATGAAGAGACAGCGCAGATCGCAGTACGTGCAGCCCTGACAGGGCACCTGGTCTTTTCAACCCTGCACACAAACTCGGCTGCGGCAACTTTGACACGTCTTTCGGATATGGGTATTGAGCCCTTCTTGATCTCTTCTTCACTTCTTGGGATTTTGGCGCAACGACTTGTACGAAAACTCTGTCCTGCATGTAAGCAAGAAGATGAGACGGCAGAATCTTATGTGAAGGAGTATGGTCTTCCTGATGATGTGGTGATCTATAAGCCTTTGGGCTGTTCCAAGTGTGGCTATAACGGATACAGCGGACGTGAGGCCTTGGGTGAGTTGCTGATCATGGATGATGGTCTAAGAAACCTGCTCAAAACAAGTACCAATGAGATCGATATTCGTAACTATAGCGTCAAAGCCGGTCTCAAGACCATTCCTATGCAGCTCAAAGAGATCTTGATTGCAGGCGAGACATCTTTAGACGAGGCCATTAGAATAGGGCTACACGAAAGTAATTAGGACAAGATTGTGACAAGGCAAGCCGATCAGAGAAATGCTTTTACCCTCATTGAAGTCATGATCGCTGCGATACTGATCTCTGTGGTCGGCCTTTCTCTTTTACAGATGCATCAAAACAGTGCAGAGATGAGTTACAAGATGCAGAAAAAATTCAAGCACTCGGACTGGAGCTTGATGGCTGCTTTTGAGTCTAAGCTGGAAAAAGTGAGTAAAAACACCCGTTTTGACACCTTGACTAAGCCCTTTAATATAGATGTTCGTTTTATCCGCCAAGGCTTAAATCATAAGGTTAAAATCAGCACCGACCTCGTGAAACGGATTCAGGCTTCTGACATCTCCAAAGATATTGAAGAAGAAAGTTCCGAGTTGACTCCTTTATTTGAAGGCTTTAATTTGGAGGTGTATCAACAAAACATACAGATGGAACACGAGAGCTATTCGGTGTACAGGATGGTTAAACCGTGAAAAAGGCTTTTACTCTCATAGAACTGATGATCTCTATTATTCTTCTGTCTTTGATCGTCAGCTTTTTATATCAATCCGTAGCGCAGCTGCAGAGCTCAAACCAACAGTTCTTGCAAAAAACCAATGCTATACAGAAACGAGAAGAGGTCTTGAAACTTCTATATAATGACTTCATCAATGCCAGCTCGGTTGAATGGTCTAATAAGGAGAAAAACCTGGACGCGATAGTCATGCAGAGCAACAACAGTCTGCACGCAATGACACAGCCTTATCTTAAGTACAAGGTTTACCGGGATGATAATACCCTGCGACGTGTTGAAAATCCGTCTGAAACATTAGATGCAGAAAACAAGGTCTTTCGTTTTAATGAGATTGTCAAAGAGGTGAGTTTTTTTAAAGTCTATGCACAAAAAGGGCATTATCTCGTTTATCTGAAGGCGAAGGACATGGATGATATCTATCTTGATATCGTACCTCCCGCCTTGAGTGTTAAAAAAGTAAAACCCGCCGGCGGTACACCAAACTCCGGCCCAAACAATAATACTAAAACGAGGGCTAAGGGATGAGTATATTAGAGTATGGTATGTGGTTGTATGAAGTAACGCATATACAAGGTAGTTTGACGTGATCTTAAGACGTGCATTTTCTCTGATCGAACTTATGCTGGTTGTCGTGATAATCGGTATCGTATATGCCATGGCACTCTCCACATTCAAGCCGCCTGAGAAAAAAGAGCTGGAGACCTTTTCATTAACGATGCTTCCGCAGTATCTTCGTCAAAATTTTTCGCTGATGGATGCAAAACTGGTCTGTTTTTCACCTTGCGGAAAGTGCAAGATGTTAGTCGATGGAGAGTGGATGGAAGATGAGGTGGATCTTTTCCCCTCTTCGGATGTAAAGTCCTATGAGTTGGACTTGGAAGGTTTCGCTATTGAAAAAGAGTTTGCCCCGCATGATATTAAAGATGCCTATAGAAAAGCCTGTTTTATCTTGCACAAGCGTCCAAATGATTCGATTTCACCTCTGGTGTTGGAGACAGAAGGGAAATTCCTCTATTATAAGGCAGGTTATGAAGAGGTTGAGCGATATGACTCTCTCGCTGCCATCCAGGATCAATATCAAAAAGTGACAAACATTATAAGGGACGAACATTGATTTTTAAATATAAGGGCTTTAACGATAAGGGGAAGAAAGAGAAGGGCACTATTGAAGCCTCATCTATGGAAGAGGTAAAGCTAAAACTCAAGGCGCGCTCTATTTTATATGAGAGTATCCGTGAAGAGAGACCCTCTTTGCTGCAAAGCTTTAAACATATGCGGGCCAAGGCTATCTCAAACAAGGTCCTGATCAACCTCTCCAGAGAGATAGCGGCTTATGTGCGTTCGGGCATGACCATAGTCAGTACGACAAAGCTTCTTCGAAATCAGTATAAAAATGACAAACGCACCTCCTTGTTTCTCTCTACGGTGGGAACATTCCTGGATGAAGGAAAGAGTTTTCACGCGGCTTTGGACTCGCAAACCGTGTACAGCCTGCCGCACTTTTATAAGCAGTCTGTCAAGGTGGCTGAAGAGCGCGGTGTGATGGATGATGTCTTAATGGAGCTGGCACGTTTTATGAAGGAGCAGGAGCGCTTGAACAAAGAGGTCGGCTCAGCTCTGTTCTATCCGGGCTTTATGATCTTGGTCGCTATCGGTGCGATCAGTTTTATGTTCGCGGTAGTTGTTCCGCGTATTACGGATATCTTTAAACAGATGAAACAAGAGCTCCCTCCTATCACGGAAGTGGTGATCTCAATCGGTGACTTTATGGGGGCGAACTTCCAACTTATAGGTATACTTTTTGTGGCCTTTATCGGAGTGTTTAGCTACCTGATGAAAAGCATGCCGGCATTTAAATACGGGGTGGACACGCTTAGCTTGAAGATGCCCCTCTTTGGTGATATTATCAAAAAGAGTGAACTGGGCCGTTTTGCTTATATGAATGCACTCCTGATCCGTTCGGGTGTTCCCATGGTCCAGTCCATCAACCTCTCATCTCAGATCTTGAAAAACACGGTGATCTCGGGTATCTTACAAAAGGCGGCAAAAAAGGTGGTTGAAGGCTCACGTCTCTCGGCCGCACTTGCTTCGGATGAGGGGGTTGTGGGGATCGGATTTATCCAGTCTATCGCCCTGGGAGAAGAGACGTCTAACGTACCTGAGGTCTTAAGTAATGTAGCAGAGCTCTATTTTGAGGATAACAAAGATAAGATCGGTATTGTCTTGTCCCTGATGGAGCCTATGTTGATGCTCTTTGTCGGTGGGGTGATCGGCGCTATTGTTATCGCTATGCTGCTTCCTATCTTCTCGATGAACATAGGATAAACACAGATGAAAAACCGTTCCGCTATTGCCTTGATGCTCACACTCTTTATGCTCTTGGCTATGAGTGCCGCCTTAAGCGTCACTCTGGCTCTTTTTCAAAAGAACTTTGAGACTTACAACAGCAATGGGTTTCGTATCCAAAGTACGGTTTTGATCGCTGACGCGGTAAAGCTTCTGGACTCTCTGTCAAAAGATATTGGAAGTTCACCTGAGGCTTTTGACCTGCTTGTTCAAAGTGCGGAAGAGCTTCCCCTGCAGATAGGAAGTGTTGATGTGGTGCTTAAGATCCGTCCCAAATGGGCTAAGTTTAATATCAACCATTATGAGAGGGCTAAACATTACGACAAGCTGTACTCTTATCTCTTAGAACGTGGACTTCAGCGTCCCGGTTATATTCTGGATATGATAGAAGACTCGCTGGATGAGGATAATGAGGAACAGCAGTATGGAAGTGAAAGAGTCCTGTATGATCCGTTTTTTATTCAAGGGGAGATCAGGGACTATCATCAGTTCTTAAAACTTCTTGATACCTATGCCAAAGAGACGAAGGATATGAATATCTATAAGGTACCTTGGAGTGCATGGATCGACTTTAACAGTGAGTATATCGACGAAGCGTATATGACGGTTGAGATGCAGGCAGTACTTGAGGCTCCGGGCGGGATTAGCAATAAATTGGAAGACTTTGATAGTAGGGTGCAAGCTAACGAGTCAGAAGTGCATTGCGAGGTCTATCTGCGTCAGGATAAGGCAGAAAGTATAGCCTCCTTTGATTTTAGTTTTGATTCAAAGTCGATCACTAATTTTAAGGCGATTTTGTAAGATCCTGTTTTTGGGTCTTAAATAATAGGCTTTTTATGTTTTCATTGAATGCTATTTACTTGTGTCATATTTATTCGCGCAATAGTAGCTGTAAGCCATAAAGGTTATCAGAGAAATTGCAAAAAGAAGCGGAGCGATACTAAAGGCTATCGTTCCATCTAGTGAAAACACGATTCTTGTGAAAGCTATCAATGCAACAACAAGTATAGTTGGAATCAGTATCCACCTTCTTTCCAGGGGTTTTCTGTCGGCCACTAATAAAAGCACGGCCCATGAGAAAATTACTACAGATGCGAGGCCCATGGGATACACTGTTTCTGTTACGCCCATTCTTTTAGGTATCCATACTAATATCGCGATACCGAGGTCCGAAACTGCTGCGATCCAATAGCTTATTCGTAATAATAAAACTGGCCTTTGCATGGGTCATCCTTATTGGAAGTGTTTAATTAACATCTATCATAACGATTTATTTCGATAATAGAGATAAGGTTTGTCATCAGCGATAATTTTTCACAGGGTACATTGCTGCATTGCACTGTCGCATTCTTTTATAATTATTTCATACCACGAGATAGCCATCATATTTTTCCCTATTTTTGATGTAGAACAACTCTGTACTGTTTAACACCTTATATGATGAATGTTAAGAAAATGATAACATCAACATATAAAAAATCAAACTGTTTGAATGCCGTGATTTTTAAGAAACAATAAAGTGTAATGAAAATACCCGACAGCTATGGATATCACGGCCGTTGAAAGAGAGCATCTTTTCCGGCACTAAATGCCGATACCCCTGTCGCTAAAGGGCAAGTGGGGTAGTTGCTTTCATACACGGCTGAAGAAAATAAGAGAAAGGCCAAATAAAAGTAGTTAGCTTAATAAGACATCTACAAGATGACTTAGTAAGGCGGAAGGGTCAATAAACGGCCATCCACAATAGCACGTCCCACCGTAAAATGATACAGACTCTGAAACTGATTTGAGTCCAGACCCAGAAGGTAATGAAAACTGTCATCGAGATAACAGCCTATACCCGTGGCTGAAATACCCAGTGCTGTGGCTTCAAGATAGAGCTGCTGACCGATGGCGCCACACTCCCAGTATAACTCTTTATACCGGTGCGGGCCGTATTCATTTATCTGATCGGAGAACTCACAGAGCATACCTAAAGAGAAAGCACCCTCTGAAGCGATGGCTTGATTACAGGAGATGGCTCTGGCTTGAGAGCTGAAGTTGGCTTTTTCAAGACAGTAAAAATCTTCTCGTATCTCTTCCCATAAAAAGGAGTTTCGCATCAGACGTTTTAAGGATGAGCGGTGTGCTCTGTTTCGTATCAGTATATACAGACCCTTGTCCAGTGCCTCTACATCATGTACAAAAAAGACAAGATCAGCCGCATTCTCGCATCCGTCCATACTCTCTTTAACCGAGTTTATCATACTGAAAAACTGTTCTTGATTGATGCTTGCATTGTCCGCATTCATCATCTGAGCAGAGCGTCTTTTTAAGACGACCTGTTTCGACTCCAGACTTGGTACTCTGGCCACGGGCAGCTTGTGTACCTCTTCTCTAGGCATTGCTTTTGAAAGGCTGGCGGCTTCAATCCTTTTTATCATCTCCCACTCTTGATGTGCAGGACTGAGAAGATTGGCCTTTCCTTCATACGTCGCGGGAAGTTCTTCAAGGAGATTTGATATATCTATATTTTGTTTTTGAAGAGGTGAGATGGATAGAAGCATATCCGGAAACTCGCCTTCATTTGCACTATGGCGGTTATCTTGATCTAAGCCCAAGAGACGGGAGAGCTCTCTGTCATCAATATCTCGTACTACCTGAGTTTTCCATCCTAGCATCATAGCAGAGACCTGAACCGCTCTTAGGGCGTGGCCTGCGTCTAAAGAGCAGTATCTAAAGGCACGTTCTCCATACTTCCACACCTCCCTCCATGTGATTGAGCTGAGTGCGACCAAAAAGCTTCCCTCTTCCAAGCTATTCCAAAAAGTAGAGTCAAATTCGCATAGTCTTTCTAAACGGTGCTCTTTGGGTGCATAATGCGAGAGAGAACTTTTTTCCGAGATACCCTTAATCGGAGGAAGGATGATATAGCCTTCAGTAGGTTGAAGGTTTCCGCTTGAAGCGTTGCATCGCAGGGCCCATTTATCACCTCCGGCCTGTTTCCAAGCCGCCAAACCCAGTGAAAACTGAAAGAGTTGGGATATGGACTGTATAAGCAGGGGGGCAGAAGGCAGCTCATCATCAAAGATAAGATGATAGGGCGGGGTGACATTATCAAGACTAAGGGGAAGGTCTATCTGTTCTGAACCCTCGTAAGAGCGAAAAGGATCGGGCTGTGTCGCCCAGTCCATGTACCCGATGGAGCGTGCGTATCGTTGTGGTGCGTGTTTGGTCTCATTATGGTAAGTGAAAATTTCATTAATATTTTTATTCATAACGACATCATACGCCCATTTTCTTAAAAATGCAAGATAGCTTCTAGCAAAAGAAAATTATAAAATTTGTTTTAAACTGCATAGCTTTTCTTAGGATTTGTATATCAGTTTTCCTGCTCTGGATTCACTCTCATCGATGATATTTTGAATCTGTCTTTTGACCTTGTCATATCTGAACTGTTCTTTAAAGCCATTGATACGACCACCTGAAGCATTGGGGTGACCACCGCCTCCGGCCCACTCTTTGGCGATCAAGGAGACATCTACCTTGTTGTTCGCTCTTAGACTCATGGTACCGCGAGGACCGACATCAACGATAAAGTCATACTCATCAAAGGCAGTCAAAAAACCGTTGCCGATGATGGAGGTGTTTCCAAGAGCATAAGAGAGGTAGCCTTTATAGCCTTTGTAATAGATCGTCTTGTCCGCCTTTTCTTTACCCAGAAGTTCGACAATGTGCGCGGTAGCAAGGTTATCCAAGGTATCATCGTCGTCTTTTTTAAAGAAGTTCTTTTTCAGTGCATGTATCGTCTCATCAAGTAAGATATTCGCATTGTCAAGGGGGATCATCTGTGCCGCTTCAAAAAGCAGGGCGTGCTTGTAAGCTCTATCCTCATTGGCAAACATAACACGGTTGAGTTCACGTGTCTCTGTCACCAGGCGCATGCAGACCTTTCCGTACTCAAAGGCTTCATGTTTCTCCTGGTGCCAAAGATCAACTGCGTCGACGATCTCTACATAAGGTGCAAGCCAAGCCCTCGCTTCAGGGGAAAGCTCAAAATGTTCATTAACATAATCAAAGGTGATCTGCGTAGCTGATCTGGAAGTGTCCAGAAGATACCAGTCAAACTTGTTGGCAGAGTCTTGACCACTTCCGTGATGATCTAAGAGTTGAAGCTTAATATTCAGCTTGTCATGATCACGAAACTTCTCTATCTCTTTGCTCAGCCATTTAGACTCATCCATAGTTAGGTTAAGGTCAGTGATAAGTATAGAGGCATCTTCTTTTTTATGCTTGATCATCTCAATGATCTCATGTAATCTTTCACCGACCTCGGCGCCGTAGTTGGCATTAAAAAAGATGATGTTCTCGTAGGCTTCTCTCATCACAAGCTGACAGCTGTATCCGTCCAGGTCTATGTGGGAGAGATGGTATATTGTGTTCATTTTTTCACCTTGTTATGATTATATTATAACTCTATTGAGATGCTGCCCAGCACTTCAAATTTCGCATTGCTGTCAATCTCTGCGTGAGAAAGAACAACGACTTCAAGATTAAAACGCTCAAATATCTCGGCAAGAGGCTTTCTAAGCTGTGGATCGACGATCAGGATAACAGGAGAGACGCCCTGCTGTAAAACGGTACTTGCCTTATCACTGACCCCTTGTATCAGTGCGTTGATCTCACCGACATTAAGTGCAAGGTTACGTACACCGTCTTGCTCCGTTGACTTCTCCAGTATACGCTGTTCGGTAGAGGTATCAAAGGTGAGAAGTTTGATTAAGCCTTCGGGGTTTTTATACATCGCGGTGATGACGCGGGCAAGTTTAGAACGTACCTGCTCTACGATGACATCTACATTTTTGCTGTACTCTGCAATATCTGCTATGGTCTCTAAGATAGCCAACATGTCTTTAAGCGGGATCTTCTCATGCAAAAGCGCTTTAAATATACGTTGGATCAAACCTATGGAAGCCACTTTTAAGACATCATCCACAACAACTGGGAAGTCATTTTTAAGCTTATCAATAAGGGTCTGTGTCTCTTGTCGGGTCAGTAACTCTTCAGCATGCGATTTTACAAGCTCGGACATGTGCGTAGAGATGACGGTTGCAGGGTCAACGACGGTGTATCCGTTCATAATGGCATCTTCTTTGAGCTCGGGTTTAATCCAGATCGCGTCTAGACCAAATGCCGGCTCTTTTGTCTTCTCCCCCTCAATCTCATCCGTAGCCATACCGCTGTCCATGGCTAAGAACTTGTCAGGTTGGATAGAACCGTGGCCGATATCGACACCCTTGAGAAGGATCTGGTAATGACTGGGGTCCAAATGCAAATTATCGCGAATGCGCACCTGAGGCATTAAAAAACCAAAATCAGATGCGATCTTTCTGCGCATGGAGCGAATACGTTCGAGCAGGTCGCCGCCTTGGCCGGCATCGGCCAGTCGTATGAGTTGATAGCCCAGGGTCAGCTCAAGCATCTCGATCTTTAGAATATCTTCAAGGGCTGCCTCTTCTTCTTTGACGATCTGTTCATTACTTTTTTGCGGTGCCGTTTCGGCTGAGGGCCCTTCAGTACCGGCCTGTGTGTCCTGAGCCGGTGAACCCCCTTTTGCGCGGGGACTTGGTTTTGTTTGAAAGAGTCGTAACTCTCCACGCTCATGCTGTAAAAGAAGATATCCCATACTTAAGAAGATCAATCCCACAAAGCCCATTGAAAAGGTTGGAAGACCTGGAACCATGGCAAACAAGACCATGATGGAACCGACGATAAGAAGGGTCTTTGCATTTCCCATCAGCTGATTGATCGTTCCCTCGGCAAAGTTGCTCTGATCACTTGAAGCACGTGTGATCATAATACCTGTAGCAGTTGAAATGATAAGTGCGGGTATTTGGGAGACAAGACCGTCACCGATAGTTAAAATCGTAAAGACGGAAGCAGAGTCTGCCACGCTCATATCGTGTTGAAAGACACCGATTAAAAAGCCGCCTATGATGTTAATAATAGTAATAATAATACCCGCAACCGCGTCACCCTTGACGAACTTTGCCGAACCGTCCATAGCTCCATAAAAGTTTGCGTCTTGCAAGATAGCTGCACGGCGCTCTTTGGCTTCACTCTCTTCGATAAGGCCGGCATTGAGATCCGCGTCAATAGCCATCTGTTTCCCCGGCATCGCATCGAGAGTAAAACGTGCAGCAACTTCAGCGACACGTGTTGAACCCTTGGTAATGACCATAAAGTTAATGAGTACCAAGATGGAAAAGACAATAATCCCAATGACATAATTCCCGCCGACGACAAAGTCGCCAAAGCTGGAGATGATGTCTGAGACATTCTCGGGACCCTCATGTCCATGACTCAAGATCATACGTGTCGTAGCAACATTCAACGAGAGCCTAAACAGAGTAATGATCAAGATAAGGGTAGGAAATGTGGTCAGGTCAGTGGGTTTAGGGATATAGAGTGAAATTAGAATGATTAAAACAGCGATAGAGATAGAGATAGTCAGCATAAAATCAAGTAGGCCACTAGGAAGCGGAACAATGATAATGGCAAGAATAGCCATGACAAAAACAACAATACTTAGATCGCGTGAACGTACAATAAACTCAAGTGCGGGGGTGAGTTGTCCTAATAGAGCTGCTTTCTTTTTTGCCACGCTTTAATCTACTTTTTCTCTATGATATCAGCTAGTGTCATACCCTCTAAGAACTCATCAATGCGTCCTTGGAGGTTATGTATAAAGGGATAAATATGACAAGACTCCTCTTTTTCCGCGGGACAGTTGCCTGCGCCTGAAGAGCAGTCAAAAACAGAAGGAGCTTTTCCCTCAGCCGCTTGCATGATACTTAATAGAGTGATCTCCTCTTTAGGCTGAAGAAGGACAAAACCGCCCTTAACACCCTTATAAGACTTTAAGATACCAAATCGTGCCAGGGATTGCAGGATCTTTGCTAAAAAACTTTTAGAGATAGCAAGGTCACGTGCCAATGTTTCCGTGTCCATAGCCTCGGTGGCAGTAGCTAGAGTGACAAGGGATAAGAGTGCATATTCGCTTGCTCGGGTCATTAGCATGGAGAGAGTCCTTCTGTATATATAGAGGGTATTATACATAAAATATATAAAAGAGAGATTCTCTCTTCTTTTCTTTGCATTAGTCACAAAAAAATTTAATCCTAAAGAGAGGGAAATGTATCCTTTCAAGAAAACATAATAAAAAGTTGGCTACAATTCGCCATCTCAAATTCTTGGGAAATTAATATACCAATCAAGGAGGTCAATTATGGCTTTAGATTCGGCGAAAACAGAAGCAATTGTAAAAGAATTTGCTCGTACAGAAAACGACACGGGATCTTCAGAGGTTCAAATCGCACTACTTAGCAAGCGTATTGAAGAACTTACTGAACACCTTAAGACACATAAAAAAGATCATGCATCACGTCTTGGTCTTCTTAAACTTGTTGGACAACGTCGTCGTTTGATGCGTTATTTCAAGCGTAAAAACAAAGAGGGATATTATACTCTCATCGGTAAACTTGATATTCGCGACAATATCTAAACAAAAGAGGCTTTAAGATAAGCCTCTTTCTTTTTTTAACGCAATCTCACAAAAAAATTCCTATCACACTCTTTATATAATTTTTTTTAATTTAAATATGATGCTGTTATATTTAGGTAATTATATCTTCCCGCCAGTACGGTGCCCACGGACTTTGAACCCCGAGTAACCTTAAGTAACCCATCTATTAATAAAAACTTAAAAATCTAAATTACTATGATATTTAATTTGACTTTATCTTGTATAGGGCTATTCTACTTCCATAAATTAACAATTCAGGAGACAGAGATGGCAAAGAAGAGAGATGTGTTAGATACTGAAGGCTTAACCTTTCTTGATGATGGGGAGGTCTTATATAACTCTTTATACCTATTATCTGAGACAGATGAAAAAGGGATAATCACTTATGCCTCTGATGGTTTCATGCAAGTGGCAAATATGAATGAAAATGATCTGTATGGACAACCTCATAATGTGGTTCGTCATCCGGACATGCCGCGCGCTGCTTTTAAGTCACTTTGGGATGATGCCCAGTCAAAAGGTTTTTGGACCGGATATGTAAAAAATGCCCGTAAGGGCGGGGGATATTATTGGGTATATGCTACAGTGCTTCGTTCCATTGATAAAAACGGAAATGTCAAGTATGTTTCTATTCGTGTCAAGCCGTCTCGCGAAGATATTAAAAAAGCCGAAGAGCTTTATGCAACATTAGATTAAAATATTGAGTAAGGAAAATTTATGGCATTAATAAAAAGTGGTTCATCATCAAACAGTGTTGCAACAACAAGCGGCACAGATAAACGTCGCCAACGTACCTTGGCTAAACAACAACAGATCTCTGAAAGTATTTCAGGTATAGCCACTAATATATTGGATAATGCACAAGAATCCGTTTCTGCTATTGAGCAACTAAAGTCTTCTATGGAGCAGATCGCTACTGCAGCGGAAGAAAACTCGGGTGCGTCCGAGCAGGCGCTTAAAAATGTAAAAAGTATCAATAGCAACATTAGTCGTATGGGCAATAATATCGATACCGTGATAAACTCAACGGTTGCTACGGGAGATACGATTATGAATGCGGTTGAGCTTATCAATGGCTCAGTCGAACGTATGACAGGTTCAGTGGATATAGCGAAATCGTCTTCAACAAAGAGTGAAGAGCTTAAGGTAAGTTCACAAAACATTGGTGAGGCAGTCGGCTTTATCGCTAAGATTGCCGATCAGACGAACTTACTTGCACTGAATGCAGCTATTGAAGCATCTCGTGCCAAAGAACACGGAAAAGGTTTCGCCGTTGTTGCTGATGAAACCCGTGCCCTTGCCGGTGAGAGCGAAAAGAATGCGGAGTTTATTTCTGAACTGGTTAATAAAATCCAGAGCAGTATCGATGCGATTATTAAAAATATCGTTAATACTACAGATATTATCGGTGCAACCGGTTCTACTGCGAGTGAACTGAGCCTGAAGATGGAAGAGTTGACCAAAATTGCTATATACTCGGTAGAAGCTGCCAAATCAGTCTCTCAGGTTACTCAAAAACTAGGCGGGTATATCTCAAGTGTCAATGACGGCTCAGGCGAGATAGCCGAGGCCTCAAACCGCATTGCCTTGTCGGTTGAGAAAACGCTAAACGGCATTGAGACACAATCCCGAGCCTTGGCCCAGACGGAGGGTGATATCAAAGATTTAAGTACTCTTGCTGAAGAGTTGAAGTTTTCAACGGATACGGCAAAATCTGCTGAAGATATAGCCTCGTCGGCGGATACGATCAGTGGTTCAATGGAAGAGATTCAAGCCGCACTGGAACAAGTTACCAATGCACTTAACGAGATTGAATCCTCTTCGCATTCAACCAATAAGTCAGCACTCTCAAATAAAGAGAGTATTGAATCAGGTATTGAGTCGGCCAGGGATATCGATAAGCTCATTGAGATCGCACGTCGTAACTTTGACCTTCTTAAAGTCTCTTTTGGTGAGGTGAAGGGCTCGATGGTAAGTATCAACAATGAAGTGGTCAACTCCATGAGTGAAGGTAAGGGAGCAAGTGACGAACTGGTCGTGATTGTCAAAGAAACGAAAAATGTTGACAAGACGGTCGGGAATATCTCCAACTCTATTATTCAACTTAATATGCTTGCTATCAGTGGATCTATCGAAGCTGCCAGGGCCGGTGACTTTGGTAAAGGATTTGCGGTCGTATCAGCAGATATCCGTAATCTTGCAAAAGACTCAGAATCAAATACGGAAAAGATTAACGATACCATTGAAGGTATGAATGCTGAAATCGGTATGGTTCAAGAAGATTGGAACAACCTTCTTACCGGCCAAGATAATGAGAAGAAGCGCTTGGATAATCTGGTGAGTGAGATGGATAAGATTATTGATATGCTGGTTGAACTTTTGGATAGGTATACGGGTCTAAAAGCGATCAATGATCAAAACTTAGAAGGCCTTGACTCCGTGCTCATTGGTATTAATGAGATTCAAAAAGCGGTCGAACTTTCTGCCAAAAATGCGATGGAGTCAAGAAAGGCTTCTGAACTTATCATCGATACAATCTCTCATATTGGTGAAGGTGTTGAAGAACTGGCGGTTATGGCAGATGAGCTTCAGCAAGGATAATACAGTTTCTGTTCCAGGTCAAATAAATGTTAACATAGGTAATGGAGCGTTTTATCCTTGCCGTAAGGAGGAATGAACAATGGTAGACACTATAGAAGAGGTCCTGATTATTAAAGAGCAAGGATGCTACTACGGTATAAATACCGAAGAGGTCGAACAGATTTTACGCGTTCAGAATTTGACGCCGATGGCGATGACCCCTGATGCGATTCGCGGTTTGTGCTCTATAGAAGGATCGATTATATGTACTCTGGACTTTTCCTATCTCTTGGATAAACAGGCTCAGCTTGTGAATGAAACGGCCTTTAAGGCACGTCAGGTGACGATTCAGCGAAAATCATATCATTTCTCACTGTTGGTCTCGGAAGTGATTAACTCGGTTGAAGTTGATCAGTCTAAGGTGGAGTATGTAGATGATAATGAGGATGCTATTGTTGCGCTGTTCAAGCACGAAGATGAGATCATTCAGATTGTAAGCATTGAGGTCTTGATCAAAGACATCGCTTTGCCCTCATATACTTCAAAAGAGGTACGCGATATCTCGGTGGATGGCTCAGATGAAGATAAGCATTCGCATCTAAAACGTTATCTTTTCTTTACCATGGGCAGTGAGAGGTATGCTCTAGAGGTCGATGCTATACGTGAGATCATTGCGATACCGCAGAACTTTACGGCGATTGCAGAGAGTTCGCAAGAGATATTGGGGATGATGTCTTTACGTGATGACTTGCTGGTTGTTGCGGATCTGCGTTGCTATTATGATCTTGATGTACACAATACGGATAAAAACCGAATTATTGTTTCTCAGCACCTGGGTCGTCATATCGGTTTGGTTGTTGATGATATCGTTGATATCCAAGATGTTGAGATAGATAAGATTGAAGGTCTCCCTGAAAACTTTCAGGATAAAAAGATCAGCGGTGTCCTTCATATGAAGGACACCTTGATCAGTCTTGTCAACACAGAGGTCATCCGAACGCTTGTCAATGAACAGAGCCATTTGATAACCGATCAAGAGAAAGAAGAACAGGCAAAAGAAGCCTCACAAGAGGTTAACCTTGAAGTTGTCATCTTCAAGATGGAAAATGAAGAATATGCCTTTAATATAGATGATGTGAGTGAGATCATAGATATGACAGAAATTACACCCGTAGCTGATTCGCAAGAACATATCAAGGGTGTGATTAACATACGCGGTCAGGTGATCAGCATCGCCTCTTTATACGGGATTTTAAAGCTTAAAGAGAATGAAGAGTTGGATCAAAAGATTATTGTGACGAAGATACAAGGCAATAGTATCGGTTTTGTCGTAGATAAGGTCAATGACGTGATGGGTATCAATGATGCTGATATAAAGACAGAAGATGAGGCCAATGGTCTATTCTCTAATATTTTGCAGTTGGACGAAGGTAAACGGCTGGTGTTGATGATCGATACTACTATTTTGCTCTCTTCTTTGGCGTTGGACAAAGAGGAAGTGGCGTGAGTAAAAAGATTTTAATTGTAGATGACTCGGCCCTGGTGCGAAAACAGCTCAGAGGACTGATAGAAGAGCATGATTTTGAGATAGATATAGCCAAAAATGGACAAGAGGCCATTGATAAGGCACTTGCAACGGATTATGACGTGATTACCATGGACATCAATATGCCTGTGTTAGACGGTATATCCGCGGTAAAGGAGATCATGCAGAAAAATCCAACAGCGATTTTAATGGTAAGTTCTTTGACCTCTGAAAATGCTTCTGTTACTATGGAAGCGATGGAATACGGCGCTATTGATTTTATTTTAAAACCCGGAACGATGAATGTCGGGGTAGAAGAGAGCGGAAGAGAGATTGTGCAAAAGATCAAATCCCTCAGCCGTATTCCGCGTCGCAGACTCAAGGCTCCTGAGCAGATTACTGAAAAAAGACGGGAACAGAGAGTAGAGAGGGAACGCATAAGTGTTCCTCTGCGGACTTCGCGAGACCTAGACAAGATAGTCTTGATCGGGGTCTCAACGGGAGGACCCGGATTGATCGAGCAGATTGTTGCTTCATTGCCTATAGATTATCCGCAACCCGTGTGCATTGTTCAGCATATGCCTGAGCAGTTTACACATGCCTTCGCACAGCGTCTGGCCCGTGTAAGTGATCTTCCTGTGCATGAGACGACAACCAATGATGAGGTTGTGCCCGGGCACATTTATTTGGCGCGGGGGGGAGTGCATTTGCATTTTAGAAGGAAGACCTCTGGAAAGATTGTCACGATTGACGGCAAAGAGAAGAATGAGCGCTTTTTTCAACCCTCTGTTGATGAGATGTTTGAATCTGCACTGAAAATTTTTTCCGCAGATAAGATCTTTGCCATACTCTTAACGGGTATTGGCGATGATGGCGCAGAAGGCATGGTTAATATTAAAAGTGCAGGAGGCTATACCGTTGCAGAGTCTGAGGAAAGCGCAACAGTTTATGGTATGCCAAAAGAAGCTTATGAGCGTGGCGGCACCTCAGAGGTCTTGAATTTCAAGCAGATTCTAAATAGAATCCTTTCATACAAGTAGGAAAAAATATGGCATTGATCAAACGTAATGAAAAAGCACAACAGGAACAGCTTCCCGAGTTTAGTACCTTGGAAGAGGCTATCGCCTTTTATGAGGCAAATGAAGCCTTTGACAAGCGATCTCACGCTTTGGAAGAGATGGCCAAGTTTAAAGACGGCGGACATTTTTTGGTTGATAAACTCATTGAACATGATACACACAAGGATACCGCTTCGCGTATCGCTGCGGTATTGTCGAATATGGATCCTGATAAAGCACCTATAGAAGAGGTTATGGAACTGCTTAAACTGCCCAATGCATATATCCGAAATCTGGGTATTTCAATCTTGCAAGATTACGGACCGGCGATTAAATATTATATAGTAAAGTTTCTTATTGGTGATGATTATGACCTGCGTATCTTTGCCATTAATGTTTTAGGAGACGTGAATTTTGCAGAATCAAGAGATATGTTGATAGAACTTTTAGAAGGCGAAGAAAATATCAATGTAGCCATGACGGCCGTCGACTACATGGCTGAAATTGGCCAGCCTGAGGATATAGCGCTTTTAAAGGAAGTTAAAGAGCGCTTTAAAGACGAGAGCTATGCACAATTTGCAATTGATGCGGCTATTGAAGCTATAGAGGCCTAATGTATGTTTAATGAAGGTAATTTTTCAAAACTTTCTGAGTTCATCTATAGAAAAAGCGGGATTTTTCTTGAAGAGTCTAAGCACTACGAGAAGATATCGAAATATGTCATAGACAGAGTGGCTGAACTTGAGCTTGATGACTTTAGAAAGTATTTTTTCCGTCTTCGATTTGAAGATCAAAATGGATCAGAATTTCAAGAGCTTATGAACGCGGTGACTGTCAATGAGACCTACTTCTTCAGAGAGCATGATCAGTTTGAGGTCTTAGTCAATGATGTTTTGCCCGAACTCGATAAAAAACGTTCAAAAGATGAGCCTTTGCGTATTTTGTCTGCGCCTTGTTCCACAGGGGAAGAGCCATATTCTATGGTGCTTTATCTGCTTCAAGAAGCAGAGCTTATAGAGAGACGTGATATTGAGATTATTGGTATTGATATTGATTCAAATGTGATCAAAAAAGCGCAAAATGGCAAGTTTTCAGAACGTTCCATTCATGCTATTCCCGCTGATCAAGTGCAGGCTTACTTTAAAAAGACGGGTATGGCTTTTAGTCTGATTCCTGATCTTATCGATGCGGTAGATTTCAGAGTCGTCAATATTTTCGATAGAGCAGCCATTCGTGATCTTGGCAAGTTTGATGTGATATTTTCACGCAACATGTTGATCTATTTTGATGACGCAAGTAAAAAGGAGGTAGCAATGAACTTTTATGATATGTTAAAACCTGAAGGGTATGTCTTTTTGGGACATGCAGAATATATGTCCCGTATTGTTTCTGTCTTTAAGGCAAGAAAGTTCAGAACATCTATGATCTATCAGAAATGAAGCTTAGCGTAATGAACTTTATAGAAGTGAAACGGACTTGGAAGATATAAGTTTCTGCTGTTTTTATAGAGGCTCGAAGAGTATTTAGATGGCTTGCAAAGCTATGTGAATACTTTTCAAAGAGTGGGAAGTGAAAAAATGAGAAATGATTGAATTAAAAGGATACAAATATGGCAAACCCGATTGTAATGTTTATTGATGACTCTGAAACTGCCTTGGCGTCAACGCGCATGACAGTTTCATCAATGCCCATTGATGTAAAACAGTATTTAGAAGCACAACTTTGTTTAAATGATGTGAAGGCAGGAATTGTTCCTGAACTTATTATTACCGATCTTAATATGCCGGTGATGAACGGTTTAGAGCTTTTGAAGGCTTTACGGGAGCTTCCGGCAACGAAGCGCACACCTGTGCTGATGTTGACAACGGAAACAAAAGATGAGCTGAAGCAGCAAGGAAAAGCCTTGGGCTTAACAGGATGGATTGTAAAACCATTTAATCCAACCCAGTTAAAATCAGCAATCACACGTGTTCTTCGTTTACCTGCATAGGCCGTTTAGAAAATAGTAAGGGGAAACAATGATATTTACTAAAGATAATAATAGCACCACAGGCTCGATGAGATGATTTTTGATTCATTAAATGAATTATTAGAACATATTAAACAAGTCGAGCGCGATACGATAACGATATCAAAAGAAGCGCAGATGAAACTTTCTTCTTTTATTGAAAGTAACAATATCGAGATTGATGATGAAGCAGCCGAAGCCTTACAATATCAAGATATCGTATCACAGCAACTATCGGCGACGATTGAAGCAATTGAACTCGTGCAAAAAAACCTGCAGATGTTTTCCGATAGTTTTTCAGAAGATGAAAAAATAGCAGATGACAGTATCACAAAGTTGCGCAAAAAGATGAATGCTGTCCTTGATGAGGCTAAGGCAAAAAAAGAAGCGTTTAGCGGGCATGTAAAAAATAAGTCAGACGAACATGAAATTGAATTTTTTTAGGAGATCACGATGGCAAAGGTAATGGTTGTAGATGATTCAAAAACGGTGAGAATGTACCACGGTTCCTTACTTAAAGAGATGGGATACGAGGTGGTAGAAGCCGAAAATGGCATGGAGGCGATGGAAAGAAGTCTAAATGGCGACATCGCCCTCTACCTTGTAGACGTCAATATGCCTATTATGGACGGTTACTCTTTTGTTCAAGAGATTCGTCAAGAACCCTCTTATGCAACTACGCCTATTATAATGATCACAACACAGGCTCATGATGAAGACAGGGCTGAAGCCTTCAAAGTAGGCGCGAATCTTTTTGAAACGAAACCGATCAAGCCTGAAGTGTTAAAAAATTATCTTTCGATATTAATTCCTTAAAAAGGTGTCATGATGAACCCACTTTTAGAATCATTTTTACAAGAAGCCAGAGAAAACCTCGCTTTTATAGATCAAAATATTGAAGCCCTCGGTTCGGGTGATACCGAATTGGTCAATGCCGTATTTAGAGCAGCACACACCTTGAAAGGTGGTTCTGGAATAGTGGGGTTTTCTGCGGTAAAAGATATTACCCATCATGCCGAAGACCTGCTTGATATGGTTCGTGATGGAAAAGTTGAACCGAATGCTACGGTGGTTGAAGCGCTCTATAATGCTTTTGATGAGGTGATGAATCTTATAGAAGCAGCCGAAGACAGTGAAGATATTGTCGAAGCGGATGAAGAAAGCGTGGGTGAAATTGTAAAAGAGTTGTGCGAACAGATGGGTAAAAGCACAGAAAAAGAGGCGTGGAAGAATCCTATGAACATACTAGAGGATTCTTCCGGCATTGTAAACCTGCCTCTTGGGTTTTTACGTGATAGCGAACTCTCTTTACCTCTTGTCTATGATGAGATGACGGAAGAAAACTTTTTAGAACCCCGTCTTTATGCGGTAGCCTTTGATGTGGATGAATCATGTATGCTGTATGGAAATGATCCGGCTTATACGCTCTCTTTACTAGGCGAAAAGGTTAAATATATCTACTCATGCATGAGGGATGAATCCGCAAAGTCTGTACTAAGCGGTTTGGATGATGAGGAAGGCCTGAGTTTACATATGCAGCTTATCGCCTTTGTTTATGCAGGTTATAGCGATATAGAAGAAGCCTTGTACAATTTTATAGATGACTTGATATTCTTGCCTCTGGATATTGTCACGCTTTTAGGCGTGGACAGGGGTGAGGTGCATACTCTGGATATGATGAAAGATTTTAGTATTAATGCCAAAAAAGAGATCTCGTCCAAGGATAAACTTGAAACTCTGATCCAAGACTCGCTTGAGCTTATCGGTGAAGAGACGCTTCAATACGCACAGCTTCAACGATTTATTGATATCCTGGCCTGCAGTGATGACCTTAGTCCGTTAAGTTCATTTTTTGATGGGCTTTGTGTAGGCAGAGTGTACTCTAAAGAGAGCCTGATTGCAGAAGATATCTCGAAAGAGGGTCCAAGAGAGGAAGAAACAGTCGTTGTTGAGGTGGATGAGAATGCACTTGCCGGTGCGAGGATGATCATTGAACAGCAGTTAAATCAATTAGAAAACTCCGATGATGAAGCACTGTTTGAGCGTGTTAAGTTAATGCTCGAAAGAGCGGCAAAGATTTTTGGTGTTACGATGCCAAATATATCAAACAAGGCCGAACTGATCTCTTTTGCAAACTCCTTGGGAAGTGACAAAAAAGAAGAGTTACCTATTGAAGCTGAAGTGAAAGTTGAAACTGAAGAACCGCAAAGGGAGGAAAAGCTCTCTCCTGTTGAGGCAGAAGAGCCAACGGTGGAAAAACTTGTTCCTGTTGAAGAGGCAGTTGAGGCCAAGAGAGTTGAAGCGGTGGAGCCTGTCTTGGTTGAAAAAGCAGACACAAAACGCAGTGTAGTCGGAAAAACAGTCAAGATAGAGCAGGAGTCGGTAGACTCTTTAATGAATGTCATCGGTGAGCTTCTTGTGGCAAAGAACTCACTCCCTTACTTGGCAGACTCGGTTAATGATATGACTCCGGAGGATGTTAAACGGGCGATCATGGAAAAATATACCTTTATTAACCGTTTGTCAGAACAGCTTCAAGATCTCATCATGTCTATGCGTATGCTTCCCATTTCGTACGTCTTTGACCGTTATCCAAAGCTTGTACGTGATATTAGCAAGCAACTCAGCAAGAAGGTAAAGTTGAGTATGGAGGGCGGTGATACAAAGCTGGATAAAAATATTATCGAGATGATGGCCGATCCTATGATCCATATTATGAGAAATTCCCTTGATCACGGTATTGAGTCGCCGGCAGAGAGGGAGGCCAAGGGAAAAACACCGGAGGGAAATGTAAGTCTGAAAGCGTATGCGCAATCGGATAAGATCATCATCGAGATAAAAGATGATGGTGCGGGTATCAATGTTGAACGAGTTGTGCAAAAAGTGATTGACAAGGGCCTGATGACGGCAGAACAGATTGACGCTCTGGATGATAACGGAAGAGCCGAACTGGTCTTGCTTGCAGGTCTTTCTACGGCAGATGCGATCACAGAGTTTAGCGGACGCGGTGTGGGCATGGACGTTGTTAAAAAATCGATAGACGGTTTTGGCGGAAGCATCAATATCAGAACCAAAAAAGATGTGGGTACGACTATCACACTGGCGATACCTGTATCACTGGCGGTGACCTCACTTCTTCATGTTGAAATGAATGACATTCATTATGGACTGCCTATGGATTCGGTGCAAGAGACAGTTAAAATAGATAAAGAGGAGATAGCGTTTTTACATAATGAGCCTTTTATCTACCTTCGCGGTGAAGTTATTCCCCTCTTGTTTATCAACTCCATGCTCAATCTTGAGGAGATTAAAAACAAGCAACTCAGTATTGTCGTCCTTAACATCAAGGGGAACTCACTGGCAGTTGTCGTGAATGAGCTTCTTGGTCAGCTCGATGTGGTGCAAAAACCGCTAGAGGGGATGCTACAAGGCCATCCTGTCTTCAGCGGAACAGCTCTTTTGGGAAATGGACAAATTATTATGATGATGGACCCGGTAGGGATTTTAGGCATTTGTGATCAACTTCAAACACCTCTTCGGGAAGTTTCATGAGATCCTTTGTTATCTTTTCTGTTTTAGACAGGCTTTATGGCATCGATATTGAATGTGTAAAACGTATCTTGCCGTCTCAATTTTTAACAGCGGTGCCGGACGAAGAGGCTCATATCGAAGGAATGTTCCAATATCAAGATGAGATCATCAAGGTGCTTAGTTTTAGAAAAGCGATGGGAGAAAGATCTTATGAAGAAGAACTTCTTCAATTCTTTCCTAAAATGAAAGATCAGCATATAGAGTGGCTAGAAGCCTTGAATGATAGCGTTGACAGCAACGTCTCTTTTTCAAAAACCACGGATCCTCATGCCTGTCAGCTGGGAAAATGGATAGACTCTTTTCACCCTGATGATAAAGATATGATTGATGCTATGAAAAAACTTGATTTTCATCATCAACGTTTGCATCGATCGGCTATAGAAGTGTTGGAGCATTGTAGTGGTGAGCCAATTGTTGCAAAAAAGCTGATAGAAGAAAACGTGAATGAGATATATAGCAATACCTTGGAACAGCTTGAGAACGTCTCAGGTATGGCAGACAAGGTCTCTGCGAGCTTACAGCGCTGTTTAGTGTTGGTGGGTAAAGATGATGAGTCTTTTGGCTTGAATATTGATGCAGTGGATGATATCGTTCATATTGATGAGCATAAGCTTCATGAAGCTGATCAGGTACAGACGATGGGAGAGTTTATGAATATTGCTGCCATCTTGGAGCATGAGAATAGACTGATTACGATCGTTAAAGATATTAGACTAAATAAAAAGGGGTAAATAATGGCTATTTCTTATGATGGAGCGAAAATTGCTTTTGAAGCAGTGATCTATGAAGATGAAGTTGTCTCTTTGCGTGAAAAGCTGACGGAGCTTGCACCAGCTGAAGTGATGTTTGATATGAGTGATTGTGATGATCTGCATTTGGCAGTTATTCAACAAATACTGGCCTATAAAAAAGTCTATGCCTGCAACTTTAATTTTTCGCTGACACAAAAAGTCTATCAAAAAGTAATTGAAGGCTTTGACAAAAGTGAGTGTGATGATCTGTACTAAAAAAAATTTCAAAAAGTGATGAATGAAAACCATAGTTATATCAAACCGTAAAGGTGGTTCTGCAAAAACAACCACAGCGGTAAACCTCGCGACCGAACTTGCAAAAGAGCATTCTGTATTGCTGATTGACTTTGACACCCAAGGACATGCATCCATAGGTGTCGGTTCAACTCCCTTGGAAGAGGGAGGAGCGCACTCCATATTTTTTGGCAAGACACTGAGTGAAAACTTTGTGCCGACTGTCTTAGACAGGTTAACCCTTGCCCCCGCGCATGCCCTCTTTGATGTATATGAATATACCGATCTTAGAGGTGTACTTAAAAACCGGTTTAAAAAAGAGAGTATCGCAGAATTTTTTGACTACTGTGTGATCGATACGGCACCCACCTTTGATGCGCTTTTGAAAAACTCACTTGAAGTGGCTGATGTGGTTGTTATCCCTTTTGTCCCTCACCATCTAGGCGTGGTTGCGGTAGGGCAGATGGTACGAGCCGTTTATCAAATGTCAACGCAGATGGGTGCTGAGATTAAACATGTGGGTATGTTGCCAGTGATGTACAACCCTCACATCAACGAACACAAGGAGTCTGTTGAAAAAGTTGAAACTGCCTTTGGAAAAGCAAAGCTTTTTGCACCTGTGGGCACTGATATTAAGCTGGCACAACAGTTTGAATCAGGGGAGCCTATTGTTCTTATGGACAAAAGAACAAAGGGAAGAAAAGATTATAAAGCCTTTTGCACAGAATTACTAAAACGAATCAACTAGGTGGTGCATTTAATCGTGAAATCATTAAACATTATGATACTCTTATACAGAATATACTAAAAGAAGTTAAATATGAATATATTAATAGTTGATGACAATGCAAATAATCGAATGGTTTTAAAGCTTTTAATTGATGACTTTTGTGAGGAGAATAGACTCTCCTATGTAATAGATGAAAGTGTTAACGGTTTGCAGGCCTGCAAAAGAGCCGAATCAATAAAGTATAATCTTATTTTTATGGATATTGTAATGCCGGAGATGGATGGTATTGAAGCAACCAAAAAGATTCGTCAGATTGACAAAGATGCTATGATCATTGCAGTATCTGCAGTGGATGATGCTGCTAAACAAAAAGAGATACTGCGTAATGGAGCAGAAGATTATGTATCTAAACCCATTGACAAAGAACAGCTGTTTTCTCGTTTAGAAAACTACGTTTCACTTCTTTCCTTACGTCAAAAAGAGAGAAATATATTAAACCCAAAATCGGTTAATCTTTACACACAAAAGATCCTGCATAGACAGACCATTTTTTATGTTGAAAATGAAGAAGCTCTTTCCGAGTTTTGGGAGTATTATCTTCTAAGGGACGAACCTTCAAAACTTGATGGACTTTCTGATGTTGTTCGTGCCGTGTTTAGACTGGGTGAAGAGATAGTCAAACTTTCGGCAAAGCCCTGGATCATAGTTGAGGCTGATCATGAAGCTATCTATTTTACATTAAACAAGATTGACACGGTTGGCTCCTCGGTAGTAGAATTGATCATGGCAAAGAACAAGGAAGTCGAAGACTTCAAGTACACGGATGAAAAGATCAGTTTTAAACTAGACAAGATCATCACAATCATTGAAGACGGATTGTTGCCAGCAGCAGAAATGAGCCCCTCAGTGCCAACAGCTCAGCCGCCAATAGCTGCTGTTCTTACACAGGCAGAAGATCTTGATATGAAAACTACGGATATCGAAACTTATAGGATCTTTAATTATATGGATCCTGATGATATGGCTGAAACAGAAGAGCTTTTAAGCGACATCAGCTCCCTAATGTTAATGCTTGGAAGTTCAAACCTTGAAGCGGCTGAAATCGATCAGATTACGAATTACTTGGAAAAACTGGGCAAACAGCTTGGTGTTTATACTGAAAGTTACGTCATTGGACAGGCTCTGGCAAGTCTATCCAGAGAGATATCTGCGCATTCAGGCCGTTTTTTGGAGATAGCAAATGAGCTTTCGACCTTAAGTTCGGCGTTTGTTTCTGATCTTCAAAACTGGTTTCAAATGACATTTTATAAGGGTGCTCCTTCTATTGATTTTATGGATGCGACAATTGTGGCTAACTCTCAGATGATATCGTCGATGTTAAGTGAAGATGATACCTCAAGTGGTGAGGCGGATATGGATGATATTTTTGATTTTTAAAAGTAATAAGGATACTGTATGTATAAAATAGAAGTGAATAACCCATGCAGTTGTGCAATCAAACGAGGTATTGCAGATATGCAAAGCTTTGATAACATAGAGGAGGCAGAGGCAGAAGCCCAGAGGCTGCTCCAACAGATGCAAAATGAATTTTGCAAAAAACACCGTTTTGAATTACGTAAGGAGTTAAATAGTTTTATTATCTATATCTTCTCGAACCGGTAAATACTTTTTATCATCAAATATATCATTTTGATACGGTAAGTCCCTCTCCCAACCCTTTTTAGATCCAAAATTATTTTATTGCATGTAAAGTTTTGTAATCACTTTTTTTATTTAATCCCCATAATTTAGGCACTTTTTTCAATATGAGTCTATTACTATCAAGTTTCCTTAGTTATATTGTTTAAGTTGTACTTGACATAGATTGACTCAATAGTGTATAATTCACTATAACTATGAAAAAGGAGGCGCATTAATGTCTAATGAGAGTGAGAATACAGACAATGCTGAAAACAGTGTTTCTTCGGAAAATGAAGAACTTGAAGCCCAAGAAACTGAATCAGTAGAGGAAGAAGTTGAAGAGCTGAGTGAGGTTGATACGCTAAAGGCAGCCTTGTCTGCAAGCGAAGATCGATATCACCGTGTTCATGCAGATTTTGAAAATATTAAAAAGCGTCTTGAGAAAGAGAAATATCAGGCTTTGGAATATTCAAATGAGAAGTTTGCAAAAGATTTGATCCCTGTCCTTGATGCCCTTGAAGGCGCTATAAAGGCAAAAGATGCTGATGCTGAACCTCAAATACTACTTGAAAAAGTAAGTGAAGGGGTTGAGCTGACAATGAAACAATTTTTAAGCACTTTAGAGAAACACGGCGTTACCCCAGTCTCAGAAGATGAGCCCTTTGATCCGAATGTTCACCATGCGGTTCAGCAGGTTGATAGTCCTGATCACGAAAGTGGCCAGATTGTGTCTACCTTTCAAAAAGGTTACAAGTATAAAGAGCGAACCCTGCGTGATGCAATGGTCGTAATCGCTAATTAATAAGATAAAAACAAAGGATTTAATATGTCAAAAGTTATCGGTATAGATTTAGGAACAACAAATTCATGTGTAGCAGTTTATGAAGGTGGTGAGGCAAAGATCATCCCTAACAAAGAGGGAAAAAACACTACCCCTTCAGTCGTTGCATTCACGGATAAAGGTGAGGTTCTTGTAGGTGATCCTGCAAAACGTCAAGCAATCACAAACCCGGATAAGACGATCTCTTCAGTGAAGCGTATTATGGGCCTTATGATGAGTGAAGAAAAGGCAAAAGAAGCACACGATAAAGTAACATACAACATCGTAGATAAAAACGGTATGGCGGCAGTTGATGTTGCAGGTACGGTTTATACACCTCAAGAGATCTCTGCGAAGATCCTGACTAAACTAAAAGAAGATGCTGAAGCGTATATCGGTTCTACTGTAACAGACGCAGTTATTACAGTTCCTGCATATTTCAATGATGCACAGCGTAAAGCGACACAAGAAGCAGGTACGATTGCCGGTCTTAATGTTCTTCGTATTATCAATGAGCCAACAGCTTCTGCATTGGCTTATGGTCTTGATTCTAAAGAAGAAGAGACAGTTCTTGTCTATGACCTTGGTGGTGGTACATTTGATGTTACGACACTTGAGATCTCTGACGGTACTTTTGAAGTACTTTCAACAGACGGTAATGCATTCCTTGGTGGTGACGACTTTGATAACAAGATCGTTGACTTCTTAGCAGAAGACTTTAAAAACTCTCAGGGTGTTGATCTTAAAAATGACAAGATGGCACTACAGCGTCTTAAAGATGCAGCTGAAAATGCTAAAAAAGAGCTTTCTGCTTCAACTGAGACAGAGATCAACCTGCCGTTTATCACGATGACAGAAGCGGGACCACAGCACTTGGTTGTAAAACTGACACGTGCTAAGTTTGAAGGGATGATCGAAACACTTGTAGATGAGACGATCGATCACATCAAGGTTGCGATGAGAGATGCAGATCTTGATAATTCTGATATCAAAGAGATCATCATGGTCGGTGGATCTATCCGTGTTCCAAAAGCGCAAGAGATGGTTTCTGCATACTTTGGCGGAAAAGAGCTTAATAAGGGCGTTAATCCGGATGAAGTTGTTGCTGCGGGTGCTGCTATCCAAGGTGGTGTATTACGTGGAGATGTTAAAGATGTACTGCTTCTTGATGTTACACCACTTTCTCTTGGAATCGAGACACTTGGTGGTGTTATGACTAAGGTTATTGAAAAAGGTACGACGATTCCTGTTAAGAAATCTCAAGTCTTCTCGACTGCGGAAGATAACCAGCCGGCAGTGTCTATCTCTGTAGGTCAGGGCGAGCGTGAGTTTGCCAAAGACAACAAATCCTTAGGACTGTTTGAGCTGTCAGGAATTCCATCTGCTCCACGTGGTGTACCTCAAATCGAAGTAACCTTCGATATCGATGCAAATGGTGTACTTACAGTATCTGCTGCAGATAAGGCAACAGGCAAGTCTCAAGAGATAAAGATCTCCGGTTCTTCAGGTCTGTCTGAAGAAGAGATCGAAAAAATGGTTCAAGATGCTGAGAGTCACAAGGCTGAAGACAGTAAGCGTAAGGAGATGGTTGATCTACGTAACCAGGCAGATGCTCTTGTCGCACAGACGGAGAAAACGCTAACTGAGATGGCTGACCAGATAGAAGAAGAAGAGAAAACTCAGATTGAAGCTGCCATTGCCGATCTTAAAGAAGTTCTAAAAGATGAGTCAGCTACAAAAGAGATGATCGAAGAAAAAGTAAAAACCTTAACTGAGGTCTCTCATAAATTGGCAGAAAAAGCTTATGCCAAAGAACAGGGTGAAGGTGCTCCGTCAGATGCTAAAAAAGCTGATGATGATGTTATCGATGCTGAAATTGAATAAGGCTGATGAAAATAATCGCTTAAAACCGAACTCTTTTTAGCAAGCTTGATGGAGGGCAGAGCCCTTCATCTTCCTCTTTTTACCTACGGGCATGTCTCTCCTTTCTGTAAATCTTTGCATGTAAAATTTATATTTAACGAAAAATATTAAAAAAAGTTTGTATTCATTTACTTTTTTTTGTTACTGTTAGAACATCATTAATGAAAGGTGTTTTATGAACTTTGTTAAAATTTATGCTCTAGTGGCATTGCCACTATCCTTGTTTTCCACTCCCTTGCATACCGCTGCTGAGAATGGAGATGTCAAGAGAGTACAAAAGCTTATCGCCAAAGGTGAGGATATCAATGCAAAAAATGAGAGGTATGAACAGACAGCCCTTCAGGTTGCCGTGTACAACGAACATGCAGATATTGTAAAGCTTCTGATTGCCTCTGGAGCAGATATCAACAGCAAGATGAAAAACGGCCGTACAGCTCTGCATATAGCAGCATTTTACGGTGATATCAAGTCCATGTCATCTCTTTTGCGTGCCAATGCAAAGGTAAATATCAAAGGAAATGATGGTATTACACCTCTTCACAGAGCTGCCGAGGGTGGAGATGTTAAAGCGATCAAGATGCTTCTAGACAATGGGGCAGAGATTAATGCCAAGATGGCTGATTACTCTACACCCCTGCATATCGCGGCTTATATCGGAAATGCAAAAGCAACGGAACTGCTGGTTGAAAAAGGTGCGGATGTAAAGGCACGAAATGCTGATGGAAATACAGCTCTTGAAGAGGCACATGAGGCAGAGGAGAGCACGACGATAGAAGCGCTTCAACGTATTGCCCTAAAATAAAATGATCTGGCCTTGCAGGGGCCGGAACTGGCTTTAATCACCCCCTTTCTCTTTCCCTTTTACAATTTAGATATAATTACTCACTTAAATCATTGAAAAGAACTATAATGGAAAATTTTTTATCAGAAGCAAAAGCAAGTTCACGAGTGTTTTCTTCTCTTGGCGGTGCGGATAAAAATCGTATTTTGCATGAGATGGCTGATGCACTTGAGACATATACAGATGATATTATCACAGCGAACAGGCTTGATATGGTAGATGCCGATAAAAATAATCTTACATCCGCATTGAAAGACAGACTTCTTTTAGATGAAGCCCGTGTTAAGGCTATGGCAACTAGTGTGCGGGAGATCTCTGCGCTTAAAGAACCCGTTGGCCGTGTTCTTGACGGCTGGGTGCTTGATAACGGTATCAAGATCGAAAAGGTCACTGTACCTATCGGTGTGATCGGCATTATATATGAGTCACGCCCAAACGTTACCTCGGATACAGCAGCCCTGTGTTTTAAAAGCTCAAATATCTGTATCTTAAAAGGCGGAAAGGAGGCGGAGAACTCGAACAAGGCCATTGCGAAAGTCCTCAAAGATATACTGATTAAAAACGAGCTTCCGAGCTCTTTGATCTCTTTGCTTCCGGACTCTTCACGCGAGGGTGTGGCCAAGCTTATCAAGATGGATAAGTATGTTGACCTGATCGTTCCTCGCGGGGGAGAAGGGCTTATCCGTTATGTGTGTGATAACGCTTCTGTTCCGGTTGTCAAACATGATAAGGGACAGTGCCATACTTATATTGATCAAGACGCGAAGAGTGAGATGGCAATCGCCATTGCGGTTAATGCCAAGACACACCGTCCCGGTGTATGTAATGCTATGGAAACACTGTTGGTTGATGCAGCGGCTGCACCTGCTTTACTGCCCAGACTAAAAGAAGCCTTTGAGACGAGGGGAACTTTGCTTAAGGGGTGTGAGAAGACACAAGAGCTCATTCGCACAGAACATGCAGGTGAAGAAGAGTTTCATACGGAGTATTTGGAAAATATCTTAAACATTCGTGTTGTTGAAGGGGTTGATGAGGCAATTGAGCATATCATGACCTACGGTTCAGGCCATTCCGAAGCCATTATCACAGAGAACTACACTACGGCAGAGAAATTTTTAAACTCGGTGGACGCGGCAGCTGTTTATGTCAATGCATCGACACGTTTCACTGATGGCGGGGCTTTTGGTTTTGGAGCAGAAGTGGGAATCAGCACGAATAAACTTCACGTAAGAGGGCCGATGGGTATTGAAGGTCTTACTACCTATAAGTTCAAACTTTACGGCTCAGGTCAAGTGCGTTCTTGAGTGTACTAAAAGTTGAGGGGATTGACTTCGGCTACAGTAAAGATGCTCTGCTTTACAAGGACTTCTCTCTTGAACTGAAAAAAGGGGAGATCAAGACAGTGGTCGGCCCAAGCGGTTCGGGAAAAAGTACACTCCTGGAGTTGATAGTAGGCAATCTTAAGCCCTTGAAAGGCAAGATCAAAGCTGGGCGTATATCACAGGTCTTCCAGGACCCGTACAGCTCATTTCACAACGCTTACTCCATCATTAACCAGATCAGAGACGTGGCTTCGCTTGAGGGGCTTGATGGTTTCTTGGAAGAGATGGGGATGGATAGGGAATTACTAGATAAAAAACCGTATGAACTTTCAGGTGGCCAGCTACAGCGTTGCTCTATTTTAAGAGCGCTTTTAATGAAGCCTGAACTGCTTTTACTGGATGAGCCGACCTCCGCGTTGGACAATGTTATTCAGCTTGACGTGATGCAGCTACTGTTAAAACATCTTGGAGATGTAGCTATGCTTTTGATCACGCATGAGTTAGAACTGGCACGATGGTGCTCAGATGAAATAATCGAATTATAAAAACCTACTTCCGAAAGATGACTAATGATACTTTATATACACGGTTTCGCTTCATGCGGAAATTCCAATAAAACAAAACTTTTAAGAGAAAACTTTGAGAATGTTCTTTGTCCGGATATTCCTGTTGATCCGGATGAGGCGATCTCTTTTATACAGAAGATAATTTTGGATAATGATGTCACTACCTTGATAGGTTCGTCATTGGGTGGTTTTTACGCCGCGCATTTTGCCGAGAAATTTCAGTTAAAGACAGTACTGCTCAACCCTTCGACACAGCCCTTTCTGACCTTGGCCCCTTATGTGGGTGAAAACATCTTTTTCTGTTCGGGAGAGAAGTTTCAATGGACAAGAGAGCATATCGGTAAGCTTATGAGTTACTCTATCTCTAAAAACAGTATTAAAGCACCGGTGCTCGTCCTGCTTCAAAAAGGGGACGAGGTACTTGACTATACTAAGGCGGAAGAAGTTTATGAGAACTATAAGGTGATCGTTCAAGAGGGCGGAAATCACCGCTTTGAGAACTTAGGTGAGTATCTAGGGCTTATTCGGGAGTTTATGGGTTAACGTTTGAGTTAAAAGGCCGCCGCTTTTTGGCGGTCATTTTTGAACGACTTGTTATACGCTTTATTCATTAACTGTTAACAGGCTGCATTAAATGAATAACGGCACCTGTTGGGTCAGAAACAGCACAAATGCGCCCAACGTCTGGCACATCATGTGGTGGAACTAAAACTTTTCCACCAAGTGCAATAGTTTGTTTTGCACAATCATCAAGGTCTTCAACTGCAATATATGAGTGCCAATATGAACCTTCCCCAGGTGTGCCAGGTGTTGGGTTCATCATGCCTGCTATATCCTGACCTTCTTTTTGGAATAATGTATATGTTCCAAACTCACCTGCATCGACTTGTTTTAAGCTCCAGCCTAGTAGCTTGCTGAAAAATTCGCCACTAGTTTCTTGATCAGGTGTTACGAGTTCTTGCCAGATAAAAGGGTTTTTTTCAGACATGAATTTTCTCCTTTTATTTTTGCGTATAACGTTCGTCGTGAGCGATCATTTTCCGCTTACGGTAAATGATTGCGTCTCCTCGTTCTTGTTATGATGTCTTGTTGCCATTTTAGACCAAACTCTTAATCTTTATTGCATATAGCAGTTAACATCGTGTTTTTTATCTTCTCATTGTTTGATAAGATGACTTCAATATTATATTCTTCTATTCCTAGAAGAAGCATATCTTGTTGTTCTATTTTATGTTTTTCATAGGCATATCTAAAACAATTTTCAAGCTTTTCTATAACTATGTGTTTAGGTAACCTATCGAAATCTTGCTCTACATAACGAAGAGATACTACTTCATTGTTTATGTTTCGTAACATGAAAATTTTATCTATATTTTCTGGTAGTTCTTCTCCTGTAAGTGAAGACATGAATTTAACACCATTGGCTTCATTGTTCCAACCATCAGGAATTTTCAGACAATGAGAATGGATACATATTTCATCAGGGTAGAATACACCAATTATTTTATTCATAAAATATGGTGCTTTACTAAAGGAAAAAAATACTAATAATGCTATCAATAGCATTATAGTGATTCTAGTAATACTTTTAAGCATCTTATTTAAATTCAGTTTCTATCCTTGATTGACTCATAACAATTTAATATCTAAACATTATATGTAATACCTACTTAAATATCATGATATAACATCAAAAAAAATGTATGTTTTTATAAATAAAACATGTTGATACGACATGTTTATTCTATATTTTAATAATAAGAGCAGGTTTGTAACAGAATGGAGTGTGTGTTTAAGCTAGAAAGCTCTGATATTTCAACAAAGTGTTCTAATATCGGTTGTTTCAGGTGCTATGATACATAATGTTCTGTTTATCAATAGATATGTGTTTATATATTTACTATTTACATGATGCTCCCATACTTCTTTTAACCGCGAAGAAGGTAAGGGAAAGGCAAATAAAAAGTATTTAGATTACACTATATCTACAGAAAAATAAGTGGTATAGTAAAAGATGTTCCAGCTTCATAAGAGCAAGAATGAAGCACAAGTAAATGTATCTTTTGGTAAAATAAATTTTTTAAATTATTTGAGAAGTTGATTGCAAAAGGTGTTTATAATGAATTTGGCTGATAAAGTATTAGCGGTAAACAATGATCTCCCAATTCGTACGGATTCGCCTGTACATAGCGGTAAGGTACGTTCTGTCTATTGGTTGACAGAGCAAGATAGCCAACGTCTGATTAAAGAGAAGGGGTATGATGTACCGCTTGACACACCCTTGGCAATTATGGTCATCAGTGACCGTATCTCTGCCTTTGACTGTATCTGGAAGGGCGAGGAAAATATGGAAGGTGTACCGGGCAAAGGTGCCGCGCTCAATGCCATCTCCAACCATTGGTTTAAACTGTTTAAAGAGCAGGGACTTGCTGACAGTCACATTCTTGATATTCCACACCCCTTTGTCTGGATAGTACAAAAAGCCAAGCCTGTCATGATCGAAGCAATTTGTCGGCAGTATATTACGGGTTCAATGTGGCGATCTTACGAAAAGGGAGAACGCGAGTTTTGCGGCATTAAGATACCCGACGGCCTAAGCAAGGACTCGAAGTTACCTGAGCTGTTGCAAACACCTTCCACAAAGGGAGTTTTAAAGGGTATTGCAGGGGTGCCTGAGGTTGATGATGTAAATATCACACGTCAGAATATCGAAGAGAACTTTGAAGCTTTTAATTTTAATTCACTTGATGATATTACTCTCTATGAGAAACTTCTGACAGAGGGCTTCGCTTTGATCTCAAATGAACTTTCAAAGATAGACCAGATCTTTGTCGATACAAAGTTTGAGTTTGGCTATGTCAAAGATACCCAAGGCAATGACAAGCTGATCTATATGGATGAGGTTGGTACACCTGATTCTTCACGTATCTGGGATGCAAATGAATACCGAGCAGGTAAGGTGGTAGAAAACTCTAAAGAAGGATTCCGACAGTTGCTCTTAAACCATTTTCCTGATCCGGACATCTTATTGAACAAGTCACGTATGGATGAACGTGAAGCTTTGGCTCGTGATAATTTTTTACCGACAGAGGTCTTGATGAGTGTTTCAAAGACGTATACGGACATTGCTGAGAAGATCACCGGTGAAAAAATTCTGCTTTCGGATAATCCAAAAGCGGAGATTATTGATATTTTACGTGAGGAGTATCAGCTTATTGACTAAGATTTATCGTGAGCAATAATTTTTTCGCAGGGTAAATTATTGTACTCTCAGAACTTATTATATATTAAGTGAAGTTGCAAAAGCTTTTTCTTTTTATACTTTATCCTCACTACATCTAACTTTAGAATAGATAACACTTTATAGCATTGACCCTTAAATGATTAAATATCAATAACATTTTAATATGTTTACACGTGAGTATGTATATTTTAGTCCAATGACTTTTTATGTAAGATGTCTGTTCTTTTAGTACCGCCCAAAAGAACGAAAAGGCTCTTTACACGGTTGAAGAAAGTAAGAGAACGGCTCAAAAAAAGAATAATTAGCTAAGAATAAATTTTACACCCAAAAACCCAATTCCCGCAAACAAAACCGTCCCAAAAAGATTAAGTGACATATTCAGTGCAGCAGCACCATAATGCCCCGTATTAAAAAGCATAAAACTATCAAGTGCAAAAGTAGAGTAGGTGGTCAGTGCTCCCAGTATCCCTGTTGTGACAAAGGTATACAGACGTGTGTCTTGAGAGAAGATAGAGGTGAAGGTAAACAGAGCGAACATGATACCGATGATAAGACTGCCTAAGAGGTTCACAAAAAGTATCCCGTATGGAAGGGTATGGGGATAATGGTGAGAGATGTAGTTGTTGATGATGTAGCGCAGGGATGCGCCTATAAAGCCACCGCTACCGATAGCCAAGAGTGTTAGCATGTTCATCATATACCTTTTGCATTTTTATTTGAATGTTGTTTAACCACTCTTTATCACTCTTATCTGCTACAAAGGCGTCTAAAAAAACGACATGCAGAGTTTTAAAAGGGTAAAAGATCCTTGCACTTGAGTCAAAGGCGTTGGATGTTCCTACCAGAACAACGGGCTGGACTTTGAGCTGTAGTTTGTTGGCAACCATCTGCGCACCGGGTTTGAACTTGGCCATACGCCTGTTTTTAGAGCGTGTTCCTTCTGGAAAGATCGTAACAATACGCCCCGAGGCAATACGATCTTTACACTCCCTGATCAAGGTTATCAATGCCGTCTTGCTCTCACGCTGAAGAGGGATATCGTTGGGAAGCTTCACCCCCAAACCCAAAAAGGGCATGTCAAAAAGCTCTTGTTTCGCTACCCAGGCAAGATCAGACTTAGTCTGTCCTTCAAGCAGAGGAATATCTATGCCACTTTGATGGTTGACAAGAAGCATCTGAGCATCAGTATCTTCTTGGCCAAAGGTCTTTACTCTGTAAAAGAGGCCTCGGTTGACGATGGATGAGCTCAGCTTGATACCAAAGGGTTTTGGCAGAAGTTTGAAGAAAAATATTAAAAAGCTTACGGCTATAAAAATAATGGCCGCAGCATAATAAAAACTAATCTTTGCAAAGGTTTTCATCTTTTACCCATCCTATCTGGTTGTTTTGCATTCGTATCTTTGTGAAACCTTGTGCCTCACCAAGAGCCTCTGTTTTAAAACGATAAGGAACCTGTTCAAATATCGTGCCATTTTTCATTGGCAGCAGGTAGATATTTGAGTCTTGAGAAATACATACATGCTTGATAGGAACAGAAAGCTTGGCGATAAAAAACAGCGGTATGATAAATAAAAGAAGGTAGAGCTTTTTACGTCTAAGGATAAAAAGCGCGAGTCCAAGAACAGAAGCAATGCTTGCAAGAATGATCTTTTTAAAGGCGTGGGTGTTTTGCGTCGGTGCAAGATCAGTTTGTGTGCTCACTCTGTCGTTTTCAACGATAATAGGAATGATCACATCTCTAAAATGACGGGTGTTTAGGTCAAAATATGAAAACTTAAGCTCGTTTAACTGCTTGGGAACAACAGCGTAGTAGGTGGCACTTGAGTAAGAGAGGTTCTGTTCGTAAGCATCAATACCTTCCTTTGTCGCAATGGTTAGTGAAAAATCTTTAAGATTTCCCATCTTTGCCTCGGCTGAAAAGACAACGATATTATGTTGGTTGTCATATTGTGAAGTCTTATATTCAAGAACTTTGAAGGTATTGGCTAAAATAGAAGAAAAATCTTTTTCCGGGTTAAGTGATACGGTTTCAATAGAGACCCCTTCGAGGGTCTCTTCAAGGTCACCGCTATAGTCTTCAAAGATAAGTGAAGTGGCAATGTCCGGGGTTCGAACACGATTACCTTTAACTTGAAAATAAAAAGTGTCATAGAGATAAGGCCCGTCTGTCTTTCGAACAGGTTCTTTTTCAAGAAGCTCAAGGCCTATGGCATTGGAGAATTTATAGTTTAGACTTTCATAATCCTCTTTTGCAGACAAGGCTTTGATGGTTAGGGTAAAGAGCTGTCCCTTGAAAAGCTTTTTGGGAAGTTCGTAATAAGACTGGTAAAGAAGTTTTGCCTTGATCTCCTCTGCAGCTTCACCTGCCTCTGAGAAGTTTTGATCAACGAGGCTCTGATCTTGTGAACTGTTTTCATCTTGAACATTGGCAAAGCTCAGTGCAAAGCTTAAAAGTAAAAGAAGAAAAAAGCGCATTTACGCAAAGAACCCCTCTAACATCTTAACCCCGTCATCCGAACTCAGGATACTTTCCATTGCCCGCTCAGGGTGGGGCATAAGACCAAATACATTTTTCTCTTTATTACACACGCCGGCGATGGCATCAACTGAACCGTTTGGATTGCAGATACTTCCATTTTCATCACTGTAATGCAGAAGGACCTGCTCATTATCATACAGCCCTTTTTTAGCATTCTCGTCTATATAATAGTTTCCATCATGGTGGGCAATAGGAATATTGACAACATCATTAATAGATAGTTTTGATAAAAAAACGTTAGAGGTATTTGCCACTTTTAAGTGGTGGTGTTTAGAGATAAAATGAAGGCCCTCATTACGTTTTAATGCACCAGGCAATAGTCCTGACTCAGTCAAAACCTGAAAACCGTTACAGATGCCCAATACTTTTCCTCCTATTGCAGCGTGGGCCGATACCGCTTGCATAATAGGAGCAAAGCGTGCAATGGCACCGGAACGAAGGTAATCACCGTAAGAGAAGCCCCCGGCAATGACAACGAGATCCGTATTTTCAGTAAAGCTTGTCTCCTTATGCCAGACGATCTCTACGTTTGCCCCAAGTTTTTCAAAAGCGTACCGGGTGTCATGTTCACAGTTTGTACCTGGAAATTGAACAACACTTACATTCATTTACCTATCCTTTTTGAATCAGCCTGCATCGGACTCTTCAACAGGGTGCTTTCATACCCTGTTGTTTTTTGTATTTTGTTTGCCATTATTTGACAAGCTCTATTTCATAATCTTCAATAACGGTATTGGCAAGAAGTGATTCACACATCTCTGTCACCTCTTTTCTGGCAGCTGTTTCATTATCAGACTTTAGTTGTAAGATGATCTGTTTACCGACACGAACATCTTCTACACCATCAAATTTTAAGGAGTCTAGAGCATGGTGTACCGCCTTGCCCTGAGAGTCCAGCACGCCTGCTTTTAACGAGATATTTACAATTGCTTTCATTCATTAACCTTTGATTTTTTATTCGAAAAAGGAAGGAAACTCCTTTATCAGCACTAGAGCCAAGCCTACTTTGGATGAAACATTGAGTGTTTCACCTCTGCTCACATTATAATGTGGATTAGCAGTAAGCTCATTGCCCAAGTGCAATGTTTTTGTGGTTTAACCCAGTATTCTTTTTAGTACCTTCGCATAAGCGACTTTTAGGCCGCCTGGGCCCTGAAACAACTTCTCTTTATTATCAGTGAGCTAAGGTCGTTTCGCCTTTTCTTCATGCTTGCTATCCTTTCATGATTTGCAGTGCTTTGGCGATCCCCACTGCTTCTTTAAGCTGAAGGTCTTTTGTCATATCTTTTTCTGTGATGATATTCTTGTCTTTTTCCGACTTCTCTTTTTTCGGCTTATGTCCGTTAACCTTTTCCAATTCACCCTCTAGGTGTTTTTTAAGATCTGCTTCTTTAAGAGAAAACCCGTTTTCATAAGTTTTGACTTCACCTGAGTGGACTTCAACATCAGGTTTGACCCCGACAGCTTGGATAGTGCGACCGCTTGGGAGATAATATCTGGCAATGGTCAGTTTAATAGCCTCCGCATCTGTGATAGGAAGGATGACCTGTACGGATCCCTTTCCAAAGGTGTTCTCACCAACGATAACGGCTCGCTTGTGATCTTGAAGTGCACCCGAGACAATCTCAGAAGCAGAAGCAGAACCTTCATTGACTAGAACAACGATCGGCGGCTTGGAGTAAGTACCTGCAGCTGTTGCAGAATATGTTTTCTCTTCTTTCTTGTCACGCCCTTTTTGGGATACGATGACACCTTTGTCGACAAAAAGGTCAACGAGGCCAACCGCCTGGTCTAGAAGGCCGCCGGGGTTGTTTCTAAGATCCAGGATGATCCCCTTGTCTTTGTTAGAGGGTTTTTGAAGCTCTTTTTCTATACCTTCAACGACCTTCTTGTCAAAGCTTGTCACACGCAGGTATAGGAGATCATCACCGATCTGTTTTGCATAAACGGATTGAATTTTAATAATGTCACGGATAATATCGATATTTAAAGGCTTCGGCTCATTCTTACGAACGATGGTCAGGTTGATCGGCGTACCTTTTTTACCACGCATAATACCGACCGCATCATCAATAGTCATGTTCAGCGTAGATTTGTCATTGATCTTTAAGATGATATCAGCCGCTTTTAAACCTGCTTTGTCTGCCGGTGTTCCCTCGATCGGAGCGACGACAGTGAGGGCGCCGTCTTTCATGCCGACAGTGATGCCTAGACCGCCAAACTCACCGTCGGTTTGAATACGCATACTTTCAAAATGTTTTTCATTCAAAAACGTCGAATGGGCATCAAGGTTTGAGAGCATACCGCTTAGGGCTTTGTCCATCAGCTCTTCAATAGTGACGGGATCTACATTGTATTTCTCAACCAGACCCAGTACCTTTGTAAACTTTGCAAGGGATTGGAGACGAGACTGTTGAACAGAGACTTCACTCGAAGATGTCGCTTCCTTGGCAAACAGGGATGGGGTAAGAAGAAGAGCACCGGTTAATGCCGTCGCACTAAAACCAAGTGTAATAAATCTATTTTTTTTCATAAGTATGTACTTGTTTTAAATTTAAAGAGAGATTATAGGCAAAAATCACTGAAAGCTATATTAGGTTCAGGATGACTCAGGCATAAGTCAAGGTCGAATCTTATACGAAGCCGGACTTTTATCTGTATAAGCTTAGATAGGAGAGACATTATGTACCTCAAAAATCCACATACTTGACACTAAGTGACTAAAGATGTATAATGTCCATACTATAAAGTATATCTTGACTTGTGGAGTGAATAACCTTACAAGTTTATCAATAATAACGGAGGAATTACAGTGAAAAATATTTTTGAAAAACTAACACATCAAATGACGGAGGCTATTGATTCGGCTATCTCCCTCGCCTTGCATAATCAAAATGCCGAAGTGGAAACAAGCCATTTTTTATGGGCACAGTTGACAAACTCATCTTCGGTGCTTTCTCAGCTTTTTAATAAGATGAACATAGACAAGACGGCTATAGAGCTTGATATCAAAAGCCATGCCAATAAATTGCCTAAAAGCTCACAATTAACAAAAGAGAATATTCGTCTTTCACATGCTTTTGCCCAGTCACTGGAAAATGCACAGGCATGGATGGTGCAAAACGGGGATAGTTTTATTGCCGTGGATGCGTGGCTACAGGCAAATATTAAAGAAGAACCCTTAAAATCAATCTTGTCGAAGTATGTAGATCTGCTTGACTTTTCCAAAAACCTCGAAGCGATGCGAGGCGGACAGAAGATTGAATCTCAAACTGCCGACGAGACCCTTGAAAGCCTGGACAAGTACGGGATAGACCTGACTGCGGCGGCGGGTGAGGGTAAACTATCTCCAGTTATCGGACGGGATGAAGAGATCAACAGGATGATGCAGATTCTTATTCGTCAAAGTAAAAACAATCCTATTCTTTTAGGCGAACCGGGTGTCGGTAAGACCGCTTTAGCCGAAGGACTGGCACAAAGAATCTATCATAAAGAAGTACCTCTAAGTCTGCAAAACAAGCGCCTTGTTGCGCTTGATATGAATGCCTTGATCGCGGGGGCAAAATATAGAGGGGAGTTCGAAGAGCGTTTAAAGGCAGTTATTGACGAGGTAAAAGAGGGCGGGAATATCATTCTCTTTATCGATGAAATCCATACCATTGTCGGTGCGGGTGCAAGCGAAGGAAGTATGGATGCGGCCAATATCCTAAAGCCGGCACTTGCGCGGGGGGAACTGCATACTATCGGAGCGACAACACTCAAAGAGTACCGAAAACATTTTGAGAAAGACACCGCCTTGCAAAGACGTTTTCAACCCGTTGATGTCCCTGAACCAAGCGTTAACCAGACCCTGCAGATCTTGCGTGGATTAAAAGAGCGTTTGGAAACACACCATAATGTGAGTATAACCGATTCTGCTCTCGTGGCTGCAGCCAAGTTGTCCGAGCGTTACATCGCGGACAGGTTTTTACCGGATAAGGCTATTGACCTTATTGATGAAGCTTCGGCCGAACTTAAGATGCAGATCGAGTCAGAGCCGCATGTGCTTTCTCAGGTCAAGAGAGTGATCTCTGAACTTCAAGTTGAAAAAGAGGCACTTAAGATGGAAGAGAGTGCCTCAAACACAAAGCGTATCGGTGAAGTGGAAAAAGAGCTGGCCGATGCTCAGGAAAAACAGCGTACCTTGGAAGCCCAGTTTGAAAATGAGAAGGCTGTTTTTGATAAGATCTCCCAGATAAAAAATGAGATCGAATCAAAAAAACGCGAGGCAGAATCAGCAAAACAGAGCGGTGAGTTTAACAGGGCTGCGGAGATCGAGTACAGTGATATCCCCAGACTGCAAACTGAAGAGTCGGATCAGCAAGATATATGGACAAAGATGCAGGCTGAAGGAACCTTGTTAAGAAACTCTGTTGATGAAAATGCGATTGCTTCTGTTGTAAGCAAATGGACAAAGATCCCCGTACAGAAGATGCTTCAAGGTGAAAAAGAGAAGATATTGCATATTAAAGATGAGCTTGACAAAGAGGTCATTGGTCAAGAAAAAGCCACCTTTGCCATATCGCGCGCGATTAAGCGGAACAAGGCCGGACTGTCTGACGAAGACAGACCGATAGGCTCATTTTTATTTTTAGGTCCAACCGGTGTCGGTAAGACGCAAACAGCCAAAACACTGGCAAGGTTTCTTTTTGACTCACAAGAAGCGATGGTACGTATTGATATGAGTGAGTATATGGAGAAACATGCTGTTTCACGCCTGGTCGGAGCGCCTCCAGGATATGTAGGCTATGATGAAGGAGGGCAGTTGACAGAGGCTGTCAGACGTAAACCTTATTCGGTCATCTTGCTTGACGAGATAGAAAAGGCACATCCGGATGTTTTCAATATCTTGCTTCAGGTTCTGGATGATGGGCGTTTAACGGATAACAAAGGTGTGGTGGTTGATTTTACCAATACAATCATCATCTTAACGTCGAACATAGCTTCAGACAAGATCATGGAGGGTGCGGGCGATGATGTGGTACTGGCTGAACTCAAGTCGCATTTTAAACCCGAGTTTTTAAACCGTTTGGATGATATGGTGGTCTTTAATCCGCTTGGATTAGAGCAGATCAAGGGTATAGTTGAACTCTTCTTTGCTGATATCCAAGCCAAGGTGTCAGAGAGAAATATCACTCTGAGCATAAGCGAGGATGCCAAGGCACTTATTGCACAATCCGGATTTGACCCTGTATATGGGGCTAGACCCTTAAAACGTGCCCTGTACGAGATGGTCGAAGATAAGTTGGCTGACTTGATTTTAGCCGGAGAAATAGATGAAGGTTCCAGCGTGAACTTCGAGGCAGAAGGTAATGAGTTTGTAGTGAATATTAGCTAATGATTAAGTTTGGAGGTCTATAATATGCCTATGAAAATACTAATCTTTATTTTAACGTTAACACTTGATATCTATGCCTGTACAGGTGACTGTCTCACCTGTCACCCAAACCTTGTGCCTACAATTGAAAAAGATGAACGTCACAAGCCAATGTTGACCTGTATCACCTGTCACTCGCCTGACCCAAACAAGATGGCAGATTGTGGGGCTGACTGCTTTGCCTGTCATCCTATCTCCAAGATCAATGGTCTGGGTATTAAAGAACATCACGTGATTCAAGGATGCAGAGACTGTCATGTGAAGCTGAAGCAGGAACTGTTCGGGATTGCAGTGAAGGGGCAGTCTACTCTGAAAGATACCCTGTTTGAACTAGACTAGAAAAGCTCGATCTTAGTACCTCCCTGGTCTGTACGCCGCTGAGACGTTTTAGCTCTTTTTCATCTTTAAATAGTATAAATGTTGGCATACTCTGCACCATATACTGTTGAAAGAGAAGCTTTTTTCTTATTTTGTTGAGATTTGAGCCAATCTCATAAAAAAGAAGATCTGGAAACTCTTCTCTAACCTCTCGAAGCAGAGGCTTCTGTTTTTTGCAAGAACCGCACCAAGAAGCTGAAAATAGAGGACAAAGCTTTTTTTTCGATAATCTGATGTTCAATCTCCTGCTTGATATCTTGTGTAAAATATCTAAAGAGAATGATTGCACTTATTATCAGGAGAATAGAGGCAAATAGGGTTTTTTTGGTGTGCGACATGATTGTTTTCTTTGAATAAAAAATGCTTCTTTGTGACAAGGTATCACACAGTGATACCTTAAAATATAACTATGGCCAGAACAAGGTGCCCTTGGAGCCTAGACGTACAAAAGCTCTTCAGCCTTATCAAGATGTTTGATCATCTGTTCCAAAAACCTTTGGGCATGTGAGATTATTTTATCGGTTTGCTCAAAGGGTTTTATCTCTTTGGCAAGAGCATTGTCCACAGCGTTGGTAAGTCCGTGTTTTGTAAAATTCAGGAGGTTCTCATCACCCTTGTCTTTGATGGGTTGAAAGTGGCTTGTGATATTTTGAGCGAGCTGGTTAATGGGCTGTGTTAAGGAAGAATCCTCATTTAGTCCCGCCATAAAATTGTCAATATTAGGCTGGGCGATTTTTAAAAAGGCCTCTATCTCCTTTCTATCTTGGGCATCAATCCCGTTTCCCTCATAATGAAAGGAAAATGACTCCAAAGAAGAGAAAGAGAAGGACTGTCCCTCTTCATTTGAACTGTAGTTCAGGGATTTCTCATTATTGAAATCAAGTTCAATCGTATCACCGCTGCTGGTCTTAATATCGATAGATAAGGCATGTTGAGAGTAGGCATTTAAGGCAGTGTTTACATTCATAATAAACCCTTTTATTTTTTATCTAAGGCCATATCGTCCATATAATAAAAAAGTTTAGAAAATAAAAAATTATTTTCTATTAAAAATAGTTTAAAAAGAGAGATCCAGGTACATAACCGGACCTGGCGCAGAAATATTTGTTATAGAAATATTTGTATCAGCACCACTGTAGAGGTCCGAGTTAGAAGGTGTGCTGTTGTGTGTGAAAGTGCCTGTATAGGGGGTTGCACTATTTCCTGCGTAAAAAAGGTTACTCCGGTCACCTTGATTGGGAGGAAAAAGAGCCTTATCAAGTAGAAAGCCATCGGCTTCTTCCAAATCAACCAACTTCTGGTTTTCATTATCATTATGACTTTGAGTTTCATCAATATGCCAGATAGCCAGACCGCCTTGAAAAGGGGCCTCGTCAAGAATATATAATCCTGCGTCATATCCAAGGCTTGAGCGGTTTTCGACAAGGAAGTATTCATTTGGATCTTGAGTGTTAAGGCGAAGCGCTTGATAGCTTTGTAAATGGGTTGCATCTAGAGCTAGGTTGGCCGTACTTGAAGTGATGAGAGCAGGTGTGGAAAAACCTATCTGCATCTTGGTCCAGGCGGACATATGTGCAGGGGTGTATCCTGGGATCTGTCCCGCTTGAAATCCCCAGGATCCGCCACCCATTAGCCCAAAGTTTCCGATGCCTTCTGAAGATAGATCCCTATCATATAAGTCAGGCAGATTGAAGACTCCATGCCCTAATTCATGGGCGATTATCCCAATGCCGGCATCGGGTCCATTGAGACTAAAGTGATGTTCGCCAAAGGCGGTATAGGTGCCATTGCCACACTGCATAAGCGCCTTGCCGTCTAAAGAGACTCCGTTGATACAGGACTGGTGCGCCCAAATACCGGGGTTAACGCCGGTTGCCTCTTCTCCTCCTGCAACAAGAAACATGATCTGCAGTTCATTGACATCGATCGCTGCATTTTTATTAGTGTCATAGGCGGCAAAATCGATATAAGGGTCAGCGAGGGTAAGTGCTTCAAAGAGGAGATTGGCAAAGGCGGTATAGTTACTGAAATTAGCACCAAGGGTTTGGATATGGTTTTGATTGACTCGGATTTTGATGATACCGTCATTCACACTGGATTCACTCTCATTCGCAGGAATAAAAAGAAATTTGTTTTGGGAAATCTCCAGATAGTAATGGTTAAGTTGACCTACTGCACTGCCAAATATCTTCTCCTGCCAGGTTAGGGTTGTAGAGGTGAAGGTGATGTCGTTGAATTCGACCTGTATGATCAAAAGAGGCAGAGACACAGCACCGGCAGGAGGAAGCACGGGAGGAGTCACAGGCGGTTCAGCAGGGGGTGAGGATGGAGGTGTACTGTCTCCTCCTCCGCCGCTGCAGCCAAGGATAAAAAATGTTAAAAAGATGATGAAATATTGTTTCATTATAGTTCCTGTCTATTATGAACGATTATAGCACGAATAATCAAATTATGCACAATAGATATATTCTACTTATCTAAACAGAGTTATCTTCTTATGTGTCCGTTACCATTCTCAACTCAAGACTCTCATTCATAAAGATATGACTTAAATAGATCACAAAAAACAGTGGAAAAAATATTCCTACAAAGGGGATCAGTGTTAGAAGGTACATCAAGAGTGTGCGAAGACGGATCTGATTGCCGACGATGGCTTTGATCTGAAGATACTCTTTTTTGGTGTTCATGCTTGAGCCCACATCAAAGACAAGCATCTTATGAAAGAAGTAATACGCAGGCAGGTTAAAAGCGATGATATTTAAAAAGGGTATGAAGTAAAATGGAATGAGGAGTAGATATAAGATCACCATAATCAGTAAAGACTTGAATGTATGCCATACTATATTTAAAAGACTTCCATGCCCTTTGATCTCAAAAGGAGGATAATGACGTGATTTTAACTTTTTGATGACCAGAGGCGTAAAAAAGCCAACAACGCTTACGGCGATGATTACGGCCAGAATAAGTACAAAATATGAGGCGATTAAAAAGAGCACTTTCTCAATAATCCAGCGCAAATACTTATTATCAAGCATACTGGAAAGAACCTGCGAGGTCTGAAAGGATTCAAATAACTCCATAGGCTTGATATCAAATAGTGAGGATTTTGTCTGGTTGTCATCGATTGTGATCGTAACAGAACTTTTTGAATGACTTTGTGTTGGTGTTGAATACTCGGTGGTTGTTTTTTCGATATGAACGGCATTCATCTTATCATTTAAGACCTGCATCCCATATCCGAGTATTGCAAAAAGAATGACAGAGGTGATCACCAGAGGTAAGATGGCAAGACTGAGAAAATAGGGGGTGAAAAAGTCTTTTAAAGAGAGGGTAAAGAGGTTCTTTTTTTTAATCATGATATGTTTGGCTCCAATGCATTTATGTAAGTGTGGAAACGGGTATATCTACAAAAGATATATATGTAGGTCGGTTTAGCTTTGAAAAGGATCATGCCCAGGATAAAACCCACTAGATATTAGCCTTGATCAGCGTAAGAAGCTCTGTAAGCTCATCATTGGAAAGTTTGCCTTTTTTGATAAAAAGAACCTTTCCTTCCCTGTCAAAAAGAACAACGTTGGAGCTGTCATCTTCCAACTCCCACTCGTGAACAAGAACAGACTGCAGGTCCTTAACATAGGTAGTGTCAGGATACTCTTCTTGCTTCTTCTTTAATTTGGAAGCAATGGCAAAGTTGGGAAGCCAGGTCGCCGCCATGTTGATAACAGCAACACTGCCATACTTCTGTCGATCAAACTTTTCAGCCTTTAAGGCCGCACTGACATGCTCATTCATCTCTTTTTCATCAGGATCGACATAAAAAAGGACATAAACCTTATCTTTTAGCATCTCGCTGGAAAAGGCTTCTTCTGTGATCTTCCCACCCGTCTCACCTTCAAGAGTGATAGGCTTGGGCGGTTTACCAACCTCCAAGGCAAGGGTCAGACTGATAACAGATAGCAATAGTGATAAAAATTTCATGACTTACTCCACAGTTTTTCATTAAGTTTAAGTTCTTCAATTATACCTGTTGCCAACTGAAGTGTGGAAATATACTCTTTAACCAGAGAGTATTCAAGTAAAGAGGAAAATACAGTAGGTTCAAAAAGGTCTTTCTTGTACTCAAGAGCAATATAGATCTGCTCATTGATAAAGCTAATATAGAGGGGGACTTGTGAACGTTTTTTAAAGTCAAGGAGTCGTTTCATCATGGCATGGGTCAGGATATAGCGTGCCTCAATCTGATGTGTTCCATAAACGACAAAGTGCTTTTCAAAGGTGGGATCATCCATCTTGACAAGGGCTTCTTGGGACATGTTATGTCTTTGTAGCCATGAGCCTATCAGCTTGCCAAAGAGCTTTTCGGCCTTATCCGGCAGTATGGTGGTCTGTCCTTTAAAGTGCTTGTTGAAATCTGCGATGATAAAGAGCCCTTGAAAGATAGTATGCCAAGAAGAACGGCCTTTGGAATCACGAGACTTATACTCTGCGTGCACATCGGAGAACTGCAGTTTTACACCCGAAAGTTCACCTTTGACAAGGTCATTTCCCTGATATCGATCTACATCTTTTCTAAAAAGTTTTGATCGCTCAAAATGGCCCTGCGGGATGTGCAGGGTTTTGCTATAGCGCAAGGAGGCATCGATCTGGTTGATGAGCGGATGGATGATATTATCTTTGAACTCGTGTGCATAACCTTTACTCATGAGCTTTTTTGTCCACATAAACACCGCCCCGCCGATAAAAATAGGAACAAAGTCCATTTCACTGTGAGAACTGGAGTGTGTCAAGATAGCATAGGTGATACTTAAAGAGATAAGGGCAATCCCTATACCAAGATAGATAAGCTTCTTTGCCAGCTTTTTCCTCTCTTCCTCAAGTTTTTTAAGGTCAGGATGAAGTTCATCATAGAAAAAATCGGTGAGTTCACTTAATTTTTTCATCAGCTGTTAAATAAAGCTTTGACATTGACATTGTTACGCTCATGTTCCGCTGTCTCGAATACCGCCTTACGGGTATAATGCATCGTGTTTGCCATAATGTTTGTCGGAAACATCTCAATAGTGTTATTATAATCCGTTACAGCCTGGTTGTAAGCACGTCTGGCAGCCGATATCTGCGCTTCTACTTCAGTAAGTGTACGTTGCAGATGCATGATGTTTTCGTTGGCTTTTAGATCAGGGTAGTTTTCAACGGCCACCATAATAGATCCGAGTGCTCCGCTCATCTTCTGATCCAGTTCGATCTTCGTCTCATCAGAGATACCCGGTTTCATAGCCTGTGAACGCCACTGTGTAATCTTTTCTAAAAGTTCTTTTTCATGTGACATATACTGCTGAACTGAAGCAATAAGATTTGGAATAAGGTCAAAACGTTTTTTCAGTACGGCATCAACGCTGGCGAAGATATTTTCTACCTGGTTCTTGCGTGAGACAAGGGTGTTGTACATATAAGCCAGAATGAGGGCCATAACACCTATAATAATTAATGCAGTCATAATAAGCCTTGTTCAATAAATATAATGATTATACAAACTTTAAATTAGTTAGACGTTAATACATCGATCTTTGCTCTTAATCGTGCTTTTTCCTGTGTCTCTTTCTCTTTTTTCATCTGTATATTAAGCCAGGCGAGAAGAGGCTTTTTATAGCCGTGAAAAGAGAGTTTGTCTATAAGTTCAGAAATATTTTTATCATCTATGTCCTCAATAGCCAGGGCCGATGCAATGAGCCGTGAAGACAGAGGCCTTATAGACAAAAGTGTTTGATTGATCCTGCTTTGATCGGCATTGATCAGAGCCCTTGCAAAGTCTTGGTATTGACGGGGCAAGAAGGTGATCTTATCTTCGCTGATTTGAGAAGTCAGGAGTTTCAGATAAGCATATTGGAAAGGGTCCGGCTCCAGAAGCAAAAGTTCCGTAGCCTTTTCACAGGCACTCTTTTCTAAGCTGCCTAGCTGCATGGCGCAGGAGGTGAGTTCGATGTCGATAAGGGTATGAAACTTGGCAGATTGAGAGGCCAGCCGTCTGGCATGGTTAAGCTCAAGTCGCGCACGCAAGAGCCTGTTTTGTAAAAAATGTTTTTGATAGTTTTGAGACATGGCCACTGCATCATGTTGCCATTTGTTAGGTGGTTGAGGGCTGGAACATGCTTGTATGAAGAGTATCGATACCATCAAGGAGATGATGGCTTTTGCCTTAAGGTAATACAACATTTTCTTGACTCTCCTTGCCTATGATGGAGTTGACACGCGTAGAGATATCATTCATCTCATCGAGCAAGACCTTCATCTCATCTTTAAAGTACTTGATATCCTGATCTGAGTTTGCCAGAGTGTTGATCAACTTATCCACGGACTTTAGTTTGTGGCGGACATCTTTTAAGATAAGTCCCAGCTCCCGAATGTCTGAGGATGCAGGTTGGATGATGTCTTTTCGAAGTTCAGTGACACCTGTATTAGCGTTTTCTATGATACTGCGTATGTCTTTTAAGACCAGGTTCAGACTGGTAATAGCTTTTTGAAGTTCGACAGCACTGTGTTGATCTCCCGTCACGCTGGCCAAGACGCTGGGAGAAGAGGCAAGCTTGCCGGAGAAAGTGTCAATATGTTTAAGAGAAGTCTGAAAACTTGCATTTTGATCGGAAAGAGAATGGCTTAAGGCATTAATGTTGCTTACGATGCTCTGCAGTTCCAAGACCACAGGGTGAATATTGGTAATGATCTCATTGATCCCGTCTTTTATATGCATCCTAAGAATAACACCCTCTTCCAAAGGGGGATTGTTCATAGAAGACTTAACCGTTATCTTAGCCTTTCCTATAAGCGGATTTTCTAATATAAACAGGGCTCCTGAACGCAGCCATTTAATATTATACTTTGGGACTGAAACAGTAATAAGAACTTCTCCATTCTCATGCAATCCCAGGTCTTCAACCTGCCCGATTTCAAAACCTGAAAAGAGGATTGGCATACCTTTTTCTATATTTTCGGCATTTGAGGCGATAAGCTGATATTGGATACGGGGTTCAAACATACCTTTTTTATTAATAACATAGAGCAGGGAGATGATGATAAGAATGGAGCTAAGGAGAATAAAAAAACCGACACTCAGTACTATTTTATTATGTGCCATCCACTCTCCTTATAATAGTTCTCTTGGTGTTGCAGGTCGATAACAAGAACTCTTTCATGTGCGATACCAAGCATATCCAAGGTCTCGAATATAAAGTCCAGACTGGCCTCTTCATTCAAGAGTATAAAGGGTTGTTCTATGATTATTTTAGCATCTTTTTGGATGCATGCACGAATGATTTGTACTAAAAATATCTCTTTGTTGCTGCACGACTCGTAACGCAGCTGAGAAATCTTTTCAAGGTTTAATAGATCAAGCACGGCCGCAACAACCTTATGTGCTTTAGCCCGGCTTAGCCTTTGATGTATCTGTAAAATGAGGGCAATGTTTTCAAGCATACATAAGTTGGAAAGAAGCGGGGTGTTAAAAGAGACAAAGGTGTTGTGTCTTTGTGTATAAGCAGTCTCAAGAAAGCGTGTAATATCATAGCGACTCGAAAAGAGTCTTACATGTATTGGATCAGTAATAATATCACCTCGATGCTCATAATTGCTATGATTAGTGTAACCATACCGTTTAAAACGGCAATGGGAACACCCGTATAGCTCATGCTCGTCTTAAGCCCTGAGTAAATAGGGATTAAGGTGACAAAAAAACCAAAGAGCAGGGTTTTGGTAAAAAATATTATGAGGTCATTGGTACTAATGGCATGAATGAGTGTGCGGACAAACAGGTCCAGGCCTGTCTCAAAAAAGAGTAAAAGATAAAGGTAACCGCTAAAAAACATGATGATACTTAAGAACGAAGCCAGTAACACAACCGAGATAACACCGGCAAGAATACGGGGTAAAAAGAGATAACTGATGATGTCGATATGAAAGGCTTTTAAGGTGTTTAGCTCATTAGAGACTTTCATTACGGCAATTTCCGTGTTGATAGCCGTACCGGAGCGCAGTGCAATAAACAAGACGGTTATTAAAGGGGCAAACTCATTAAGGACAAAGGCGATAATAAGACTTCCAACGTGATCTTTTAAGCCGTAGTCCAAGGCTAAATGAACGATTAAGGCAATGAAGATCGCTCCAAAAACAAGCGCAACAAAGGATAGTATGGGTAAAGATTGAACGGCAGTAAAATATATCTGTTTGATGAAAATATCTTGTGTGGCAGAGTTGTAAGAACTTCTTTTTAAAAGTTTAAAAAGACATTGATAGGTAAAGTACAAGGCCTCGTAAATAGAACTTAGAAACCGTAATGTTACCGAACCGATAGTTTCAACGAATTGCAAAATCATAAATAGACCACCTTGTTACGCCCTTCATCCTTCGCCTTGTAAAGGGCCTTGTCACAGCGTTCAAGGACCGTATCAAAAGTGTCCTCTCTTAAAAAACTTGATACGCCAAAAGAGATTGTGACCTTACCTATCTCATCAAAAATATGACGTTCTACCAAAGCGCGAAGTTTCTGGGCGATATTTACGGCTTCGTCTTTTTTGGTATGTGCCAGTAAAATCATAAACTCTTCTCCTCCCCAGCGCGCTAGGGTGTCATTTTCCCGTAGGTGCTCATTGACGACTTTACACAGCCTCACTAGACACTCATCGCCGGCAAGGTGTCCATACTTATCATTGATTTTTTTAAAAAAATCAATATCAAACATCAGTAAGCTAAAGGGTGTTTGGTAGCGGTGGTTGAGACTGATACTCTCTTTTAGTTTTTCATTAAAATACTTTCTGTTATAGATCTGAGTCAGATAATCCGTAATGGAAAGCTCTTCAATATGCTTTAAATCACTGATATCACGCCGTATACTGATATAGCCTTTATGTGTGAGGGTCTCATCATATTTGGGTGCAATGATCATCTGTGTCCAGAAATCAGAACCGTCTTTGCGTCTGTTTCTGAGTTCACCTTCCCAGGTCTCACCCTTGCTTAATGATGACCACATCGCGGAATAGGTCTCATCGGGTGTTTGAGGATGACGTAATATATTGTGGTTGTTTCCGATAAGTTCCTCTTTTGAATATCCGCAATGACGCATAAAAGAGGAACTGACATAGGTTATAGTCCCTTTCAGGTCAGTCTCGGATATGTCTATGTATTTATCAATCATCTTAGCATTTTGATCAAGGTTGTCAATCATATGGTTAAGCAATTGGGCCATCTTTCCATATTCATTATGATGAGGCACATTCAGACGCGAATGAAAATCTGCATTATTGATCTTCTGAGTGATCTTCAAAAAAGCCCGGCTAAAAGATTGTGCAGAGATAAGAAGTCCGACCAGCCAGTAAAAGAAAAAAAACAGGAATGTCCAAATTCCAAGCTTTGTCAAAATAAGATCTTGTTCTTGTACTTTTTTAAGAAGAGCCAGATCTTCATAAAGGTCTGTATTTAGCTGTGTATGAAGAAGGGCATATTGCTTGATCATGTCGGTAAAGGTATTGAAATAATAGGTATTGGAGATAGTAGATTCATGATTAGAAAGAAGTCTCTCCAGAAGTTGCATGCCCTGATCAAACCGATGCGTGTTTTGATGGCTTGTATCGTTAGAGATAGACGTGTAGTAACCTATGTACTCTTGGAAACTTCGTTCTTGTAGAAGAAGCTTGTGCCTGAGGATGATGAGACTCTGTCTGTCGTCTTCACGTATTGTTTTATCATTGAGTATTCTTGTTCCAAGGTCTCTTGTCTGAGCCTGCGTTTCCATAAGCTTGGGCAGGATAGCGTAGAGGAGTTGGCCGCTGTAGTAGGCATTTTTTGCTTTTTTATCCGGAAATACATATGATGAACTGTCCAGAGTATCCATCACCTGTATGACCTGAGCGATATGATCTGTATAAGAGTGAAAAACAGTCCGAGGTTTTTTTTGTTCGATGGTTGAGGAAGGATCGCTCACAAAGGCGTGAATGTTTTTCCATTGATGTCTAACTCTTTTATCTATCCAGACCTGTTCAAACCTTAGATCCAAATCTTTTATATAGCTGGGGTTTTTATGGTGTAAAACCTGGACCTTGTGTTGAAACCCTCTGTCTGCTCTGACGTGTTTATTGAGTATGCTTCGTGACTTCTGAAGAGAAATCATCAGAGTAAAAAGTTTTTGCTTAAGTGCAAGTGCTTCAATCCTTTCTTGTTTTTGTTGAACCTTGTTTTCTAGTTCAGTGATGTAAGCAAGACTAAGGTAACCAAGAATAGATAGGTTCATACCAAGAAACAGGAGAAACTTCTGAAGAATACTAAGTCGGTCAGCAAGCCAGATTGTAGGATAAAAAAAAGCATGTACCACCCGTTTTAAGCTCTGCACATCACTGCCTTTTTAGGAACTGTATTTAATCCTATCAAGCAATAGATTAAATCTATCTAAAATATATAGCTTAAGTAAGGCTCAGAGGCCAAGAGCAACTGCGCTTTTAGGTTATTTGAAATCCAGAGGCTCTTTGCATGCCGATCTGCTCATAGCTTGTTCTGATCATGGGGATATGTTATCATAATCAAAAGGAAGCTAAGATGGGAAGTTATCAGTTTATCATTTCAGGAAAAGTCCAAGGGGTCTGGTACCGGAAAACAGTATGTGAAAATGCACAAAAAAGAGGGTTTAGCGGGTATGTTAAAAACCTCGATGACGGACGGGTGGAAGCGGGCGCTGCTTTGGAAGATGATGATTTTGCAGAGTTTATCTCCATCTTGGAAGAGGGTTCTTTGGGTTCAAGGGTTGATAATATAGAACAGTTCCAAAGCAATGAAGAGTTTAAAGGAGCGTTTGAAGTCCGTTAAGACCTGCTCATCTCTTTTCCTGCCAGGTGTCCGCTTGCCCATGCAAACTGAAAGTTAAAACCGCCGCGCCGTCCAACGATATCTAAAACCTCTCCGGCAAAATAGAGTCCTTTACACTTTTTAGACTCCATAGTCTTTTCATTGACTTCATCTGTATTGATACCTCCGCCACTGACCTCTGCATGTTTAAAACCGTGGGTGTCACTGACTTCAAAACGCCAATCCTTGATCTTGGAGACGATCTGTTTGGCCATTTTGGTATGCATATCTTTTCCCAAGGTCTGAGTCGGGATCTTGGCATCCTCAAGAAGAACTCTGCACAGTTTTAGAGGAAGTAAACCGCAGAGTAGGGTCTCAACAGGATAAAGAGGAAGGTTTTGCGCGGTTTGTAAGAGCTGAGAGCTCAGAGTCTGCCTGTCAAACTTTGGCAGCAGATCAAGGCCTATATCGACGCGGTGATGATTGAGAAGTGCCTCAGAGGCCATTTGGGAGATATCCAAAATGGCAAAACCTGAAATCCCATATTTTGTAAAGAGGATATCTCCTTTCATGCTTTGCTCTTTTTTAGAGTTTAAAAACACAGAGACTTCGGCATCGAGTTTGACACCGGAGGCTTTTTCGCATAGGGATGCATTGAGGTGCAGCTGTACCAAAGAGGGGTAGGTAGGGATCAGAGTATGTCCCAGAGCAGAGGCCATCTCATACCCTTGTGAAGAACCGCCAAGCTGAGGGGCTGCTTCGCTTCCCGTGCAGATGAGTACCTTATCATAAGCCTTGGAAGTGTTTAAGGGAGTGTGCAGATAAAACTTATTGTTTTTTTTCTCGACGTGAGATATAGGATGTTCTGTATAGATTTCGGCCCCACAGGCCTTGGCGTAGGTCTCCAAACTAAGGGCTACAGACTTGGCTTCGTTAGAGAGAGGGTAGGCCCGTCCGTCATCGAGGATATTGAGTAAAAGTCCCATGCTTTTACAAAACTTTTCAAAGTGTGCAAAGTTGAAGTTGTTCAGAGCAAAACTGCAGAACTCAGCTTTTTGACCATAATAATCTTGAGCTGAGACCTCTGTGTTGGAGATATTGCAGCGTCCATTGCCCGAGGCGAGTATCTTTTTTGCAGGTTTGATGTTTTGTTCATACAGGTGTACATTTGCACCGGCTTTGGAAGCTGTGATAGCGGCCATCAGACCCGAGGCACCGGCACCGATGATAGCAATAAAAGGAGGGCTTGTGTTTTGCATATAAAATAGTATCTTTTTTTCCTTAATGAAAAAACATCGAGGTAAAGATGAAGATAGGTTGGTGAGGAGGTCTCAATCTGATATAATCCATACATGAAAAAAATCATCATCAATAAAAAATATTATGGAAAGATAGAACTTGCCAAAACCCGAAATGCTTATAATATCTTTGTACGTGTGATCCGCGCCTTTAAAGCCAATGAACCGTTTAACGTCAATCTTTTGTATTCGCCAAACAAGATCAAGAGTCTTGACCATTACCAAAGTGGGGGCGCGGGAAATGAGATCATGGAGCTTGAGATGTACATAGAGATGTGCGAGGTCTTTCAACGCCCTTGTGATGATGCCCGTGATCTGAAACAGCATATAGAGTTTGTTAACGACAATGCCTATGTCAATCTCAATATTTCCAAGCGATTAATGCTTTTAAACAAGAAAAAGGCCTCTAAAACGAAGAAGGCATATCTCTTCTGGGATATAGAAAACTTTTCCAATGTATCACCGATGTTTTCACATATCATAGAGCCCTTTGAGATAGAAGATGAAGCTATCTATGTCGCCTGTAATCCCGACTCTTTGTATCTGTTTAAAGCCGAATGGGAAGCGGATCTTTATGACTTCTCAAAAACGCTCAATTCTTTTAACTTTACAAAATGTGATCATGGAAAGAATGTAGCCGACGGGGTGCTTTTACAAAACTTTAAAGATCTGGCGCCTAAAGAGTCAGATATATATATTATCACTTATGACAGAGAACTCAAAGAACTCTTTCATAATGCCTGTCATCCAAGTAATAACTTATATGTTTTGGCTAAAAAGATACTCAACTGATTACTCCCCGAGAAATATCTGCTTGGCCCGTGCCAGATCCTCTTGCGTATCAATGCCAAAGCCCGTACTGGCCACCTTCACCATAGCGATCTTTTTATTATGATAGATGGCGCGAAGCTGCTCCAGTTTTTCTATATCTTCAAGCGGGGCATTGTCAAGTCTACAAAAATCATGCAGACTTTTTTTGGTGAAACCGTAGATCCCGATATGACCAAAGTAGGTTGCTGCACCGCTGCGGTTAAAAGGGATAGGGTTACGTGAAAAGTAGATGGCGTTATGGTTGACGTCCATGATGACTTTTACAAGGTTTGGATCTTGCGCCGCCTCGTTGTTTACCGCGTTATAGCAAGAAGCCATGATAAAAGACTCTTTTTTTGATTTAAGTTCTTTAAGACGCCTGATGACTGAATCAACAACATTAGGCTCGATAAAAGGTTCATCGGCTTGGATGTTTACGATGATGTCATCATCATTTAGGTTCAAGATCTGTGCCGCTTCATTGATACGGTCTGTTCCGCTTTTATGGGTTTCAGATGTCATCATCGCCTTATAACCATACTCTTTACAAAGCTCTATCACCTCTTGCGAATCCGTTGCTATTGCCACTTCATCCAAATGCTCAACCTGTTTTGCCGTTCGTATCACCATAGGCAGACCGCCAATGTCTGCTAAAACTTTTTTAGGAAAGCGTGAAGAAGCCAGTCTGGCAGGAATAATAATCATTTTTAACCTTTAAATAATAGAAATAAGATATAATCACTTTTAATTTAAAATACGTAAAATGAGCAGCATTCATTTTACTATTGCTGACGCTGCACTTTCACTTAAAAGTGACCGGCGTACGGCAGCCGCACTTAAGATGAAATAAGTATATTTTTATAGTGAGGGCAAGTATACCTAAACAAGGACTATATCCTGCTTTTATATCAACCTCAAGAGGGGTATTGTTACAACAGTGACTCTATTTATCTTTATGATTTTATCACATCTTTTGATATCAAAGGACGTCTCTTGGATGTTGGAAGCGGCTGCGGGGTTCTAGGTCTCTTGGTGGCACGCGACAAGAAGGTCCAAGCCGAAGGAGTAGACAAGCAGTGGGCATTTTGTCAATATACGGCAAAAAATGCTGAGGTCAATCAGATCGAATACAGAATGCATCAGAGTGATTTTTTACAGTTCAGTGATACAGAGGGCTTTGACGTGATCATCTCCAATCCGCCCTTTTATCATGAGGGCTCTTCTAAAAGTGACAATGAGATGCGCCATACCGCGCGCTATAACACCCATCTGCCTATGGATAAGTTTTTTATGAAGGTATCCAAACTCTTGGGTCCGCGCGGTCACTTTATCTTCTGTTATGACCCGCAGCAGTTTCAGAGTATCTGTACAGGATTGTCTGCCGCAAAACTGACGATTGAGACGCTACAGTTTGTGCATCCGAAGATAGATAGAAAAGCCTCTTTGGTGATGGTCCAGGCCAGAAAGGGTTCACGCTCACTGATCAAGACACGAGAACCTTTTATTGTCTTTGAGCAAGATGAGTTTTCGCAGACAGCCCAGGAAATCTATAAAAAAGCAAGGACACACAGTATAAAATGTACCCTTTAATGCATGAAGACGGTTATAATTACTCTTTTGATCCTAATGCTTGTGAGTCTTGTGGGGGTAATTGCTGTACGGGTGAAAGCGGCTATATCTACTTAAACCAGAAGGAGATGGAAGCAATTGCCGTATATCTGGAGCTTCCAATGGCCGAGTTCAAGAAAGAGTACCTCTTTAAAAAAGGCTACAAGTTCTCTATCAAAGAACGCCTTGTCGATGCTTCGCACGACTGTGTCTTTTTTGATAGAAAGATCAGCGGGTGCGGTATTTATCCTGTTCGCCCGACCCAGTGCAGAAGCTTTCCGTTTTGGCCTTATTTTAAACAAAACCACGATGAACTCAAAGCGGAATGCCCGGGAATAATATTTCATCCCACGAGGGGCTTAACTACGGATATATTGGTATGTAATGCCAAAAAGGAAGATGATGTCTAGAATTTTTTCTTTGTTTTCAATCTGTTTTATATTGCTTTTTAGTGGCTGTTCATCGCATGAACAGAAGCCTCTGTCAAACATGAAAAGTTTTGAAGATGAAGACAGGCTGGCCATCTTCGCCTTATATGCAAAAAGCAAGGGAGATGCAAACTCGACCATAGCCCTGTTTGAACTTCTGTACGAAAAATCCGATAAAAAAGAATATAGAAACGAAGAGATCATGACAATGATCCAGTCTTCTCAACATGAAAGAGCCTTGGAGCGTATCGCTTTTTATAAAAAAGAGCTAAACGATGAAAATGAGGTTGACGTAGCACTTGAACGCTATAAGATAGCTGCTACAATGGAGCTTAAAAGGTACGAAGAGGCAAAAGAGCTGGCCCTTAGTCTGGTTGAGCATACCAAGGCTGCCCAGGAGTATCAGCAGGTAGCGGCCATTTATATGATTCAGGGAAGATATGAATTTGCACTAAAGTATTTGCAGGGTGCCTACAGTATCAATTATAATGAAAAAATACTGGATAAAATGGCCATCATCTTATATGTAAACCTTAACCGAAAGGCTGAGGCGATCTCCTACATAGAGACGCATATCCGTCTGCATGGTTGTTCTGAGACGATATGTCTGCGTTTGGCGAGTTTTTACAGTGAAGTCAATAACCTTGACGGGATGTTGCGCATCTATCTGAGACTTTACGATAATACCAAAAAAGAAAAATACGCACGCACCATCATCAAACTGTATAATTACAAAAAAGATGCGATCTCGCTGATCCGATTTCTTGAAAAAAGCGGAAGTGATGATCCCCTTTTGCTACAGATGTATATCAATACAAGAAACTATTCCCGGGTGGTCACTCTGGGAAAGAAGCTTTACAAAAAAGAGGGTGATCCGTACTATCTTGGGCAGAGCGCCATCTTTGAATATGAGGGTGCGAAGGATAAGAATAATCCCAAAATAATCGACTCGGTTATGAAGAAATTGAAAACAGTCATAGACGAATCCGATGAGCCTGTGTACCTGAATTATCTCGGGTATCTTTTGATTGACCATGATATTGATGTCAAAGGGGGGATGGCTTATGTCAACAGAGCCTTAAAAAAAGAGAAAGACTCACCCTTTTACCTAGACTCTCTGGCCTGGGGATATTACAAACAGGGAAAATGTAAAAAAGCGTTAAAGCTGATAAAAAAGGTTCAAAAGAGCCTGGGCAAAGAGGACAGTGAAGTGGCTTCACACGTCAAGGCAATTAAACAATGTATACAAGAAGGAAAGAGATAGTTTATGATTTTAGATGATATTATTAAAAAGACAAAAGAAGATCTGAAGATACGAGAAAAAGAGTTTACCCTCGACTGGTTGGGCCGTTCTCTGGCCTTTAATGCACGACAGCCAAGACCCATTCACGAATACCTCAAATCTACCGAGGATGAGCCTTATAGAATCATCGCCGAAGTGAAAAAAGCAAGTCCCTCAAAGGGCGTTATCCGCGAAGACTTTGATCCCTTGGCAATTGCACAGGCGTATGAAAAAGGCGGGGCAAACGCGATCTCTGTTTTGACGGAACCACACTTTTTTCAGGGTAATCTGGAGTACTTGGCCGGCATACGCCGTTATGTAGGCGTACCTCTTCTAAGAAAGGATTTTATAGTAAGTAAGTACCAAATACTGGAGGCCTTGGTTTATGGTGCGGATTTTATCCTTTTGATCGCCAAAGCGCTTACAAGAGCAGACCTGAAAGAGCTTCTAAACTACTCACGTCATCTGGGGATGGAGCCTCTTGTGGAGATCCACGACAAGGCTGACCTGACAAAGGCGATCTTCGCAGGCGCAGACATCATAGGAATCAACCACCGTAACCTCGAGACCTTCGAGATGGATATGGAGCTATGTCACAAACTCATCCCTCTTATCCCCAACGGCAAGATCATTGTTGCGGAGTCGGGTATCTACGAACACGGACAGCTTGAAGATATGCATAAGGTCGGTGTTGACGCTTTCTTAGTCGGTGAGTCTTTTATGCGCCAAGATGATGTTGAGGGTGCGATTCGGAAGTTGAAGACTGGAAAGTAACGGTGGCGCGGATGAGCGACGCCACTCGTGAAAATTTTAATTTTCCCGTAGGGTAAATTATTCGTTTCCTCGTTTTTGTTAGGTGTTTAAAAGTCTTGAGAGCTTATCTTTTTTGTTTTTAAGTTTCCATTCGCTCTTAAAAACAGTTCAACCGTATGCCCTAAAACTTGATTGCCTTCTATTTTAAATATCATATTTTTATCAGATTGACTATAAATTGTATCTTTACCAAACCTGTTTTTTTCTCCATACCAAGTGTAACCCATAGCGTACTTCATTTTATAGTTTCCGATTGGTAAATCAATTTTAATTTTTTCACCTGCTCTTACAAATACAGCAAGAACTATTTTTTTTGTTTTAGAATCAACCATCTTTATAAAGTGATGCTCTCTACCTTTTGTTATTATTTGAAAAGGAGCTGGTGTTAATTTAGATTTAATTTTTTTAAATACTTTGCCATTTATTGGAAGTGGCTTAATTGGATGATTAATTTTATAAACACGTTCTATTTCACTATCAATCCAAGCTTCTCTTGCTTGTTTTTCTTGTGTTTGTTTTCTTCTTTCTTCTGCCTTATAACTAGTGATAGCTATAGTAACTAAAAGAATAACTGCTGCAATTAAAATTAATATACTTTGAATTAGAAAAGCCCTTGAAACCATCTTCCATTTTGCTTTTAGTTTTTTCAACTCTTTTCCACCATTAAACTTTAAAATATCATTTTTGAATGTATTTAAAGTTTTTTTCTGTATTTTTGTTGTTGAATACGATAGTGCGTCATTAGCAAGAGAATTGGCAATATCAAATTTACCTTGTCTAGCAAAATACCATGCTTGATAACTTAAGATATCTGCATTAATCTTTCTTGGTTTTTTACCTCCAATTAAATTTATTCCTAGTGCTTGTAAAGTATATATTGGCCCAAAAGGAAATCCCCACCAGCCTAGAAGCCAAGTAATTATAGTTGGTTTTATAACTTTACTTTCTGCACAATCTGAGCAGAATATACCTTGAGTTATATTCCTTGTTGTAACTAATATGAAGCTTTTAACTTCATAAAACATTACATACCTTGGTTGTGCAGTAGCTTTATCACAAGCAGAACATTTTATTGGATCTTTAGACTCTGAACTTTTCTCTGTAGTGATACTTTGAGAATCATATGTCGCTCTAGTATCTGAATCTATTAATATGGCATATGCCTCACTTAAAAACTGAAATTCTCGGGTAGTATCTCGTTCTTTGTTCTTATCAGGATGAAGTTCGTGGGCTTTTTGTCTAAAAGCTTTTTTAATATCATTCATACTTACTGAGTTTTTCACTCCAAGTATTTTATAATACCCTTTAGGGTCATTTATCAATCTAAAATTCCTTTTTTAATTCTTTTGTGCTTGCTGTACGCCTTCTTTTATACCTAATTGAAAGTCTGTAGAGTCAAAGGATGCAATTGGTTTAATTGGGCATATTGGTATAACTAAAACATTCTTTTTAATACTTAAGTATCCTTCTTTAAACCCTTCACAGAAACTTTCTTGACTTGCTAGTGCTTCGTATGTGAAAAATATTGAAACAATCAGTATTATTGTTAGTAGCTTTTTTATCACGTAATTATATTCCTTCTGTCACCTAACAATTTAATATCTAAATATTATATGCAATACGTACTTAAATAGCACGATATAACATCATAAAAAATGTATGTTTTCATAGTTAATGCATGCCGATATGAGATATTTTCTCTATATTTTAATAATAAGAGTAAATTTTCAACTGTGAAGAGTGTATGTTTAAGCCGGAAATCTTCGATATTGGAACAAAGTGTTCGGATATTAGTCGTTTCAGGCGTTATGATACATAGTGTTCTGTTTATCGGTTGCTATGTTTTTAAGTGTTTTACATTTCCCTGATGCTTCCATACCTCTTTTGAGTGCAAAAGGAGTGTTCATATTTAGTGTTTGATTATAAATATCTAGATATGTGAGTTTTCTTCTTCATTTTCTTTCTCTCTCGAGAGAGAAAGATAAACGAAGCAAAAGAAAGAGAGCTTGAAAAAGCTCCGCCGTTGGTTTGAAGTCTTTGTGTTAGAAGAACTGCAAGGCCACGCTTCATGTTTAAGTTTTTACCCCTAGCCAACTACATTAAACTAAGCCACTTTGTCATGTCGAGGAAGTTTCTTCAGAGAAACTTTAGTTTCTAAATTAAAATATACGTCACCGCTTGAACGTGTCAGAGCATCTGCAGAGCCGAACGCAGGTCAACTTTTATCGTTAAAAAAATGCAATTGTTTGAACGAAGTGAGTTTTGTATTTTTAGATAACAGTTGATCGGAGTAAGGGAATCCGACAGCTTGTCGGACTCGAAGCCGCGGAGAGAGATTTTTGGTTCTTTTTTTCGGCGAAAAAAGAATGGACACGTTAACTAAAAAGTATTTATAAAGAAGTGTTTATACTCTTAAACTCCAAAAAACTAAGCCAGTAGCTTTTTGACAAGCTCGTTAATACGCTTACCGTCAGCCTTACCGGACAAAGACTTTGAAGCTGCTCCCATAACCTTACCCATGTCTTTCATAGATGCTGCACCGACTTGAGTGATGATAGCCTGAACGGCTGCTTCCAGTTCGGCATCATCGAGCTGTTTGGGCATGTAGGCCATAAAGATGGCTATTTCAGACTCCTCTTTTTCCAGTAAGTCATCGCGTCCGGCCTCTTTATACTGGGCGGCAGAATCTTGTCTTTGCTTAACCTGTTTTTGGATGATCTTGGATACATCCTCATCACTGAGCTCTTTTCTCTCATCAACTTCTACCTGTTTAAAAGCAGAGAGCAAAAGACGCAGGGCATCACGTTTTACGACTTCTTTGGCTTTCATTGCCTCTTTCATATCGGTTTTGATCTGATCTAATAAGCTTGACATTGATATCCTTTGTTTTATGGAACTTAATTTGCTTAGAATTATACATGAATAAAACATATCTCACAATATTATTAACACTCTTGGCATTTTCCGGCTGTTCTCAGCATGTGGTTGATCCTGAGATCGACTTTAAACCACCGGAATATGTGGAACAGCTCCCTTCCAAAGAGACCCATGAGAGTATGGACTCTCAAGGAAGTTTGTTCGGGCAGGGCGACAACCCTCTCTTTGCCGACCATAAGGCCATGCACGTGCATGATATTGTCACTGTGGTTATCTCAGAGGCAGCAACGTCATCATCGTCAAACAACAAACAGCTGGCAGAAACAGACAGTGCCACTTTGGGCGGGGGCACCTTCTCAGCAGGTGGTGGCAGCAGTACGACGGACGATATTGTCAACAAGTTAAACCGCGCAACGAACATCGGTTTTGCGGCAAACTCGACCTCAAGTTTTGACGGGTCGGGAAGGGCTTCGCACAACAACACCTTTACGACGACAGTATCGGCTCGTGTGATTAAGATCTTGAGCAATGGGAACTATTTTGTCTCCGGACGACGAGAGATACTTGTTGACGGTGAAAAGCAGATCATACAGCTCTCGGGTGTGATCCGTCCTTTTGATATTGATCAGAATAATCAGATCAATTCTGCACAGATGGCAGATGCAAAGATCATGTACCAAACCGAAGGTGACATCAAACGTGCAACAGAACAGGGCTGGGGTACAAAACTCGTTCAGGCTATTTGGCCGTTTTAGCGTTTAGTTTAGGGCGTTAGCTTCTTTTTATTTCTCTTCATGTAAGATGATAAAGACAAGGAGCTTTAATGCGTTTTTTACTGGCAGTAATGATATTGATTATATCTTTGTGGGCACAGACCTATGAAGAGTATTTACGCGCTCAAGAACAGGCCTTCTCCTCATTCAAAGAAGAACGCGACAAAGAGTTCTCCACTTTTTTAAACAAAGAGTGGAAGGCGTATAAAGAAGCACAGGGTATGAAGGGGTATGAAGAAGAAAAACCCAAGTCTCTGCCAAAGGCCATCAAAAAAACAGTCGCAAAGCCAAAGAAAAAACGACTTATCATCCCACAGCCCTTACGGATACACAGACTCAAAGTTTACACTAAGATCATTATTCCTCCTACTTTACAAAGACTCAAAACACTGTATCTTAACTTCTTCGGGGTTGATCTGGAAGTACATTATGATCGATCTGTTTTAGTCTCAATCCGGGGAACTATTTCAAAAAACAAGATCGCAGACTCCTGGGATAAATTGGCACAGAGTGAGTACGAGACAACACTTAAAGAGTTAAAAGAAATTGCCTTAAAACTCAGGCTAAATGATTGGGGCAAGTACCTTCTGATCCAGAAGGTCTCTGATAGGATATGTAAAAATGAGAACGAGGCGAAGGTCTTTTCCTGGTTCGTTCTTTTAAAGATGGATTATGACGCCCATATAGCTTACCAAAAACATAAAATAATTTTATTATTACCGGTTGAGGGGGCCTTGTACAATACAGTGTATTACACCCTAAATCATAAAAAATATTATGCTATTGATTATTACGCCAGGGGGAAGCTGGGTTCGATAATGACTTATGAGAATGTATATGAAGGAGCCAGTTCAGCGATCAGCTTTAGAGTCGATACACTTCCTCGTTTAGCGCAAGAGAAGGTGATGAAGCGTTTGGTGTTTAGTCTGGATGATAGAAAGAGGTCCGTTGAGCTAAGTTATAATAAAAATATTTTGAATTTTTTTCAGACCTATCCTCAGGTAGGGTATACACACTACTTCTCTTCACCCGAGTCCATTTTGTTGGAAGATAGTATAAAAGCATCGTTTGAGCCTTTGATACTTGGAAAAAGTCAGAGTGAGGCCCTGGATATTATATTAAGTTTTGTTCAACACGCTTTTCAATACCAGGTGGATGATGCACAGTTTGATAAAGAGAAGGTGATGTTTCCCTCAGAAACAATATTTTATCCCTATTCCGATTGCGAAGATCGGGCAATCTTGTTCTCATATATGGTTAAGACTCTGTTGGGAATGGATGTGATCGGCGTGAAATACACGAACCATATGGCAACAGCAGTAAAGGTTCAAGAGAAGATAGAAGGTGAGTATATTCTCTTGGGAAAGAGCGCTTACGTCATAGCAGATCCAAGTTATATCAATGCAAATATAGGTATTAGTATGCCTCAGTTTGTCGGCAGTAATGCTTATAAAATTGTATCAACAGGCGGAGAAAAATAATATCCTTGAGAATAGCTTATGCCCATGTCCGTCACGTAGTCATACACCTGTTTTGACTCGACAAACTCACCGATTGTCTTAATCCCCAACTCTTGAGCAAAGGTGACGATCGTCTTGACAATGATCTGCTTGTGCTTGTCTTTGTGAATATCTTTGATCAAGGAAGCATCAATCTTCAGATAGTCAAAGTTGAGATTAAGAAGATGTGAAAAGTTTGAATAGCCAGATCCAAAATCATCAATACTGACTTTACAGCCAAGCTCTCTCACCTCAGATACAAAGTCTGCAATGACTTGATAGTTTTCTATCTTTTCTGTTTCCAATATCTCAAAACAGACCCGGTTGGAAAGAGGATAGATAGCCAGCATACTTTTAATATAGCCAAACAGATTATAGTCTGTAATATCCTCAATAGATAGATTGATGGAAAACTCGTAGTGGCTGTTACTAAAGGTCTGAAAAGCTTTCTTGATCATTATCTTGGTGATAGACTCATAGAGTTTTGCATGTTTGGCGATCTCAAGAAAGAAAAAAGGTGATATGACCTCTCCCTCTTCGTCGATAAGACGTACGAGACACTCATACTTTTCTACATCTTGAGTACTGTTATTGACAATAGGTTGGTAATACGGGATAATATTGTCATTGTGGATGGCTGTTTTGATCTTTTGCACCCAGTCCATATTGTTTTTGTAAACGACCTCCTGTCTCATTGTCTCATTGTAGATCGTATAATCTTTGTGGGCCTTTTTAGCCTCCATAAGTGCAATATCTGCGTGTGCCAAAGCGGACTCTTTTTCAAATACAACCCCGGCAGTCATATTGGTAAAGATCTCTATATCTTCATCTGTGTCTTCATAAACAAAGGCTGACTTGGAGATGATCTGAATGAGTGAAATGATGATAATCTCAAAATACTCTTTTTCAATATGCTCTTTATTGACAACAGCAAAACTATCTGAGGGCAGTCTGTATAATATTAGGTTTTCATGAGAGATATAATGGGAAATGCGCTGGGCGACCTGTGAAATTATAAAGTCACCTATAATATGACCATAAAAGTCGTTAATGACCTTAAACTCATCAATATCCAACACTGCCAAGGCAAGTTCATCATACTCTTCCAAGTCTTGGATGAGTTTCGATCGATTAGGAAGTTTGGTGAGCGGGTCAATATTGTACAGATCTTCAATCTCTTTAGCATGGGCTTCTTCGGCTGTAATGTCCTGCGTTATGATAAGATATTCATCGGAGTGTTCTAGAAGTTCACCCCGAATCTTTAGATGGATCTGTTCACCTTCACTGTTTTGCATAATGACCTTTTGCTCTTCGTGGGCACTGATTAACTCTTTTAGCCACTCTAAGTAAGAACCCTTTTCGCTTCTTTTTTCGTCTAAAAAAAGATCTTGTATGTCTGTGTAGGTCTGTGCGATCTCTTCTACGTCTGAACAGGCAAAAAAATCTAAAAAATATTGATTGGCAAAGCTAATTAGATTATGCTCTATTATAAATATTGGAGAATGAATCCGGTTGACTATAGACAGTATCAGGCTTTTTTCTCTTTGGAGTTCACCTTGCTTATTGGAGTGCTGGTATTGGCTTAAGATCTGTATTTGAAGTTCTTCAGCCATAGGTGTTGTCGGGAGATATTTTACAATGTTACTGCATCCAAAGACCTCTTGCTGATTGTCATTTAAGAATATCACGGGGATCGAGGAGGTTTGTACCTTTTGCATCAAGAGCTCACATACTTCCACTCCATTCATCTTATGTGAAAGTTCTTTACTGAGAATAATAAGTTTTATCTCTATGTCTGAGAGTGTAGAAAGCGCTTTCATAGCACTGTCACAAAAGACAAATTGTACGTTTGAAGGCACAGAGAGTTTTGATTTTAAGGTCTTGGCTTTATCAAGGTCTGCACTGACATACAGAATTGTGAACTCGAGCATTATCACCACTTTTGAATAGTATATCAAGAAAATAACGTAAAGCATCTTATACTGTTATAAAGAAATTTATCTAATGGATGAGAAGAGGAAAGAAAAAAGTAACAACCTATACAAAAGTATAGGTTGTTTTGTTAGTAGTTATAGGCAACTTTATAGGTAGGATCATCTTCTTCGAAGGAACAATAAGGCCCTGCATTTTTAAGGATGGCCTTACAGTCCTTGCTTAAATGGCGCAGCAAGATATTACGACCGCTCTCTTCATACTTTTTAATGAGTGAGTCAATGGCCTCAACGCCTGAAATATCCATAACCCTTGTATTCTTAAAGTCGATTACAATTTTTGGAGAGTCACTCTCTACTTTAAAAATATCCATAAAGTTCTGTGTCGATCCAAAGAAAAGCGGACCTTCCAGCTCATATACCTTCGTCCCGTCTGCTTCCATGCTTTCGCGTGCGTAAATACGCGCATGGTTCCAGGCAAAAACAAGAGCAGAGATAATGACACCTGAAATGACTGCAATGGCAAGATCAAACATGATGGTAATGACCGTTACCAAGATCAAAACAATTGCGTCAGAGCGAGGCATATGCTTGATACGGCTAATACTCCCCCATTCAAAGGTTCCTATACTTACCATGAACATGATACCTACAAGGACACCGATAGGGATCATGTTAATGATATCTGTAAATATAGCAACTAGTAAAATAAGGACAACAGCTGCGGTAAAAGATGAAAGTCTGCCCAGGCCTCCCGAAGTATAGTTGATGATGGATTGACCGATCATCGCACACCCTGCCATACCGCCAAAGAAACCACAGGTTGTGTTTCCTATACCCTGGGCGATACACTCCTTGTTACCAGATCCGCGTGTTCCACTCATCTCATCTAAAACTGACAAGGTAAGAAGGGATTCGATTAGACCCACAAGTGCGACCAAGATAGAATAGGGAAGTACTAATAAGAAAGCATCCATAGAAAAAAGGGTTTCGGGGATGGCAAAGGTTGGAAGTTGACCCTTAAACTCACTCAGATTCGGCATATCGGCAAACTGGGCAATGCTGTTGAGTGTTCCGATAGTCAGTGTGTCGATCTTAAAAAACAGTACGCTCAGTGTCATCACGACTATAGCCAATAGACCGCCGGGAATAGCCTTGGTCATCTTTGGTAAAAAATACATAATGAGCATGGTCGCTAAAACGATCATATACATGTTGGCGTTTGAGCCTTCAAAGAATTTAAACTGGGCACTTGCAATAACAATGGCAAGTCCGTTTACGAAACCGTACATGGCGGGTTGTGGAACCAAACGAATGAACTTACCAAGTTTAAGAAGACCGATGGTGATCTGAATCAGGCCTGCCAAGATCGAAGCATACAGGATATATTGAAGTATGCCTTCTGCCAGAGCAGATCCGCTTACTCCCGCATTGGACAACTGCTCGCTTGCCTTGATTGCCAAACCGACAAAAACAATGGCAACTGCACCGGTAGCACCTGATATCATCCCTGCCTTACCGCCAATAAGTGCGGTAATCAGACCTAGAATAAAAGCGGTGTAAAGTCCGACAATTGGACTGACACCGGCAATAAATGAGAAGGCGATAGCTTCGGGTACGAGGGCAACGGCCACTACTAATCCTGATAAAATATCATTTTTGATATTGTCAGAGGCATAATTTTTCAGATTAAACAATCTTTATCCTTGGTGAGTATAAATTTTCTACTATCGTAATATTACTGTTTCAGCGAAGCAAGCTGTTCACTTACCTTGCTCATTTTCTCTTTTGCTGATTCAAGGTCTTCACGGTTCTTTGCAATGACATCTTCAGGCGCATTGGCAACAAAACGTTCATTATTTAGCATTCCGCTAAGTTTACCAACCTCTTTTTGCAGTTTTTCAAGCTGTTTTTCTAAACGTGAGATAATAGGTGTCAAATCGATCGAAGCGGTCGGGATGTAGACCTCTACATAATCACTCACATCACTAATGGCATTTTCAACCTTAGTCTCTACAAAGTCAATCTTTTCGACCTTGGCCAGTTTTTCAATAAAAGGCGTGATCAGTGCAGCATCCATCTCTTTATTTGGTTTGATATAGGCCTTTTCGATCTTTTGGTTACCCAAATCGACAAGGGCTTTTGCACGGCGGATAGCGACGATTGTATCCATGATAGCTTCAAACTCTTTCTCGATCTCTTCATTTATATTTCCTGCTTCAGGGTAGGGCATGATCATAACGGAGTTATCGTCTTCCAAAGAGCTTCCCGAAAGGCTGTGATAGAGGTATTCAGTGATAAAGGGCATGAAAGGATGAAGTAATTTCATCGATTCCTTGAAGATAGCACCGAGTTCAGGAATACTCTCTTTACTTGATTTAGAAAGCTCGATACCCCAGTCACAGAACTCACCCCATAAGTAACGGTAAAGGACGGTTGCCGCATCATTAAAACGGTACTCATCCAGATTACGTCTTGTCTGTACAATAGCAGTATTGAAACGACTTAGCATATATTTGCCAAGTGGGGTCGTGATCTCAATATCATTAAGGTTATCAAAGGTCTGTACATTCATCTGCAAGAATCGTGAAGCGTTATAGAGTTTGTTGGTAAAGTTACGTGACTCTTCGAGCTTTTTAGCGCTTAGTTTGATATCACGGCCTTGCGCCGCAAGAATGGCCAGTGTGAAACGTAGGGCATCGGCTGAGTGTTCTTCGACGACATCAAGCGGATCGACAACATTTCCGCGTGATTTACTCATCTTGTTTCCATGTTCATCACGGACAAGTGCATGCATGTAGATGTGGTTGAAGGGAAGTTTTCCTTTGAAGGTCTCTCCCATCATCATCATTCTTGCTACCCAGAAGAAAAGGATATCAAAGCCCGTAATCAAAAGCGAGTTTGGATAAAACTCATTTTGATCATTATCATTAAACAGCTCACCTTTTCCGTGTTCGCCATTTCCCCATCCCAGAGTAGAAAAAGGCCACAATGCAGATGAGAACCAGGTGTCCAGGACATCAGGGTCTTGTTTGAATGATGTTGATGAACAGTGCGGACATGCACTTGGCTCGTCCTCTAAAGAGGCCCACTCATGACCACAATCATCACAATAAAATACTGGGATTCTGTGCCCCCACCAGAGTTGACGAGAGATACACCAGTCACGAAGTTCTCCCATCCAAGCGTTATATGAATTTATCCAATGTGAAGGAAAGAACTCTGCTTCTCCTTCATTTGTCTTTTCAATCGATTTTCTTGCGATCTCATTTCTGACAAACCACTGCTTGGAGATGTATGGCTCGACAATGTTTTTACAGCGGTAGCAGTGACCAACCTGATGCACATGCTCTTCGATCTTTTCAATAAAGCCCTCTTCATCAAGACGTTTTACGATCACATCTCTTGCTTCAAGACGTTCAAGTCCTTCAAACTCACCGGCGAAATGGTTTAATATACCTTTATCGTCAAAGACAGTGATAAATTCAAGGTTATGGCGTTTACCGACCTCGTAATCGTTTTGATCGTGTGCAGGTGTAACCTTAACCATACCCGTACCAAATTCCATATCAACATGCTCATCACTTATAATGGGAATCTCTTTGTCTAAAAGAGGCAGTTTGAGTTTTTTACCGATAAGGTCTTTGTAACGTTCATCGTCAGGGTGCACCATAACAGCAGTATCGCCAAAATATGTCTCTGGACGTGTTGTCGCGACAGTGATCTTTCCGCTACCGTCTGCAAAAGGGTAGTACATATGATAAAACTTACCGTTATGCTCTTCATGCTCCACTTCGATGTCGGAGAGTGCACCGTCGTGCGTACACCAGTTGACCATGTAGTTCCCACGTATGATCAGCCCTTCGTTATAGAGGTGTACAAAGGACTCTTTGACTGAGGATTTTAAGCCGTCATCCATAGTAAAGCGTTCTCGCTTCCATGCCGGCGAGACACCAAGGCGGCGCATCTGATGAACCATCTCACCGCCGCTGTGCTCTTTCCATTTCCACACACGTTCTAAAAAGGCTTCACGGCCGACTTCTTCTTTGGTTGTACCTTCAGCAAGAAGCTGCTTTTCAACGACGTTTTGTGTTGCGATCCCTGCATGGTCTGTCCCGGGCTGCCACAGTGTTTTGTAGCCGTCCATACGTTTGTATCGAACGATGATGTCTTGCAGGGTGAAGGTCAGCGCATGACCTATGTGTAAACGGCCTGTTACATTAGGCGGTGGCATCATTATTGAAAAGTTTTTATCAGCTTTTTGAATAGAAGCATTTCCGTCTGTCTCAAAATAACCGCGATCTTCCCATGTCTGGTAATACTTGTTTTCTATTTCTTTTGGGTTATAGCTATTGTTTGCTTCAGCCATTATGCTCTCTTTTAGATACGGGCAAGATCTTAGCCCTTTATAGTGTACTGAAGACAATCCCTTAAAGACCGCCCCAGTTTTTTTTCGCGATTATATCAAAGAGGGAGTAAAAGATGGCTTATGGCTTATGGAATATAATTTGCTTATTTGAGCTAACTATGATACTAAAGGTTTGAAATGAAGTTTGAAGTTAAATCACAAATATTAGGATTTGAGAATATCAATGAGGTGGAGTTGAGTGAGGTAGATGAACTGTTCTCTACATTGCGTGGAACACAAAACAGCGACATCTCTTTTACGCTGATCAATCCTAACCGTCTGAGAGAGTATTCGTTTGATGTCTCTGCGAGCACAGAAGCACTCCTGGATATTAAAGATGAAAATGATTTGATGGTCCTTAATATTGTGGTGATACAAAATCCACTGGATGAGTCAAAAATAAACTTTCAAGCACCCCTTATTTTTAACAAGGCAAATGGAACCGTAGCTCAGGAAATTTTAGGTATTCAAAACTATCCGAACTTTGGTTTTGATGAAAGTTTAAAAACTTTTACAAAGGCATAGCTTTTTATCTCCTTATGAGCGAAGTAAAGATAGAATTTCATAAAAAAAGCTAAAGAGACTCCTGCCTATAGGTAGATTTTAATTTTAGCAAAAAAGAGATTCCTACCTTGCCCTTATCTCGATTGAACCAAGAACAGCTTTCTGCTGCTACCGCACCTACGGGTCAAAACCTTATCATCGCTTCAGCAGGTACAGGAAAAACTTCAACCATTGTCGGTCGTATCGGACACCTTCTGCAAAATGGTATACAGCCCGAAGAAATTTTACTCTTGACCTTTACGAATAAGGCTGCTGCAGAGATGGTCGAAAGACTGGCGGGTTATTTTACTAAAGAAGTTGCACATAAGATTGAAGCAGGTACCTTTCACGCGGTCAGTTACCGCTGGCTGAAAAAGTTTGATAAAAAAATTGTTCTGAAACAGACAGGTGAACTAAAAACACTTTTTCGAAGTGTCTATGATAAACGTTCTTTTCACCTTTTTGATCATGACACCTCTCCTTATGGCGGGAACTACCTCTATGATGTCTACTCTCTCTATCAAAACACGGAGATAAAACGTGGTTTTGATGAATGGATGAAAGAGAAAAATGATGAGCACTCCCCCTATATCGATATTTATGTAGATATCTGCCAAGAGTTTGAAACCCTAAAAAAAGAGTACGGTTTTGTAAACTTTAATGATCTCCTTCTGTTAATGCGCGAAAAAGTTCAAACCTATGAAATGCCCTACAAAGAAGTTTTGGTTGATGAATATCAAGATACGAATGCCTTGCAAGGCGCTGTTGTAGATGCCATGAATCCACCTTCTCTGTTTTGTGTCGGTGATTATGACCAAAGTATTTATGCTTTTAATGGTGCTGATATCTCTATTATCGGTTCATACAGTGAGAAATTTCCAAATGCCAGAGTCTATACGCTTAGTAAAAACTACCGTTCAACTGTTCCTATCTTGTCTTTGGCAAATAAGGTGATTGAATATAATGAACGTATCTACCCTAAAAAATTGGAATATACCCGTGAAGCAAAGGCTGCGGCACCAAAACTTCTTGTCTATAATGAGCTTTTTGAACAGTATTCAGCGATTTCTCATATGATACGAAAGTCTTATACCCCTTCTGAAGAGATAGCCGTTATCTTTAGAAACAATGCCTCAGCGGACGGCATTGAAGCAACATTACGCGAGATAGGCCTCCCTTGCAAACGTAAAGGCGGAAAAAGTTTCTTTGATGCCAAAGAGGTCAAGGCGATATTGGACATCTATGTTTTGTTTGTTAACAGCAGCGATATGATGGCCTTTATTCATCTTTTTGAGTATGCCAAAGGGATAGGAAGTGCTATTGCCAAAGAGCTTTTTATATCTTTGAACAAATTAGGTGCAGGCTCTTTGTTTGAAGGGCTTTTTCATCCCGACAAGAGTATTAGAAATCCTTTTGAAAAACGACAGCAAAACCATCAACTAGGGCTTTTTGACGACTTCATTGAACTGGGTTCTGTAGCAAAGTTCATCTCCTTGGGCTTTGAAGAAAACTTCTTATCCAACCCTATACTCAAACATCCAAAACTGACAAAAGAGAGTGCTCAGTTTTTATATGATTTTTATATTCTAAGCAAGGCATTGAAACGTATAAGTCAACCTTCCTCCATGATTGAGAAGATCAGGGCATCGGCGTTCTACAACACTATTATTGATCAACTCGCTTCCAGACGTGCTCAGCAAAAAGATGGTGCGGTTGACGAAAAACTTAAAAACGAATCCTTGGAGAGGATCAGAAGAAAAGGTTCTTTGTTGTATGATCTTGCCAAACCCTATCAAGATCATGAACGATATATTAATGCAATGGTCCTTGGTTCTCAAGATTTAAGTAAAGGGGAGGGGGTCAATCTCTTGAGTGTACATGCAAGCAAGGGTCTGGAATATAAGGAAGTCTATGTGATTGACCTGATGGACGGACGTTTTCCAAATAGGAAACTAATGAATAAAGGCGGCGGCGGTATTGACGAGGAACGCCGTCTTTTTTATGTGGCGGTAACACGGGCGAAAGATATCTTGTACCTAAGTCTTGCAAAAAACGATAAGATCAAAAAGATTGACTTTATGCCTTCACAGTTCTTATACGAGGCCGGGCTTATTAAGAAAGATGAGAATTATACGAAGATGGTAGAAAAAGAGGCAGAAAAAGAGTAAAACTTTTTCTGTTTAATTTTTAACAGCGGATCCCATATCCCACATTGGCAAGAAGATTCCAAGGGCTAATAGAAGTACCATGCCTGCGATAAAGAAAAGAATGATTGGCTCTATCGCCTCAGAAAGACCATCAATAATAGCATCAAACTTCATCTTGTAATACTCAGTCACTTTTTCCATCATGGCATCAAGCTGACCACTGTTCTCACCGGCGGCAACCATCTGAATAATCATGTTTTCAAAAAGATCAGTATCTTTGAGTCCCTGGTGGAGTGAATTTCCTTTTTCAACGGCACCTCTAACGGTCTGAAGTTTATCTTTGAGGGGAAGGTTGTCAATCATATCAATAGCTGCTTCAAGTGAATCGGCAATAGGAATACCTGCATGTACCAAAGCAGAAAAAACGAGCATAAAACGGTTTAATGTTCCGTAATGAATCAGTTTTTTTATCAAGATCGTTCTAAGTAGAAGCTGGTGAAACTTGTAACGGACATGTCGATAATGATTAATAGCGAAGCGTGCCGTGAGAAAGAATACAACAATGCTGGCGAGCAAATACATACCGTATTGGTTGACGGCTACTTCCAAGGCAAGCAAGATTCGTGTTGGCAGAGGAAGTTCCGCTCCTAACTCTTCAAATATCTTTTTGAATTCGGGTACAACATAAGAGATCAAAATCGTAAAGGCAACGACCATGGCTATCATAACGTTACGCGGATAGGCCATTGCTTTTTTAAATTTAATAAAGTTTCTACGGATCTCTTCAAGCATATTGGCCAAGTCATACAGTGCCTCAGCCATATTACCCGTTTTTTCACCCAGTTGAATCATTGCAAGGGTGAGATTTCCCATCTCATATCTAAAGTTGCCAATGGATTGAGACATGCTGAGACCGGAATTAATGTCTTCTGCAACTTTTCCGAGTACTTCTTCAAGCCGTTTATCATTTGTTGAATCTGCAATCTCTTTAAGGGTGTCATGAATAGAGATACCGGCATTTGTCATTACGGCCATCTGGCGTATTGCGGCGATAAGGCTATCTTGTTTTATCTTTTTCTTTTTAAAATTTTTGGTGATATTTTCTTTAAAGGCCTTGAGTTGCTGATCCAACGGCGGTGAACTCTCTACAACCTTCAGCACAATACCGGAAAATTTCGCCTTTGCAAGATAGTGTGCCTCTTTCTTATCTGCTGCATGTAAACCAAAAGCCTCACGTTTACCGCGGTTAAGTACCGTAACTGAATAATATTTCATTGCTTTGCCACCCTTAAAATTTCATCAATTGTTGTTATACCTTCAGATGCCTTTAGCATACCGTTGGCAAACATATTTTGAAAGCCCTCTTTAACAGCCTGACCCATCATATTGTCTTTGGAAGACTCTTTTGCGATCATACTGGAAAGCTCTTCAGAGATAGGAAGTACTTCACAGATCATTTCGCGACCCTGATATCCTGTTCCGGAGCACTCTCTGCATCCTTTTCCTTCTTTGAAGGTAGCATGCGCCGGTATATACTCTTTATACTCTTCCATTACACTAGCAGGTAGTTTAGCATCTTCAGCACAATGAACACATATCTTACGGACAAGACGCTGTGCCTGTATCGCGACAACCGCGCCACTTATGAGATAAGGAGGTATGCCCATATCTACCATTCTGGGAATAGCGCTGATTGCATCATTGGTGTGCAGGGTAGAGATAACCAGGTGACCGGTTAAGGCCGCTTTGATAGCGATCTCAAGTGTTTCATGATCACGAATCTCACCAATCATGATCTTATCGGGATCCTGACGAAGAATCGAACGCAGTGCATCTGCAAAGGATAGCCCCACCTTGGGATTTACCTGAACTTGCTGGATAAGGTTCATTCTGTATTCAACCGGGTCTTCAACGGTGATGACTTTTTCCGTAACACTTCTAAGCTCATTGAGTGCGCCATACAGGGTAGTTGTCTTACCTGAACCTGTCGGACCCGTGACAAGGATAACACCAAAAGGACTTTGTAAAGCGGTGTGAAGTTTTTGATAACTGGCATTATCCATACCCGCTTCTTCCAGTTTTACCAAGGCTTTTGTCTTATCAAGGACACGCATTACGATAGATTCACCATACAAAATGGGAAGTGTAGATATACGAAAATCAAACTCGTGTTCTCCCACGGTGGCAGAAAAACGCCCATCTTGAGGTTTTCTCTTTTCTGCGATATCCAAGTTTGCAAGGAGTTTCAGGCGGGAAGCAAGAGGCGGGTAAATGTCTTTGTCGAAAATAAATATTTCAGTCAAGGCACCGTCTATGCGCCCGCGTACAACACAGTTTTTCTCAGTTGGCTCTATATGAATATCAGAAGAGCGTGAACGAATTGTCTGTTTGAGCACAACATCGATAAGCTGCAAAATAGAGGAAGCTTCTTGCTGTTCTTCAGCACTCCCAATGGAGTTGAGCTCTTGACGAATGTTAGTAACAAGTTCTTTTACACTGTCTTTGATCTCCATTTTTGTCAAATAGGCTTCAATCTGCTTACTTGTTGCAACTGCAATGCTTAAAGGTTTACGGGGGTAAATCCTCTGCAGCATCTCTTGAGCATTGACATCAAGCGGATCGGAAAAAACAACGGTGATATGTAAATCATTTTGTGAGATTGGGATGGCAACGGCACGTTTAAGCTGGGAAAAAGGAGCTCTTTCGGCCAATCGATAATCTAAGTCTACCGAGTCCAAATCAATAAAGGGATAGTTCAACACTTCTGCCAAATGTTGTAAAACATCATTTTCTGACAAAAAGTGATACTGACGGATGATAGCTAATTCATATTTACCTAGACGGACCTGTTCAACGATAAAACGCTTCACAAAGTTTGCCGAAACTGCGCCAACCCTTGTCAGTGTCTCAAGCAGATCTTCGGGTTTGACACCGCGTGAGGAGAGTCGTTCAATTTGTTGGGTTGAAATATGATTTTTATCTAAAAGGTCCTGGGTAACTCTATCCAAATGAAACTCTCCTACCAATACAGATGCCTGTGTGTCATTATTGTATCATAATATTCTTCTATCACCATCTTCTTTCTGCGGCTGCCATTTTCAATATAGAGCTTATATGAGACCTTGCTGTTTTTTTCATCAATGAAGCTGTAATGAGTACGTTTACGGCTGTGATCAGCCTTTGAGTAGAGCTCATAAATGCTCGAAAGCACATGATTTGTCCTTGGAAGCTTGAGCTCACTTAGCTTGTATCCATCCATTAAAGAGTGAAACAGAAGCTTTTTTTGCATTAAAATAACTGAAAAGTATGCTGCGTTGCTGCGTGCCTCTTCTGAATTTTTTAAGATAGAAATAGGTACGGCTAAACGATCTATCTGATCCGCATGTAAACAGGAAAAAGCATACAGCGAGACAAACTCTTCGTCTCTTCTGTATTGGTTGAACACTTTTAAGCCTTCCTGACAGGCCTCTTCATACTGCTTGTCTTGGTACAAGTGATACAAAGAGACTTTAATATCCGAATAGCTCAAAGTGAAGAGGGATATTAAGAGGAGTGCAAGTTTCATCTGAAATCTCCCGCTTCAATCTTTCTGAGCAGTATTTCTGCCTGTGTTGATTTACTGTTTTTAAGGTAGGTCTTAAGTGTCAGTGTCGCAAGTTCATGTTGACCCAGCTTGACTAATGATTTCGAGAAAATTATCCAACTCTCATCGATATTTTTATCAATTTCGTTGGTGATCAAAGCATAATTATAGGACTTTTGATACTGCTCAAGAGCGTAATACCGCTTTGCAATAAAGAGACTGAGTGCAGGATTCTTGTTTTTTTTGAATCGGCGTATGACATCTTTTAGATCGCTCTCATCTTCATTTTTTTTGATAGTAAGCATCTGTTTTTTCTCTTTTGGGGGAAGACCTTCTTGCAACTTTTCTACCGGTTTTTCAGATGGAGGCTCTATTCTCTCATTTGAGCTTTCAAGAGGACTTTCTTGCTCCAACTGCTCTTTATCATCCATTTCCATGTAAGGGTTTAATGTGTCTTCAATATTGTCCATAAAATGCAAGGAAGGTTTTAATACCATGCTACTGGGATGTTGTACTTCCTGTTTTTGAGTATTTTGGGGTACCTCAAGTGGCATTTGAACCTTTTGTGTGCTTTTACGCTTAATGTCATTGTCTGTTTCTACGGGGAGAGTTTCTTTTGGCAGGACTGCCTTTTTATCTTCTGTATTTTTCACTATCTCTTCTGTGTTGTCAATTGTGGGAAGATAGAAGAAGAGAAGTACCGCTGCTGTTACCAAAACTGTTGCTAATGAGAAGTGTGGAAGATGACTTTTTATCTTATATTTAAGCCAGCGACGTTCAAGGTCATGAACATTAAGCATTGATAAATCCTGTGCGAATGGCAGCCATCTCAATAATTTTTGTAGAAATATTGCTATAGTTTATTTTAGTCGGTTGGTTTTCTTCATACCAGTCATACAAGCTAAAGAGTGCATCCAGGAGTTTGTTTGTATCTCTGTAGTTTCCCGAAGTTATATTGTGAATACATTTAACATTTTTATTATCAAACATGTTGGCCACATCAAAGCAGTTGTTTTTCATCAGTTTTTTTTGTATATAGATTTTCAGCTCTGATACTGTGGCGTTATGCAGTTCCAAACTTTCCCAAATGCGTGTTTGAAAATGCTCTTTGGCGATGACATCCTCTTTTTCTGTCTTGTGTAGTGTTATAACAAATTTAATTTTTCTTGCATCTGAAATAAGACGTATCTTCTCCATCAAAGTTGCAGAGTAGAGCTGTGCCTCATCCAGTAAGACAAGGGGTGTCTTTTCAAACTCATAATGTTCAGAAAGTTCGTTAAACTGTGTGAAGTTCAACTCTTCAAAAGGGCGGATACCATAGATATCACGCGCGAGCGATTTTAGAAATTCTGTCTCATCAACCAGTGGGGTATGATACATAACAACTTTTTGCTGTTCTTTAATGTCTTCATAGAGTTTGTTAAGCATCATACTCTTGCCTGTACCGGGCTTTCCATACAGAAGAATCATCTTGAGAGGTTTTTTAACAGAGTCTTTAAGTGACTGGTAGAGGGTAGAGACACGATCGAGTTGTACATACTCCTTCGCATCTACGACATCAAGAAAGACCTCTTTTGAGCTGAGATAAAAACTACTCTTCATTTACTTTGTTTCAAATTCGCTATCTTCAGCTTTGGCTTTGGCTTGAGCTTCCAACTCGGCATTCTTCGCATCTAACTCTTCTAGGTCTTCCTGGTTTTCAGATCGGATAAAGGCTTGAGAGTCTAACTGCTCTTCATTAAGACCGGAGTAGCCGAGTTCACTTAATGAAATAGTCTGTTTACCCTCTTTAATGATATGAGGTTCGATCACGACGACGAGCTCCTCAATGCTGTTGAGTTTTTCTTCATACTTAAACAGCCAGCCCAAAACAGGAATGTCTCCCAATAAAGGGACCTTATTTTCATCAACACTGTCCTTGGATGAAATAAGTCCGCCCAGGATTACTCTCTCCCCGTCTTGAACGGTAACGACAGCCGAAAGTTGACGGCGATTTAAATCCGGAGGGACATCACGTGTTGAACCATCTGAAGTCGTATCAATAGGCTGAATGGTCTCACTTAAAGATGGATTGACCTTTAAGGTTATACGACCTTCATCATCGATCTCGGGTGTGATATCAAGTAAAATACCCGCAAAAACAGACTGGACAAGATCGTTTTGCAAGGTGTTGGCTACACCCCCGCCTGAGCCTTGCTGGTTGGTCGTTGATTGCAGTTTGTAAAAATACTCACTACCAACACTAATGAGGGCAGGTTGGTTGTTTAAGGTCATGATCTTCGGATTTGAAATGGCTTTGACATTTCCTTGTGTTTTTAAGAATTTAATAACCTCATTAATAGAACCTGTCCCTACAATGCTTACCGCTTGAGCGTCTGTTCCTGTATTTGTGGGCCCCCACTCTGTAATGAGGTTATCTGTAATTTCTGTTACATTAGTTGTAAATAAATTATGTGTGTCAATTTGAAAGTTTTGTAGCGCATAGAGCTGTGCCCAGTCTATTCCTGTCTCATGCTTACTATTGAGTGAAACACCTAAGAGCTTAACGTCAATGAGAACTTGGGCCTTGGCCTTTCTTTGCAGCTCGGTCAGGTAGTCGTTAAGCCGTTTTATCTGTCTTGGGGTGGCAGAAACCGTTACCAGACCGGCTGTCTTGTTGATGATGGGAGCATCCGCACTGTAATCATCCTCCGGACGGTTTAAAATCGATTGAAATTCTAGATCAAGGTCTTGCCAAAAGGCAACTTCGTCGATCGATTCAATGGTTATTCCACTTTTAGATTCATTACTTGTCCCTCCGCTACTCGAGCCTGAACCTGAGGCACCTGTAGCACCCGATGCGCCTGTTGTCTGCGTATTAGCTGAGGCATCACTGCTCAAGGTTACGCCGGTCGTGCCTACACTCTTTCGCGTTGTGATAATATAGTCAATATCAAAGGTCTTCGTTACAAGGTATGAAATACGCAAGATGTTGTTCTCTAGGGTATAGAAAAGATTATTCTCTTTAAGTACAAGGTCAAGAACTTCATCAACGGTCAGGTTTTTAAGGTTTGTCTTATTTAGCTCTTTGGATAAAAGTTTCTCAGCCTCAGGGTCAGTAACAATAACGGTAAAAGAACATTCATCACTCAGTTGATCAACAAACTCACCAATCTGTGTCCCTTTGATAGAGGAAATAGTAAAAAGCTGATAGGTACAATCAGCACTAAGTGATGAAGCTAAAATCGTTGCAGCAACTGCACTGCTTAGCAAGGTGTTTTGTATTGGTTTTAGTATCTGTTTCATGTTCTTCCCTATTTTGTTGAGATATTGATATTGTCACTTTTTTGTGCAATGAAGAGTTTGATTTTTTTTGTCCTTCTCTCTAGCACAACATAGTCTTTTTGTATCTGAGTCAATTTATAGCCTCTGAAAAGGTCATTTGTCTTAAGCCATTTTCCGTTGATCAAAGCAGAAGAGTTTAAAACGATCTGCAAGGTTAAAGGCTCTTTGCTCATATCTTTTTTTGTAGGTACAAGCTCTTTGGCATTACTTGTTGACTTTACAATGCCTGGGCCCTGTTTCGTGCTTGAACCCTCTTTAGGCTTTTTTCTAATTACAATGAATGGACTCTTCAATGTGGCTAATGAAGATGAACTTAGCCCTCTGCGTTGAGGCTTGATCTCTTCAACTTTTTGATCTACCCAGGCAGTACTTGTACTTGCATTTACCAAACTGGCAGTCTTTATATTGGCAGGTACCTTATGATTCACACTGTTTTTATCTTGATCTGTCTGTGCCTGCAAGATAGAGGCACAGAGTGTAAGAATTAGTAATTTAGTTTTCATTAGTAGGTGATCCCCCAAACAGAGATTTTTAAGGCACTATCAATTTTGTCGCTAGATGTTAGATTGACATCATGAATATCCACAACCAAAAAGCTTTGCTCTAAAGAGTTGACAAACTTCATGGTTTTGTGAAAATTTCCTTTTACCTTGAGCTCGATATCCAAGACATGTCCAAAGGTGGTTTTGTCATTAGAAAAATCGTTAGAGAGATATTTCAGTTGCAAGCCATATTTTTTAGAATTTTCAGCAATAGAATCAATAAACTCACCCCATGCCTGCTCATCATAATATAAACTTGAGATCTGTTCAATTTTATATTTGATATATTCAGATTGATCCTTAACAGTCACAAAGTCTTTTTTGTATTGTGCGGTCTCAGCTTTTAGTTGTGAGATCTTTGTTACTGGATTCCACTTAAGAAAGTTATTGTCATCAATGATCTTCTTTTCGATCTTCTGTGTTTGAACAAGGGTTTGATTATAACCCTGTTCTGCGCTGTCCCATAAAAAATAGTAAGACAAAAATATCAAGATTCCGGCCACTAAACCGTAGGTCATATAGACTTCTTGCTGCTTTTTCTCAGCAAAAGATTTGTCTATGTCTCCTAAAAAGTCCTCTATACTCATCTTAGTACCACCTTTAGCATGCTTGAATATATCTTCTTCTTTTCGTCAAACTTGATCTCTTTGATGGAAAACCTATATTGAGAAGATTTTGTTTTTGTGTACCACTCTATGAGGTTTGTTATGCGCTTGTCCTTACTTGAAAGAAGGCGCAGAGTGAAACTTTTCTCATTCGTTTCCGGGTTTTCACTATAAGACACTTCATCAAGTTTTACCTTATATTTGTTAAGGTCTTTGGTTAAGCTGCTGATGCGTTTTGCCTTCATCGGATAGTTGACTTTGACATCATGGATCTTTGTAAGGACCGATTTTTTATCATCAAGTGCCTTGATCTCGTTTTGTACCAGAGTTTTGACCTTCTGCATTTCGGCTGTATGATGTTTGATCTGGTTTTCTCTGTCTTGGCGTTGCAAGTGAAGGGCCTGATATTCAGTCTCTAAAGAAGACTTCTTAAGACCTTCTATAGCGTCAAGTGTCCAATACACACCGGGATAGATCAAGGCGACTACAATAGAAGCTGCTACAGTCATAATCAGCTGTCCGCTCGCGCGTTTTGCAAAAGGCGGAGGACGGTAAAAACGTGTGAAGTTACACTCATACTTTTCTTCAGGTTCAAGCTGGGCCGTGAGCTGCATAAGCAGATGCATCTGGTCGATATACCACTCTTCAGTCTCAAAGCCGTAGTTAAAATCAAAGTCACTGGAATCAAGACCAAGATAAGTTTGGGAATACTCATCCATTCCTACGATTGCGCCGACTTCCGAGCCGATATAGACCTTGTCAATACGGTCAAGTTCAAAAGCACGTTTGGAATAGGTCATGACATCATTAATATGTAAAAAAACCTCGCCGAAGAGTTTGATTAGGTATTGCTGGTTCTCACTCTCACTGCTTCGAAGACCCTCTTCAGAAAGCAGTTTTGTAAATTCAGAGAGCTCGACCTGCTCGCCCAACAGTTCACAGTATCTATCATGCATCTGTGAAAATGAGTATTTAAGCGATTTTGTATATAAAAACTCTCTGTCGTCATAAAGGGTTAAAAAGGCATCATCACTTTGAAAGTAAATAAAACAGTGGGTTCCGTTATCTTCAATAATCTCTTTCTTATAGAGTGTACGTAAAAGAAGCGGGGCCGGAGTGATTTGATCTATGTATTTGATCTGCTCGATGGCCCCTGAAAAAGCCTCATCAATGCTTAAAGGATCAACGACAAAAACATGGTAGTTTTTGTTGCCTTCAGATGCACTGTCAGGAGCTTCTACATAACTGATCTGGTACTCAATCGCCATATCCAGACCAAGTTCTTCATAGATCTTGTTTTCAATCGCGTCACTGATATCTTCTTCCGGTATGTTTTGACTTAGAGCAATTTGTGTAGTTATGAAATCTTGTGTCTTAAGATAAGAGACGGCGTATTGTTCTTTAAGGTATTGAGGTTTGTCAGCGACTTTGATCTGCGTTGTGGTTGCCGTATAAAAAGAGTTATTATAAGGGTTGACAGATATCGTGCTGGAGAAGGCTTGCTTCTGTTTCATTCGTTGTTCCTAGCTACATAATTTAAAATCACCATTCCACAAAAAGCATCGTTTTTGTAAAACTCCGCTCTATACCTCTTCTTTTTTTCATCAAGTGAAAAACGTGTCAGCAGTGAAGACCTAGCAATTTTTATTCCCAATTCATTTGTGTACCGGGGATCTGTTAAACCGATCACGTTCAATCGGTAGCCCTGCGGTGCATTAAATACTATATCGGACATTATTTTAACTTCTGAAGGTAAATGAATGGGTTTTCTCTCACCATCAATTACAGCCTCAAAAGGGCCTTTGCAGTTTTCTAAGGGAAAAGTGCTTGTACCAACATGCGATATTTTTTTGTGTCCAATGTACAAATCAATGAACCCATCACCTTTTATTGCCCCACCTAAGGGGTGCGAAAAGTATAATTCGTTCTTATCTGATTGTAGCGGAATATATCTTAAATTTTTTCTTAAGTTATCTAGATCCAGTGATATTTTGGTGTTTATTACTATTTTTCCATTACTTTTTGTGATACTCTTTAGGTTTTCTGACTCTAGTTCGAAGTCTCTTTGGTATTTCATGCCCATGATTTGCATAAATGCCTCGATGGCACGAAGTTGATAATAGACTTTTTGAGAAGTTGTTTTTAACTCTTTACTGGTTTCTATTGCAAATGCCGGCTTATTGTGATTGATTGCAAAGTAGGTGAGTGAATGTTGCATCTCATTTTTTTTCTTTTTTGTTTTTGTATTGCGCACATTGAAACTATGGTGTTCTTGCAAAAGATGTTGATTGAGATTATTACTGACTTTTTGTGCAATACACTCAAGATCTCCAAAACTACTGTTTTGATCAAGTTTTATTTGATCAATGACGCAGGTCTGACCCCAAGCTCCCGGATTGAATATAGTGTTTGTGTATTTTTCTCTGAAAAACCCATGCCCGTCATGCAGGTTTAATATAAGATCAACCTGCTTATCCAAGATTAATGTTTTGATCTCTTTAATGATAGAGATATCTTTATCCACGGATGATATGTTTGAAAACTTTCGATTAAGGTCACCATGAACGCCACGCTTGAACCTTAATATGCTCTCTTTATTTGTATTGGGAACCACCCAGAGTGTTCCTTTGTCTATGGCATAGTGTTTTGCTAGGATTGAAGCAGCAAAGTATCCTCCGGGTTCATTTCCGTGTATACCGCCAAAGATGAGAAGTGTAGGTCCTTTTTTCTGACCTTTTATCTTATATAGGTCAAAGTTTTCATAGCCGAGAAGCTGAGAGAGAAAAAGAAGATATAAAAAAAGAGACCGCATCTATTTTTCGGCAAGAATCATAAAGTTATCATTATCAAGATGAACATATAGCTCTTTTTCTCCGTTAAATTGGTAGCTCTGAGACCTATATTCCTCATTAAAGCTGATAAAATATACATCCTCTCTGTCAGACATCGGATAAGGAAGTATATTGATCTTTGAAAATATAATCTGTTTGTACTCGTTTTTTGAAAAGATACGTGTTTTATATACCTTAAAGGCTTCGATATTCAAACCGTCATTTCGTTTAAACTCTTCATCATAAAAACTTAGATACGAGCTTATATTATTCTCTTTCCAGGCTTTTCTCCAGGTGTATAATTGAGATAGAAGGGTAGTAAGGTCCTCTTTTTTCACCTCGGGATAAGCGTTGTTGTCAATGTATACGAAAGCCTCTTTAAGGTTTATCTGTTTTTCTATATGCTGCAAGTTATTATTATTGATAGCAATACATCCCTTGGTGAAGTCATCTCTTTTTTGATCCGTCGGCAGTCCGTGTACCCAAATTCCCGAACCATTTTTTCCTCGAACTCTATCATAGGTGTTTGGATAAGAGGTCACAAAGGCCAGGGGACCGTAGAAGGAGTCCACATGATCAAGTTTTTTGATGAGTTTATACACACCGATCGGAGTCTTTAAATCTCCTTCTCTTTGCTTGTCACCCATCTTTTTCCCAAGGAAAGCAGAAAAATTTTCATTGAACTTAAAACTGTTGTTATTATCTTTTGTATAGAGTTTGAGGCTGGACTGGCCTTTGTCACAGGCTAAGATATATTTTATTCCCTCAAAATACCCAAAATGTGTATCCATATCTTGAATCTTTTTGCTCCAATAACTCTTTGTAGCCAGTTCAGTATCAAAAATTCTTTCAATACCAGCTGCCCCTTTTTTTTGGTAAATATCAAGAAGGGCTTCATCAGCCAAAAGAGAAAGGCAAAGAGATAGAAAAAAAAGAGAACGCATCAAAATTTATAGCCTATATCTTCAAGGGACTGTTTATCGTTTGTCCAGCCTTTTTTGACCGAAACAAAAAGGTCTAAAAATACTTTCTTTCCAATAAGATTCTCAATCTGTACGCGAGAATCTCTACCTATGCGCTTAATAGCTGCGCCGCCTTTTCCAATGATAATGCCTTTTTGTGTCTGTTTTTCAACAATAATCGTTGCGCGGATCTTTTCAAGCGTTTTTCCCTCTTCAACCTTATCAATAAGTACATCTGTTTCATAAGGAATCTCATCGCTGATATTATCAAAGATGGCCTCACGTATGAACTCTTTATAAATGTCACGAAGCATCTCGGTCGTTAGATCATCAGGATTATAAAGGTAGGGTGAAACAGGCAGGTGCTTTGAAATCTCGTCTAAAACTGACTCAAACCCAATACCGCCCTTGGTGACGGAAACAGGGATAATACCTAAAAAGTTATCCTGAAATTTTTGATACTCTTGTATCTTTTGCAGTATTTTTTCATTGTTCACATGATCAATCTTGCTAAGTAGGACAAGATGCGGCCTCTTACTCAGTTTTAAAAACTTCTCATACTCTTGTGTTGAGTCCGTAACGGGCGCGAGAAAAAGAATAAGATCACAGTCGCCAATAGCTTTAATGGCTTCTTGCATCATGAACTGATTTAGCATTTTCTCTTTTTCGTGAAGACCGGGGGTGTCTACAAAGATGATCTGATTGTGCTTGTGCATTACAATAGCATTGACACGTTTACGTGTAGCATTCGCTTTTTGCGATACCATAGATATCTTCTCACCCAAAAGCGCGTTCATTAAGGTGCTCTTACCCGCATTTGGACGTCCGATTATGGCTACAAACCCTGCTTTAGTATCGCTCATGTATTTCCTTGTATCTGTTTATAAAATATATCGTGCGATGTCTTCATCTTCAATGAGCATATCGAGTTTCTCATGTACAAGTTCTTTTGTAATGACTATCTTTTCACCGGCTCTTTCATCGGCCGTAAAACTGATGTCTTCAAGAACTTTTTCAATCACAGTATGCAATCTTCGCGCGCCGATATCTTCTGTTTTTTCATTAGCAGTATGTGAGAGTTTGGCAAGGGCTTTGATAGCTTCATCATCAAAGTCCAGTTCTATCTCTTCAACCTTTAAGAGTGCCTCATATTGACGCAATAAAGAACTTTTGGTTTGCGTTAATATCTTGTAGAGTGCCTCTTCTGTCATGGCATTTAATTCAACACGAAGTGGAAAACGGCCCTGAAGTTCAGGGATAAGGTCACTTGGTTTACTGACATGAAAGGCACCGGCGGCAATAAAGAGAATGTGGTCTGTTCTGATCTGTCCGAACTTGGTACTTACATTAGAGCCTTCAACGATAGGTAGCAGGTCTCGTTGAACACCTTCTTTACTCGGGTCGCTACGGCCGTCATTCTTTGCACCGACTGCGATCTTGTCTATCTCATCCAAGAAGATGATACCACCTTCTTCCGCACGTTTAAGCGCTTCATTATGTATGGCATTCATATCCAGAAGTTTATCGCCTGCTTCGGCTTTTAAAATATGTTTTGCGTCAAAAACAGAAACCTCTTTTTTCAGCTCTTCTCTGTTCAAGCCGGAGAACATCTGAGAAAATGATTCTTGCACTTTTGCCATTTCGGGGGGCATATTGGTGTCATTAAAGTCGATGCTGCTTTTTGGCATCTCAATTTCAATGACTTTCTCATCCATGTCCCCATTGAGGACTCTCTCTTTCATTCGTTCTCGCGAGTGTTTATACTCCTCTTTTTTCTCGGCACTGGCCATTAAGGGAAGGGGGGGAAGAAGTTTATCAACGATCTTATCAAGAACATAATTCCCGATCTGTTCAATGTTTTTTTCCTGATGTTCTTTCTTTACGATACCGATGGAGGCCATTACAAGATCACGGATCATAGATTCAACATCACGTCCCACAAAACCGACTTCCGTGTATTTACTGGCTTCTACCTTGATGAAAGGCAGGTTCATAAGTCTGGCTAAACGACGGGCAATTTCCGTCTTGCCGACACCGGTTGAGCCTATCATCAAGATGTTTTTAGGCATGATGTCATCTTGAAGTTTTTCGTCCAGTTGCATGCGCCTATAACGCGTACGAAGGGCAATGGCAATGGTCTTTTTTGCATTATCCTGACCGATAATGTATTCATCCAAATAGGCAACGGTTTGCTTGGGGGTCATATTCATTAGTTTTCCAAAGATAGAAGTTTGATGTTGTTGTTGGTGTAGATACACAGTTCTGAGGCGATTTGAAGACTCTCTCTCACCAGTGCTTCCTCATCCATATCGGCGTGACGCTTAAGTGCTCGAGCTGCAGAGATAGCAAAGTTTCCACCCGAACCTATAGATGCGATTTCTCCATCTTCTGGCTCAACCACATCACCATTTCCCGTAAGTATATAGATATGTTCTTTATTCAGTACGATCATCATTGCTTCAAGACGACGCAGGACCTTATCCTTTCTCCATGCCTTGGAAAAATCGATAACCGCTTTGATAAGATCACCTTTACGGTTGGAGAGGAACTCCTCAAACATATCGAAAAGGTTAAAGGCGTCGGCCGTAGAACCGGCGAAACCTGCAAGGATCTCACCTTTGTAGAGAGTGCGAATCTTTGTGGCATTGTTTTTAAGTACCGAATCACCGAAAGTCACCTGCCCGTCTCCACCTATAACGGCTTTGTTCCTCCCTTTATAAGCGAGTATTGTAGTTGCATCAAACATTATTCGCTAACAATCTCAATCTTCATCATCGCGTGCAGACCATGACCAAGTTTTAAGTCGATCTCATATTCTCCCGGTTCTTTCATGGAGAGTTTATGTACGATATGCTTTTTATCGATTTGGATCTTGTGCTGATCGTGGACGGCATGTGCGATCTCATCTTTGGTCACCGAACCAAAAAGGTGACCGTTTTCTCCCACTTTCTTTTTGATTGTTGTTACAAGGCTTGTTAACTGTTCTTTGACTTCTTTAAGACGTCTGAGTTCAGCTTCTTCATTTTCAGCTTTTTTCTTCTCTTGAGCATTGTGTTGGTTTATTACAGCGTTTGTTGCCGCTTTTGCAAAGCCTTTTCCAATAAGGAAGTTTTGGCCATATCCGTCTTTAACTTCTTTGATCTCGCCTGCTTTTCCCAGGCCTTTTACATCTTTAACCAATAATACTTTCATGATAATCTTTCTGTGGAGAATAGGTGTTCTCTCTGTTTATTTATGTTTTAATTATTTTAGCACAATTGCCCGTGGAAGTAAATCCTTAACGAATAATTTCACCTCTGTATCCGGAAATTCCATGTGCCAGATTAATGACAGATTTAAACTCCATGTTGTCAGATAAAATACGCTGACAATGAGCACTTCGACTTCCGACATGACAGTATACGATGATGCTTTTATCCTTAGGAAGCTCTGCTTTTTCCAAAGAGTTATAAAAACTTGTTGTCGGAACCAGAGCATTGGTGCCTTTGATATGACCGCCTTGATGTTCCATCCATTCCCGTACGTCGACTAGATTAAAGTCAACCATCCCCAAGTCACGAGCTTCTAATAATGAGGTAAGCTCATCTGTGTCTATGTCAGACTGTGAAAGTAGTTTTTCGCATTCAGCTGTAGTTAATCCACGAGAGTGTTCATGCGTGACTGCTTCCAGCTCATCTTTTTCAGCCTTTGCTGCTGCATATTCCGGTGTACAAAAGATCTGACAGTGGCAAACACCATCATTAGGTATTTCATGTTCGATGGCTGGTTTACACGGACAGATACGGTCCTCTTCCTTGTCTCCTGTTACGAAGAAACAGGGACAGTAACGTTTATCATAGATGAGTTTGTTTCGTGTCAAGCCCATCTGAATTCCATCATTGATCAAAGGATCAGGATTGTAGGCATAACCAAACTGTTGAACAACCTTGTCTGTAAATTTTATAGTTTTTGCTAATTCTGTTTTGAACTCTGCTGACTCCGGATCAACTTTTTTCATTTCTGTACTCATATACTAAGGCCTTTTGATTTTAATGATAAAATATTACTGATAATTTGTTAAAAAAAGTTACATATAAACTAAGAAGACAGCAATGTTTAGACGCCCTTAAGATATATACTAGTGAATATCAGCTGTAAATACAATGCAAGAACCTTTCCTTGCATTGTAGCTACTAGGATTTTACTAACGCTATTTTACTTTGTAAAACTGTTTTGGCTTATTTTCGTGCCTTACCTGCAATGATAAAACGCAGTGCATTCAATTTGATAAAACCTTCCGCATCCTTCTGGTTATAGACTTCATCCTCTTCAAAAGTTGAGTACTCTTCATTGAAAAGTGAATCGGCAGAAGCACGTCCGACCACCATAACATTACCCTTATACAGTTTAAGGCGAACAGTCCCGTTTACAAACTCCTGGGTTTTGTCAATCGCTGCTTGCATCATCTCACGCTCAGGAGCAAACCAGAAGCCGTTGTAAATAAGTTTGGCATAACGTGGCATCATCTCATCTTTTAGATGGGCAGCCTCTCTGTCTAGAGTGATCGATTCAATAGCGCGGTGCGCTTTTAGCATAATAGTTCCACCCGGAGTCTCATAACAACCGCGTGCTTTCATTCCGACAAAACGGTTCTCTACGATATCGATACGTCCGATACCGTGCTTGTTCCCGAGCTCATTAAGAGTCTGAAGCATAGTTGCAGGAGAAAGGGCATTTCCGTTTAAAGTTACTGGATTGCCATGGGCATATCCGATTTCAATGTATTCAGCCTCATCAGGCGCATTCTCAGGAGAAGTAGTCCACAACCACATCTCATCTTCAGGTTCAGCATTTGGATCTTCTAAATGAAGACCTTCGTATGAAATATGCAGCAGATTAGCATCCATGGAGTAAGGGCTAACGGCAGGATTCCCATCTTCGTCTAAATGTTTTTTATCGATAGAGATTCCATGATCTTTTGCGTAAGCAAGAAGTTTTTCTCTAGAGTTTAGATCCCACTCTCTCCAAGGAGCAATAATAGTCAATGTTGAGTCTTGGCCTAAATAACCCATTTCAAAACGCACCTGATCATTTCCCTTACCTGTTGCACCGTGAGATACACCGTCAGCACCTGTAATTTTTGCAATTTCAGCTTGACGCTTTGCAATAAGGGGTCTTGCAATAGAGGTTCCTAAAAGGTATTCACCCTCATAAATTGCATTGGCACGAAACATAGGGAAGACAAAGTCTTTTACAAACTCTTCTCTTAGATCATCAATAAAAATATTTTCCGGTTTAATCCCAAGCTCTAGTGCCTTGATACGAGCTGGTTCGAGCTCTTCACCCTGACCAAGGTCAGCTGTAAACGTAACAACCTCACATTGATATTCGTCTTGTAACCATTTTAAGATAACACTGGTATCCAGACCGCCCGAGTAGGCAAGTACAACTTTTTTTACTTCTTTTTTCATAAGTTCCCTTTATAGAGATAAATTAGTGCCGCGATTTTATCTAAAGGAAGATGATAAAGAGTTGAAGAAGTGAGGAAAAATCTGTAAAGGAGTTGTGTGAAAGAGCCTTAATGGCTTTGATCGAAAGAAGAAGTTTTTGCCATCGTGGCATTTAAAAACTCTTTCTGTTTTTTTATTTTGACAAGTTTGGAGGCAAACTCATCTTTTTTGGCTGTTAAGAACTTATGGGCTTCTTGCATAAGATAAGCAGCTTCTTTCATCTGCTCCAGAGATTCAAATTGGGGGAGTTGCTCTATGACTTTTTCAATTTTTTTTTCGTTCTCTTCTGCTATGGCAATTTTGAGTTCTTTAGCCCACTGCAACTTGGGTACTCTCTCTCCATGCCTCAAGTAAACCTTTGATCACTCTGTTGACATCGTTTATCTTTTCACTGCTGTTTTCGGTATTTGCTTGGTTTAACTGATGCAACTGATGCGTATACAGGCCCTCTAAGTAGTGACTCAAGTCACCATCTGCATCCATATTGAGGGTGTTTAAGAGTTCCGTCAGAACAGCGGCTGAACGGTTGATCCAATAGGTGCGTTTTTCAATATCATCTTTTTCTATGGCACGCTTTGCTTGCATATTAAAGCGTAATATACCTTCATAGAGCATCTCGATTAGTTTTTGCGGTGATTCTATACTGACGTCATTTTGTGCGTAAGTATTATATGCAAGTGCATTATTCATAAGGGTATCCTTTATTATTTCGCATTAAGTGCAGCTTCAATCTGTAAGTTTAAAGCACTGAATTGTCGTTCAAGTCCACCGATGATACTGTCATAGGCTGCAAACCTGAAAAACATCGTGTCATATCTCGAATCTATAAGCTCTTGAGCTCTTATTTGCTCGTCTTCGAGCTTTGTAATTTGTGAATTAAGGTTGTCTCCAAAGGATGTGAAGTTTCCACCAAAACCGATTTGAGTTTCAATAAAGTCGTCCAGTTTCTTAAAAAGACCGTCAGTCTGGTCTCCGTCTGTATCGGTAGAATATTTTAAAAATGCTTCAGCTGCAGAGGGATCTTCATTGAACTTTGTCATAAAAACAGTCTCATTGAAGAGCAGGGTGCCATTTTCCGTTAGATCAAAGGCTGACTTGATAACTCCCGTGGTAGATGTAGTTGAAAAGAAACCTGCCAAGGAATTATTATTTTCATCTGTAGAAAAAAGGATATTTTTAATGTCCCTGGCCAAGGACTTAAAGGTATTGTCTCCGTTAAAAATGCCTACCGAACCTTTTTCAACATCAGCGGTAAGAACACTGTCAATCTCTTTAAATAAGGTATTGAAGGCGGTGACAAAGCCTGACATCTCTTCGGCGATTTTAGAACTGTCCTGTGAGATACTGACATTACTAATACCGGCTTCATTTAAGGTGATATCAACACCCGTGATAATATCATCTATATCGTTACCACTGCGAATGAAATCAATACCATTAAACTTGAAATGAGCATCCGAACCGGCCTGTATAGGTGCCGCTTGCGTGAGGTTTTGTGTCAAGATCGGTGAACCGTCAGAAGTCGCGGCGGATGTGACAGATATGGCCTGATCCAAGCCGGTTTCTTTGGAAGTGAGTACAAGTCTGTAATCCCCTGACGCCACATTTAAAACCTGTGCTTTCACTGATTCACCGGCTTGGTCATTGATAAGTTGAGACAACTCTTCCAAGGTAGTACTCGCGGTTACATCGATATCAAAGGTACTTGCTCCGACAGTAACACTGATGACACCGTCTTGACTTGCGACAAGAGCCGTTTCTGAGGAAAATTGATCAGACTCTTGAATCTCTTGCGTCGCTATGTCAGTAACATCAAGTGAAAAGTTTTGAGCGGCTACACCGGAAGAGGCTGAGATGCTTACGGCGTCTCCTGTAACGGACGTACTGCGATCAAGGTACAGTAAATCTTGACCCAGACTCCCTGTACTTGCACTGAGTGATGACATAAGAGAGTTGATCAGATCGTAGGCTTGATTTTGTTGAGAAACAAGTTCAATCTTCGATTTTATAGGGTCAACCTGAAGCTTTTCATCATTCGCTTTGAGTTTTTCAATAGTTTCTGCACTTAGAGCGCCGCTAGAGCCTAATCCAAGTGAGCTGAGAGTACCAGCCATAATTTATCCTTTTTCGTCGAAAATAATACCGGTGATTTCATTCATCTTGCCAACAAGACTTTGTGCCTGTTCTACAGGAAAACGACGGATGGTATCATTCGTATGTGTATCAATAACAGAGACAAAGAAAACATCACTACTATTATCAAATCCAAAACGTATGGAAGTATTAAAGGGATCAAGTGCTTTGTTTAGCGTATCTATAAGATCCCGCGCTTCAACTTCAGATGTAAGTGGACGATTATTATTTGACTTCTCTTGAGCTGTCTCAACCTGGGTCTTTACCTCTTCAACGGGAACGGACCTCGTCTGTACAGCCTTTTGCTCTGTTTGGACCTGGGTACTTTGTTGTTTTGCAATATTATTAAACAGTTCCATGTCTCAAGCCTTTATATAGAGTTATACCTACATATCGGCAATAGTAAAATATTATTTAGGAACCAAAGTACCTTAATGCTATATTCTTCTGTTCAAGCATTAACTGTACCATTAGATGGTATTACTGTAAGTACTTTATCGGTACAATGGGGGCAAAAAAGTGATATTGTGCAACACTATGTGAATCTATTGAAAAATGAAACCGTATTACGTCGCTTAAGTCTTATCCAACTTATCTCTTATTTTGGTGCATGGTTCTCAAATGTAGCAATCTACACCCTTCTTGTTCAACTTGATGTATCCGCCTTTGTTATTGCCCTGGTTGCTTCTTTGTATTTTCTTCCCGGCGTTTTACAAGCACCGGTGTCTGGTGTCCTGATTGACAAGTTTTCACCTAAAAAACTCATGCTTTTTTTGTTAAGTCTACAGGTATTAAGTACTTTTTTGCTTCTCCTTATCACCTCTGTGCAGTGGCTATGGCTCTTGTTTATATTGATCTTTATTCGTATGGGAGCATCAAGTTTTTACTTTACAATCGAGATGTCGCTGCTGCCTAAGCTTTTAGAGGGAAAATCTTTACAATATGCCAATGAGATACATTCGATTATCTGGTCCTTATCCTATACCTTGGGTATGGCGATCAGCGGTTTTATGGTCTACAAATTAGGTGTTGATGTTGCCTTTATTATTGACGGTCTTTTATTTGTGCTGGCCTTTTTGATGCTGCTTAATCTGCACTTCGATATCACCTTTGAAAAAGCTCAGGAGAGTTTTTTATACACCTTTGTAGAAGGTATAAGTTACCTGAAAGAAAATACAAAGATCATACATCTTATACTCATACATGCTTCCGTTGGTTTTACGGTATTTGATGCTCTGGTGACTCTTATGGCAAAAGAGTATTATATGTCACTGTTAGCTATCCCCTTGGCCTTGGGTATTATGCATGCAACGCGTGCATCCGCCTTGGTTCTAGGCCCCATATTATTGGGAAAATGGATTCAGGACTCTCGATTGAGCTATCTCTTTTTAGTTCAGGGTATGGCTATCATAATCTGGTCTGTTGCAGTAGAAAATTTCTATCTCTCCTTACTTGGCTCTTTTATGGCGGGGTTTGCAACAACAACATTATGGTCATATACCTATACACTGATTCAAAAACATACGGAAAAAAAGTTTTATGGCAGGGTAGTGGCCTATAATGATATGGTATTTCTTTTAACCGGAGCATTAAGTTCCTTGTTGGTAGGAGTCTTGATCGAAGCAGGTTGGAGTATAGCAGCTGTTTTGGCAACACTGGGATGCGCCTTTTTTTTCAGTGCGGTCTATTTTACGTGGATACGAAGGAGGTATAATGTTTAGTTTGGCTATTCTGGGTGGAATATTACTTAATGTAGGTGCTTTTTTGATGTTTAGAGGACTGGCCTTTCATGCTATTATTGTCTATCTGTTCGCTGATATCTGCTGGGTGATCATGGCCTTGCAAAAAGATGATTTTATCGGTGCAATATTTATCGCTAGTGGAATGATATTGGGGTTTTTGGCCTATTTAAAAATGCGTTCAGGCAGGATGCATAAAAGTTTGAACAAAAAACAGTGAAAATTAAAGGCTTGCGTAGTAAAGTATACAATAGTGACTTTTCGAGAAAAAGTCTAATGAGGAATCAGTGGTTGTAGGATACGCTTTGCAATAGGGGGGGGGATATGAAGATGGCTCAAGCAAAACTATCACGCGAAGTAGGAGTCGCTTTACTGCTGTTTTACGGACTGGGAAATATTCTGGGTGCGGGCATTTATGTACTGGTAGGTAAAGTGGCCGGCATAGCAGGGTATTTTAGTATATTTGCCTTTGTCTTAGCCTGTGTCATCCTTGTCTTTACGGCACTAAGTTATGCCGAGCTTGTTTCACGCTATCCCGTCAGTGCAGGTGCGGCTGTCTACATTGAAGAAGGGATCGGTGTACGGAGCCTTTCTATCGGGGTCGGCCTCATGATGGCAGTCGCAGGACTGGTCTCTGCCGCGACGATTGCTCATGGGTTTGCGGGTTATTTAAGGCAGTTCGTATATATTGACACCTCCTTGTCGATGATCATTCTTATTGCTGTCCTTGTCACCATTGCGATTTTAGGTATCAAGGCAAGTGTCGTCGTTGCCGGCATTCTAACAGTAGTAGAGATATTAGGTCTGCTGTTGATTATCTATTATGGTTTTGATACGATAAGCATGCCGTTGGTGAACTATAAGGAGTTGATCCCACAGTTAAGGTTTTCAGACATCTCCGTGATTTTTTTAGGAGCATTTCTAGCTGTGTATGCCTTTCTCGGTTTTGAAGATATGGTGAATATTGCCGAAGAGGTAAGGGAACCCAGTAAAACTTTTCCGCTTGCTATCATTTTGGCACTGGGGATTTCGACGCTGCTGTATATCTTGATCGTTTTTGTGGCTCTACAGACCCTGAGTCTGAATGAACTGCAGCACTCAACAGCACCCTTTGCCGATATCTACAAAAAGCTTACAGGAAGGGACCCTCTTGTTATTTCAATGATTGCTACCTTTGCCGTTATTAACGGTGCATTGATCCAGCTGATCATGGCTTCACGAATAGTGTACGGTATGGCGACAAAGGGATGGCTTCCTTCGAGCCTCGCTCAAGTCTCATCACGAACTAAAACACCTATATATTCAACCGTGCTTGTAGGCTTGATCACTATTGCCTTCGCCTTACTCTTTGAGCTTGTTGCGTTGGCCTCATACACGAGTATGCTGATATTGATCGTCTTTACTTTAATCAATATTTCGCTCATAAGGATCAAGTCTGCCAAGCCTCTGCCCCAAGGCGTTATGAACATACCTCTATGGGTGCCTTGGGCAGGTATGCTTTTAAATCTTCTTTTAATAACGGCAAAACTATTTTTTGATAAAGGCTAAATGATGAAACGTTTAGAATTAATTGAGTCACTTATCGGCTGTGGGGTACTCAAAACTCCACGATTGATCGAAGCATTTGAAACGGTTGACAGAATAAATTTTGTACCCTTCGAACTCAGATACATGGCTTATGAGGATGGCCCTTTGCCCATTGGCTCCGGCCAGACGATCTCTCAGCCTTATACGGTTGCCTTTATGCTCGAACTCTTACAGCCCAATGCCGGTGATCGTGTTTTGGACGTGGGATCAGGCTCGGGATGGACTACGGCTTTGCTGGCGTGTGTGAGTAAACATGTTGATGCGGTTGAAAGAGTTGAAGAGCTGCTTGCCTTTTCAAAACAGAACCTTTCAAAATACTCTTTTGACAATATTAAGCTGCATCGGGCAAAACAGACATTGGGCCTGCAGGGCGAATATTTTGACAAGATTTTGGTCTCCTGTGCCGCTGATGAGCTTCCAAAATCACTTCTTAGACAGCTTTCTGTCGGAGGAGTCATGGTTATTCCTGTCTATAACAGTATTTTAAAGATTATCAAAAACAGTGATGGGTCACTACAGGAAGAAGAGTATCCGGGGTTCGTTTTTGTCCCCCTGATCACGGATGGATAATACGATGCTTGCGGAGCGCTGGTATAGATAGCCGTTATGTTCATAGTGTTTTTTAAATTGGCTATAATGCGCTTATGATTTATACCTATAACAATGAAACTTATGATTTAACAAAGGTAACACGCCTTTATCCTGCTGCGACTATTGAGGTCCCAGGCGGTGACAGTGCGCAGGTCTCTCTTGAGTGGGCAGACCTTAAACAAGACAAGATCAGCATCGCCTACTTTGTACTTGTGTTTGATTTTGATCCGGTTGGGGAGGTCCCCGTAAATAGAAAAGAACTTAAATGTGAAACAAAAGAAGAACTTTTTGCGGTGATGCAAGAGGTTAATGTCTACTTTAGCAAGTAAGAGCTCTCTCTCAAAAATCCTCTCCATCTCTATTCCGGCTGCCTTAAAAAACCTTTTGGATATGGTTCAGGTGATCATAGACCTGCTTATGGTTGGCTCCCTGGGTGTCGCCTCTCTGGCTGCCGTTGGCCTTGGTATGCAATTCGTTATGGTTTTGAATGCTGTGATGACGATCTATGTCGTAGGCGGCAATGCGGTCATTGCAAGGCACATCGGATCAAAACGTTTCCATCGTGCCAATATCGTTTTTTTCAACCTTTTACTCCTGGCAATACTACTTTCTCTCGTCTCCATGATCATAGGCTATAGCGGGGCTGAACAGTTTTATCTGTGGATGGGAACAGGAAATGAGGTTGCGGGGATGGGCCGGGAATATTTTGGAACCCTCTCTTTGGGTATGCCGCTTATTTTTCTGGACGCACTCTTTTTTAATGCCCTTAGTGCTGCGGCAAAAACTAAAATATCCCTGTATATTAAAATCGTTTCGGCTGTTTTGAACGTGTTTTTAAACTACACTCTGATCTTCGGACACTTCGGGTTTGAAGCGATGGGAGTTGAAGGCGCAGCGATTGCGACGATTATCTCTTATGGTTTTAATGTCATGGCCTATTTTATTATGGTATCAAGACAAAACTGCGTCTTGCATTTTTATGCCTATTTTTCCATACAGAGTATGAAGAGTGTTTTCAAGATAGGTATTCCTGCCAGTATAGAACGTTTGATATCCGTCTTCTCATTTATGGTCTTTGTTATGGTGATTACCAAATATGGTACGGAAGCTTTGGCGGGCTATCAGGTAGGTCTTAGAGTGGAAGGTATAGCCTTTATGCCCGGGTTTGGTTTTTCGATTGCGGCTATGGCCCTGGTTGGGCAGAGCCTGGGGGCCAAAAATTCAGAACTTGCTTATAACGAGGCCGTTACCGTCACAAAACTGGCTGCCGGGTTTATGGGTTTTATCGGACTGTTTTTGATCATGATACCGGAGTATTTTTGTGCCTTCTTTACCCAAGATGAGAAGACGATTGAGTTGGCCTCTTTGTACCTAAGACTGGTAGGCATATCTCAAATACCTTTGGCGGTTGTTTTTGTGTTAAGCGGGGCACTTAGAGGTGCCGGGGCGACAAAAAGCACCTTAAAGCTAAACGTGGGATCGCTGGTTTTTTTGCGGGTTCTTCCTGCCATCTATGTGAGTACGATAACAGATAATATCTTTTGGATCTATATCGTGATGATATCTGAAACATTTATCAAAGGCGGACTGTTTTGGTACGTCTTTTCAAGGGGGCATTGGAAGCGCATTAAACTCTAGACCTACCGGTTTACGATAAGCTGCAGTGGGTTGATGTGATAGTTCTTCTGGGTGACTTCAAACATTAACTCATCATTCACGCGTCCGATGATGGAGCCGCGTTTAAGACGTTTTCCTTTGGTGATAGTAGGTGCAACCTTGTCCAGATGGGCATAAATAGTGTGCATTCCGTTTTTATGTTCGATAATGACGATATTATCAAGAAGTGAAGTCTTTTTGGCCAAGACGACCTTTCCGTTGAGTACGTTTTTGACCTTTGCATTTGAAGACTTTGGTTTTAAAGAGATCGATTCGTTAAAGATCTTGATATGATAGATAGGGTCCTCATAGGGTCCGAACTTTTTCACAATAGTAAAGTTGTCAAGGGGTGAGATGGTTTTTTTACCACGGTACCTCTTTGTCTTGACGTTGTTGTATGCATCTGTTCTTGATATGACATCAGGCAGGTTTTTGCTTGGCTTTGCCCTGTTCCCTGCTTGTTTTTGCCGCTGTAGTCTCTGTTTTTGCAATTTGGCAAGGCGTTTTTTCTCTTTTTCTCTGGCAAGGCGTTTGGCCTTTTCATCTTCTTTGATGATGTTGAGTTTTGAGAGTTCGTTTTTAAGGCTATGTTGCTGTTTGAGGAGTTTTTTAACAGATGCACGATAAGTGTTTTTCTGCTTCTTTAGTTTTTTAAGATTTTTTTTCTCTTTTTTTGCAATGCTAAGCACCTCTTTTTGTTTTTTGTCAATCTCATCAATTGCCTTTTTGAGTCTATTGATCTTTGAGTGTATATTTTCAATTTTATTGGTGTTGGTAGAGAAGTTTTCTTGTAAAACAGTGATATTTGCCCGCGTTATCTGTTTCAGTGACTCAAATACCTCTTCCGTGATGAGGGCTTCATCACTTTTGGCTTTTTCATCATCAAGTATAAGAGATAAGGAGACATTTTTTGCCAGCATAAATGCAAGGTCTTGCCGCAGCTTCTCTTGATCTTTTTGCAGGCTGTCTTGTGAGCTTTTTAATGCTTTGAGCTCTTGCAGGTTATCTTGATATTTTTGCTCTTTGAGGCTAAGTTCCAGCTGTAGCTCTTGAAGACGTTTTTGTTGTTTTAGAACACGGCGTTCTTGACGAATAATCTCTTTGGCTGTGGAAGCTAAGTTCTTATGTACTTTAGAGTAGGTCTTGTCAAATTTTTGGAGCCGTTTGTTGGTGTGCTGTATTTTTGTGTCTATGCTTGTCTTGGCATATACGGGTGAAGTAAAAAGGATAAGACACAAAAGAAGAAAAGGCATTATACCTCTTCTTTGTGATTGACGATAAGCATGATGGCTAAGAGCAGAGAAAGAGCAAGAGAAATACCAAAGTGCATAAAACCGTCTTGGGCATAATTAAAAACATTGACGTGAATATTAATGTCCTCAAAATAAGGTTCAGCCCATCCATTTGTGTCAATAAATGTAAAAATTGCAAATACCAGTGAGGCGGCGATGAGGGCATCCAAGATAGCCAGCCTAAAGAGTACGGCTGAGCGTAACATGACTGGTGCACCAAAAAGTGCCATGATATTCATACGTTCTTGGTGTTGAAACTGCCAGATTCGCATCTCTTTGGCAATAAGAAGCAGGGTGACAACAAGGATAGCAAAGGCGAATATCTGTGTGACCCCCTTATATAAAAGAAGAAGTTTATAGATCTGATCATGGGTTTGGGCAAAACTTTCTACGCGTTTTATCTCTTTCATATTTTGAAGTTGTGACGACAAGATATCTATCTCTTCGGGTTGAGGGTAGCGTTCAAGAGAGAGCTTGTAAAACTTTGGCAAGGAGGCGCGTAGAAGACCAAGGCTGGTCTTGTCCATCTCTTTTTCAAGACGTTTGATCACTTTTTCAGGGCTTATCTCTTCAAGAGAATGGATAATGGAAAAACGGGATTTGAGTGAGGCCTCTTTCAGAGGGCTCAGTGCTATTACGACGATAGAGTAGTTGGCACGAAGAGTCTCTTCATACGAGGCGATAGAACGCTCTAAGACTTGATAGACCTGTATGGTAAATAAAATGGTAAAAAGCGCAGCGATGAGCGAAACGTGGTTTTTAAGAGACTTCATAAATGCTTCCATGTTCGATATGCAGATGGGTATAATCAATCTTCATTGTTTCGGGGATATGGTGGGTTACGACGACAACGGTTGTTTTCAATTGCGTACACGCCCCTTCGAGAAGATTCCATATGACCTGTGACGAGTAGTCATCAAGGTTACCTGTAGGTTCATCGGCCAAGATGATGATGGGATTATGAGCCAGGGCTCTCGCCATCGCGACACGTTGCTGCTCTCCACCGCTTAGTTCAAGAGGGTATTTCCCGAGTTGATGGTTAAGCTTAACATGTGTTAGCAATTTTTGTACCTGTACCTCGCTTACGTCTTTAGCATACCCCGAGATGATAAGAGGCAGCATGACATTTTTTTCAATTGTCCACTCTTTTATCAGCTTGTAGTCTTGAAAAACAATACCAATATGGCGCCTTAAAAAGTTAAGCTTTTTAGTGGTAATGTTTTTCATCTGAACGCCACCGACAACCAGGTCACCCTGTTTAGGTGAAAGCGCGCCATAGAGAGATTTTAGCAGGGTTGACTTACCGCTACCACTGGCACCTGTTATAAAGACGAAGTCGCCTGAATCGATATCAAAGGTGCATTGGTTAATGATAGTCTCACTGTTATTATACGCAAGTGTGAGATCGTTTGCGATGATGACTTTATCCATATAAGAGCTCTTTTAACTTGAGATGGGATTGGAAGTTGGTAGGCGAGGCAATAGGTGCTGATGGGAAATAGTCTGTCTTATCCTCTTTCAAGATGATAAACAGATGCTCAGGCTTGTCAAATGAACCCATGGAAAGACGAAAAAGGTGATCACCCGTGTTCATCTTATACAGGCGCTCAAAATGAATAAAGCCATTGTCAAAACGTATCGTCGTACCGTTGAGTTTTTCCAAGTCGGCCTTGTGCCTTCCCGCTAGTGTAAAATCATAAGTATTGTCAATTGGATCGGACTCTTCATGGTTAGTCAGTGTAATGTCATAAATATTCTTTTCCATCTTACGCCAACGTGATTCATATTTGGAGATGATACCGATATTTTGGTTTTTACGTACCTGAAAGTCACTCTGGTTGAGCTCTAAGAAGGTTTGAAGAGAGTAGGAAAAATAATTTTCGCTGTCACTTCGAAGTTCCAGTGTGCCTCCTTTTTTTAGAGCACGCAGGGATTCTGAGATAAAAGGGTGGGAGATGACACGCCTATGCGGTTTTTTATCCCACGGGACAGGAAAGTGAACAAAGATACGTCCCACGAGGTTTGAAGGGACAAACTCTAAAAAAAGTCTTGCATCAAAATCAAGCAGCATGACATTCTCTAGGCCTTCAATAGAGATCTGTTTGAGCACTTGTTCTATGGAAGCCTTGTGTATCTCAATACCGATATGAAGAACCTCAGGGTTCTGTTTTGCCTGATGTATGAGATGCACCCCTGAACCAAAACCGACCTCTACCCATATCTCTTTTGCCTGCGGAAAAGATTGGGCAAAAAACTCTATGGGCTTGAGGGCAGACTCTTTTTCCCTGTGGTGCATCACTTTTTGAGCAAGGTTAGAAAAAAGTATCTCCAGTTCGGCCTTGTCTGCATACGCCTGGATAGCATTTTTAATATGAAAGTTCGGAGAAACACGGGTGACCTTATCACTTTTCAACAGCCAGTTCTCCTGGCCTTTTTTGACTTGTAACAAGAAGGTCTTCTCTTCACTTTTTGCACAGATGAGTTTTTCATCAGGATAGTTGACATTAGAGGCGATGAAATCGAAATCTATTTCATTATGGGAAAACGGGAAGCTGATTTCTTTGAAGTTTTGAATTTGAATATGTGGCATTTAACTCTTATCTATCTGGGGTTGAAAACAGAACATCAGCTGCTTTGGTTGGTTCGGATGAAACATTGTATTCATCTACGGCGATTACTTGAAACTTGTATGCAGTATCGGGCTTGAGGTCTTTTAAGATATATTTGGTCTTGGTGATGCCTGTTAGCTTTTGAGACGTTGAATTGATCCAACTGTGCTTTGTTGTCTTGATGAGCGTATAGCTTTTTGTACGCGGGTCGTTGTTCTTCCATGTCAAAATAAGGGAGTTGTCTTTAACAACAGCATCAATAAAGGTCGGTGTGTTCGGTTTTTTCAAGCTGCTTCCATGCGCGGGGGTACTTTGCTGAAGGCTTTCCAAGTCGTCATTATCCACGGCTGTCACTTTGTAAAAGTAGCTTGTCCCATCTTCATTGATCTTATCGGTAAACTCACTTACATTGAGTTTGACATAATAATCATAAGAACCATCCACCGAAGTAGAACGGTAAATCCTGTAATAGGCTATGCCCGTCTCATCACTTTGCTTCCACGAGAGTTTGATCTGCTTCGCCAGGTTTGTGCTGGCCTGAAGTTTTTGCACTTCTTTAGGAAGGGGTTTGGTAACTACCTTTGCTATATCACTGGGAGTTGAGCGTATACCCTCATAGGTGAGCGCGCGTAAACGGTACTTATAGACGCGGTTATCGTCTAGGCCCCTGTCAATGTATTCGGCCTGAAGACGGTTGTTGATAGTAGCGATCTGTTCCCAGTCCTGTTTTTCAACAGTTTGACGCTCCAGGATGTAGCCTTTAACGGCAGGGTTGTTGTGTGGACGCCAGATAAGCTTAGCCATACGGGGAAGATTTCCGATGGAATCAAAAAAACTTACCGAAGTAAGAAGAGGTTTTGTGGTGATCCGGTAGGTCTTAGATGCCTCTGACTCATGCATCTTTTCATCATAAGTGGAAAACCGGTAGGTATAAGTGGTATTTGGGCTTAAGCCGCTGTCCGTATAGTGAGAGCTGAAACGGCTTTGCACGCTGGCGTGGCGCTTGAGTTTTTGCTCATTTGATTGCGGATTGCTGCGATAGACGTAATAACCTTTAACACGAACATCGGTGGTAGGCGTCCACTCAATAGCTATGTCACGCATGGATTCGATATGACCGTTAACCTTCACCATAGGCAGGCTTGGATCGATTTTCGGTTCTACAGGTGGACTTGGCTGCTGGGTACATCCGCTAAGAAACAATAAAGTGGCGAGCAAAGTTGTTAGGATCAGTTGCCTCATTAATACACTCCATATCAAAATTTTCGTTTAAATAGTTCTTCATGCCTTCTTGAACAGGTGCAACAAACTCCATCTTTTTACCCGAGGTCGGATGCACAAAATATAATATATACGCATGTAAGAAAATCTCGTTGATTTTATCTTGTTTGCTCTTAAATCCGTATAAATGGTCACCCATGATATCTCGCCCGATACTTTCCAGGTGAACACGGATCTGATGGGTGCGACCGCTATAAAGTTTACAGGCGATGAGTTCTACTTTTTCATCCTTGGAGGGGTAAAGTTTTGTAAACTCCGTTTTAGACTCTTTGCCACCCTCTACAACGGCCATCTTAAGGCGGTTGGTTGCATTTCTGCCTATCGGCTTATCGATAATAATGTTCTCTTTTAAAGGGATGTTGATAAGCGCAAGGTAAAATCGTCCCATGGTGCGGTCTTGAAGTTGAAGAGAAAGTGCTTCATGGGCTTCGTTGTTCTTAGCAACGACCATCACACCTGTCGTCCCCTTGTCCAAGCGGTGCACGATCCCATGGCGTTCTTCACCACTGATGGTTGAAAGTCGAACGCCTTTATGCTTCAGCCAGTCCACTAAAGTGGCCTCTTTAACGGAAGGGGCAGGATGGACGGTTAGGCCCTTGGGTTTGTTGATGACCAGAAGATCATCGTCTTCGTATAGGATCTCAACATCGAAGTCTATCTCTAAGGGCTCGGTGACAACAGGCTCGGGAAAATCAATGCTGACCTTCTGATCGACCTTGAGTTTTAAGCCTGTTTTCGTAACGACCTTTTCATCCACACGGACACATCCGTCTTTAATGAGTGATAGAACCTGGTTTCGAGTGGTCTCAAGTGAGGTACTGAGGAACTTGTCAAGTCGCTCAGGTGTTTCACAAATATAATCGCTGGTCTCTTGCATAAAAAGCCTTGGGGTTTAGAAAATTTTGATGAAAATATTTTTTGTATACTAAAAGAGGTTTATATAGTGATATAATTCGCACATGTTTAAAAAAATAGATCGTAGAATTATAGCACATTTTGATTATATTTTGATGGCCTTGATCACGCCGCTTATCCTTGTTTCCGGGATGTTGATTGCGGAAATCGTCCCTGCTTTGGCTCAAAAGCATACCGTGTATGTACTCGTTGGTTTTGCGGCATTTTTCTTTTTCTTTTTCTTTCCTATCCGGCGGTTCTCATGGTTGATCCCTTTTGGATATTGGCTCAATATCGCCTTGCTTATCGCGGTTGAAATCTTTGGACACTCACGTTTAGGAGCGAAGCGCTGGTTAGAGCTTCCTTTTATCAACTTTACCCTTCAGCCTTCAGAACTGATCAAACCGGCCTTTGTCTTGATGCTTGCCTACCTGATCAGTAAAAACCCGCCACCGCAAGACGGCTATAGAATAAAAGATTTTGCCAGGTTGAGTTTTTTTATTCTATTGCCCTTTTTACTTATTGCCAAAGAGCCTGATCTGGGAACGGCAATGGTTTTGATGTTACTCGGCTATGGTGTACTTTTTGTTATCGGTGTGCATTGGAAGATCTGGGCGAGTTTGGCAGCGGTTCTTGTCCTCTCAGCACCGCTTCTATACGCGCAGTTACATGACTACCAAAAAAAGCGCATTCATGACTTCTTGAGTGAAAAACCTTCTTATCACGTTCAGCAGTCGATTATTGCAATCGGTTCGGGAGGACTTAGCGGAAACTCCGTAGAAGGGTCAACGCAGACGCAGATGAAGTTTTTGCCCATTGCCTCGAGCGATTTTATCTTTGCCTATGTGGTCGAGCGTTTCGGTTTTCTTGGAAGCCTGATGCTGGTTGCCTTATATGCCGCATTGATCTTGCACCTTTTTTCAACCGCATGGTTCAATAATGACTACTATATCAAGGTGGTCAGTCTCTCCTTGTCTTTTCTCTTTTTTATCTATATGAGTGTAAATATAGCTATGACCATCGGGTTTGCTCCTGTTGTGGGTGTTCCCCTGCCTATGTTCTCTTATGGAGGAAGCAGCTTTGTGAACTTCATGATCATTATTGCTGTTTTGCAAAACCTGCTGGCATTCAGGTTTACTTTTTATTACAACTCGGACAGACGTTTGGTAGATCCATTGGTTAAATAAAAAGTTTCTTCAAAAAAGGGTGTGGATTTAGATATCTGTAAGAAATAAAACCCTATAATCTCGCCCTCGTTAATCATAAGTGGGTTCATAGCTCAGTTGGTTAGAGCCCTCCGCTCATAACGGAGTGGTCGAGTGTTCGAGTCACTCTGAACCCACCACTTACAAACCACCTCTATAACGATATTCTATCCCTTATAATGATTTTGAAATTCAGTTTAAGTTTTCAATGGAGTACGTAATAGGGTACCTTTCGTTAAGAACCCATACTCTTTTAGTGTTCTAAGTTTTCAATAAATTTTTTGTGAGTAGTTTAAGGTGTTTTGATGATTTGCATGATTGTATTTGAATGTATATCAGGGTACAGTACTTCTATATGGCTGAATAGAATTTATTGTTAGTAATAGTGCAGGGGAAGTATAATCTGTTGGCCGTTTAAATCTGGAATAAAGCTAGGGGGAAATTATTGTTTCCAAGGTGAGTATTGACAGATGCTACTCACGTATGAAAAACTGTCAACGGCTGATACTAAGAAGACATATCATGTTCTTCTAGTAATTGATTGATTTTACTTCTATTGTAAAAAATAAATCCACCAAACTTGCTGTAAGGCAGTTTACCCACGGATCTTTTCTTGGCTTGAGTACCTATTGGTATAGCAAACTCCAGTTCAAAATCAGATGGAGTTAACCATTTTTTTTTCATTTACTTGAATCCCAGAAGTAAAAGATTCTGTATTTTTGGATAGTATATTGTTCGTTTTGTTCACATTAGTGCCTTAATTAAATTTAAGAGCAGCACCTTTTTTACTTTTCATAGTATCACTAGGATGGAGTGAATTACTAGTTATTCTTAGATTTGGAGTTCTACATAAATTAACATAATCCTTGATATAAGATTCGCATTAGTATTTTCTTTATCTAAGCTTAAAGCTATATGATGCTATAATTTCTGCCAAATGTCAACACCTAATACCCTCTGAAACCCTATATAACTTCAAACAGAATCATTCTATCTATTATGATCTTTTTCTTCATTTATAATAGATTTTCCATGTTCATCTACATCTGTCCTCTTTCTTATAAACTCTAGGGCACCTTTAACAGTTCCATATCCAAGATGTTTTTTGATAATCTTGTTTGCTGACACTCCAAGGTTCAGTAGTTCTATTATCTTATCAATATCATTATCATATTGGGGTCATTCCACTTCATGCTGAGGCAATCAATAACAAGGGGGATAGGTCTAGGTCTTTAGTGTGTACATAACTAGGAAAATCTCTTTACTTTAATATTCTATTAATAAAAAACATGTGATCATCAAACATAACAATGTAATTTTAAGAGAGGTTCATAGATGTTCATAAAAAAAGTTTTATTCCCTTTTTCACTGGTATTGCTACTTATATTCATTGGTGCCTGTTCTCAAGCAGACCATTCAAAATCAGAGCAGGAGTCTTTTGCCGAACTCAAAACATATATCAAGCAAGTCGATGACGTTCAAAGAAGAAAAGAGATGTTGACATTGGTGTCATCTATGGAGAATAACATCTCCCTCTTTAATCATGAGCTCAACGCCTTTACCGAGACAAGTAGCAAACTGTTTTTGGACTATGATACAGATCGTGAAGTTTTGGACAAGGAGCATAAAGAGTGGGTACAGACACGTCTAGAAGTACAGGAAAACTTGATTGATATCACCTTTGACTTTAAAGAGATCTCTACAAAAGAAGAGTGGACTCAGATAGTTAAACTGCAAGATAAGATATACGAAAACAATTCAAAAAGTACAAAGGATAACTGATGTTAATCGCTATATTTTCCTATTTTTTTCTTTCAGCCTTTGATGAAGACAGTTTCATCAAGTTGACAAGAGATTATGCCCAGAGTCAACCTATTGAACGTCAGCAGTTACTCAATGAACATGCTAAAAACATGGAAGCTGACCTGCAGACATATGTGGACATTTCCCAAGAAGCTGCCAAGACAGTCAAAAATACCCGGTTGACGCGTGAAGAGATCAAAGCTCTGTTAATAACCTACAATGACAAGCGTGAGTCAACAGTGCAAAACATAATTGATACACGCTACAAGATAAAAGATGCGTTGAGCCGAGAAGAGTGGGAAGAAGCCTATAACTAGAATATACTAAATAAGGGAAGAAAAATGAAAACACGTACTCTAAGACTTATATCTATCGTTGCTGCTCTGGCACTTGGAAACAGCTGTTTTGCAAGTAGTATTGGTGAACCCGGACGCTCAGCAGGAAAAGCCAATCCTTTGAAAAATGTCTATTTTGGAGAGGAACATCTGCATACTAAGGCTTCTCCTGATTCTTTTGCTATTGGAAACAGAGGTGATTGGGACGATGCCTACAATTATGCCAAAGGCAAGGAGATCATACATTCAACTTCGGGAAAGAAACTAAAAAAACGAACCCCTTACGACTTTGTAGCTATTACCGACCATGCTGAATACTTTGGTGTGATGCCCCGTCTTATTGATCCAAAAGATCCACTTTCAAAATCGGCCTTTGCTCAGGAGCTAGCCCATCCGACCATGAAACCGACTAATCCAAAGTCTGCCATCAACACCATACTGGGAAGTATTCTTACCAGTACGGCTATGCCTGAGTATGTTAAACCCGACCTCATTCAAGAAAACTGGGCCCGATATCTAAAAGTAGCAGAAGCACACAACGACCCGGGTAAGTTTACTACCCTCATCGGTTTTGAGTGGACATCTATCCCTAACGGTAGAAATATGCACAGAAATGTTTTCTTTAGAGGAAAAGGGCCGATTGCGCCTTATTCTGCCTTCGACTCTTACTATCCTCAAGACCTGTGGACCTATCAAGAAGTACAGCGTAATGAAGGAAATGACAATTTTGCTATCCCTCATAATGCAAATGTCTCTGATGGTTGGATGTTCTCACCCAATAAATTCCTTGGTGGCCCTATGGATGCAAACTATGCAAGACGCCAGGCCCTAAACGAACCTCTATTTGAGATGTCCCAAGTCAAAGGGGCCTCAGAAGTACACCCTTACCTTTCACCCAATGATGAGTTTGCTGATTTTGAACAGTTTAATAACATGATCAATGTCGGTATGCCATCACAGATCAAATACGGATATTATCGTCAGGCCTTGGCTGACGGGATGATCCTTGAAAACAAACTTGGATATAACCCTTTCAAATATGGGGTAGCCGCCGGGTCTGATTCTCACTCGGCCTTCTCTTCAAATGAGGAGTTCGCCTTTGAAGGGGCACATGCTGCCGTAGATGACACCCCTGCGAAACGTCTAAATGAAGAGGTCAATCCATCGGGTGAAGCAGGTCCTGTAGTTGGCTCTTCCGGTCTGACTGCGGTATGGGCTCAAGAGAACACACGGGCTTCGCTCTTTGATGCGATGAAGGCAAAAGAGACTTATGGTACCTCTGGGACAATGATCCGTTTACGCTTCTTTGGAGGTTGGGATTTTCCTAAAAATCTTGTAAAGGATAAAAACTTTATAAAGATGGCCTATGCTAACGGTGTGCCTATGGGGCAGGATATGCCTAAAAAGACCTCGGCTAAGGCACCGACCTTTGCTGTGTGGGCACTGAAAGATCCCGAAAGTGCTAATCTTGACCGTATTCAGATCATCAAGAGTTTTATCAATAAATGGGGTCGTGCCGATGAAAAGATCTATAATGTAGCCCTCTCAGATGAGAGAAAGGTCAACCCTAAAACAGGCAAAGCCCCTGCAGTAGGAAATACCGTCAACCTTAAAACGGCGACCTATACCAATACAATCGGTGATACACAGCTCAGTACAGTCTGGACGGACCCTGATTTTGATGTAACACAAAAAGCAGCCTATTATGTGCGTGTCTTAGAGATCCCGACGCCACGTTGGTCAACCTATGATGCCGTAAGAAACAAGCTTCCATTGCCAACAATCGTGCCTTTAACTATTCAAGAACGCGCATGGTCTTCGCCGATCTGGTATACACCTCTAAATAGAAAGAATAAAAAATGAAAACTTCAAAACTCTTATCTCTCTATACAATCCTGCTGATCAGTACACTCGTTTCGGCAGAGAGCATAGGCGAACCCGGACGAAGCTCAGGCAAGATAAATCCACTTAAAAATGTCTACTTCGGCGAACAGCACTTACATACGGGAGCATCACCGGATGCCTTCGCATTTGGTACCCGCAATGATGCCAATGATGCCTATGAGTACGCCAAGGGCAAGGCTATCAAGAACTATCAATCTGGAAAGATGATACAAAAACGGACCCCTTATGACTGGGCTGCGGTTACAGACCATAGTGAATATCTGGGCATGATGCCTCTGCTATTAGATTCTAAAAGCCCCCTTCAAAAGACTGAGATCGGTAAGCTGATTTCAAAGGGTGACAAGGCAAGTGGTGAAGCCGCTTTTCAGCAGATCATTACGTCCGCCTCAATAGGGGTACCTATTGATTACCTTGTGGATGCAAAGATCATGAAATCCGCCTGGCAGAAACAGGTAGATGCCGCCAATAAACATTATGAACCGGGAAAATTTACTACCCTAGTTGCCTACGAATGGTCATCTCAACCCAATTCTAAGAACTTACACCATAATGTCTTCTTTCGTGACAGTGGTCCCGAACGTATCTTTTCAGCCTTTGATTCAGTCCATAGAGAAGACCTCTGGACTTATCAGGAGGTAATGCGTTCTTTAGGTCATGACAGTATCTCAATCCCGCACAACTCAAATGTATCCAACAGTGCGATGTTTGCCTTGCATACCTCCAGTGGTGCGCCTATTGACAGAGGTTGGGCAAATCGCAGTGCGCTGAACTCGCCGGTCGTGGAGATCATGCAGACAAAGGGTGCTTCCGAAACCCATCCCGCACTCTCACCCAATGACGAGTTTGCTAGTTTTGAAGATAAATTCACTCATCTCTTGGGCTCGGGTGGCGTTTTAGGCTTAATAGACAAAAGTTTTGTACGTCAAGCGCTGACTGATGGTGTTGGATTTCAAGAACTTATCGGATCCAATCCTTTTAAATACGGTTTTGTTGCCGGGGCTGACTCCCATATCGCTGCCTCAGCAAATGAAGAGTTTAATTATCCCGGAGTGCATGGTAATATCGACTACTCACCTGAAGTGCGACTCAGTGGTGCAGGTTCTGTAGCAGGTGAACCGGCCGTCCTCTTTGGGACTCCTGGTGCTACAGGTGTTTGGGCTCCTGAAAACACCCGTGAAGCCATCTTTGACGGTATTAAGAACAGAGAGACCTTTGGTACTTCCGGACCACTCATCCGCGTTCGCTTCTTTGGAGGCTGGGATTTTCCTAAGAACCTTGTAAAAGATAAAAACTTTATCAAGATAGCCTATGCCAACGGTGTACCGATGGGTCAGGATCTACCTAAAAAGACCTCTGCCAAGGCACCAAGTTTTGCGGTTTGGGCTCTAAAAGATCCGGAAAGCGGTAATCTCGACCGAGTTCAGATCATTAAGGGATGGTATGATCAACGAGGCTACGGATTCCAAAAGATTTATAATGTAGCCTGGTCAGACAATCGCAAACTGGACCCAAAAACAGGCAAGTTGCCACCGGTAGGAAATACCGTTAATATCAAGACGGCAAAATATACTAATGACATTGGTGATACCCAGTTAAGTGCCATATGGACGGATCCTGATTTTGATCCTTCCCAGCACGCTGTATATTACGTCCGCGTTCTCGAGATCCCGACGCCACGCTGGTCAACCTATGATGCTGCAAAATTAGGAGTAGAACCGCCTAAAGAAGTAGCAGCGACCATTCAAGAACGTGCATGGGCATCTCCTATTTGGTATACTCCTGATGCGAAACTGGTCAAAAAGCTGGATTTTTATCCTGGTTTACAAGAGAGACTTCCCTATTCAGGATTCAATATTGGCACCATGAAAAATAAAAAGTAAGATTGGGGACCTCTATCCCCATACTAAGCCCATTAAGCAATTGAGTCACTGACCCTCTTGATACTCACAATAATCTACCAAACAAGGAATAATCTTTAATGAAATTTTTACGTGAACCCCTAGTACAGTTTTTATTTTTAGGCGGACTGATCTATCTGGCCTATGGACTTTTTACACCAAAAATAGAAGAAGATACAAGCCGACATATAGTCGTAGATAATGCCAAGGTACAGTGGATGCAAAGTACTTGGCAAAAACGCTGGAATCGCCTGCCCACAAAAGAAGAGTTAGACGGGATAATCGAACAGTACATCAAAGAGACAGTGCTTTATAATGAAGCGATAAAAATGGGTCTTGACAAAAATGACGGTGTGATCCGTCGTCGTCTTTCACAGCAGGTCGAGTTTCTTGCCAAAGACCTTGTTGTCTATACCCCTCCGAGCGAAGAAGATCTAAAAAAGTATTATGATGAGCATCAAAAGCAGTATACACCGGATGCCAGATATACCTTTACACAGATCTATTTTGATCCGGATAAACGCGGAAATAAGACCCTTGATGATGCCAAAAGAGTTAAAGAGCAGCTTATTCAACAAGGTTCAATGTTGCAAGACGTAAGCAGCCTGGGTGACACCTTTATGGTTGACCGTTATTTCCAATCAAGTTCCAAGTTTGATATCCGAAAAAACTTCGGTACAGGCTTCACAGAGGAGGTTATTAAACTGGAACCGGGGAAATGGCATGGTACCATTCTTTCAGGCTACGGTGTACACCTGGTGTACATGCAAGAGGTCCTTGAAGCTCCTGCCCCGCCTTTTTCACAGATAAAAGAGCAGGTGCTTCAAGACTGGACCATTGAGAAACAGATAGAGCTCAAAGACCAGTTTTATGAGGCCTTGAAGTCATATTATACTATTGTCGTTGAAGACAGCAATGTCTCTGTGCTCGGTAAGGTGAACTAATGTTCTCCTTTCTTAAAAAGCTGAGTCTGATAGGTTTTGCTTTCTTTACTTTTTCCCTGGCCTATGGAGATGATATCAATCCCTCACTCTTGAGTATCAAAGAGAACAAGATGGGATGGTTTGATGTGACCTGGAAGGTACCGACAAAGAATAATAAAGCGCTTGGGATCAATGCTAAACTGCCTGAAAATATGGAGCTTATAGGTACGCCCTTTGAACGTGTCATCCCGGGAGCCTATATTACAACATCACGATACAAAAACAAAGAAGCTTCTATACTTGGAAATGAGATCTTTGTTGAGGGACTTGAGACTACCCTCTCTCAAGTTCTTGTACGTCTTGAACTAAAGGACGGTTCTGTCTTTTCAACTATCTTAAAACCCGATGCCTCAAGCTATATTATCCCGCAAAAGGCATCCAAGCTTGATGTGGCTCTGGAGTACTGGAAGATGGGGACTGTCCATATCTTGGAAGGGATAGATCATCTTCTCTTCGTTTTTGCTCTCTTGCTCATCGTGGCCGGTTTTAAACCGATCGTTAAGGCTATAACAGCATTTACAGTTGCACACAGTATAACCTTGGCTCTAACAACTTTGGGACTTTTAAGCCTCCCTGCTGCGCCGACAGAGGCTCTTATCTCTTTGAGTATCATGTTTCTTGCTGCAGAGATCATTCACAAGTACAGGGGACAGCTCAGTCTGACAGAGCAATATCCCTGGTTTGTTGCCTTTGTCTTTGGCCTCTTTCACGGTCTGGGCTTCGCCGGTGCCCTGGCTGAAATCGGTATTCCCGAACATGAGATACCCCTCTCCCTGTTGATGTTTAATATTGGCGTCGAGACAGGACAACTACTGTTTATAGCGGCTGTACTGAGTATCATTGCACTTTTAGGACGCTTACCCTTCAAAGAACCGAAGGGTTTAGTGAAAACTATCCCTTATGCGATAGGAACGGTAGCCGCATTTTGGACGATTGAGCGCGTGATGTCTTTTTTGCCAAGTACTTAAATTAAAAGTAAATGGTATAAGTATCTTTACATTTTCCATACCAGTGTCGTTTAATACCCTAAAGCAAGAGTTTTTTTGAAAAGTATAAAACAGAAACTTTACTCCTCTTGTTGCATCATATCACTGGCTATTTTTGAACCTTTCAGATAATTCATTGATAAGTAGCTATTAATAGTAGTAGGATCACTATGTCCTAATGCGCCACTCATATAAATTGCTTCTGTTCCTTTTTCTGCCATAGCTGAAACCATTACATTACGTGTGTAGTACATTGAAAACCAAGTTCCAAGATTCTTTTTAAGCTTTGCAATTTGTTTTTTTGCATCTGTTAGTTTTTGTCCTGGTACAATTGGGGACTCAAAAACCCAACCATTTTCATTTTTGAATTCAAGTAAGGCATCTTTCACATTTGGTGGTAAGAAGATTTTTTGTTCTTCTCCATTTTTGTGTCTGGCAGAACATAATAATTATGATCAAAAGATATGTTTTCCCATCTTAGGCTTATTATCTCACCTTTTCGTCTACCTTGCAAAGCTAGTAAAAAGAAAGCTCTATAAAAAGGATTGTCTGAGTATAGTTTTGTAATAGCTTTGTAAATGTTTGTTAATCTATCGGTTCATTGACTACTATCTTTTTGTTTTAGGAAGGGAGATCTTGACGTCAAGACATGAATTCTGGATAACAATTCTATTAGCTCTTGCAATATTGAAAGCAGGGAATAGAACTTCTATAATCTGTTTTGCTGTACTTGGACGATTGCCATTCTTAACACTTTCATTAACAAGTGCTTGTATGTGCATTGGCAAAATATCTTTTGCTTTTTTAGAACCTAGTTTACTTTTTACTTTTCTATCGTAATATGATTTTCGATTGATTTTATATTATGTTTCTGGAGATCGATACTGCTTGACCCAATTGCTTAACGATGTGGGATGAACACCTAGCCTATCGGCTGTGTCTTTGATCGTATATCCATTCTCAGTTACTTGGCGAACTGCCTCTCGTTTAAACTCTTCACCATATCTTGTACGCATAATTTTCCACTCTTAATCTTAATACAACTTTCTTGTTGTAATTCTATCCGATTAACTGATCTAAAAATTATCTACTTTATAGGGGTCATTCCATCGAGACCGAGTTACAACATGAGTTTCTTGAGGTCAATGGCTGCTATACCTATCAGGGATATTTACTGTGTAAGCCACTGCCGATAGAGGAGCTTGAGCTGTATATACGTAAAACATCGGATTCTAAGAACCCAGAGCGGGTGGAGTAGGTCGTTGTTTTCGTCAAAAGCACCTTGCACAGTCGACTCAAAAAAACCAAGTTTTTAAGAAACAACAAAAAAGGTGTCAGTAAGGGTGAAAATTACCCCAGTGCCTATAAATATATCTTATTTTGATTATTATTTAAGCAATGAAGCTGCCTTAAATACTCTGTCCATCGTTATAATTACCATAAAATTTATCTATTATAGAAAAGGAGTTGTTTTGCTAAAAGAGAAATGTATTCATAACTTGCATCAAGCACGTACCTCTCATATCCGCCTGCTCAATTCTCTCAAACTTCTTGTTTCCGGACTCAGTGTAGATGAAAATAAGTTTAAATCCCATCTTAGTGAAACAGAGTTTGGAAAATGGTTTTATGAGGAAGCAATGCTGTTTTCAATGGGAAACAGTCGTCTGTCACTTGATGAAATTGAAAATACTTTATTAAAATTCAATGATAGCTTTACAAAGATATATCAGATCTATTTTGATAATAAAGCAAGCGGCCTAGGCGGTATGTTTGGCCTGAAAAAGAAAGCAAGCAATGCGGAAGTAGAGCTGGCACAGCGTCTATACGAGGAGATGGTGGTTTTATCTGATCGACTCAAACAAAAACTTAGAGTCTTTGAGAGTCAGTTGTCGAGCATGCCTGAAGAGAAGTTTACGGATAAAATCTTTATTTCTACAGATGAACCGAAAGCTCAAGAGACGGTAATACAAGAAGACAGTGGCACACAGTACCAGTTTGGGGCACGCGGGCATTAAGCAAAGAGTACATTGTATTGTCATGCCTACGCTTCATAAGATTCTACCCCCGGGAAGAGAATCTCCGCTTGGTAATCAAGTTTTAACTTACCTGAGAAAATTAAAGCTTTAAGATCTTATTTTTTAAAGCCTTCTCGCATACCTTTTGACATCTTTTGAAACTCTGTTTGAGGATGCTCTTGTTCTACAGGAGAACTTTTTGATGTGCCAGTGGGTAAGACCAGGGCCAGCATTATGAAGATGAGAGAAAAGAGAACAGATGAAAGTATTGTCAGTATCAGTTTGAGTTTAAAGTCAATCATCTCTTCTCCATTGTATGTTTTTAGCCAAGGTCTGAAGCCTGTCTTTTACAGGGTTTAAAACAGCCACCATCTTTATTAATGTTGCCAAAGCCTTAAGATGTTCATCATTATACTGTTTTTCTACTTGAAGTCTGATTTTTTACTGTTTAGGTTTTTAAGAGCAGGTTTGGCTTTTTATTGTGTTTTTGATTTTAAAGTATTCGCAGGGTTATGTTAATGGTATATAAAAAAGAGACACCGGAAGAAGATAATACATAAAACCTTCAAAAGTATCGAAAAGTTACATAATAAACTACCGTAAGTTCTATTATATACTAAAGCTAGATTAGCTGACCATTTTTGACGTACTTATTTAAAAGCTTCATATTTTTCATAACACGCTTGAAATAAGGGTTGTTTGACATACCGCCGTTGTAGCCGCTGACCATATTAAAATAGTGTTTACGGCTCTTCTTTAAAATAGTGAGATAGTAGGCTGAGACCTGTGCAGATGTCTTTACATCTGTCAGGAGTTTGTTGGCAATTTGTGCATCACTTAATTTTTTGATCCAGGCTAATGTCTCAACCCGTTTTGCCACGTAGCGTGCGGTGGCTACCTGGATCTGCATCGTACCTAAAGAGGCTTTAGTGATGATAATCCCTTTTTTAAAGTCACCGATAATGTTTTTTCCGGCACTGCTCTCTGTTAAGCAGATTGCGGCTAGGGTGTTTTCATAGGTTTCACCCTTATAATCTGGTATAGTACGTGCTACATCTCTTACCGTTTGCAAGACCTTGAGTTGTTCTGGTGTAAGTGCAAAAACCTGAAGTGTCAGTAAGAAAAAAAGTGAAAAATAAGGTATCAAATCGGCCCTTTGTAAATTAAACGTGGAATTATACAGAAAAAAGAAGAACTTATTCATTTTATAATCTTACTAAATGATTCTCTTAAGTAAACGAATGGTAAATGGCTCAAAATGCCTATAGGCATGAAAATATGAGCTTAAGTTTATTTAATAATTTTAGGAATTTTCTTTAAGGAAACTATAAAAAATAGATTTTTCTTAAGTTTATAAGGGATGCAAAGTACGTAAAAAATTATTGTCTGTTTTTCTTGTTTACAAATAGTTACACTTAAATTGCAATGAACAGGATATATATGAAAAAGCTGTATAGTTTACTTTTTATTGTTTTTACAGGCAACCTTGGGGCCGAAAATATTGTTGCTCTTTTACACTCTATTGAAGATAACCACACCTTGCATATGAGCTATAAACAGCAGCGTTTTGTATGTAAACCCTATGGTGTAGAGACGGTAAGTGAACTTATCCTACATTTTGATGTCAATAGTTCGTGCAGGGATCATCTAAAAAACTTCAGACGCTCCAATCCAAAAGAGGAGTTTTATGCTGCCGCCTCCTTACATGTACAACAGCAGTATAGTGTGGAGGGTATAGAAAGTTTATGCCTTCTTCACCTCTCAAGTGGGCACACTTATAGCGAAGCACTGCTCGAAAAAGGCTATGCCCGAATGCCAAGGGGAAAAATTTACAAGGATGTCATCTTAAAGTATCGCTTTAAAAATGCAGTTCAAAGAGCAAAAAACACCAAGGCCGGTATTTGGTCTGATCTTAATGTACGAAACTGCTTTTTGATAAGAGAGGGAAAAGAGTGATGAGAGGGCGGGGTTAAAGGTTATTCACTTGTTAGGTAGACCCAGAACTCTTTGTGGCTCTTTCCCTGATTAAGAAAGTAAAACTGTAAGATGGCAACTCTATAGAGTGTAAGCAGCATCTTCGCATAAGGGATAAGAATGCTCAGGCGGACAAAAATAGACTGCTCTCTCTCACCCTTGGTCTGCATCATCTCCTGCATACCAATGTTTTTGCTAAGGTAGACACCAAAGAGCAGAGAAAAAACAAAATTTAAAAAAATGCCAAAAATAATATAAGCCATAAGCTCTTGTTCAAACATACCTGCAATCATGTGTAACCTTGAAAATTAATAGTTGAATTATAACAAATAGAAAGAGAAAGTCACCTAAAAGTGACCTCTTAATCGCATGCTTTTATTTGTAATTGGCGATAGCGTCTTCTAATATCTTAGTCGCAGAGGCTTTATCTTCAAACCCCTGTACTTTAACCCATTTGTTCGGCTCTAACATCTTGTATGTTTCAAAGAAGTTCTTAATTTTGGCCAGGGTGTGTTTAGGGATGTCACCCAAGTCCTGTATTTCATCAAAGCTTGGATCGATTTTTGATGTTGGGACAGCAAGCAGCTTCTCATCAATACCGCTCTCATCTTCCATGATTAAAACACCAACAAGACGGCAGTTAGTCACACAACCTTCTGCCATTGGGTATTCTGTTAAAATTAGGATATCTGCAGGATCGCCGTCTTGAGAAAGTGTCTGATTAACAAAACCGTAGTTTGCTGGGTAAAACATAGCAGAGTGCATTACTCGATCAAGTACAAGTGCACCGCTCTCTTTTTCAACTTCATATTTAATGTTAGAACCACATGCAATTTCTATGATCGCTTGTACTTTATCCGGGTTTTCCCCATATCCGATTTTATCTAAATTCATTTTTCCTCCTCGTTGGATAATAGTTGGCGCATTTTATCAAAAATTGTGTTAAAAATGGCGCGACTCTAGAAATTTACTAAAGATGGCTCATATTTGAACGTAAAATTGTAACAATAGAGAAAAAACCTATTTGAGTTTTATCTTTTACACCATATTTTAAACATCTTTACACTAGTATTAGCAAAACTATTTTAGAAAAGGGAAAACATGGAAAATCTTGTTTTCGAGGGTTTTAAATTTATGATGCTAGGAATGGGAACAGTGTTCGCATTTCTTACTCTTATGATTTTAGCGATGAATCTTCAGTCGTATATCATACATAAGTTTTTTCCTGAACCGGTAGCTACTACACCTAACAGTAAACCTAGCAGTAACCCAGTGAAAAACAGTTCGAACACAAAGGTCGCAGCTATATCAGCAGCAATCACGCATCACAAAAACGTCAAAAGTTAAGGATTAAGATGGCTAAGAAGTTTATTGACATTATGGATACAACGTTTCGCGACGGATTTCAATCCGTTTTCGGCGGACGTGTATTAATGGATGACTTCTTTCCTGCAGTTGAAGCAGCGAAAGAAGCGGGGATCACACACTTTGAATTTGGAGGCGGTGCACGTTTTCAATCACTATATTTTTATCTGAATGAAGATGCGTTTACAATGATGGACAGATTCCGTGAGATCGTTGGGCCTGATGCAAATCTTCAGACGCTTGCTCGTGGTGTTAACACCGTTATGCTGGACACAGGTTCTAGAGAACTTGTTGACCTACATGCAAAGATGTTCAAAAAACACGGTACAACGACTATCCGTAACTTTGATGCATTAAATGACGTTGAAAATCTTAAGTACTCAGGCGAGCGTATTAGCCATCATGGGCTTAAGCATGAGGTTGTTGTCACAATGATGGATCTGCCACCGGGATGTACAGGTGCGCATGATGTTCCTTTTTATGAGAAAAAACTACGTGAGATCTTGGATTCTGGTATTCCTTATGACTCTATCTGTTTCAAAGATGCTTCAGGAACTTCTTCTCCGAAAAAAGTGTATGAGACGATCAAGATGGCTAGAAAACTTGTTCCGGAAGGAACACATTTACGTCTTCATACGCATGAGACAGCGGGTGTTTCGGTGTCATGTTATTTAGCTGCACTGGAAGCAGGTATTGATGGTATCGATATGGCGGCTGCACCGGTTTCGGGGGGAACAAGCCAGCCTGATATTCTTACCATGTTGCATGCAACGAAGGGGAGTGATTTTGACCTTGGTGGTTTAGAGATCGAAAAGATCCTTAATTACGAGAAAGAGGTTCAGCGCTCTTTGGAAGATTACTTTATGCCTCCGGAGGCGACTATGGTTTCTCCTCTTATACCATTTTCACCAATGCCAGGCGGTGCCCTGACGGCTAATACTCAGATGATGCGTGATAATGACATCTTGGAGCGTTTTCCTGATGTTATTGATGCGATGAGAGAGGTTGTTGAACGCGGTGGTTACGGTACATCTGTAACACCGGTTTCTCAGTTTTATTTCCAGCAAGCACTTAACAATGTTATGCAGGGCCCATGGAAAGCAATCGCTCCGGGTTACGGAAAGATGGTACTTGGATATTTCGGTAAGACTCCGGTCTCTCCGGATCCAGAGATCGTCAAGATCGCTTCTGAGAAGCTTAATCTGGAGCCGACAACAGAAAATGCTATTGATTTAGCAGACAAAGATGAGACAAAATCCCTAGAGTACTGGAAAACAAAACTTGTATCAGAGGGTATTGAGACAACTGAAGAGAATATCTTCATTGCAGCCGCTTGTCAAGATAAAGGTATCACCTTCTTAAAAGGTGAAGCCGAAGTAAATGTTAGAAAAATTTCAGATATGCCAAAAGAAGGAAGTTCAGATATGAGTTCAGGATCTTATACAGTAGTAGTAAACGGAGAAAAGTTCAGCGTTCAAGTTGCTGAGGGTGATGCAAATATTCAAGTGACAGAAGTAAATGGTGAAAGCTTGCAAACATCTGTACCAGCAGCATCATCAGGTGATGGTGAGGATATCAAAGCCCTTCTTCCGGGTTCAGTTTGGAAGATAGTTGCTAATCCGGGTCAAAGTGTTCAGGAAGGTGATGTTATTTTAATTCTTGAGTCTATGAAAATGGAAATCGATGTTATTGCACCTCACGGTGGTGTGATCAAGTCAATCAACGTAGCGACTAACGACAAGGTTGTCGAAGGTCAAGTCGTAGCAGTACTGGGATAGGTTGCCTATGAATAAGATTTTAATCAAAGTATTTGTACTGATAGCGCTCTCGTTTTCTGCCTTTGCTTCAACGCATGCAGAACCTGCTGAAGCCGTCTCAAGTACACACAAAGAAGAGAACTACAAGTCTCAGACTATGAATGAGATGGTTGTTGGATTTTTGAAGTCGACAGGTGTCTATGCGATCGTGAATCCGGACCCGGACGAACTAAGTGCCCACGGTGAAAAGATGAGTGATTTTCACAAGTCATGGGGTCGTGTATTGATGATCCTTGTGACATTCTTTCTTTTTTACTTGGCAATCGCCAAGGGGTATGAACCGCTTTTACTTCTTCCAATCGCCTTTGGTGGACTTTTAGCCAATATTCCTATCGCAAATATTGCCGGTGACCACGGATTTTTGGGTGTTATCTATAATATGGGTCTTGCTAATGAGATGTTCCCTATCATCATCTTTATGGGTGTTGGTGCGATGACAGACTTTGGTCCTCTTCTTTCTAACCCTAAGACGGCCCTTCTTGGTGGAGCTGCTCAATTTGGTATCTTCGGAACACTGGTTGGTGCGGTGGCACTGTCGCAATATACCGAGATGTTTGACTTTACCCTTCAGCAAGCAGCAGCGATTTCTATTATCGGTGGGGCAGATGGTCCTACTTCAATTTTTATCGCAACAAAACTTGCCCCTGAACTGTTAGGGGCAATTGCCGTTGCCTCATACTCATATATGGCACTTGTTCCGATTATTCAACCTCCGATTATGAATGCTTTGACAACAGAGAAAGAGCGCAAGATCAAGATGGTGACACTTCGTCATGTCAGCCGTCTTGAAAAGTTGGTCTTCCCGGTTTTGGTACTGACTTTGGCACTTATGGTTCTTCCTGAATCGACACCTCTTATCGGTGCTTTTATGTTCGGTAACTTCTTAAAAGAATCGGGTGTGGTTGAGCGCTTAAGTGATACCTTGCAAAATGCCTTGATCAATATTGTGACGATCTTTCTTGGCCTTGGTGTTGGTTCCAAGCTGGCCGCAGACCAGTTCTTGGTGATAGATACGCTGGCGATCTTAATCCTTGGTCTTACTGCCTTCTCTGTTGGAACGGCAGCGGGTGTACTTATGGCTAAGTTGATGAACATCTTTCCGGGAACAAAGATCAACCCGCTGATCGGTTCAGCAGGTGTATCTGCTGTTCCTATGGCGGCGCGTGTTTCAAACAAGGTCGGTATGGAGTCCGACCGAAACAATATGCTTTTAATGCATGCAATGGGTCCAAATGTAGCCGGTGTTATCGGCTCTGCCGTTGCGGCCGGTGTGTTAATCTCCATCTTTAGTTAAACACTTTCGCCTTCGGGCGATTGTACCTGTCTCACATCTATGTAAAGCTTCCTATTTTTTATACTGCTTGAAATTTAATACCTTATTGGGGTTAACTATTTTCGCATACACCCTCTTTTATACTCACTTTAGCCTTATTGTTTATTTTTTTATAATCTATTTAAATATTATTTAATTAAATATGCTAATATAAACCTATGATAACAGAGAGGATATGAGATGAACATATTGAGAAATGCCCTTCTAGTAGCGAGCTTGCTCTTTTTTTTAAATGCATGCGGCGGTGGGGATAGTGAAACCAAGCCTGAGAGATCTGTGAACTCCGGGGCAGTCGCAAAGATCATTCCCTCTACTCAAACTTCAGATGAAATTATAGATATCGTTAAAGGAGCCGATAACTTTATGAACTTGGCACCTGTCAATCCTGGCATAAGGTTGGCAAGAGGCTATGGGGGATACCATTTTGGCGTAGATGAAAACAATCAAACCGTAATCATTGCAAAAACACATGAGAAGGGTTATGCCAAAAATAATACATTTATTTGTAGACAAAGTAGTGCTTCGTGCCGCAAGATCGTTGATAATACGGGTGAACAGGATGCTGCCAGTGTGAGTGCCTATGTTGATGGAAAAATATTTCTAAACTCATTGGACCGGACGGTTGATCCGGCCGGTGGTGCTTATGGTTCGGCATTGAATGTTTATGATATAAAAACAGATATCTATACCAAGCGGGCTTTTTCACACTTGGGGCTTAACGGCGAGACGCGGAGTATGGTCTTGGGAACAGATGGCTATTTATATATAGGCGGTATTAATTTTAAAACTTCACTGCATTATCCCTCTTCTTTGAGATTGAATCCAAATGACTTTTCAGACTTTAGCTTTTATGAAGACTATTGGAATGTCACACATGTTGACAGAGCGAGAAGTATAGGATCGGATGATACGCACACCTATCAGGTTGTCGGAGATAATCCGTATTATCTGATTGCTTTGAACAGGGCTACCGGAGTAGCCACCACTTTAAATGAGTCTAAAAACGGGATAATCAGACAATTAAAAGATGGTGTCGCATTTGAGTATAATGATGCTGCGGACGGCTTAAAACGATATGCCTATCTTTATCAAGGAGTATATTACAGTACTTCGTCTTTTGATGCTCAGCCCCCTTGGTATAATCCGCTTACTACTCCTGCTAACCATCAGGGTGGATATTGGGCTTGGCTCTCTTATAATCAAATAGGACATAGCGGTATAGCTAAGCCCTTGATAGGATCAGAAAGTACCTATTCGGCTGTTCTTCCGGATGAAAATGGGGTTGGCCATGCCAGCTTTACAGCAAGGTCAAATGAAATTTCTACGAAATACAGCTTTTCACCTGATGTGTATGCCCAAAGCACAAAGCTGATAACAAAAATAGATAATTATTTATTAATATCGGGGAATGCATACAACGGGAACAGCAAATATGATCTTGAAACAGGGAAGAGTACATATCTAGGTGCGCATTTGATATCTCAGGGGGTTCTGAAAGGTTTTACTGATTACTCTACCGGCACAAAAAAAGTTTTTATTTCAGGTTACCCTTCCGGGCTAACGGCAATATATGATCCTTTTGAAAGATTCAATACAAGCAATCTAAACTTTGATTTAAGTTATATGAGAACCTGGAAAGATATTAACAGTGAGAGTCTGACAGAAGGGTTGGGACTACACAGACCCTTCGAATCTGTTCAACTGGATGAGACAGTTTACACCATCGGACATTGGTACAGAGACGGTAACGACGGTGTTCTTGCCTGGTATGATACTTTAACAGGAGAAACCGGCGGGGTGCACAAAGGTTTCTTTGAAAACTATCAAACGAGATCAATGACTAAAATTGGCGGCAAACTGGCCATTGCTACACAAGCGGTCTCTAATGAAGAGTCGCATCGCTTACCCAAACCGGCTATTTCCAAGATATTTATATTTGATCCTAAAACTAGAAAAATAGTTAAAGTGTATACCCCTACGATAGGCTTAAATACCTTAGATACGGGAAGAATACGAACACTCGATGATAGGCATATTATCGGAATCACCAATGACATGACGGCCAATGGTAGCAGCAATCTGGCGACAAATACATTTTTATATATTATCGATACGTACACGGATGAGATAGTGATGCAAAAGACGATAGCTTATAAAAACCAGATGGGAATTGAACACGGCGGTACCGCGCAAACAGATGCTTTTGATTTTAAGGTTTATAACGGATATATATATACGTGGCTGGGTGATAGAGATTTAGTACGTATTGATAAGAACGGTAAGATTGAAAAGATAGGAACTATGCCTTACAAAGGTTTATTAGAGTTTTATAACGATGAGATTTTTATAACAGGCGGAACAGAAGTCATAAGAATCAAAAACACCTTGGGCTATTAATAAACACAATGTTTCCGCAGTGATGTTGTGTGCGTATAGAACAAAAAAAGATTTGTTCAAAAGACGCTGTATCAGGATGTTTAGATCGCTGAGATACCCGGACAGGAAGTGTACTAAGAGATACTCATGAGACGCGAGAAATGTTGATTTTAAGAGACTCTCTTAGTCCATGTCTGGGCGTGAACATTCAATCTCCGGCACAAAGAGCGTTCCTAAGGCATGATCATCACGCAAAAGAAATGATTCTGCCGCACTTAGATCAAAACCGCTGCATAGCAACATTCTTTTACCTTTATTCATCAAGAAGTCTGCCGCTTTCAGTTTCGTCACAATGCCTCCCGTGGCAAAAGGATCGTTTGGTGTTGATGCATTAGAAAGCTCTTCTTGTGATATTGTATGGACTATCTTCCTGATCTTGGCGTCAGTGTTCTCTTTTGGATTTTTATCATAATATCCATCTATATCACTCAAGATAACAAGGAGGTTTGCCTCGGTGGCACAGGCAACATTAGCGGAGAGTTGGTCGTTGTCTCCAAAAAGCTGTTCGGGAGTAGAAGAGATGTCATTTTCATTGATAATGGGCAATATGTCATTAGCAAGATGGGCATTGATGATCTCTTGAAACATTTTTGTACGTTTACGTGAGTCAAAATCATCTTCGGTTAGAAGTATCTGCGCCGTATCTATCTCATAAATATCAAACTTCTTTTTATAACTTGTCATCAAGATAGGCTGACCCGCAGCCGCAAGGGCTTTTTTCCCGATCTGTTTTCGTTTATCAAGTTTTAAAGCAGAATATCCTGCTGCCACCGCACCTGAAGTGACGAGGATGACCTTATACTTACTTCTTAGGTTGGCGATGAGTGTAACAAGGTTTAACATGCGCTCTTTAGCTATTTGATTTTTTTCCGTTAAGACGGCGCTGCCGACTTTTATCACGATTCTTGGCATGATTTTCCTTATCTATATATAATTATTTGATTTTATCTTGCATCTTCTCAAAGATATCTGTTTGTGTTGAACTCCTGTTTCCAAGTTTACTAAACAGCATTATAGCAAACCATGCAAATATGAATCCAGGTAGAAGTTCATACAGATCAAAGAGCCCACCTTCAAGCTGTTTCCAGATGATAACGGTGAGGCTACCTGTTATCATTCCTGCAATAGCTCCGCTTTTTGTGATATCCGCATGATACAAAGAAAGAATGATTAAAGGCCCAAAAGAGGCACCAAAGCCTGCCCAGGCGTAAGAGACAAGTTTAAGGACACTGGAGTCTTTTTCCATAGAAAGGGAGAGGGCAATGAGGGCAATCAAAATCACCGTAGCCCTGCCTACCCAGACTAACTCCTTTTCACTAGCATCTTGGCGAATAAGGGCTTGATATATATCACGAGTGAGTACAGAAGATGAGACGAGAAGCTGTGAATCAATGGTGCTCATGATGGCTGCTAAAATCGCAGCAAGCAAAAACCCTGCTATCCACGGATTAAAAAGAAGTTGAGACAGAGTAATAAAGATCTTTTCACTGTCGTGTATATTAATCCCTGATGAGAGAACATAGGCGTAACCGAAGAATCCAACACTTAAAGAGCCAATCACCGAGAGTATCATCCAGCTCATACCTATGGCCTTGGAGGTGGGTATATCGTCTGCATTTTTGATAGACATAAAACGTACTAAGATGTGCGGTTGACCAAAATAGCCAAGACCCCAGGCAACCAGAGAGAGGATACTAACGAGCGAAGCACCGCTGAGTATATCAAGATGTTGGGGCTTGATAGAGGCTATAATCTCTATACCTTTACTAAGTCCTCCAATGTCATATATCACGACAAGAGGTGTTATAAGCAGGGCTAAGAGCATTAAGATACCTTGAATGAAGTCTGTCCAGGAGACGGCATTATAACCGCCCAGAAAGGTATACGAGACAATAACGAAGCTTCCTATCAAAAGCGCATCCATATATCCTAAACCAAAGGTGGCTTCAAAGAGCTTGGCTCCGCCAACAAGACCGGAAGAGGTATACAAGGTATAAAAGAGTAAGATAACTATTGCGGTTACCACACGCAGAAGACTTGTCTTATCTTCAAAGCGGTTGGAAAAATAATCGGGAATAGTGATCGCGTCGTTTAAATGCTCTGTAGAGATACGAAGAGGTTTGGCGACATAATGCCAGTTTAGATAGGCACCGCCGATCAGTCCCAGGGCGATCCATACTCCGACGATGCCGTCGGCGTAGATCATTCCGGGCAGACCTAGTAGAAGCCAGCCGCTCATATCCGATGCACCGGCACTTAAGGCCGTCACCCCAGGTCCCAGACCTCTGCCACCAAGAACATAATCACTGAGATCATCGGTCTTGAAATAAAAATAACTTCCTATGGCTATCATCACCACCATATATGTTAAAAACGATATGATTACCGCTATATCCATCTACCCATCCTTTAGGTCACGCAGGCCAAGATTAACGTATTTATGATATAAATCACAGATACTATGTTCTACAAAATAGTGCATTAAATCTAAACGCCCATGGCGACGATAGCAAAGATATAAAGTGAAAATGGGATTAGAACAGGGGCTTGCATATATTTTCCATTTAATTTTGTCCCATTTTAACTAATGAGACTTAATCTGATATAATCTTGTTGCTATGGTTGTAAGCAAGCATACGGTATATGTTACAAAAATGAGATTGCTGTAGTATTAGACCTCATTTTTAAATAGATATAAAATATTTTTAAGGTTTTAAATGAACATTTCACCTGATATTATTGAAGAAGTTAAGAGCGTGGCCTATGCATGGCAAAAGAAAATTCAGGTCTCCAGGAAGGGAAAGGAGCAGGATTTTCATGAGATGATGCTCAAAATGCTTGAGAATCCTGTGAACAAGATTTTTTTAATTGAGTTGCTTGATCAATCATTCCGTTCTCATAATCCTGACAGGGTGGCAGATCAGTTAGAACATATCTTCGCAAAATACAAGAGTACGGATTTTTTTTCTCAATTTGAACAGATCCTTATCTGGCTTTTTAGAGATGTCGGGGTCTATGTCAGTTCTGTTTCAATCCCTATGTTTGTTAAGTACCTTCGAAATGATATCTCCAGTATCGTAATTCAAGGGGAAGACCCCATTCTTTCAAAGCATATGAAAGAGAGAAAAAATGAGGGAACGCGTGTTAACATCAATGTAATTGGAGAGATCGTCTTAAGTCATCAAGAAGCAGATGAAAGGGTTTCGAAGTATATTAAACTTTTACAAAGTCCTGATATTGACTACCTTTCGATCAAGATTTCAAACCTTTTTTCTCAGATAATTCCTCTTGCGCATGAGAACAATATTGAAAAGATCTCCCTGCAGCTTGAAAAAGTATACCGGGTTGCCATGCAAAATACTTACACAGATGCCCAAGGCAATGAACAGGCCAAGTTTGTAAATCTTGATATGGAAGAGTATAAAGACCTGGAGCTGACTATTGATGTGTTTAAAGAGGTCTTAGAGAAAGATGAGTTTATAAACCTATATGCAGGTATCGTGATTCAAAACTATCTTCCAGACGCGATTATTTATATTAAAGACTTGAGCGCTTGGGCTAAAAAACGTGTTGATAAGGGCGGGGCTCCTATAAAGATACGCATTGTTAAAGGTGCCAACCAGGAGATGGAACTTACTGAAGCCTCTGTGCGCGGTTGGCCCAACGTTACTTATGCGTCAAAAGCAGAATCTGATGCTAATTTCAAGGTAGCAATGGATTATCTGTTTGATCCTGAGGTTGCCCCTTATGTGCACACAGGCGTAGCTTCACATAATCTTTTTGATCACGCGCTTGCCATGTTGCTTGCTAAAGACAGAGGTGTTGAGCAGTATGTGAGTGCCGAGATGCTAGAGGGCATGAGTGAAGCCGCGTATCAGGTATTGAAAGAGCAGGGTTTAAATGTGATTTTATATGCACCAACAGCGACTAAAGAGACCTTTACCAATGCCATCGCTTATCTTGTAAGGCGTTTTGATGAGAACACGGCCGATCAGAATTTTTTACGCCACAGCTTTGGACTTGAAGTCGATACAGCTGCCTGGGAAACACTTGTGAAGTCCTATGATGATGCTATAGACCTTATCCCTGAAGTCGATCAAAAGCCCTATAGAACACAAGACCGAAATCAAGAGGTGATTAAACAAGACAAAGATGTAAAACATTACCATTTTGAAAATGAGAGTGATACCGACTTTGTTCTTCCTGCCAATAGAAAATGGGCACAAAAGATACGTGATAAATGGCAAAATATCTCTGATGTTGGCGGTTTTAGTGCTTATCCGGTAGTGGATGGAAAAATAGTTCAAAGAGATGATTGCATAGAGGTAATAGACAAGTCACAGTTTCACGAGAAAAAATTAGCAGGCTCGTATATCGAAGCCAACGAGAATGACATGAAAATTGCCATTACCACGGCAAAAGAAGACCCGGACGGATGGCGAAAACTATCTGCGCAGCAAAGACAAGAGGTCTTAATGGACGTGGCGCATGAGATACGCGTCGCACGTGCTGATCTGATCGGGGTAGCGGCTGCTGAAGTGGGAAAGGTGTTTACGGAAACGGATGTTGAAGTATCAGAGGCTATCGACTTTGCAAATTTCTATCCTTATTCTGTAGCAAAGATGTCGGGGCTAACCGGTGTAGAGGTGAGCGGTAAGGGAGTAGGGCTTGTTATCAGTCCGTGGAACTTTCCTGTCGCCATTCCTGCCGGTGGCGTAGCGGCGGCATTGGCAGCAGGAAATACGGTTATACTAAAACCGGCGGCAGATGCTGTTTTATGCGGTTACAGGCTTTGTCAATGTTTCTGGGACGCGGGAGTAAGTAAAAATACCCTGCAGTTTATTCCCGGCCGCGGCTCTTTGGTCGGAGAACATATGATACCTAGCCCTGACATAGATTTTACAATCTTTACCGGGGGTGAAAAAACGGCTTATGACATCATCAAGTCGCGTCCTGATATAAAGCTCAGCGCGGAAACGGGGGGTAAGGATGCAACCATCGTTACTGCAATGGCGGACCGCGATCAAGCGATAAAAAATGTTCTTGTTTCGGCCTTTCATAATTCCGGTCAGAAATGTTCAGCCACCTCACTGCTTGTACTTGAGCGCGAAGTGTTTGAAGATGCACATTTTAAAAAGACACTCAAAGAAGCCGTTGAATCACTTGAAACCGGTTCGGTTTGGGACTTTGCCAACCGCATAGGGACACTTTCAAACCTTCCTGCCGGCCAACTTGAAAAATCATTGATGTATCTTGACGACGGTGAAGAGTGGCTGGTCAAACCGTCTTACGCGGGCAAGGATAATCCTTACATGCTCAAACCATCGGTCAGATGGGGAACTTCAAAGGGAGACTTTTGCCATATGCATGAACTGTTTGGTCCGGTGCTCTCCGTCATGTGTGCAGACGATTTGGATCAGGCTATAGAGATTGTAAATGCTACAGGGTATGGCCTAACCTCGGGGATAGAGTCTTTGGATAAAAGAGAAGTTGACTATTGGAAAGACAATATCTTGGCCGGCAACCTGTATATCAATCGCGGAACCACAGGTGCGATTGTGATTCGCCAACCCTTTGGCGGTATACGCAAGTCTGCTATTGGTTCGGGCAAGAAGGCAGGCGGTTTTAATTATGTAGGCCAGTTTATGGATATACATTACAAGGAGACCAATCTTTATGAGTCGTGTTCAAGTACTTACATAGATCAAATGCGTATCTTTTTAACCCGCGATACCGTATTTAATGATGAATGTGCATCGGCTATGCGTCATATCTGTCATTTTGCCCACTGGTATGAGGTAGAGTTTTTAAAGGAACATGATTATGCTCATATCAGAGGCGAAAGTAATGTGATCCGCTACCTGCCGGTTAAGAGCGTGATGTTAAGACTTAAAGATAATGATGCCCTTGATGAGATTATCACAAGTATCATGGCGATCAAGATGATAGGCGCACATATCTATATATCCATTCCTAAAAAATCAAGACGTGCAGAGTTTATCTGGCTAGAGTCCAAACAAGCCTCCTTTATAGGCAGGGATGACTCTTTTACGCGAGATGATGAAGATGAGGTGATAGAACTGGCTTCAAAGGCGCAAAGGTTAAGATACTTAAGCCCCGAAAATGTGCCTATGAATGTGTATGAAAAACTTTCTGCTACTGCAAGGTATATAGCCTCAGAGCCCTTTGTTTCACACGGAAGGATTGAGCTGATGCACTACTTTATCGAACAGAGTATCTCTAACTCCTACCACAGATATGGTAATTTGGGAGTACAAGGCTTAAGAATTGAAGAGGTGTAAAGTCGGGACTACAGAATATCTTATATTCTGTGCTAGAATAAGCATATGAATACTATAAATGAACCTTATACCCTGATACAAAATATCGTTGATACGAGTGTGGACCTGCTTGTTATTATAGAGAATGAGAAACCTGTTTTGATGAACAGGGCATGTTGCGAATTTTTTGGTGTGAACTCTTTTGAAGAGTATTCAAATGGTTTTGGCGACTTTGTTAATAACTTTGTTCCTCACCCCTCCTATTTTAATAGTAATAAGGTTGGAGTAGGACAGAGCTGGATAGAGGCACTGGATAGGTTGGATGAAAAAGAGAAGATTGTGAGTCTGGTAAATACCTCGCATGAACCACGAGCCTTCAGTGTAAGCGTCGACAGTTCCCATCCGTCTTATACCGTATTGAGTTTTACTGATATCTCGGCAAATCTTATTAAGCGCATCATGATAGATAATGATGCGAACTTAGACAAAGAGAGCGGGGCCTATAACAAAGAGTATTTTTTGCGTACTGCGGAAATTCTCCAAGACGGTGCTGCCTTCAACGAGAAGGAGATAGGTCTGACTATGATCAATGTCTGTGATCCGAAAGAAAACACATTGCCTCTCTTAGTAGGAGCGATTAAGAACTGTATCCGTGAAAATGATATGGTGATAAAATATTCCCCAAATAAGCTTCTTTTAGCATATTTGGTGGACAGTAAGGATAATGCTATATTGTTTAGCGAAAAGTTAAAAAAGAAGTCTTCGGGAATGGATTTAAATATATCGCTCACCCTTGTCAAGCAGAGAGAAAAACTGACTGCCTCCATAAAACGTTTGAACATTGCCTTAGAGGAGAAGCCTGTCAATAAGCTACAGCTTATTTAAACCAACCTTTTACTTGGTCAAAGACAGATTCGAATGTGCTCTCATGCGGTTTTGATTCAATTCCAAATGACTCTTGAAGTTTCTCAAGAAGCTCGTTTTGCTCGCTGTTTAATGAACTTGGGTAGGTAAGTTTTACTTGCGCAATAAGGTCACCTTTTCCATGTCCGTGGACATCTTGTACACCCTCATTTCTAAAGTTAAACTGGGCCTTGTCTTTTGTCCCTTTTGTAAGCACAAGGTCAAGTTCACCTGTGAGTGAAGGTATCTTGATCGTTTCACCTAGGACGGCTTGGGTGAAGAAAACAGGCACTTCAATATAGATATCGTTTCCATGACGAACAAAGGTCTCATCTTCTTCTACCTGGAAGGTCACATAAAGATCACCGCGCGCGCCATTTTTACTCTTATTTCCATGGGCAGATACGCGCAGACGGTTCTCATTATCAATACCTGCAGGCACTTTGATCGTAACGGTGTCTTTAACTTCGGTATAGCCTTGACCCTTACAGTCGCCACATTTTTCAGCAACTTCACTCCCCTCACCGTTACAGACAGGGCAGGTCTGAGAAAAGGTCATGAAACCTTGCTTCATATAGACTTGACCCTGACCTCCACATTGTGAACAGGTCTTGACCTTGCCACCTTTTGCACCTGTTCCCTTACACGTTCCACAAGCATCTTTATACTTAAAGTCGAGTTCTTTTTCACAGCCAAATATGGCTTCCTTAAAGCTGATGTCCATGTTAAGACCAAGGTCAAGAGGATATTTTTCTTGTGATCCACGCTGTTGACGACGACCTCCGCCGCCGCCAAAGCCGCCAAACATCTCTTCAAATACAGAGCTTAGGTCATCAAACCCGCCACTGCTACGGCTTCTTCCGCCACCGCCTTGAAGACCCTCTTTACCGTAACGGTCATATATTGAACGCTGTTGATCATCGCTGAGAACCTGATACGCTTCATTACACAGTTTGAATTTATGCTCAGCTTCATCATCGCCAGGGTTTTTGTCTGGATGGTATTTTTTTGCCATTGCTCTGTAGGCTTTTTTAATGGTGCTTTTGTCAGCACTTTTGGTGACTTCTAAAATTTCGTAATAACTTAGTTCTTCCATGATTAGTTAATATCCAAATATATTTTTATGAAATTATACCAACTTAATCGTTATAATACAATCATGAAGAATATATACTATTTAGCTTTAGCCGGACTCATTTTTACAGGCTGTACTCATACGCCAAGTCCCCAACTAAAAGCACTCTCCAGCGGAGAGTATCAGGAAGTAACATTTGAATCCATACCCTCTTGGCAAGATGAGGACTTTGAGACGGCTCTGGAAATCTTGAAGAAGACATGTGTTAAAACAGCGAGCAAGGATCTGTATAAAATCAGTTGTGAAAAATCAGAGCAGGTTTCCAAAAAAGATGCCAAAGTTTTTTTTGAGCAGAACTTTACTCCTTTTATCTCTTTATCTAAAAGTTCATTGGCTACAGGTTATTTTGAACCTTTGATAGAAGGTTCTTTACATAAGGATGATACCTTTGTCTACCCTCTTTACGGTGTTCCAAATGACCTTGTTAGAATAGAACTTCCTACAAAGTACAAAGAGCAGCTTAAACATCCCCTTCGCGGACGTATGGTGGAGGGAGTTGTAAAGCCTTATTTTACACGTGAAGAGATTGTTACCAATGCTCTTGGTTCCCAAGAACCCATCTGCTATGTTAAGGATAAGGTGGACCTCTTTTTTTTGCAGGTACAGGGTTCGGGATGTATACTCCTGGATGACAGCTCTATGATATATGTAGGCTACGCGGATCAAAACGGTTATCCGTATGTGTCGATAGGAAAAGAGATGATTAAGAGAGGTTTGATCAGACAAGAAGATGTCTCACTGCAAAGTATCAGGAGTTATCTCTACACACATCCTGAACAGAGGGATATGATATTAAACCTTAACCCCTCTTATGTGTTTTTTCAAAAGCGTACGCACAGTGCCAGCGGTTCTTTGGGCGTTGTTTTAGAGGCAGAACGTTCTGTGGCCGTGGACCGAGAAAAGGTTCCCTTGGGTATGCCGATGTTTGTGAGTACGCGTGATCCCCTCAACGGTGAAAAGTTTGAAAGGATGGTTTTTGCACACGATACGGGCGGTGCTATCAAGGGCGAGGCCCGCATTGATATCTTTTATGGTACAGGACAGAGTGCCCGTGCGAGGGCGGGTCGTATGCAAGCAGAGCTGGACTTATGGCTTCTCATACCCAATGATTATCTAGCTAACAGCAACTAAAAGGTATACTCTCGATATGAAACGCGGATTAGAAAAATTTAATATTTTGGTGGATGCCCTGGAGTCTTTACCGACTATCGGTAAAAAATCTGCAACCCGTTTGGCTTATCATATGGTCATGCAGGACAACTTTACAGCGATCAAGATCGCACACGCGATAGAGAATGCTCTGGGCTGTTTACGAAAGTGTGTGGAATGCGGTGGCCTTTGTGAAGACGAACTGTGTGATATCTGCTCAGATGAGGGGCGTGATAAAGAGCTTTTGTGTGTGGTTGAAAATGCCAAAGATATATTGACATTGGAAGAGGGTGGCATCTTTGAAGGACGCTATTTTGTCCTGGAAAATTTGGACCATTTTGACTCTTCTCATTTGCTTGATATGGTCAATTCCGGGGTGAAGGAGATCGTCTTTGCTCTAACCCCTTCTATCGCCAATGATGCGGTGATGCTGTTTATAGAGGATAAGCTGAGTCTGTGCGATGTGAACTTTACAAGGATAGCCCAGGGTGTTCCAACCGGAGTGAGCCTGGAAAATATTGATCTACTTTCGCTCAGCAGGGCGATAGAAGATCGGGTCAAGGTTTGAGATATACACTTGATGCACCGACACAAGCTTTTAGAATGAAAAACTCTCTTTCATGACATCTTGTATCTCATGAAGTGTAAAGGCCTTATTGGTGAAGTAGTCATTGGCAAGAACACCTTGACCAAGTAACATATCGGCACCATCTTTGTAGGTAATGTTCATTTTCTTGCATCGTTGTAAAAATGGGGTCAGTTTTCCATAAATCGCGTCAGCCGCATAGCTGCTGTGTTTTAACAAAGCCTCCAAGAGTTCAAGGGGAGCAGGAAGGGCGTCATCACTCAGACCTGCCGAGGTTGTATTTACGATCAGGTCATAGGTCTTGATTGGACAGCTGTCCCAGGTATAAGTCTCAAATCCGCAATCCTTGAAGTAAGCTAGATTGCCTTCGCTGCGGTTGAGCACATCGACCTCTAGTCCCTCAGCCTTAAGCCTCATACTGAGTGCTTTGGCTGTTCCGCCTGCTCCAATAATCAAAACCTTGCGTATATCAGCAAAGGTCTCTATAGCAAACAAAAATCCGTCGGCATCGGTGTTGTAACCGATAAGACGGCCGTTTTCATTTATAAGCGTGTTAACGACGCCAATCTCTTTTGCAAAGCCCCGTACTTCATCACAGGCCTTATAGGCAGCTTCTTTATGAGGAACGGTGACATTTGCACCCTGAAGTTTCTGTGCAAAAAAAGTCTCTCTAAGGCGGCTTCCCTCTTCAAGGTGAATACGTGTATAGCAGGCATTAAAGTCAAGTTTTTTAAAAACGTGATTATGCATAAGGGGTGAACGGGAGTGTTTTACGGGGTTTCCGAAAATAGCAAATAGTTTTTTATCCGGCATACAATATCTTTAAATGAATTTTTTAAAAATTATAGCATCTTTACTGTCCGTTAACTTCCTCTTTACCTTCTATTTCCAATTTAGCAGTATGATTATTCTAAGAGACAAGGAGTGCAAGATGAAAATATTTGACAACTTATTTGGTTCAAAAAAGCTTGAAGGCGTATCTATCGATATAAGTAAGTATGATGTGAATGAGATGAAAGATACAGAGGATATTTCTGAAAAAGTACAGACCGACTTGCAAAACACTCCTGAGGTCGTAGACCGTCGTGTCGTGATGATGTATGAAAAAAAGTTTATCGAGAGATTCAAAAAACTTGGAAATCTTCATCAAAAATGCCCTTACTGTGCACATGAATACAAGTCCTCACATGTGGGTGAAAAAAAATGTACGGCATGCAAACAGACTTTTTTAGTACAAAAAAGAGTTCAGGATATGGGTACAGTGGCTTACAAGCTCGAGCAAAAGCCCCTGTTTGATGCTCAGTGGAAGGCGACGAGCAAGATTAAAAAGTTTAAATATTACCTGTCCCATGAGTATGAATATATTGAAAAACAGTTGCAAAAACAGGGCAAGAAGCATTTGAACAACAGTCTTATAATGCATTCTGTTATTAATGCTTATGCCAAAAACTCTGTTTCTGCGGGACATTATCAGCTTTACGCCGCGTTGATGTTTCATAAGGCTGAACTCATGCGTTCAGAACAGCGTTTTGCAGAGGCGCTGATATACTATTTTTATGTCTACTTTTTACATGCAAACGGTGTTAATAATCAGGCTGGATTCGAGGGAAGTTCCGCAATTAATCCTGAACTTCGCCAGAAGATATCCGAGCTCTTGGAACTGGGTGATTTTCAAGTTAAAAAACTCAAAGACCTGTTCGATTATTCTATAGCCCATTTGAATGTATTTAATATGGCGAAGATGAACCATACTCTTCACAAGAGCTATAGTATATTGATGAAAGAGTTCAGGCTTGAAGATGAGGCAAAAAGAAACGAAAAGCCAATGCGTTCCTTTGTTCTTTATACAAAGGCGAGTTAAGCACTCTAACTAAGCTTTTGTGTTTTTTAGGTCGTCTAAGGAACTCAGAAGGGCACCTAACTTGTTTTTAACTTCCAGATACTCTAACTCCGGGATGGAGTCAGCAACAACACCTGCACCTGCTTGAAAGATGATACGATCTTTTTTGATCATAGAAGTACGAATAGTAATAGCAGAATCCATGTTTCCATCAAAACCGAAGTAACCGATTGCGCCTGAATAAAATCCTCTCTTAAGTTCCTCATACTCGGCAATAAGCTGCATGGCTCGGATCTTAGGTGCTCCTGTCATTGTTCCCGCTGTAAAAGTGGCGGCAAAAAGATCAAACATGTCCTTGTCTTCTCGTAATTCGGCGATGACATCACTTACCATATGCATAACATGTGAGTATTTTTCAACATGCATCATATCATGAACCTGAACAGAGCCGGTTTTAGCGACACGGCTGACGTCGTTTCGTCCAAGATCTATCAGCATCAGATGCTCCGCACACTCTTTTGGATCGTTAGTCAGTTCTTCTTCCATCTGCATATCTTTGGCCAGAGTGGCACCGCGTTTGCGGGTTCCTGCGATGGGCTTGAGCAAGAGTTCACCGTCTGTAAGACGGATCATGACTTCCGGAGAACTTCCGACGATGGAAAACGATTCAAATTCTAGTAAAAACATATAGGGCGAAGGGTTTTTTGTACGCAGTATCCTGTAAAAACTAAAGGGGTCCACTTCGGCGAATTCGGTATAGCGGTTTGCCATAAGTATCTGAAAGACATCGCCACTTTTGATCATCTCTTTTGATGCTGCCACCATCTTAAAGAACTTGTCCTTGGAAAATGCAAAATCACCCTTAGACTCTGTAGTGACAGGTTCAAGAGGGACATACTTGTATGAAGATTTTAGTTCATCTTCAATGGAGTCAAAGTTGTCTGCCATCTCTTGCATAGAGCTGACAAGAGTGAGTTGATGTGTTTTATGCGAATACACAATGATTAGCTTAGGACGGATCAGATCAAGGTCAGGTGTCTCAAGCTCATCTTCAAGGGCATCCATCGTTGACTGCAGTACCGGTTCAAAGACTTTAACCATATCATAACCGATGTAACCGATAAAACCGTCAATATAGGCAATTCCGAGTTCTCGTGTTTTAGTACGATAGGCTTTTTGATCTATCTTCGCATAATATGACTTTAAAAAAGAGAAAGGGTCTTCGTCCAAGACCTTGCTGGAAGATGAAGCATCTGTGTAAGTGGTAATATTGTCTTTAAAACTAAGGCGTTCTTGTGCACCGATGATGATAAAGCTGTAGTTTCCATCACTGTTTCCGGCACTTTCGAAAAGGAAAGAAACCTCATTATCAAAACGTGTCTTTAGCTTATGGTACACCGCAATGGGTGCAAATTGATCGAGAGTGAATTGTGAAGAGTGAACCAATCTTATATCCTGGAAAGAAATGCACCGTGCTCAATTTTTGCACGGATGTCAGAAAGGTCTTTACGAGCAGCCTTATCTGTTGTGTAAGGTCCTATTAAGACCTTCGTCATAGGACCGACCTTGTGCAATGTATAGGTATAACCATTACCAGTGATCTTTTTAAGAAATTTTTTGTCCGGAGAAAAACGGCCAAATGAACCAACCTGTACATAATAGTTGCCTTTAACCGCAGGTTTGGCAGGGGCCTTTTTAACCGTCTGTTTTATCGGTTTTTTGACAACAGGTTTTTGGACGGTTTTTTCAACCTCTTTCTTGACAGGTTTTTCATATTTAGCAGGAACAACAACCTCTGCAGGCTCTTCAACCAAAACTTCATCCGGTCCGGTGATCAGTTCACTCTCCTCTTTTTGGCTCTGTTCTTTGATCTTTTTGGCAACATTGTCCAGACTTTCGTCTTGTGCAGACCCCTCATCAATAGGAATCGGTTCAAAAAGAGGGTCTTCATCAATGGCTGCCTTTGCCTGAACATTCTTAGGAGGTTCAATGGGCTGAGGAAGATTCGCCGTACCATCAGAGTTCAGGCTGCTCATAATGACAACGACAATGATAAGTAAGATCGCCAGTGAAGCAACTGCAAGCATGATCTTTTTCATACCGCTGTTTCCGCTACTACGGTTTAAAATGATATCGTTTAATTGGTTTTTTTCTTCCATCGAAGTATCCTTGCATAAAAGTTAAAAAGTATAAAGCATATTTTATACCCAATTTATTTATTGCTATTATACATAGTTTAGAGAAAAAATGTAACTGATTGGTTTGGAAAGTGTCTTTTTTCTTGTGATTGGGGAATTAAACTTTATTTAGTGTACGGTCAGTTTGGAGAGAGGTAGCTTATCAACACATCTTTTCTCGAATTTCTTATGGTCTTTTTCGATATCGTAGTAACTTTTAGAAAACTTTGTTGTCACATCTACACCAGAAGCGACACTATCAAAGGAGATCAGAAACATCCTCAGATCCTTGGCCGAAATATCAACAAAACAGCTAACAGTATCTGGGGCTTTTAACCGAGTAAGGATCGAAAAACAGTGTGGATCGGTTAGACGCACAGCGACTCCGGCTTCACCCAAGGGCAGCTTGTTACTTTACTGAGGTGTGTTTAGTACAAGGCTCAGTAGCGGGTATTATACAAGACTGAACTTACCCGTGTTTTCTAAAAGAAACACATTACATATGCTTTGACCAGGAGGCTCCGCGTTCTTTAGCATACACCTCTTGGGGAATATTCAAAATGTTATATTCAAGAGGAAGGTCTTGCGTAGGAAATACTCTCCACTGTTTTGGCATCTTGGCCGCCAGTTTCAAAGAGATCATCTTTCCAAGCTGGTAGGCCTCTTGCAGGGTAGTGTGTCCCTTGTGGATATACAGATGCAGATGCCCGGGCGTCTTTGTCTCAAAGGCGGTGAAGTTGATGTACCCCTCTTCACGAAGAAGGAGTTGGGCGCGGTGGTAAAAACGCTGAGGGTCGCGTCCATTATAGTCGATGACGATATTCTCAACCTTGTCACGGGAGTTTATCAAGGAGTGGGCAACAGTGATCTCACCCTTGATGTGCTGGTTTATCACCTGCTGATTAAGAGGTTTGTTCACTTTTTCATACTTGTTGTAGAAGGTCCGACCCTTGAAAGAGAGCTTATCGACCACTGTATCTGATTTTAGCCAGTAATGATCAGATACCATCTTGATAAGTTTTAGATCCATTGCCGTCATGGGTGACTCCTGTGATGCCTAGTATGTTGATTGTGTATATATAATAAACTCTTTTGCCAAGGTTGTCAACTCTTTTTTGACTTTTTCCTGAACTTCTGTGTTGTTGATATCATCCAGAACATCTGCCATACGGTTTGCTATGATCTCAAACTCTTTTTCTTTCATACCGCGAGAGGTAAGAGCAGGGCTGCCCACACGGATACCTGAAGTCACAAATGGAGAACGTGTCTCACCCGGAACCGTGTTCTTGTTAACCGTGATACCGGCATTTCCAAGTGCAGCGTCAGCATCCTTGCCTGAGAAGTCTTTGTTGATGAAAGAGACAAGTACCAGATGGTTGTCTGTACCGTTAGAGACGACATCATATCCGCGCTTGATAAGTACGTCGGCAAGAATGTTAGCATTTGCTTTTACCTGCTTGGCGTAGACCTTCCACTCGCCTGAAAGATTGTACTTGAAACCGACTGCCTTTGCAGCGATAACATGAACAAGGGGTCCGCCTTGAAGACCCGGGAAGATGGCAGAGTTGATCTTCTTCGCAATATCTTCATCATTGGTCATGATCATACCGCCACGAGGACCTGCAAGTGTCTTGTGCGTCGTTGTTGTAACAACATCTGCATAAGGGAATGGGCTAGGGTGCTCGCCTGCACAGACAAGACCTGCGATGTGTGCGATATCAGCAAATAAGATCGCACCGACAGCATCCGCGATCTCACGGAATTTTTTGAAATCGATCTCTCTGGCGTATGCTGAAGCACCACATACGATGATCTTTGGTTGAGTAATCTTCGCGATATCCATAACACGATCATAGTTGATACGACCGTCAAGTTCAACACCGTAGGTAAAAGAAGAGTAGTTCTTACCTGAGAAGCTTGGTTTAGAACCGTGTGTTAGGTGACCACCGTGAGAAAGGTCCATACCAAGGATCTTATTACCGGCTTTTAGTAGTGCTGCATAGACTGCACCGTTTGCCTGAGAACCAGAGTGAGGCTGAACATTTGCGTAATTACAGTTGAATAGTTCACATGCTCTGTCGATTGCCAGTTGCTCTACTTTGTCAGCGTATTCACAACCACCATAGTAACGTTTGGCAGGGTAACCTTCAGCATATTTGTTCGTAAAAACTGAACCCATCGCTTGCATAACAGCAGGCAGTGTAAAGTTCTCCGATGCGATCATCTCTAAGTGCTCTGATTGACGCTCAAGCTCTTGTTCACAGTGTCCAAATATTTCCGGGTCGAATGTTTGTAAGTTACTAGTGTTCATTAGTTTTCCTCTTTTGTGTTAATTTCGTTGTCGATTGATTCTTGTTCTGCTTTGCTAATAGGCTTCATCGCAGGGAAAAGAAGCACATCTCTGATCGTGTGTTGGTTGGTTAGCATCATGACAAGTCTATCGATACCGATACCTTGGCCTGCTGTCGGTGCCATTCCGTATGAAAGAGCCTTGATAAAGTCTTCATCCATCTCATGGGCTTCATCATCGCCGCACTCTTTGGCATCCACCTGGCCTTTGAAACGCTCATGTTGATCGACCGGGTCATTTAGCTCGGAAAAGGCATTGGCGATCTCTTTACCGGCAATGAAAAGTTCAAAACGCTCCGTTATAGCCGGGTCTTCGTCAGAACGTCTCGCCAGAGGGGATATCTCGACGGGGTAGTCCGTGATAAAAGTCGGATTGATCAGTTTTGCTTCAACGAACTCGTCAAAAAGTTCGGCCTGAAGCTGACCCAGGTTCATCTTCTCATTCACATCGATCTTTTTCTCTTTTAGAAAAGCAATGATCAGGTCCTTGTCATTAACGATTTTCTCAGGAACTCCGCCGATCTCAGAGAGGGACTTTACCAGGCCGATCTCTCTGAAGTCATCGAAATCAATTTCCAAGTCTCCGTAAGGAAGCTTTTTGGGGCGGTTGAGGTGTTCGAACAGATAGTCAAACAGCTCTTTGGTGATCTCGATAAGGTCTTTATAGTTTTTATAAGCCCAGTAAAACTCGATAGAGGTAAACTCAGGGTTATGCGTAGCATCCATACCTTCGTTTCTGAAGTTTCTGTTGATCTCAAAGACGGCTTCAAACCCACCTACGATAAGGCGTTTTAGATAAAGCTCCGGTGCGATACGAAGATACCTGTCAATACCGAGTGCATTGTGGTGTGTGACAAAAGGCTTGGCATTTGCTCCGCCTGCGATAGGATGCATCATCGGTGTTTCAACTTCTAAAAAGCCCTTCTCTTCAAAAAAGTGACGGATCAAAGAGATGACTTTTGAACGTACCTTAAAGGTCTTTTTTACTTCAGCGTTCATGATCAGGTCAAGATAACGCTGTCTGTACCTAGCTTCTTTATCGGTCAGACCGTGATATTTTTCGGGCAGGGGAGAGATAGCCTTGGTCATGACCTTTAAGTTGTTAATGTGCAAAGAGAGCTCACCCTTGTTGGTAACAAAAGGATAACCTTCGACTTCAATGATATCGCCCACTTCTATAAGTTTTTTGATGTCGTTGTAAAAACCTTCGGGCAAATTGTCCCGTGCTAGATATACTTGCAAGATACCGCTTTCATCTTCTATCTTCAAAAAACTTGCCTTACCCATAAGACGATACAGCTTTATACGTCCGGCAACGATGTATGAACGTGACTCTGCACGTTTGTCTTGCATCTGTTCAACATCAGAATTGACGTTGATGAATTTGGCAATGCTGGTATTACGTTCAGAATCATTTCGATAAGGGTTGTATCCTAGTTCACGAAGTTTTTCTGCTTTTTCGATACGTTGTTGTACGTACTGGTTCTGAAATGGCAATCTTGTTCCTTGTTTTGTATTGGTTGGTTACACGTAAATGTCAGCGTGTCACCGTGTTTGCTAGTTTTGGCAACTTTTACACAGGCCGTATATCTGCATGGAATGGTCTTTGATCTTAAAACCGAACTCATTGGCGATGAGCTCTTGTCGTTTCTCAATCTCTTCATCAACAAACTCTGCGATATTTCCGCAGTTTGTACAGATCATATGATCATGATGATCTTTGGCTCCGAGTTCGTACTTCTTTCCCTGTGCTCCAAAAGATAAAGAGGTGACCATGTCAGACTCTTCCAGACGTGACAGTGTCCTATATATGGTTGCAATACCTGTTTTTAGTTCGGGGCGTTGCTTCTGGATGAGTTGATGCAGGGCCTCGGGAGTTAAATGCTCGTCACTGTTGTACAATGTCTCCAAAATAACTTCTCTTTGAATGGTGAACTTCTCTCCATTCCTTTTTAAGAGTGATTTGAACTCTTCTAAAAGAGCCTCATATTCTATTGTGCGTGATGTAAAAACATGTTGGCTCATTGCTCTTCCTCAAGTGATATGTTGCTCTCTTTCAGCTTTTCGTTTACCGCTTTTATAATAGCCTCTTTTTCCTGATTTGCATTGTCTATGATCTCGTGTGTGATGTTATCTTCGAGGGTAGTCTTGGCACGTTCAACGCCTTCGTCAATGCTCGCATTGATATCATCGGCGATCTGCTCACCGTCAATATGCATTATGATACGGCCGGTTTCAACCAAAGCCGGAAACATAAAGCTTCCTTCCATGTCAAAATTGTCTCTTACCGCTTTGAAGTTATAGACGGCATAAACGATAACAGAGGCGATAAAGAAAAATTTTCCTGATCCAAAGATAAATCCCAATATCTTGTCTATAATACCCAGACCACTCATCTTGGTGAATTTCTTAAAGAGTATGCCTGCTGCAATCATCGTTCCCCAAAAAATAGCCAGGGTGACTAGAAATCCGAGAAAGCTAATCGCTGCAGGACTGTCAAACTTAAAGATGGCGTCAGATAAGAAGATCCCTACATCTTTGGCTACCCGAGAACCAACAAAAATACCGCCGACAATCCCGACAAGACCGAAGAGTTCCTTGAAAAAACCGTTCAGAATTCCCTTTAGACCCAGTAATAAAATAATACTGCCTACAATTAAATCAAAAATACTAAAATCCATTATTATCCTGCTACTAGTTGATCTTTACCGTTTTGTTTGGCTTTATATAAGGCTTTGTCCGCACGTCCGATAAAGGATTCAAAGGTGTCGCCTTTTTTAAATGTTGCCGAACCCATACTCAAGGTTATTTTGATCTTGTGCTCTTTGTACAGAAGCGTGTTGGTACGTACACCTTCAATAATACGTTTCGCAATACTTTCGCAGGCCTTCTCGTTGGAACGGTTCAACAAGATAAGAAACTCTTCTCCTCCAAAACGAAAGACCTTGTCCCCATCGCGCAAAGAAGAACCTATGAGTTTAGCTAAGAACATAAGAATACGGTCGCCTGCAAGATGGCCATAGGTATCATTAACAACTTTGAAATCGTCAATATCAATCAGCAGTATGCGACTGTTAGGAACCTTTCCTTTAGTGGTACATAGGGAGTTGAGGTAGGTATCTAAGGCACGGCGGTTGAATGTTCGGGTTAAGGGGTCGAGGTTTGAGGTTTTTTCCAGAACGGATATCTGTTGATGAAGGGAACGAATCGTCTCATTGGCTTCAATCATTTGTGCTTCAATCTGATCATTCAAGCTACTGAAGTTGTGCATGAGCTCATCTATTTTAATAGACCCTTTTTGAGCAGAGCTCGCAATGGCACGTTGCTGTTCCCGGTTAAGACGTACCACCGATTCTTTGGTCTGGGCGTAAGATTCTATGCTCTCTTCGGCGAGCGCCTTGTACTCAAGTTCAAAATTCTGTTCAAGTGTATGCAGGTTTATAGGCACGGAGCTATTTGTTTGTAAGGCTTTTGCGAGCGTGTGCAAATCATTAATGATCGTTTTGCTGTCATACTCCTCTTGAGCCTGGAGCTTTTCGATCAGAGTGGTAAAAGCAGAGGTGATTGTTTCTTCGGCTTGGATCTTGTCCACGAAAAGAGCTCCTTTAATTTTCATAGAATTATACATATCTTAGCATAAAAGAAGCTTTTAAGGATGATATTAGCCTTATTTTAGGAAGCTTTGGATAGTATTTGCGCCATTATTAATAGATGTAGGTTTTACTTACAGAAATTCGAGGAAAAAATGAGCAATTGGAACCCATCAAGCTGGAGAGATTTTCCAATCAAACAGCAACCGAACTATACAGACAAAGACCATCTTAAACGTGTAACACAAAAGCTTAGAGAACTACCTCCTCTTGTATTTGCCGGAGAAGTACGTTCCCTTAAAAAACAATTCTCAGATGTTGTTGAGGGAAATGCTTTTTTACTGCAAGGCGGGGACTGTGCTGAGAGCTTTTTTGAATTCCGTGCTGATAACATTCGTGACACCTTTAAGGCTATGATGCAGATGGCTGTTGTTATGACCTTTGCAGGTTCATCTCCCGTTGTCAAAGTAGGGCGCATGGGCGGACAGTTTGCAAAACCTCGCTCGTCAGACTTTGAGACGATAGGTGATATTACACTTCCATCATACCGTGGTGATATCATCAACAGCGTAGAGTTTACAGAAGAAGCACGTATGCCAGATCCTGAGCGCATGATCCAAGCGTATCACCAGTCTTCATCGACTTTGAACCTTTTACGTGCGTTTGCGACGGGGGGGATGGCAGACCTGCAGCAAGTTCACCAATGGAACCTTGATTTTGTTAAAGATTCACCACTGAAAGAGAAGTATGAAGAGCTTGCATCTCGTATACAAGAGTCTCTCGCTTTTATGTCGGCGTGTGGTGTTAGTTCAAAAACATACCGTACCCTAAGAGAGACGGATTTTTATACCTCGCATGAAGCACTTTTGCTGGAGTATGAAGAAGCTTTTACCCGTCAAGACTCGTTGACGGGCGAATGGTATGATACATCAGCGCATATGCTCTGGATCGGTGATAGAACACGTCAGCTTGATGGTGCACACATTGAGTTTATGCGTGGTATTAACAACCCTATCGGTGTAAAAGCCGGCCCGACGATGGCCCCGGATGAGCTTATCAAACTTATCGATGCGGTGAATCCTGAAAATGAGTCAGGACGTCTGAACGTCATCGTTCGTATGGGTGCAGATAAGGTGGGTGATCACCTTCCTGAGCTTATCCGCGCAGTTGAGCGTGAAGGTAAAAAAGTGCTCTGGTCATGTGATCCTATGCATGGAAATACTATCAAGTCTTCTACAGGGTACAAAACACGTCCGGTAGAAGCAGTCTTGGCCGAGATGAAAAACTTCTTTGAAGTGCATAATGCAGAAGGAACATATGGCGGCGGTGTTCATCTGGAGATGACAGGTAAGAACGTTACTGAGTGTACGGGCGGTGCCTTTAACATCAGCGACGATGATCTTAAGTCTCGTTACCACACGCACTGTGATCCACGTCTGAATGCGGATCAGGCTCTTGAATTGGCATTTTTGATCGCTGATTCTCTTAAAGCGCATAAAAAACAGTAAACTTCTTTAAACTCCAAGGGCTCCTCCCTTGGAATCTCTTTGATATGATCTAAAAAAACTTGATAATTGTTATGGTGGAGTCGATAAAGCACACAGAGTGTGATTTATTTACATATTTTTGATGATATTTAGAAGCTCTTCTGGACGATTTGAAAACTGAAGGGCAGAATCTTTAGAGATAACTCTTTGTCTCAAGTACTCAACCAACTCTTGCGTCTGTGTTGTCATTCCCGTACCCTGTTGGTTTAACTGCATCTGCGAATAGAGCTGATGCACCTTGTCTTCACGGATAAGGTTTTTAATCGCCGGATTAGTGATCATGATCTCCTGGGCTGCGATACGCCCGCCGCCTACACGTGGAAGTAGGGCTTGAGAGATAACTGCAACCAGTGAGGTCGCAAGCTGCGCACGAATCTGAGGCTGTTCATCACCGGAGAAAACATCGATAATACGGTTGATCGTCTCAGGAGCTGAGTTGGTATGCAGGGTTCCAAAAACCAGGTGGCCTGTCTCTGCCGCGGTGAGGGCAGCTCCGACTGTCTCTTGATCACGCATCTCCCCGATGAGAATCACATCGGGGTCTTCACGCATCGCAAATTTAAGGGCATGCCCAAATGAACGTGTATCCGTCCCTACATTTCGGTGGGAGAAAAGACACTTTTTATTGTCATGCATAAATTCTACCGGATCCTCAACCGTGATAATATGTTTGTTCTCTGTCTCATTAATCTCATTAAGCATGGCTGCAAGGGTGGTTGACTTACCTGAACCAGTAGGGCCTGTTACCAGGATAAGCCCTTTTTCACGTTTAATGATCTCTTTAAAAATTGCTTTGGCATTGAGTTGATCGAGCGAAGGGATGTCAATAGGAATAATTCGAAAAGCACAGGCGATGTCACCCATTACACGATAATAATTTGCACGAAATCGACCGATATCAGGAAGGACGATCGCAAAATCCAGCTCCAGCTCTTCTTCAAATTCTTTTTTCTGTTTATCCGTGAGTAGAGAGTAGGCCATCTCTTCAATAATAGTCCCGTCCATGATCGGCAGGTTAAGTGAAACAAGCTTACCGTCAATACGGATCTGAGGTTCCGAACGCGAGACAAGATGTAGATCAGAAGCCTTGTAGGCAACAACAGATTTTAAAAGCTTTCGAATATCCAAACTCATATATAGTCCTTACTTTACGCTAATTCTTCTTTATATTGATCTTCATTAAAACCAACAAGAACTTTATCTTGGCTATATTCTATCACAGGTCGTTTAATTAACATGTTTTCTTTACATAACCACTCGAGTTTTTCTTCGTCGTTTAAGTTGAGTTCTTTGAGTTTAAGCGTGCGGTAGGTGGTTCCTCGGGTGTTGAAGAGTTGTTTCATTTCTACACTTTTAGCCCATGTCTGAACTTTACTGCACTCAACTGGGTCTGTTTTAAAGTCGTGCAAGGTGTACTCAATCTTGTTCTCTTTTAAAAACTTGATAGCTTTTTTGACACTATCACAGTTTTTTATTCCATAAACGTTGAGCATTATTCAATGATTTTTGGGACAATAAAAAAATTGTCTTCACTTAAGGGAGAGTTTTTCAAGATGGATTGTGAAACCTCTTTTGATGATTTTATCTCATCCATGCGCAGTTGTGTTCCCTTGTCCGTCATGCTAAATGTCGGGTCAAGATCTTTCGTCTCAAGCTCACTTAAATTGTCGACAAAAGAGACAATCTCACTAAGTTGTGAGATGACCTCCTGACGTTTCTCCTTAGAAATCTCTAGATAAGAGAGTTTTTCCAGTTTTGTTAGTAGTGCGTCATCAATTTGCAAGTTTTTTCCTTGATGTTAAAAATATGCATGATTGTAACAAAATAATACTGATTAATTTCTATCTTTTAAAGAGTTTTGGACTCTTTTAACTTTAATAAGATAATATAACAGCATTAATAATCTAGAGGAGCCAGAGTGAGCTTAAAAGAAAATATGGATATGGTTAAAGAAGAGTTGAACCAAGAAGAAAAATTCTTTGAATCAGCAGTAAGAACAGAACGCTTTGTCAAAAAATACAAGATGCCGCTTATCAGTGTTGTTGTAGCTGTTGTAGCAGTTCTTGTAGGAAACAGCATATATCAATCAAACCTTGCACAGAAGATCTCTACCTCCAACGCAGCGTATCTAACACTTTTGGCGACACCTGATGATGCACAAGCGAGCAAGACCCTGCAAGAGACGAATCCGGCCCTGTATGATGCATGGCAGTTGAAACTTGCCCTGGAGGGACACGATGAGGCTACTCTTGAAGCCTTGAAATCATCATCATCGGGTGTTGTTTCCGACTTGGCATCGTATGAGGCAGCTGCTTTGAAAAAAGACAAGACGGCCTTGAATGACTACGCTCTGAATCAAGATGCTATCTTAAAGGATCTGGCAATTTTAAATGAGGCGGTTTTACTCATGCAAGAAGATAAAATCAAAGAGGCGAAAGAGCGTTTAAGCTTAATTGATGAAGACTCGTCCTTTAAAAAAATGGTGGCTTTGCTTCAGCATTACGGAGTAAAATAGATGGTGAAAACATCGTTTGTTGCCCTCGTTCTGCTCGTACTGTTTCTAGGCTGTAGTTCTAAAGAGTATTACAAGCCGGATGAGACGGCGGGTTCTATTGCCTTGACCCAAAGGTTTGACAGTGCCATTATAGACGTGGCCGCACAAAGTGCCACCTTCACTGATGGCATGATCATTACAAAAGATGGTATAGATACAACACGTTTTCCTCAAGGATACCGTTTTGCCTTCAAGAATGATGAATGGAGCATAGCGCTTAAAACCGGAGGCAAAGTTTTTGCTGTTAGAGATGAAAATGTAAGCAAGAGCCTGGACCTTTCTAAAACAGTGGCAACGATAGCCTTGAAAGATGACCTGCTCGCTGTTGTTTTTGCAGATAATGAACTGGCACTTTATGCGTTCAGTACAGGAACACTTCTGTTCAAAGAGCCTGCTTCTGAAGTCAGGGCCGTAGATATGCGTATAGCCAATCCCCGTTTTTTAAACGATTTGGTCCTTTTTCCAACCCTTGACGGAAAGATTGTTATTGTCAATGCAGAGAATAAGGAGCTGGTACGTACTATCATTGTGAGCTCTGATGAATACTTTAACAATATTATCTACTTTAATGTAGTGAATGATACTTTGTATGCTGCGACACCTGTAAAGATCTACTCTTTGGGAGAAAAGGAAAAACGCGTAGAGCTTGAAGTACGTAATATGAGTGTAAATGAGAAAGGTGCATGGGTTACGACAAAGCAGGGTGAACTTATCGCCTTGGACCATAAGCTTGAAATCATCAAACGTCAAAAATTTCCCTTTGCACACTTTCTGGGTCTGATTGTCACGGATGAAGCGGTATATGCGGCTGAACGAGCAGAATATATTATTGTTGCCGACAGAGCGCTCTCCTCGTTTAAGGTCTACGACTTCGACTTGGAAGAGGGTTTCTTCTTTAACTCTGAAGAGGGGTTTTACTTCGATAACGTGTATATCAAGGTAAAATAAAGCCTTTATGTCTGCCCAGCTTGAAGCCTTTATCGAGTATATAACGATTATCAAGGCTCTGAGCAAGGCAAGCATAGAAGCGTACACTAAGGATCTCAGCCTGATTGAAGAGCACTATAAGGCCTCTTTGATACATCTTGACGAAGCCAAACTTCTGCACTATCTTTCTCAATTTGAGAACAAGCGTACGTTAAATAGAAAACTCTCTTCAATCAACGCTTTTTTTAATTTTTGCCATCAGGAGTTCGCTGGCTCCAAAGATAAAAAACCTCAGTTTCAATTTTCGAAGATACCTTCAAGTCTGCCAAAATATCTTTCGTATGAACAGATAATGAAGGCGCTCTCCTTGATAGACACAAGATCGTGGATAGGTCTGCGTGATTATGCACTGATACTGTTTTTGTATGCGACAGGTACACGTATCTCGGAATGTTTGAGTATCGAACATAATGATATTGAAGAGTTGTGGCTGAAAATTCGTCATGCCAAAGGGGAGAAAGAGCGTATTGTTCCTATCGCAAGTGAAGCACTGCAAGCACTTAAGGCATACGAGTCGGCATCTCCTTTTACCTCAAGCTCTCTCTGGCTGAATTATCGGGGAAAAAGGCTTAGCCGCATCTCGGCTTATAAGATCACTCGAAAATATCTTAATGTCTCTCCTCACGTGTTGCGTCACTCCTATGCGACAGCCTTGATACTTGGCGGTGCTGACCTTAGGGTGGTACAGGAACTTTTGGGGCATGCTTCTTTGTTGACGACACAGGTCTATACCCACATTCAAAAGCATAATCTAAAAGATACGGTGCTCTCTTGTCATCCTATGTCCGGATAATATCCTTTACTCAGAGCCAAGTGTAAAAGATATTAAGCTATAATAAAAATATGAAAATATTAGTAGAGAACCTTCGACAAAATGGTCGAATATACAAAAAGCTGGAAGAGATTCAACCCAAAGAGTTGAAAATAAGAAACAGGGTGAAGCTGTATGCTGCCTTAGACCTGAACCGCTACTATAACGCTATCATTGTCGTTTCGCAGAAGAGCCGTTTATTGATGAAAGATGTGCAGAAATTTGAAGAGATAGTGATGAAGATGTCGCTGTATAGAGATCATCAGTTCAAAGGCAAGGTCTTGATGTTAGATGCGCCCATCTGCTCAAAGGCAAAAGATGCCTTCAAAAAGGCAAAATGGAAGATTATTGAACAGTAGTCTCCTATGCGATGTCGGCAATACCAACTTCAGTTTTTCAGATGGAAAAAAGATCTCTGTTGAACATTTCAATATTTCATCTCTGGACGAAAGGGTGTATTACATCTCGGTTAACCATTATTGGGAAAAACGTCTTGAAGGTGAGGAGAACTGGGTAAACCTTCGCAGCTATATTGATTTTGAAAAGTATTATGATAGTATGGGTATCGACCGGATAATGTGTTGTGAGGCGGTAGAGGATGGGGTAGTGGTAGATGCTGGTTCAGCGATTACCGTTGATGTGATCAAGAGGGGTCATCATGAAGGTGGTTTTATCGTTCCCGGTTTTAAGGCTATGCGAAAATGTTTTAAAGATATTTCTCCCAGACTGGATGTTTCATTTAATTTTGACCTAGATTTGGCTAGAATTCCGAGAAATACGGAAGATGCTTTGAGTTACGGTGCTATTGCTCCTCTAGTCTCGCATATCGCTTCTCTTTCAAAGGCCCTGCCTGTGATCTTGACAGGTGGAGATGCCCAAATACTTTTACCGCTTATCCCCAATGCGGTTATAGACACGGAACTGGTGTTTAAGGGAATGAAAAAAATCATACAAGGACAAGCCTAATGCTTACCGTTGCCCTGCCAAAAGGTAGAATTGCCGAAGAAACCTTAGAAATATTTGCCTCGATTTTCGGGGAAGAGTTTAAGTTTGACGATAGAAAACTGATCTTAGAGACACCAAACTTTAAATTCCTGCTGGTGCGTAACCAGGACGTTGCGACGTATGTCTACCATCAAGCAGCCGATATAGGTGTGGTAGGCTTGGATACCTTGGAAGAGCAGGGACTTGATGTGATTCGTCTTCTGGACCTTAAACGCGGTGTCTGCAAGGTGGCTATCGGGATGCGCAAGGGTGAAAAACTTGATCTAAGCAAACCTGAACTGAAAGTCGCGACCAAGATGGTCAATATCACAAAACGTTACTTTGCAGACCGTGCAGTTGCTGCAGATGTGATAAAGCTTTACGGCTCTATAGAGCTGGCTCCTCTGGTAGGCTTGGCTGATATGATCGTAGATATTGTTGAAACAGGTACTACGATGAAGCAAAATGGCCTGGAGGTAGTAGAAGAGATTATGACATCATCTACCTATCTTATCGCCAATAAGAACAGCTATTTTGAGAAAAAATCAGAGGTTTTGGATATTTTCGAGAAGATATCACTAAAGGTTTAAGGCTGGTCGGCTTTAATAATTATTTTATACACGAATAGCTAGGGTAAGTCTTTGTGTCGATAAGACTGTAAAGCACTCCTAGTAATAGTGATTGATTAGAGTTTCTATGCCTACCGGGTCTATTAGTTAAAAAATTTGTTAGAATATATATGGACTTATGAAGTATTGATGTACTGTTCTAGCTATATAAGGTGCATTGTGCTTTCTGTAAGTTAGAAAAGAAAAATCTTTTGGTGGGGTGTGTGGTTGCATGGACTTTGATGTTTTTATTCAGCGTAAATATTTTTTATTCTTAATACTTAAGATCTTAATATTCTTGGCCTTGGGCTACAAGATGGATTTTTTTAAGGATATAAATGGATCTACCTATAACAATATTATCTCTTATTTGCCTTATCCAAACGACAGGCATAAAGACATCACCCTTGTTGATGTGTCTGGCAGTTCCCCGGATGATTTACGTAAGCTCATAGACACTGTCTCTTCGTATCGACCTGAATTACTTCTTGCAGACATCTTTCATCGAAGTGTTGATGTTGACGAGATGTTGCTGCACTCAGTGCTTGAGACGAATAAAACAGTTATATTTACACTTCCTGTTTTACATGTGGACAGACAAAACATCGAATATCCTTTGAGTTATGAAAAACATATGGAATTTTTCAAAAATAATTCTCACAGTTTTGGTTTTTACAGTCTAAAAAAACTATATACTCAAGAACCTTATCAAAACACACCTTCTGAAACCAGTCAAAGTCTTATCTCACTGCTTCACCCTGATACAGCGAGAGATACCCAGTGGGCAAAAAAATATACCAATTACAATGGGAATCCGCCCTTTGCCAAGGTTTATGCTGATGATATCATGGAAGGGAATGTGATTTCAGATTTTTTTGAAGATAAAATTGTACTGATATCTAACTTTGACAATACCTACGCTATTTCTCCTTTTTCAGAGCTTTTTGGCATCGAGTTCTTACATCAAAACCATATGGCCTTGATGGTCAACAGCGCCATTTCAAATGATTGGTTTCACGAGTTTTCGCTTTGGCAATACTTTTTATTCCTTATCGTGTTTACTACGTTTTGGGTTTTTCTGGTCTATAAGGTCAACAACCGTTATACATTAGTATTGTTAATACTCTCCTTTTTTATACCGTTAAGTGCTTACTGGTTGTGTATTGCCTATGTGAATTTTTTATTGCCCTTAAGTGAGATGATATTTATAGCTATTACGACAACATTTCTGCTGTTTAAACATTGGCAAAACTTAAAGTCTAAAGATGAAAACAGTCTTTTGATAAATATTGCCAAACGCCTGCAGGAAAAAGTAGTGCATAAAACATTTTTTAACTCAGATGAGTATTGGGAAGACCTTACCACTTTGATCAACCAGCTGTTTAACCTTAAAAAAAATATACTTTTTGAAAAAGTAGAGGGTGATACGCGCATTAAAGAGATCGTCTCATTCAATTGTACTTTTTCGGATATAAAAGAGATGCGTAGAGATTATACGCGCGAACCTTTTACTTCAGCCATTAACAGTAACAAGGTCACGGCACCCAGCAGAAAGTTCTTCCAAGACACCGAAGTTAATGAAAAAGAGTTTATCGTTCCGCTCATCTATCATAACACGGTCATCGGTTTTTGGGCATTTACACTTGATTATGATGAGATGCAAGAGGTTAGCAATTTTGAAGTTATCGTAGACAGTTGTGCTAAGGAGATCAGTGAACTTATCTACCAGAGAAACCAGTTTATTGCGCAAAAAAATACAAAAGGACAAAAGATCGAACGTGTCTTGAGTATGGAGATCAGTGATGAACATACAAATGTTCTCAAACGCAGTCTTGCTATCATTGAAAAAAGGATGCTTTTAACAGAAACCATATTTGATAATATTCATTCCAACGTGATCATCTATAACCTCTTTGGTAAAATTATCCAACTCAATCAAGGGATGAATGCTTTGTTAGAGGAGGAGGGCATAGCATCATACACCTTCACTGCAGGAGACATGCTTGCAACACTGACTGATCTTAATGCGACCGAGGCGAAAGAGCTTATACGAGACGTCACCTTCACACAAAGAAAACATATACAGTTTGTCCACTTGAAAAAGAAAAAGAAACGATACCTTCTTACGATCTCGTCAATTGCCAAGGATGAAATCGCTGATAAGTTTAGTGAAAATTACCTTTTTAATACTTTCGGGATTGTTTTTGAGCTTGTTGATCTGAGTTTTGTTGAAAAAAACTACAAGTTGAAGCAGAGGGTTATAGAAAAATCTCAAGAATATAATAAAAACCGTTTATACAACTTTGAAGATGCCATTGAAGCCTTCTTTACCGACGAATCTGATTTAACGCATTTAGAACATATGAGTAAGCATCTGAAAAGTATTGTATATGATATCGTGTTTTCTCATAATAGGTTGAACACACTTATTGAGCAAAACCTTGATACCAACAATGAACTCTTTCCTCTTGACATCCAAAAGAGTATTAATGATGTCAGCTCTATCATCAACACGCGATTTAAAGAAAAGCAAATCAGGTTCAATCTCACCGCAGATGAAAAGTTGCCTCTTGTTTTAGCATCTGTCAATGGCTTTGAAACACATCTTTACAATCTTTTGAACTTTCTTGTTGATGATTGTGAAGAAAATGGCACTATAAATATCATTCTCAAAGAGAATAAAGAGTTTATTGAAGTTTTACTCAAAAGTAATGGTTATGGGATACCGCAAGAACAGCTTGACTCTTATTTAAGCTCCGCATCAGCGCCACTTTCCTATAAGATGCTTGTTCAAGCGAGAGAAGATGTTGAAAGTTGGTTTGGAAATATCATATATTCCTGCAGACTAGGTGAGGGCATAGTCATCAAATTGTCCCTTCTAAAAGTTGATTTGTAAGAATGAATAAAGATAGCGCAATCACTGTGTACTCTTTTAGAACTTATTGGGCTAAGGGCAGATGCTATGTTTGATTTTTATTTGCCTCTGTTGCCTTCTAGTTATCTTTCTCACTCTGTCATTACAACTGTTTGGATAGGAATTTGGGTAGTCTCTTTTTTTAACCTTCGCTATGGATGGGTGTTTACGGGGCTGATCGTTCCGGGATACCTAACGCCTCTGCTTCTGATCAAACCGCTGTCTGTTGGCATCATTATATTTGAAAGTATTGTGACCTATCTACTTGTTTACCTTATATCGGAGATCGCGGCCAAACGAGGCCTCTGGACCAATTTTTTCGGCCGTGACAGGTTTTTTGTAATTTTACTGGGCAGTGTTGCCGTCAGGTTGTTTTTTGACGGCTTAACACTTCCCTGGTTTGCCCTTTATTTGCAAAATGAGTACGGTTTCATGTTTGACTATAATGACAGTTTTCATAGTTTTGGACTTATTATAGTAGCTTTGATTGCAAATCAGCTTTGGAAACCGGGTTTGTCTCACGGTCTCTTTCAGGTACTGGTCACACTTGTAATCACCTATGTGATCACGCGTTATATTTTTATTGAATTTACAAACTTTTCACTCAGTAATATCAGCTATCTTTATGAGGATATCGCGGGATCTATTCTTGCCAGTCCAAAGTCTTATATCATATTGATAGTCACGGCGCTGATCGCTTCACGTATGAACTTATTTTATGGGTGGGAGTTTAACGGTATTTTAGTGCCATCATTACTGGCACTGCAGTGGTACCAGCCGACAAAGATATTAACATCGTTTTTAGAAGCATATGTCATTCTTGTTTTAGCCATACTTGTGCTGAAACTTCCATTCTTTAAACATTACAGTGTTGAGGGTGCTCGAAAGATACTGCTCTTCTTCAATGTAGGGTTCTTGTACAAGATCGCTTTGTCTTTTGGAGTTATCTACTTTTTCCCGGAAAACAAAGTTTCTGATTTTTTTGCTTTTGGATACCTCCTTTCGACGCTGATTGCCATAAAAATATTTGACAAGGTTGATATGGCACTATTTACACGGGTGACGATGCAAACCTCATTAGTCTCAATTTTTGTGGCCACTGTAATTGGTTACATGCTTACGGTATTGCCTGATTCGTCTTACGTCTATGCAGGTACAGCAAAAGAACTTCCCGTATCATTTAAATTGAAAAGTGATAAAAAGATCATCGAATATATAGAAGAAAAAAAAGTGAACCTTTACGGACGGGGTGAACAAAATGTTTTCCAAAACCCAATTCCCGAAGAACTGGAGATGTTTAAACAGGTGCTTAAACTCATTGATGAAGATTTTTATGCACATAAAGAGCAGATACATACTCTTCTTGAACAACTGCACTACCGTTTAAAGGTCGTTGAAGACCGTTACCTTATCTTGAATCAGGAAAAAGAGTATTACGGATGGGGCATGTATGTTATTGATATGCAACAGTCGGGAAGTCACCTGGTTGAAGTACCTTATCCTCTAGAGACGTGGGATATATTGGAAAGCGCGGTTATCTTGATGAAGCTTTCAAATGCGAAGGTCTTGGCAATCAGCGGAGTGCCTTTAGATATAGAAGGCACGTCATCTTCTTCACAATTTAATGGTTATTATAGTCTATATCACGCTTTTCATAAACATTATGCTAAAAACAGTGTCGTTCAGGTTCGTGCATTAGGGCCTAAACTTCAGAGTCGGTTTCTTCCTGATGCTTCTTCTGATACGCTCTCTTCTTTACTGTTTGTTAAAGGGTATATGCCAAAGCAGTTTAAACTAGCACGTTTGAAAGAACATCTTGAATCCTTGGAGGTCAGATGGGATGATGATACAGAGTTTTCCATTCAAAAAGAGAGTATGCGTAATGGCTTCGCTGAACTTTATTTATCTGACAAGGACCGCAGAAACCTCATAGCATCACAGCTCTTTTTTGAGCAAGAAGGACTTGGACATGAAGTCTCTGTCGACTCTATTGAAGGGTTGTTGCAATCCTGGTTACTTACTAAAAAGCTTGAAATTGCTGAAAAAGATTCTGAAAGCTATATAAAGCCGAACATGCAAGAGTTGCTTTTTTTTGACAATGCGATCTTAAAACCGCTTTATCAAACATTACAAGAGTGGAAAGAGAAGGAGATTGTGAGAAGCTCAATCAAGCACGAGCTTCTTTCAATTGCCTTTGCCGCAAATTCGCTTGGATATGAACTGACGTGGTACACGGATGTCTCTAGGCAAAGAAATTATATTATTCTTCATGAGTCTCCCAATCCGAATAAACGTTTTTGGGGGACCTATATCTTTCGCATAGGTCCTGCAGAAAACATTATGCTTCAAACACCCAGACCCTTTTATGAATCACAAACCTTTGAATACAGTTTAGAGCTGTTTGAGCAGTTGAATGCAAAAGTCTTACTCCTTAACGGTTCCCATCCTCTTGCCAACAAAGACCGAAGTTCAGATGTTATGCTTTTTGAGAACAAGCAAAGCATATTCAACCTTGTGAGTCAGGTCGTATACAGAGAAAGTGGATTACAGAGTATGAATGCACTGCAGATTAGAGGTATGCAGCAGCTTGTTACTGAAGAAACATCTCCGGCAGTGTTAGCTTTAGGCAACACTCTTGGTGAGATAAGTGCAGGTCAGAGCCTTATCTATGATTATTTATACAAGCATATGTCCATCATTCGAAATGAAGGCGATTTTTACAGTGCAGGTTATGATGCAATAACACTTCAGTCCTTATACCTGGATCAGTCGCTTTCTAATACGTTTAACATTCTTTGGCTACCATATACCATCCGTAGCCAGTATAAACAGATTTCAGACAATGATCTTATAGTACAACAGTTTCAAAGTCTTGAGATAGAGGTCGATGAGAAAGTGTTTTCACAAGAGATTTTACATTTTGATCCCCTTGAAAGTGGACATTGCTATGCGCGCGTTTTTAAACAGCTGGAACATTATCTTAACAGCAGAGATATAACAGAGCTCGAAAATCTTAAAAATAATGCCGATACCTCTTTAAAGCTGTTCATCGACAGTAATGGAAAACAGCCTTATATTATATTGACAAAATCGGGGAGTAATACATTGATAAGTATTGCCAAACTTAATGCACAGCCTCCTTATGAGATAGAGGCTATTGATTCGGAACACTCTTTGAACAAAGCACTGCATGAGTTCAATCTAAATACAATCTCCATACTAAGAATGGATAAACAATGCGAAAAATAATCCGTCGTCTGTTTGTCATTCTTTTTATCTTTGCCGTGCTTTTTCAGTGGTTTGACCCAATAGAGTATTTAACCTCTTTGAGACTTAAAAGAGCTCAAAACAGCCTCTTGAAGGAGGATGCAAGAAGCAGTGTGACTTATCTTCTTTCAGAATCGAATTGGTTGACATTCTCTATTCCTTCTTTTGCAAGTCAGTTGAAGTTTCTCTCTACAGCAAATCTTCTGCCGGCAGACCTTGACAATGCAGAAGAGTCCTCAGATATACGATATAGTATTGAGTATGAGCTTTTAGATGGAAGCGGCGGAGTCCTTTTATCCAAAGTCCATCATTTACGGACAGCTTTTTTACTTTTTAAAGACGACAATCAATCCTATAAGCGTAAAAGTTTTTATCTTGATTCACCCCTACAGCCAACGATGAGCGAAACCTTTAATCTTGCGCTACATAATCATTCTGATGCCGTGAAGGTACGTGTAAAACTACATTCCAAAGATTCTCGAATTGAAGATGTCGGGATAAGAAGCTACCATCTTGAGAAAACATCGCAGCATCGTAAAAAGCTTACGTGGGAGCGGATGTCAGAAAAAAAACAGGAGTATTTGGCACGGGGAAATGTGTTTTCTGCTCCGTATTTGACCCAGCTTGAAAAACAGAACCTTGTTTCCGTTTTATGGAGACCAAATGGTCCTTTAGGGATTGAAAATGATGATTATAAATCTCGCCGCCTATTTATTTTAAACGAATCAGGTGGTCTTCATCCCTATATTCAGACTCAGCCTAAATTATATGCCGATGCGCGTCTTCACGTCAGTAGATTTCTCAAAAAAGGAAAATATACTATTACCGTAACGCCAATCTCTTTAGTGCCATCTTCCATAAAACTAAATTATTATATAGATAAAACGTTAAAGCATGAAGATGAATACACTATGGATAAAACATCAAAGCTTCTGAATTTTGAAAGTGAAGAAGATGGTGTTATTGAAATTAAAAGTGATCAGGCCATCTCCATACGGATACAAGATGAATCAAGCAGATCACCACTGGATTTACCTCCTGTGATAGCAAGAGATTATTACAAAATCGATATAAATAACACGATACATTATAACTTTTTTTCTGCTAGAAAACGGTTTGTCAGGATTGAATGCCGAAGTAGTGAGGTGGAGAATACATTTATCAATATTAAGATGAAAAATATAGATGGAAAAATAGTAGATACCTTGAAGAAAAGGCTTACCTTTACACCTTCTAAATATGATTATATTGAACCTTTTGTACCGCAAAGTGAACCGTTTTATTTTTATCTACCTTTGAGTGAGGATGTCAACTCTCTTGATATAGCATCAAAGCTGCCTATAGCCCTTCGTTTATCAAGTCGAAGTAGCAGTGTGCCTTACCCACTCTACTCATTTTCATCAGATGAGCGCCCCGAGTATAGGCGTTTGGCAGGATGGTTTAGTGTTCGTCCTGAAAAATTCAATGAGCTAAAGATTAAAGAAAGAGAAATTGCACTCTATAAACAGATCAGACCACCTATGCTAAACCCTTTGATTAAAGAGGGAAAATATCATTATGAACAGTTATACCCCAACGGGCAGTGGCGTGCCCATGAAATACTGCTTGTACGTCCACTTGGCGCGCAATTTATCCGTTCTCAAAGTTGGAGAAGCCTGTATGCCAAAGTGTCATCGAAGAAAAAAAACCGGCTTGTGTTTAAGGACGATACGGGTTTAAAGTATACAACACCACGGCTGATCTATCAAAAAGCAAAGGTGAAACCTGAAGATATTACCGTTTATCTTGACAATGTTGTTGTACTGCGTAAAACGCTGTATGCAAGATCAGGCGTGATTAACCTGCCGGCTGTTTCTACACGCAAACCTTATACACTTCATTTTAAAGGCGGTAAAAATGTAGATCTGCTCATAAGCAATACCTCAGACTCATCACAACTTTATCTAAAGCGGCAGTTTATAGCCTTTGATAAACCGATGCACTTTAGCTTTGAAAAGAGAGGTGATGATGAGTCTATAGGTCTGCAACTGGCAGTTGATGCAAAAGAAGGTTCTGATGCACTTAAGTTTGGGATTGATTTGCAGGCTGAGCAAAGTTTTAAGAATCTATCTTATGCATCATTATCCTTTAACACCTATAGAGCATATGCAGATATCTCACAGCAAAAGGCCGGCAAAATCACCTATGATAATCAGACTTTGTCGGTTTCTGACCCTATATATACGACCTTAGGCGAGAACTTAAAGCCCGGGAGATATATGATTACGGTGTATCCTCCAAAAGGGGTGTCGAAAAGTTATCTTTATATAAACCACATCGCTTTGAATAAACGCGCAAAAACTCGAACCAATAAGGAGATATTATGAAAGCCTTTATACTCTTTTTTCTCTTTATTCCCTTGTTGTTTGCACAATATAATATGAAAAAACTTTACGTGAAAAGCAGAACTAAGACCTACAAACCGCTTACACAGCGTGAGTATTGGAGTGCTGTTTCACTGTTTAAGTCACTCTTGAAAGCCCCTGTCTTAAATGAAACGCTGAGCAAAGAGATAAATCAGCTGCATCTTGAGCTTGTAAAACTTAAAAAGAACACCTATGCGATTACCGATACGCAAAGAGAAGGCGGCGGATTTTATATTATCCGTTACAAGAAGGTCTCGAAGTCCATGATCAGTATTCCCCATAGGTTTCATGATCTTAAAACGGGGAACATCGGTTACAAACTTATGAGAGAGAGTTCTTACCGTGCGGCTGCATTTAATACAGTCCACCGAAAAACGATGGATGCGGCACATACAGAGTTTACGCTGTTTAATGCCTTTCATCTTGCATTTGCAAAAACATATCCGCAGGAGTCCATCTATCAACTACACGGCTTTAGCAACACAAAACGATCCACTCTTGCGGCACAAGATGCTCACATTATTGTTAGCAGTTCAAGTCGATACCTAACAGCTGCGGCCCAAAAGGTCTATAGCTGTCTTAACAAAGAAAGTGGAAAATGTTTGCTGTATGGTAAAAATATCTTTGAACTCGGAGGTACAAAAAATATACAGTCTATGAGCTTAAGGGATGAAGGCTACCGTAATTTTGTACATATAGAACTCAATTCTTTAATGCGTGATAAGCTGAAAAAAGATGCTGGTTTACGTGCTAGGATAGCAGGATGCATGCCATGATGCGTCTTTTTCTTTTTCTTATGATGATGACATCATCACTTTTTAGCAATGTAAATCCTTTAGTTGTTTTTAATACAAAGCAACTTGAGAATCAAAATATCATCATGCCGCTGCCTTCGCAGCAGCTTGTCAAAGCAGAGAGTATAGAGTCTGAGCTTTATAGACTTTCAGCCAACTTTTCTATTTGGGTTCTACTCAAACCTTACGAATATCTCTATATTACTTCACGTCGGGATACTAATAGCACCGTTATGGCAGAAATATCTCTTGACGGACGACTTTTTTCCAAAAAAGTGTTAAATCAGCAGAGTAAAGGAAATTATCGACTTTATAATGAGTTCAATAAGATACTCGCGGTTAAACTCTCCGCACAAGATGATATGAATGTCTCTCTTTTGACCAGCTTAAACAACTCGGTTTTGAATGAGCTGTATTCTACTGAAGTACCGCTGGAGGGAGATTATTTAACTATCCGTTCCAGGCAGAATCATTTAGAAGAAAGATATTATCGTTTTATGGGTGAGAGAAGCTTTTCATTTCAAGTCACGGGTCCGGGGACGCTGGGATTAAGTATGCGCGCACCCCTAAGTTCGGTAGATACCTTGATACCATATCGGCAGCGGGTCTCTCTTCGCATTAATGATAAAACAAGGCAAACTCTTGAATCACTCAAGCGTAGCGGTTTAAAGTATATTGATGATGGCAATGATACAGTGGTCACAGATAGCAGTGCTTACTATATTTCGCTTAAACCGGGAGAAAACAATATCACGATTGAGACTTACAGTGACACGCTTCTTCGTGCGAAACTGTTTCATCTGAATGTTTTGAATTCAATGAACGATGCTAACCTTAGCTGGCAGTTGCCAGAAAATTTCCAGAGCATAAATCAGCCGCAATGGTCTAATGATAAGATAGATGACGGGATGCAGCGTATGGCGTCAATCCTTGCTCAAGAGAAGTCCATTGTTGATTCTGTTCAAAAAAAGGGACTGCAGCAAAGTGCATATGTAAGTACATTTATGAAGCGTATGTATCCTAGCAAGATACCTTATAATACGAAAATCACGCATGCCTATTATGGTGTACATTCGCTTTACGCTGAGGATGAACTCAGCACCATCTCATCCGTACCAAAAGATCATGAGATAGCTGCGTTAAACAGCCTTAAAAGAGGTCTGTTTAACGAAGTGCCCTTGGAGGAGGCAAAGCAAGAGCAGGGGCATCATGTACTGACCTTGCAAAAGCTATATTTTAAAACGCGACAGTACAAGCTTGACAGACCCTTGATACGTCAGCTTGAACATCTTGTCACTGGGCTTAAAGATTTTGAACATATAGAACTATATGGGTATACCGACAGTATGGACAAGCTTGAGATGAATGATAGACTTTCTGAACAACGCTGTCGACATGTAAAGGATGTGATGATAAGTTTGGGAATTCCTTCGTGGCGTATTAAAATATACCCAAAAAGTGAACATGACCAGGCTGTTATAACAGCCGATGAGACGAATGAAGCATCCAATAGACGTGTTGAGATAAGGGTGGTACATCTCTCAGTGGATAACAAAAAACTTGAGTATCATTTCAAAGAGCCTTTGCAGATTCCAACACACATTGAGATCACGGTCCTAAGTTCGGATACAAACTCAACGCAACTATATGCAGATATTGATGGGAAAGATCGAAAGGTACTGCACTATAAAGAAGATGAGAACTTTAAAAAGCTGAGTTTTAGCTCCGCTCTTCATACGTTTGATAAGCATGCTAAAACCCCTGAACTTGATCCTATAAAGACAGTTTCGATTCTGAAAAACACTCGCGAACTCTCTTTGGCAAAACATACCGGAACAATACTCTTCACTGTACCAAAGGGTACGCGTTATATCCGGCTTTCACGTCCAAGGCAGAGCAAACCGCTACATGTCACCCTCTTTAAGCGAGCGAGTGCGACATATCACGATAGCACTTATGTTCTAGGGAATGATTATAATGGCAGCTATAAGAAGTTTTCAGATTCACTGAGTGAACCTCTTCCTTTAGAAGGTGACTTTGATGCGTGGTACCAGCACACCCATCCCTTTCGTTTGTGGATGAACTCACGCAATGGTGTAGCACACAAGAACCTTAATAAAACAACAGTGCCAGACGGTGCCGCTTTGGACTATGCTCAGGAGCTTATTCACAATAATGAGCGTTATACTGCTTTACAAATTGCAAAACACGCCTTATTGCTTAATGAAAACCCTGAAATACAAAAAAGAGCCTACTCTATTTTGCTTGGACTTTGTAAAGACAATACAGAGGCTTTGATGTGGCACAGCGTCTATTTTACTAAAAGTGCATCATCTGCAAGCCTTAAAGAGATTGTTCTCCTGCTTCAAAAGCAAGGAAGATTTGAATTGGCCTTGAATGCACTTTTACTGCTTGATCGCGACTCTTTTTATGAAAAAAAAGGTTCAGAACTTGCTTTGTTGCTTAACAATACTGTATTGAGCAGACACTTGAATAACAAAACACAGAAGCTTCTTTTGCCACCTGAGCAATCTTTCATTTTGCAAAAAAATGATCTTCTTTCTCAAGAGCAGTATAAAGATACTCTGCGCCCTGAAGAGGTCTCTGTCAAACAGGCGGCAGGCGTTGTGAAACTGTATTCACAAAGCAGACATCAAAGTCTGAACCGTTATAAAGCGACATGGGATCAACCTATCCAGCTTGAAGTAGAAGGACCCCGAAGTTTGCAGTTGGAAGTTCGGCTCTTTTCATCCATTAAACCTTATGAGTGGATGAGTATTGAGCATAATGGAAAAATATATCATTTTCCTCTGACTCAGGTAGAGCAGTCTGACTCTTTACAGCAGGTTCCCGATGCCCAGAGTGTAAGTCTGCCTAATCATCTAGAGCTGGAACTGGGTGAAGGTCATCACTCCCTAATACTGCATGGATATAACGAACCGCTTATGGTGGATATACACAGTAAAATGCCCCTTGGTAATGTTATTAAACCTTTAGATGAACAGATCTTGCGGACATCGGATTTTGATCCATCGTCTTGGATAGAAGATGAACCTGTGGCTACGCTGCCGTATGCCAGTGCATTGCTGTGGAATTATACAAACTCTATCCTTCCTCACCGTTACCACGCGCAGGCCCAGGCAGTTATCTTAAAGGATGAGACCAAGGATCCGAAAATTTTATCAATATTACGACACCTCACGCAATACAGCAGCTTTTTAAGCTACACGTCATTGAGTAGTACAGAAGGGTTTTATGATGCCACAATACCAAATTGGTCTCCACAATCTCAAATGCAAAAGAGTCGGACACCGCTGCTAAAAGAGATTGAAAAATATAATATTGTACTTACGGGATCAGACTACAGGCTTATTCATATGCAAGGTGATCAGACTCTCAAACTGGAGCTTAAACAGCTTTTTCCGGACTATCTTGTCACAAAACCTCTTTCGTTTTCTATTTCGCTGGACTCAGAGCCTGAGCAGATCATAGAGTACCTTCCCACCCAAAAATTATGGAGCCGAAGCTTTTCGCTTTCTCCTGGTGAACATAATCTAAAAATACGGTTGGTTGATCCTGTTTCGACGCAGTATCTTGGCATAAATATTATAGAAGAGGGTCGCATAATTGAATCAAGTAGGAAAAAGCGGTACTATGCAACAAGATATGACAATCCTATTGTTATCCATGAAACAGGCCCGAAACTTCTACGTATTGAACAATGGCAAGATGATGAAAACCTAAGTACAGGTTATATCTATTTACCTGAAACTAAAGAGTACCATCAAAAGATTTTACCTCTTAAGAATACACAGGAGGGTTTGGTACATGTATCTGAGTTGCTTTTTGATCCCTTGAAGAAAGTTTCACAAACCTATAAAACATCACCGAGCCTGAGTGTTTTACTGAAACAAGTTCCAAAACAGGAGATAGAGTTTCCGTACATGCAACCAGAAGAACCTCTGTTTCAAAGTTTTGATACGACATGCAGTTTAGAGCTGGGCCTACGAAAAGTGGAACTCTCTTCCGAGGATGACCCTACTTCTACTGCTGAAAATGTACTTCAGCTAGGGCAATACTGCCGAAAACGTATTAGTCGTGATACATATCTGCGTCAAAATTATTTTACCCGTTTATACGACAATCCATTTTTTGGATTTAAACATAAGGTCTATACTAAGGTGCCAGTTGAAAACATGTGGGGTACCCTTGAAGCTAATGCTTACTTTCAACAAAGCGGCTCCTGGTTTAAAAACATTAATGTTGTTGGCGAGCTTTTTATCAAAGAGAAACTCTGGCCACAATGGCGTCACCGATACGGTGCTGGCGCTTTTAAAAACTTCCTTGATGATGAGAAAATTCTCGGAGGTGACTTGTTAGACCCTCTTGTCTATAGTCCGTATAAAAAGGATCACCAACATGGAGGCTACCTTATGTATGATATTTATTACCGTATTTTTGCTGATACTGAATTTCTGTTGGAGTCAAGAGCTACATCGAATGAAGCTCTTGCTATCATTGATAATATGAAAATAAAGCCGACACTCAGGCATCTCGCATACCCATTTTATCTTAGTGCTTTTTATGACGCTCGACACTATTTTGAAGATCGCGACCGTGCAGATAGTTATAATATCAATCGTGTTGGTGCAAAGGTACGCTACGATACCTTTTCTAATACAAACCGTTTACAACTGCAGGCAGATCTTGTTCATAAAATTGAAAACTCTGATACGCAGTTCTCCTTGAAAGCGATCTGGCATTTTAGTCATAATAAACGTTATTATAACTTTATGCCTGATGAGAAACTTTTTAACAATTTGCGCTTGATACTTGAGGGCGAGAAAGAATAATATGTTATTGAATCATCTATTTGACTACAAACTTACACGATTATCGCAGTACGTTGATGCAGAGTATCTTGATGCCATAAAAGAAGCGTTTATAATAGATCTTGAGACAAATACCCAGAGGCTTTCACAAATGGAAGTTGAGCGTTTTATACATTTTCTTTTTAATTATATCCGACAAGATATAGAAGAAGCAGAAAAAATAAATATACTCATGCAGGGACTTCGTAAGCATCTGTCCCACTCTTCCAGTGACTTTGAAAAGCAGAAAATTATTCTTGATTATGCATATCGTTTTAACCCGTCAAAAAAAGAGCGCCATAAAGACGAACGTGCATTTAGGCGCTGGTTTGACGAAGATGCACTTAGTGAACGGATCAAATCAAGAATCTCATACCTGCATCGCCGTATTATTGTGGCGCTTGAGCGTGTAAGCAGCAGCATTGAGATATTGGAACAAGAGCAAGAAATTACCGAACCTTTGTGGCACAGCTTCGATTTTAATAAACATTTTTTGCAGCTTCTGCAGTATCGGCAAGAAGATCAGCTCACACATAAAGCATTTTCGGTACTCATCGATCTGGTACAGCGCTTTGAAATACATGAACATATGGCTTTATTGGATGAAAAACTTTTTAGATTTATCTATAAGGTATCGCTTTCTGTTAAGGAAAATGTGTGGGTACAAAACGGTGCAATCGAATTTTTGTTTAACACACAACTCGCATCATTTACCTCTATTGCAAAGATCCGCTCCGCGGTTTATGATATGGATGACTCTATCTTTGTACGTCATAAAATTGCCGAACTTGCGTGTAAAAGTGCGGCGAACAATATAGAGATGGTAGAGCTTATAAAAAAAGTTATTTTAAAAGATCCGAGTTCGTACGTAAGGCAGGGCCTTGTCAGACAAATTCCCTATATAAGTCACCCCGAACTGGAAATGATCAAAGAGGAGCTGCTGCTTCATGACCAGGAAAAAAGTGTCAGGGCACTTGCTGTTTTACAGATTCTTGAGCCATTTTCTCAGACACAGGCCCAAAATGATTTTAGATCACTTATCTGGAGGAGTCTTGCAAACGAAACCGAAAGTTTTGTGATCAAGACAATTTTGCATACTATTAGGGTTTTGGCTGAACGATCTGCACAGTCCAAGCATCCTGATACTGAATTTATCGAGCATAGTCTTCATGCGCTTTCACTGTTTATGAACACAGGGGTCGAAACATCACTGAAGCGTTATGCGGCTACAGTGCGGGAATTTGTATGGGCATGTAGCGATAAGGATCGTTATATGACTTATGAAGAGCTTTATGGTTTTGTTCGGAAAATAACACCGGGAAAAGGAAAAAGGGTTTCCAGAAAATATACACAGATGGAGCGTGATGAGTTATACCGCATCCTTTCAGTTATTGCACAAAATGATTTTTCACTTGAGCTTCGACATAAGTTTTTCAAGGGTCTCGTCTTGTATCGTGCTGACCGTTTCGGCAGAAGACTCTGGCGGGTCATCTATGAGTTTTTAAATCCATCGCCGGATAAAAGGCAGGCTTTTTTTCATACGATTGCACGCATTTTTGAAGGTACGCACCATTTCCCATCAGCTATTTTGGCTGAACAGGCTCCTACTAAAGTACCGGGTGAGCCGTATTTAATCCCCGAAGAGGAGAGTTGGCGTCCCTATCTTCCTCTGCCGGATCATTTTCTGAGTTCATTAAAGCAATCCACTTTACGCATTCATCCGTATGAGATCTACAGCAGCGATGGGGTAACCAGAATTGAGCCGCCGAAATTTTTTTTGAACCGCATACGTGTTGAGCTACTTCTTTCGTGGAACTATTCAAAAATAGCACGATTACGCAATTGGCAAAGCAGTTTTACGGAGGCACCGTCTGCGTACATCACGGCTATGCATAAACTCGGATTTAAGACTTCCTTTACGCCTTATATCAAAGATGATAAGAGTACAAGCAAGTTTTTTCCGGTAGCGATTCCATTTGTGTCGGATGACTTTCAAGAATCACTTGGGAACTATTTTGTATCTGCTTACGAAAACTCGCTGAGTGATCTGATCTTGTTTTTAGTCTGTATTTTTGGAATCTTTTTTATTCGGCATTTACTGCTCTCTCGTAAAATAGTCAGAGCCAGAAAAAATATTCCCTTGTCCATAGGTGGTTGGGGCACACGGGGAAAGTCCGGTACGGAACGCCTGAAAGCTGCCCTGTTTAACAGCCTTGGACTTCGTGTTTTTTCAAAAACTACGGGTAATGAGGCGATGTTCCTGCACTCTGACAGTTTTGAAAGTATGCGGGAGATGTATCTTTTTCGCCCTTATGATAAAGCCACGATTTGGGAACAGGCTGATGTACTCTTGCTAGCGGATAAACTTAATATTGACGTTTTTTTATGGGAAAGTATGGGACTGACGCCTTCTTATGTGGAAGTATTGCAGCAGCAGTGGATGAAAGATGATATAGCCACCATTACGAATACTTACCCGGATCATGAAGACCTGCAAGGTCCTGCAGGTATTAATATTCCCCAGGTCATGACCAAGTTTATTCCAAAACGTTCGAAACTTATCACTACAGAAGAGGTGATGTACCCTATCTTAAGCTCACATGCCCAAAGGGTCAACTCGCAGAGTCATCAGGTAGGCTGGTTGGAAGCAGGGCTTATATCACCTGATATTTTGGAGCGTTTTCCTTATGAAGAACATCCTCATAACATTGCCTTGGTACTGCGTATGGCTGAAGAACTTGATATCAACGAAGATGAAGCACTTAAGGCTATGGCAGATCACATTGTTCCCGACCTTGGTGTTTTAAAGGCTTATCCGCCTTCTCACATTGACAATCGCAGCCTTGAGTTTATCAATGGAATGAGTGCCAATGAACGTTTTGGTGCATTAGGAAACTGGAAGCGAATGTCCCTTGACAAGATTGATGATGAGACGGATCCTGATATCTTTATCACTACGGTCATTAACAATCGGGCCGATCGCGTATCACGTTCGCGTGTCTTCGCATCCATGATTGTTGAAGATGTTGTAGCGGATTGTCATATCCTTATTGGCTCGAACCTTTCAGGGTTTGATAACTATCTTGAGGAGGCCTGGCTAAACTATCAAGGCAAGTTGTCACTTCGCGGGGATGAAGAGAGCTCTTCATATGATAAACTTATGAACTATGCAAAAAAGTTTCGCATCACTCGAAATACACAGCAGTTAAAACAGCGTCTGGGCATCATGCTCAATGCCTTGGATATTGATCCTGATCTAAAAAATAAGACTCTTGAGTGCTATAGCAATGAAGAAGAACTTCAGGTCTTGTTGAAAGATCTTCCCGAAGTATTGAAGTTTTATACAAGAGTGAAAATTGAACATGATGAGTTTGAGGAGCTGTTAGCGCTTGTCCAGAAAAATGAGGACAGAGATAAGCTTGATCAAACCTTTAGAGATCAGTTGTGGAAATGGCTGAAAAGCCGGGTCCTGCCGATAAACAATTACCATGCATCCGGAAATGAGATTATTAAGGTTCTGAGTGATTATACCCCTATAGGTATGAAAAATAAGATTATCGGTATGCAAAATATAAAAGGTACAGGTCTGGATTTTGCATACCGCTGGGTCGCATGGGATCAATGTTATCATATCTGTGAGGCAGTTAAAAGCAGTGACAGCAGTAGAGTGCGTGAAGGTGTTGATGCCCTCGCTACTTTTGGTGAACATGGACCGCTCACATTCACCCTTGCTCAAGAGAGTATCACCATAGCTAAAAGGTCTATTGCTACGCAAAGTGAGTATTATCAAGCTCAATTACAACTTGCACAAGAGAGTCTGAACGCAGCGGTGGATGAGTTCTCTAAACTTGATATCTCATCCGTACATTCGGCGTCTTCATCAAAGTTTTGGCATAAACTTTTAGAGGTGATTGAATCATTTCTTGATGCGGGAGACGCGGTTAAAAGGCGTAAAAGGGCAAATCGAATCTATAAAGATCTTGTTTCCCATCGTATCAGCCATAAAAAGGCTGCTTTTGAACTTCAGCTTATTACCCAAAGACAAAAAGGTGGCTGGTTTACTCAGAAGTTTGACAAAAGAGTTCCTTAGGGAAGATAGCGGCTTAGGCGTAGTTGTAAAGTGTGTGTTCCGGGGGTTCCGGTGACTTTTAAAAACTCCCGTGCATGGGGCGTAGAAAGATTGATGGATGCGTCTGTAGTATAGGCTTCTTCCCAATTGATCACGGCAAGATCATCAACATAGAGGTGTGCGCTTCCTCTTTGAGGCCTGTCCATACGAATAAAAAGCTTCAAAGCTCTGGCATTTTTGCTAAGATAGGTCGTGGGGTCAGATGAGATGACCTTGTCCTCAGGCATTGGAATCGCTTTTTCAATCTTTTGCCAATCAAAATTCCCACCCGGTGATTCTAGAAGCATGGTGCTTCCAAATGTCTCTTCCGCAATACTGGCATAATAAGGCGACTCTACTGAAAAGGGCTGGCTGTTAATGCCTTTGAAGTAGCCAAAGAAAGAGAGGTTTTTATTGGGATGGTTTCTGGCATCACCGATCGTTCTGATCCGTCGTCCAAAATAAAGCAGTGCATTATTGAGATTAGACTCATCTCTAAACAGATGCGCTGATGCCTTGCCTCGGTAGGCTGTGCTGCTCGAAGCCACAGATCGACCAAAGTTCCAGATACTGTTTTCATAGAATTTTTCATCAATATCATTGTCTTCAAAAGAACCAAACCAAAGAAGATCCCTTCCCATTGTGATGGTAAGTCCACTGCTACTGGTATCAATTCCCGATAGGGAATACTCTGAAGGAAGAATGTGGCGAAGGTCCACAGTCTCATACCCCTCCTGCGAAATATTTACATCAAGTATGACGGTCTTTGTCTCTTCGGTGTAGGTATTATCCAAAGAGAGAAACTCTTTATGCTGGTAAGGAAAGAGCATGAAATCATTTTCATAAGGAGTTTCCTGAAGTGCAGAACCATTTCGTGAAGCTTCAGAAATATGTTTTATAAAACGGTTTGCAAGGTCGCCGGTTAAAAGCTTTGGAATATAATCTTTGATATAGATCGGGTAGCCTACCGCATGCCTTATATCTGTTTCGTTGACATCACAAACGAGGATATGCGAAAGCATGGTGTCGAGTCTGTCTTGATCAAAGATAAAGTTTCCCATACCGTAGGCCATCAAGACACCGTTTTTCATTCCGTACCCTTGCGGGGTATGGGGGTGATGTGAGATCACAAGGGATGCTTTGTTATCGATGGCTTCATTTAAGAGTCTTAATGCTACGGAGTTAGGGGCATGTGTATATTCGATGCCGCCGTGAAACTGGTAAATAGGGAAATACCCGGCATCTTTTTCTCCCTGTAATACCGTGGCAATCTTCTGTTTGTCATGGGCATCTGCAGCGCCGCCTTGCGTTAAAAAAGGATCGGTCGCGGAGATGTTTTGTTCATGCGCTACATATAAGACCTCATGTTTATCGCCCCGTATCGATGTTGCACCGATAAAAGAAAATGGCTTGCCTTTTATTTGTGTTTGATAAGGGGTGAAGGCATCATCTACCGTGATACCGGCACCGCTATGACTGATCTGGTTTGCATCTAAGGCATTCATTGTGTCTCTTAGACCGGCAGCACTATAGTCGTACACATGGTTGTTTCCTAAGGTGACAAAGCTGACGTTCAGGTCTTTTAACAAGCCAAGGGAGAGACTGTCCGAATAATAGGCAAAGTCTTTTGTTGGATGTATCTGCGCCAATGTCTGATCATACCTTGTCGCGATAGATTCAAAGTTTACGGTGGGAAAATCAACACTTTCAAAAAGAGGTTTGACTGCCGTAATGAGATTCTGTCCGCTGCCGCGAAGATTCGATACCTTTAGTATGGCATCTGGTACATCTTGTGTGATGAGTTTAACTGTACGGTCAGGACTGCGTGTATCCATGAAACGTCGAGCAAAGGAGAGATCACCGGTAAAAAGAAGACGTACTGTGGAGTCGGTCTTGGGTGTAAGAATAAAAGGTGTCAATACCTGGTCATCTGCAGGCGAATAAGTGTAAACACCGTCATAATAAGTATCTTTTTTCAGTATCAGTATGTCATTTTTGATAATAATATTTGAAAAGGAGAAAGAGCCATTACTATCGCTGAGGGTAGATACATTTTGATATTTTAAGCTAACAGAGACATTGGGCAGAGGATTTCCGTCAGGATCATTGACATAAGCGGTCAAGTCAGTGTACTCAACCGCTACATCATCTATAGCCACACTCCTGAAAGTTTCACGATAAGATTCTTTACAGCCTATAAAGAGAGGGATGAGAAGTGAAAAAAAGAGAACCTTATACATAGACTGTGTTTTTCCTGATGTTAAAATAGTGTTATCTCAATTATAGTTAAAAGTATGTTACGCCAATATAAGAGGAAGTATAAAATTAGTCGTTATAATTGCATTGATATTATATAAACAACCAAGGTATTGCATGAGTCTGGATCTATCTGCGAGGTAGATAAAAAGTATTATGATAGTATGGGTATCGACCGGATAATGTGTTGTGAGGCGGTAGAGGATGGGGTAGTGGTAGATGCTGGTTCAGCGATTACCGTTGATGTGATCAAGAGGGGTCATCATGAAGGTGGTTTTATCGTTCCCGGTTTTAAGGCTATGCGAAAATGTTTTAAAGATATTTCTCCCAGACTGGATGTTTCATTTAATTTTGACCTAGATTTGGCTAGAATTCCGAGAAATACGGAAGATGCTTTGAGTTACGGTGCTATTGCTCCTCTAGTCTCGCATATCGCTTCTCTTTCAAAGGCCCTGCCTGTGATCTTGACAGGTGGAGATGCCCAAATACTTTTACCGCTTATCCCCAATGCGGTTATAGACACGGAACTGGTGTTTAAGGGAATGAAAAAAATCATACAAGGACAAGCCTAATGCTTACCGTTGCCCTGCCAAAAGGTAGAATTGCCGAAGAAACCTTAGAAATATTTGCCTCGATTTTCGGGGAAGAGTTTAAGTTTGACGATAGAAAACTGATCTTAGAGACACCAAACTTTAAATTCCTGCTGGTGCGTAACCAGGACGTTGCGACGTATGTCTACCATCAAGCAGCCGATATAGGTGTGGTAGGCTTGGATACCTTGGAAGAGCAGGGACTTGATGTGATTCGTCTTCTGGACCTTAAACGCGGTGTCTGCAAGGTGGCTATCGGGATGCGCAAGGGTGAAAAACTTGATCTAAGCAAACCTGAACTGAAAGTCGCGACCAAGATGGTCAATATCACAAAACGTTACTTTGCAGACCGTGCAGTTGCTGCAGATGTGATAAAGCTTTACGGCTCTATAGAGCTGGCTCCTCTGGTAGGCTTGGCTGATATGATCGTAGATATTGTTGAAACAGGTACTACGATGAAGCAAAATGGCCTGGAGGTAGTAGAAGAGATTATGACATCATCTACCTATCTTATCGCCAATAAGAACAGCTATTTTGAGAAAAAATCAGAGGTTTTGGATATTTTCGAGAAGATATCACTAAAGGTTTAAGGCTGGTCGGCTTTAATAATTATTTTATACACGAATAGATAAAATAAGTAAACAGATAAACAACAAGTGGAAATTTAGATAGGATATTATCTTATATATGCAAGGAAATTTAATGAAGATTATTTACGCAGCGGCTTTGGTGCTAATATTAGGTGCATGTTCTAGACTTGAGGTTTCTACAGGTTCAGTTTTACCGGATACCAATCAGACAAAATCCATCACGCTGTTTGCGCTGGATAATTATACTGATACACCACAGGCGGGAATGCGTGCTTCAAATTTAATTGAGGGTATTTTACATGCTGGGGGATATAAAGTTGTAAATGCCGTCTCTTTAGGAAATAAAAGTTTGAATGAAAAGATTCAAATTGCCAAGTCTAAAGGATCAGATTACATGCTTACAGGTGGGGTAAGCGAATGGCGCTATAAAACAGGTATAGACGGAGAGCCTGCAGTGAGTCTTCACTGTAAACTTGTAGAAGTTACATCGTCTAAGGTTGTCTGGAGTTCAACAGCTTCGAGTAATGACTGGGGCAATGCTTCCATAGGAACAACAGCACAAGAGATGATTGAAATTATGTTTCAACATCCATAAGATATAAATTTTTTATATGTTATTAACACATAAGTTCCGTCAAGTAACCTCCAAATACTCATATCTTGAGACCCTTGTTCTTATAATACTTTTTTGTGCTCTTGGCTATATGTTTGATCCGAATGACCCTTTATTAATACAAAACGATACCATCTATATCATTATTGCTATGATGATCATTACGATGTTCCATGGTATCTCAAATGGCCTTTTTGCTCTTTTTTTAGTCTCTATCGGAATGATTTTTTTTTATGATACCTTTGCCTTGGGAGAGTTTTTACATATTCTCATATTGGTACTGATATTAGGAGAGTTCCATTATTTTTGGAACCGTAAGATTATTCAAAACAGCTCCAAGAACGTTTACCTGAGAACAAAACTTGATGAATTGACCAATGCTTTCTATACCCTTAAAATTTCCCATGATCAGCTTGAAAAAAACTATGTATTTAAACCTATGAGTTTAAGAAATAGTATTCGCCTGCTCAAAGACGCGTATAAAAAAGAAGAAAATTATTATGCAGAATTTTTGACACTTCTGAATAAATCCTTTAATGTCAGCGTGGCACAGCTCTGTTTTGTACGAAAAGACAAACTTTATAATGTACTTGATACAAAGAGTTTAATTGATGAAAATGATCCGATGATCGATATGGCTATGGTTAAAAAAAGTCCGATGTATGCCAGTTCGCAAGAGGTGCAAAATAATAGTAAATATCTTGCTGCTATTCCTGCTATTTCGGAAGGTAGGGTTAAGGGAATGCTGCTGATTACAAAGATGCCTTTTCTTTCGTTTAATAAAGATACCCTTATCACTATCTCCGTTTTGATCTCTTACTTTATGGATGAATTGGAAAAATGGAAAGAGATTAAACTGTCACATAGCCATGAATCAGTTGTTAATGAGGAATTTGCATTTGAGCTCAAGCGTGTGTATAAGCTTTATCGTACCTATGATGTTGAATCTACGGTATTGGTGATCAAAACGAAGGACGAACTGTTATCACATCTTATTGTGGAGATGGTACAAAAGAACTTGCGTTCTTTGGATATGTTCTCTTTGCATCAAACTTCAGATTATTATGTACTTGCTCTTTTATTTCCATTCGCGGATGAAGCTTCTGCCCGGGGTTTTTTAAAGCGTCTGTTTACCCTATTAAAACTTAAAGAGGAAGATGAGAGAGTTGAGCTCTCTTTCTTTAATATTGCAGAAATAGAGATCATAAAGAACTATGCAGAGATAGATTATGATCTTATTTGAGGCCGTTAATTTAGGTTCAATCGCTTTGTTTTATCTTATTCATATCTTGGTGTCCTCTTTTCTATCCTTGGTCGCTACGTTTTTTTTACGGCAACGTTATAAAGATAGTAAAAAGTTAATTTTTCTGTTAGCCCTTTTTTTTAATATTGCAATTCCTTTCGTGGGTTATTTTTTTACTGTTTGGATGGTCTACTATCTCCTGCATATCAAATATTCGAAAGTACTTAAAAATACAAAAATGCTTAATATGCAAGAGCTTGACCGTGAGTTTCCCAATGTGAAACGTCTTTTTGGTGAAGGCTCTATGGTCGAATTGATGTCGAACGCGGATGTACCAAAGGCAATGAGAATGAAAGCCTTGTCTGTTGTCTCTGAAAATATGAGCAGAAAGAATATCTCCTTGATTAAACATTCATTATCGGATAGAGATGATGAGATACGTCTATATAGTTTCTCTTTGATTGATAATATGGAACAAGATATCAATTCTAAAATCCATCAGGCATCTTTGCGTTTTAGTGAAGCAAATCAGATTGAAGCGAAGGTAGATGCAGCAAAAGAGCTGGCTTATCTGTATTGGGATATGGTCTATTTTGATCTTTCAGATGATATTTTGAAAAATTTTCTGGTTGATAAATCTTTTCATTACGCGCAGATTGTTTTTGAACATAATATGGGTGATACGGGTATGAATGTTCTTTTAGGAAAGCTATACTTGGAAAAGAGAGCCTATGAAGATGCAAGCACACAGTTTATTATGGCCATTGAAAATGGGGTCGACCATGAGTATATAGTCCCTTATCTCGCTGAACTGTATTTTGAACAGGGCAACTACAGGTCAATTCGCTCTATGCTTAATATTGTGAAAAGTTTAGGGCTGAATACAACGATGTACCCTGTTGTCGAACAATGGAGTCTTGATGGCTAAATATGTGCGTAAGAGTAAGTCGGTTGATATAATGATATTGGGAGAGGGAACCTATCCCTATATCAGAGGCGGTGTCTCATCCTGGATTCATCAACTTTTAGTGGGTCTTCCGGAATTTACCTTTGGTATCATTTTTTTGGGCTCACGCGCTGAAGATTACAGGGAGATGCTGTATGAACTTCCTCCTAATCTCGTGCACCTGGAAGTACACTATATGTTTGATGATGAAAAACATTTACCGAGTAAACGCGAAGGTAGTAATGAGGCCATACAGACAGTGCAGGAACTCTATGCCTTTTTCAAAGAAGAGAAAGACAACATACCGCAAGAGATGCATGGTATCTCTTTTTATATGAAGAAGATGCCGTATAGTGATTTTCTTTTTTCACATAATGCCTGGAAGTTTATTGAAGAGAGATATAGAGAAAATTGCCCTGACATCTCTTTTGTTGACTACTTTTGGACAGTACGTAATATTCATAAACCGATTTGGAAACTAGCTGAGATTGTTACGAAGATGCCAAAGGTGAAACTTCTACACAGTCCTTCTACTGGATATGCCGGTTTTTTGGGCTCTTTGGCGGCATATGATAAAAAGCTGCCTTTTATTCTGACGGAACATGGGATCTATACGAGAGAGAGAAAGATAGATATGCTTACGGCGGACTGGATCGACTTTAAAAAACCTTCTTTGCTTAAGCAACCTGAAGAGGCAAACTACATTCAACAGATGTGGGTGAGGTTTTTTGAACGTATCGGTGAATTTACCTATGCCAAAGCAGATGCTATACTCTCTTTGTATTCGGGTGCGAGAGATATACAGGTTCAGTTTGGCGCGCCGCAAGACAAAACAGAGGTTATTCCCAATGCGGTAGACGTGGATGAGCTCAACGCTCTTTTGGAAAAAAGACCTGAAGGGGTACCTCAGGTGATTACGCTTATCGGTCGGGTGGTCTCTATTAAAGACATTAAGACTTTTATTCGTGCTATGCGTATTACGATAAATGCAATTCCTGAGGCAGAAGCCTGGATAGTAGGTCCTATGGATGAGGATGAAGAGTATGCACTGGAATGTCAAAATATGGCAGAATCTTTAGGTATCAAAGACAATGTTAAATTCATGGGTTTTCAAAACATAAAGGATATTCTTCCTTGTTCAGGCCTGCAGACCCTGACTTCTATCAGTGAAGGAATGCCTCTGGTCATCCTCGAGGGTTTTGCAGCGGGTGTACCCTGTATTGCGACAGATGTAGGTAGTTGTTATGACCTTATCAAAGGTGGATTGAATGAAGAAGATATTGCTTTGGGTTCGGCAGGAGAGATTACGGGCATTGCAAATCCAACTGCTCTGGCTACAGAATATATTCGCTACCTCAAAGATGAAAAATTATGGAAAAAAGCCCAAGCAGTAGCTCTTGAACGTGTTGACAGATTTTACCGTCAAGAGACATTTTTTAAGGCCTACAAAGATATCTATGAAAAAGAGATGGCATCATGGCAGGAATAGGTTTTGAGTTAAGAAAAATCCTTAAAGAGGATAGACTTTTTTCAGTCCTAAAGATGTATGGGTATTCGGGTGTGCTCAGTGCCGGTCCCTGGGTGATATCTATTCTTGCTATCTTACTGGTAGGTTTTATTAACATCGCCAGCTCGCATAATATCGGTTCTAAAACCTTTGCCTTTCCTATCGTTATTACTTATGCGATTGCTTTGGCCTCAAGCCTTATTATTACGGGGCTGGTTCAACTTCCTTTTACCCGTTATACGGCTGATTTGATCTTTGGGCATAGAGAAGATGAAGTGCTGCCTTCTTATTTTGCAACGCTTTTAGTCTCATGGATAGTAGGGTTTTGTATAGCTCTTCCTATCTCTCTATGGGCTTTTAAGGCACAAAGTCTGCTCTTTATAGTGGGTGTGGTTTCTACTTTTCTTGTCTTATGTGGGGTATGGATCTCTAATATCTTAGCAGTGAGTCTTAAATACTACAGAAGTGTACTTTTAGCGTACTTTATTTCGTACGGTCTTATTGTTTTGGGTTCATACTTCTTTGGAAACTCACTGGAGATCTTGTTGTTGATCTTTTTAGGCGGTAATGCTCTGCTGCTGATCATTTTAATGACGCTTATTGTTAAAAGTTATGAAGCCAGTTACCTTTTGGACTTTAAGTTTTTTAAAAATAATAAGTTTTACTGGTCTTTGGCTTTTGCCGGGTTCTTTTATACTCTGGGTTCGTGGGCAGATAAGTTCATTTTCTGGTACCACCCCTTGACCGGAAGTACGGTCATCGGCGTCTTGCACGCTTCTGTTGTTTATGATATGCCAATCTTTATCGCTTATCTCTCCATCATACCGGGTATGGCGATATTCTTTTACAGGCTCGAGGCAGATTTCGCCGATAATTATGATCTGTTTTTTAACTCTGTACGGGAGGGTGCTCCCTTAGACCTGATTGAACGTTATCATAACAGTATGGTGAGGACGATACGTCATGCTATTCGCGAGATTATGGTCATTCAGGGTATTATCAATATTATACTCTTTCTCGGTGCTCCTGCGCTGTTTGCATGGCTGAATATTCCCCAGCTCTACCTGGGTCTGTTTTATATACTCACTATTGGTGCACAGTTACAGTTAGGTTTTATGTCGGTGTTGGCAATATTGTATTATCTAGATAGGCGTGTGGTTGCTATGTGGTTGAGTATAGCGTTTTTTGTACTGAATGTAATTTTTACTTTTACGTCGATCTACATGGGACCGGCGATGTTCGGATATGGATACTCTGTCTCTTTGTTGATCTGTTTTGTTGCAAGTTTACTGGTCTTAAGACGAGAGATGAAAGGATTGATCTATGAAACCTTTATGCTGCAGTAGATTTCTCTTTACTTCTATTATCTTTATTTTTATGTCGTTATCGACTGCAAATGCAGCGCAGAAAAAAAGTGCCATCGTTTATTATGGAAAAGATATTTCATACTCTAATGTGGGTATTCATGACTACATCATTGTAGAAGCTGAAAATATTTCCCCTTATACGCATGGGTTTAAGACCTATAAAAAGAAGATGTATGCGTATGTCAGTATAGGTGAAGCAAATACCTATAGAAGTTATTTTAATGGGCTTAAACAAGAATGGAAACTCACGGAAAATAAGACCTGGAATTCTACTGTCATGGATATCTCAAATGATGAGTATCATGAGTTTATGTATGATGAAGTTATACAGCCTCTGATAGACGAAGGGTATGAAAATTTCTTTTTCGATACCCTTGATTCTTATCAACTCTATGCTAAAACACAACAACAACGAGAAGAATATGAACGCGGGCTGATTCGCTTTATTAAAAAGTTTAAAATACGCTTTGCACAGAGTAAATTGATACTTAATCGTGGTTTTGAGATTATAGATGAAGTACATGAAAATATTGATGCCGTATTATTTGAGTCACTTTTTTATGGACTTTCATCTACGGACTTAGGCTATATCAAAGTAAACCAAGACGATAGAAAATGGTTGCTTTCTCAGGCTAAAAAAATCAAGGCTTATAACTTAGATGTGATCGTAGTAGATTATATAGATATAAAAGACAAGCTAAAAATAAAAGAGACGGTGAAAAATATTAAAGACTTAGGCATTATTCCTTATGTGTCGAACATGACTCTAGATAGATATGGAAATTCATCCAAACAAGTTTTCAAGCGTGAAATCTTGATCTATTATGATGATTCAATTGAAGAGCAGATGCGTTTGGCTTCTCTTCCTCTTGAATATTTGGGTTATATTCCTATACTGAAAAAAGTTGAAGAGGGCTTCCCTGACAGAGACCAGTTGACCCGTTACAAAGCAGTCATCATGTGGCATAAGGGAGAGATGAAGAATAAACAGGTTTATACAAAATGGGTGGAAATATTACTACAAGAGAAGATTAGAATTCTGTTTTTAGATGGGTTTGCTTTAGGAAATGATACGCAATTATGTAGTATATTGGAGATCAAGAAAACTGATAATAAAGCAGGAACCTTAGACAAACAAAATATTATCTATAAGGATAATATGATAGGTTTTGAAAGTGACCTGATTGTGCCTTTTAGTAGTAGTCTGTATCAACCTAAGGAGGCAAAGAAATTTTTAGAAGTCTCCAATACTCTTTCGCAGAAATCAGTTCTTGTAGCAAAGACCCTTTGGGGTGGATATGCGCTTCCCTCTACAGTCATGACAGGTTTTGGAGATTACATGCTCTGGATCATTGACCCCTTTGAATTTTTTTCCAAAGCTTTGGATTTAGGCGGTATACCCATACCTGATCCTACGACACAAAATGGCCGTAGACTTTTGTTTGCCCATATTGACGGGGATGCCTCGATGAACAAAGTAGAATGGGATTCTAGGCAGTACAGTATAGGGGTGATGTATGAGAAGGTACTTAAAAAATATAAAATTCCCCAATCGGTTTCTATCGTTCAGGGGGAGACAGACGCTAAAGGACTTTATCCTAATGATTCAGCTGCCTTGGAAGAAGAAGCAAGAAAAATCTATAGACTTCCTTATGTTGAAGGTGCAACGCACACGCTGACCCATCCTTTTAAATGGGGAAAGATAAAAAATGATGACTTAAATGAAACCTATAGACTTAAACTGAAAAATTATAATTTCTCTATTGATACGGAGATCAGAGGTTCTTTAAAGTATATCAATACCCATCTTATGCCTAATGAAAAGCCCAGAGCAAATACTGTTTTTTGGACGGGAGACTGTATGCCGCAAGAGGACGTCTTAGCCTATACTTATAAACATGACATTTTAAATATCAATGGAGGCAATACGCTAATCACAAATGATAAACCTTGGCTCTCTCTTGTTGCTCCTTATGCTTTAAAAAGAGGCCCCTATTATCAGGTATATACAGGTGCTGAAAATGAAAATGTATATACAAACCATTTTACAGGCCCTTTTTGGGGATATAAAAAAGTAATACAAACATTTAAGCTTACCGAAGAACCACGTCGTCTTAAACCAATTGATATTTACTACCATTTCTATGCTGCCTCTAAAATAGCCTCTTTATCTGCTTTACAGGAGGTCTATGAGTGGGCCTTAAAGCAAGAAGTAATGCCTATATACACCTCCGAGTATATTCCTAAAGTGATGGAGTTTTATGATATATCTATGAGTAAAGAAGGAAAAAAATGGCATTTTGAAGGGATGAAATCTTTGAAGACATTACGTCTTACTCAGACCATGCCAAAGGTTGAATATAAGGATTCACAAGCTGTATTAGGAGAGAAAATACATAATCATCTTCGCTACGTGCACCTAAATACCCAAGTCGATTCAATTGATTTGTATTTAGATGATTTGGCTGATACAGATGAAAATTATTTGATTGATAGCAATGCAGAGGTTCTAAATTATGTTAAGAGTGCAACACAGGTATTGTTTACATTACAGTCATATGTAGATATTAGTATGAGTTATCATCTTAAAAAAGGATGCATCCTGAAGACTAAGTCAGAGATAGGCTCTTCTGTACACAAGGGTAGCATAATTGATGTGAAGCTTAAGGTAAAGGAGGCTGATGTCATCATCCAATGCCAATAAGAACTTAGAAGTTGTCTCCTATGTTGAAGCTTTTTTAGTCTTAATCATCTTTTCCTTTGTCTTATATGTTTTATATCCGAAAGATATGCTTGAAAAACAGGTACTTACCGAAAGTAGCAATTATGATCTGACGGCCATATATCTTGAAAACATGCTTCGCCTTGAGCCTGAAAACAAAGAGTTAACGATGGCCTTGATGAAGTCAAGTACTAAAAACGGGCAGTTTGATCTGGCTATGAAGATGATAGAAATACTAAAGAAAGGTGCTGAGCTTCCTCTGTTAAAAGAGCTGGCCCGTTTTCGTTTTGAAGCCTTAAAAACAAAATATTTTTCAACCAATGAGCAAAGGTTTCAGATTCAAGTTAAGGCTGATATTAACGGTTTGTTTACAGAGCTGATCGCAAAGCAGTATTATGAAGATGCCAATTTGGAATATTGGTATAAAGGCGCGCGTGAATTCTCTTTAAATCCGCCTTCACTTTTCTTTTTATACAGACTGTTAGATAGAGAAGAAAAAGCACAGTGGCTAGAAGAGTGTTTTTATTTGAGTTCTGATCTTAAAGATGAGAGAATGCAAAAAGAGTGTTTGATGCGGCTTCGAAATGTTGATACAAGCCGTTATAATGAATGGACGCAACAGGCGTATTATATGGCGGTTGAAGAGGGCGACCTTGATCGTGCGGTCTCATTGCTAAAAGATATGGCCTTACGCTCCATCAAGTGGCATATAGAGCTAGCAAAGTTTTATATAGAGATCAAACGACATAAAGACGGCTCTGTTGAGTATATGACCTTGTATAAGGGTGCTAAAACATCTAAAGATAGAAAAACATATCTTTTAAAGGCGCTTGAAGCGCTTCAGTACGGTTCCTTAATGGAAGAAGCCACTCTCTTGGTACGTCAATACGAGGCCTTGTATTATAGAGATAAGCAGATGAGTCGTATCTTTATCAAACTCTATCTTGCAGCCGGTAAACTTGATGATGCCAAGCGTGTTTCAATTAAACGATTAGAGTATATGGAGTAGGTATGAGATATCTTTTACTTTTTATACCGCTTCTTCTTTTGGCTAAAAGTGATGAAAGCTGTTATACGGTGCAGCTGAACAGTTTCATTATCAAAGATGAAAAAGTATATAGCTTTGAAGAACAGGGCTATCCCCAAGGCTGTGTTCTAGTACGGGGAAATAGGGTGAACTCGATACGCTGTGGCTGTTATGACTCATATACAAGAGCGCAAATCTTATTACATGATTTGAAAGTAAGGTATGCTCAGGCAACTGTTGTAACCACATATAAAAACCGCTTTGCTAAAGGGAACAATAGTATAGATATAGCTCCTCACTCTTTGGATACAGATGATCAAGAACTTAAACTCCTATTTCAAGTGTTTTCGTACTCCAGTGACTTGGAAAATGCCTATAAAACGGCCAGAAAAGCTCTTGAACTCTATCCTAAGTCTCTGTACTGGCATAGAAAAATGGCCGAGGTTGCACAATGGACAGACAGGCGTGAAGAAGCGGTAGAACATATGCTGTATCTGTATAGCCATACGCAAAACAAGGTCCTTGAAGATAAGATTTTAGAGTATTCTCTCTCAGCGTATCAGTACAAGACTGCTGCGGTGATGATGGAAAAGAGGGTAAGACAGAATCCAAATGAAGAGAATGTGCAGAAGATGGTCTATATCTTTGATCTGGTGGGAAAGCCGCTTGAATCTGCAGAACTATTAGATGAGATCTATATGAAAGACCCTTCTCGCACCGCTCTTTTAACCCAGCAATTACAGATATATCTTAATCTGGGTGAGATGCAAAGAGCCAAAACAGTCGTGCAAAAGATAGAAAAAGCTCAGATGCATGATATGAGGAGTGCCTCCCTACGTTCGTACTTCTATTTTTTAAGACGTGATATACAAGACTCATATCAGGCACTGCTGGATGTTGATGTTACTCGTGAAGAAGGTGATCTGACGGCTTATTATATACAGCTAAGTGATCTATCTTGGTATGTGCAAGAGTACAAACAGGGTGCACTTGCTTCTGTCAAGGTCGATGAAGCTCAAAAGGCACGTTTAGTTGATTTTGAACGTATTATAGCCGTGTATAAAAAAGAAGATCCTCTTCGAGCAAGACAAGCGGCCTTGGCTGCCTACAAAAGATTTTCGCAGCATTATCTCTTTTATACCTATGCCTATATGGCTATGGGTGCTAAAACCTATGGCGAACTTTTGGAAGTGTGTACAACCATTGAAAAAGAGAAAGATAACACGATTACAGGTAAGGCCCTGTACTGGATGCTTAAAGCAGAATCTTTAGCTGCACTTCACTTTAAGAATGAAGCTAAGGAGGCTTTTTTACGGGCAAAAAGCATAGACCCTGATTCTTCTCAGATCATTCAGGCCTATCTTTGGTTTTTGTTGGACTTAAAAGAGCAAAAGGCCCTGATGGAGCTTTTGCTGGACTTAGAAGGAAGAGGTGCTCTGGATGTTGATTTCTACCTGCCAATGGCGGTAGCTTACTTTAGCATACAGCATGGTGACAAAGCGGCGTATTATCTTGATAAACTTGACAAGATTGGAAGAAAGAGCCATGAAATAGCCTTGCTAAATGCTTATGTAAAACAGAGTCAAAATGAAGAAGATGCTTTTTACAAAGAGATGAGATCTTTATATGCACAGTTACAAAAAGAGCGTGCCGATAACAATGCCTTGACTTATAATGCCGAATTTATGAATACCTACTTGAATGTGTCTATGTTTTTTATGGGGGCTGATGCATTTGAGCAAAGCTTGAAAACCTCAAAAGCGGTACTCAAAGCAAAAGACTATAATGAACTTTCACTCTCATTTGCTTTGAGAGGGAATGTGGATGAACAGGTTCATATTATGGCACAAAGACTTTTAAGTTCACCGCCATGGATTCGTCTCAATATTGCTTTTAGCGCAGAGGATAGAAGGTTGCAGCAGGACATTGTGTATAGATATTTTCGCGTCTTACCTCGTAGAGACAGTGTTGCTGCCGCCCAAAACAACAATCAGATCGCTTTAGCCCAGAGTCTTGTCTTTGAAGGGCTTGAAAATAATGAAAAAGATGAACTGCTGTATGATCAGATGAGACAGCTTCATAATGAATATACAGACTATTTTGTGACAAATACGGGTTATTTAGATCGCTCAGGGCTCTCTCAGGTGTATAGTAATATGCACAACTCTTACTATCTGAGTAAGGGGTACTCGTTTGAGACAGACCTTTTTGTAACTTCAAACTCCATTACTGATAATGAGATTTTTAAGAGCATCCCAGATACAAGTACGGCCTTTGGCGTAGGATTTAAAAAACGTTTTGAAAGAGGTTTCTATCAGATAGATGCAGGGATAAAAGAGTCAGCAGACAGCTATAATTACCTCTCTTTTAGATATAACACGGTGTTCAGCCGAAGAGTAAGTATGGAACTCTTGGTGGATAAGGGTGCAAAAGCACAAGAGAGTGTCTATTTGTTAGTCGGTGGATATAAAGATCGTGTTGCCTTGCAAACACAATATTCTCTCTTAGGTTCGTCTCAAATAGATCTCTACCTTGAAGCTGCGAATTACTTTTCAGATGATGGAAAAGACTTAGGCTCTGGGATAAGCGGGCGTCTTGATTATACGTATCTACAGCGATCAGCTTATCCCGATATCAGGATTACTCCATATTATACCTTTGGTGATTATACGCAAAGCGGTGGAGATAGAGGGGTGATCGAAGATATGTTGAACTTTCCTGATACCAATGTCATCTCAGATGATTTTTGGTACACGGGCGTAGACTTTAGCTACGGTATGCAAAACAGGAATGATTATGTCCGTGTTTGGCGACCATTTTTCTCCCTGAGTCCCTATTATAACGGACGTGAAGCTAGGTTTAATTATGGATTTAGTGCCGGTATGGGAGGCGAAGTGTTAGGTCAGGACAACCTTGCATTCATCGTCGATTATGCTGAATCGGTTGGCGGAACAAATGATACGCTTTGGCGTACATATTTTAGATACAAAATACTTTATTAAGGTGATAAATGAGTAGTAGATTAGACCTGTATTCCAAGGTAGAACATCTTTTAGGCATCGAGGAGTCGACCTCTTACCTGCACACACTGTATACCCAAGTACTTTACAATTATGAGATTCAAACACTTCTGGATGTCGGATGCGGCCGGGGTGAACTGATGGAGGCCTTTACGAAGTATGACATTAAGTGCGAGGGAATAGACCTGAGTGCCTTGATGGTTGAAAAAGCCAGAGCAAAGGGTCTGCATGCCGAGCATAAATCGATCTGTGAGGTAGATAAGAAGTATGATGCCATTGTCTCTGTCTTTGATGTGCTTAATTTTGTCGAGCCTGATCAACTGCAAAGTTTTATGAACTGCGTACACGAAGCCTTGAACGAGGAGGGAATCTTTGTCTTTGATATCAATACCCTTCACGGCTTTACAAATGTAGCCGAAGGAACGATGACACGGGAAGAGGGAAATATGTTTCTTGCAGTGGATGCGGTTTTTGAAAAGAACGAACTGCATACGAAATTTACGCTTTTTACAAAAGAAGAGGGGAACAGGTATACGAAGGAGCAAAGTACTATTATCCAGTACTTTCACTCCCTACAGCTCTTTAAAAAGCTCAAAAACTTTAAGGTAGTTCAAAGCGCTTATCTGGACATGTATGATGAAAAAGACAAGGCATTGATCGTGCTTAAAAAAGCCTGACTTTAGGTATGGCTTGTCCGTAGGTGAGCTTGTACTGAAGAAAATAGAGCGTAAGCGTAGCCACATGAGCTTAACTTGTTTGGCATTTAAATGAAATGGAGTGAAAATGAAAGAAGATAAGCAGCGATGGAATGAGAAGTATCTGGTAGCACCTATGCCTAGTGAAACCTCTTACATACTCAAAGAAAATATGCATTTGGCAAAGAGAGGCAGAGCACTTGATATCGCTTGCGGAACAGGACGAAATACACACTTTCTGGCTGATGAGGGTTTTTACGTCGATGCTGTTGACCTCTCTGATTACGCCTTGGATAAGATCCGTACCGATAAGAACATCAACAAAATAGACGCGGATCTGGACAGCTACGTCTTCGAAGAAGATGCTTATGAGCTGATACTGAAGGTGAATTACCTGGACAGAAAGATGTTCCCTCGCATTATCAAAGCATTAAAGAGGGGCGGAATCTTCATCTATGAGACCTTTGTGAAAACACCGACAGGCGAGGGCTATCACAATCCGACGAACCCGGACTTCCATCTTGACCTGGATGAACTACCCAAGGCTTTTTCTGAGCTTGAGATCATCTCTTATAAAGAACAAGATGCCATTAACCTAAGAGGCGAAAAGGTAAGAGTTGCCTCTTTCGTAGGGCGAAAAGGTTAAGAACAAGACTTTTGCTAATGACAGGTTTGTACATATATGATAATATTAAGAAATTAAACCTCTATTACATAAAGTAAATCTTGTATTACAGTTGGAAAAGAACGACGTAGGCTTGCGACAAATTCTGGGCACATAAAGAAGAAAATATGAAAATGATGAAGCTGACAATATCTGTACTGATGATACTCCAACTGTTTGTGGGATGCACTAAAAACGAGTTAAGCAGACCATCAGAAAAGAGTATCAACTACAGACAAGAAATGAGAAGTTTTGTTATTGAGCTGTCGGCTTACGCCAAAAGTCATAAGGATGACTTTATTATCATTGCCCAAAACGGACAAGAACTCATACGTGAGAAAGCAGAAGGAAGTATACAAAGGACTTATTTGCAGGCTATTGATGCAACGGGCAGGGAGGGTCTGTTATACGGTTACCATACTGAGGATGTAAAAACACCCCTAAAGGATAAAAAACAGATGCTTGAGCTATGTCTGTTGTATGAGAAGTATAATGTTGAAGTTTTAGTAACTGATTACTGTTTTAGACCCAATAAGGTTGATGATTCTTATCAGGTTAATGAACAGATGGGTTTTGTCTCTTTTGCTGCAAACAAGCAGGAACTAAACACGATACCGCCTTATCCCCTTATGCCTCATAACGTCAATAATGATGATATTAAACATATCTCCCAAGCTAAAAACTTTTTGTATCTGATCAATGGCGAAAATTATGAAAAAAAACAGGACTTTATCAATGCCGTATCTGCTAGTGATTATGATCTGGTAATTATGGATTTATATCATAATGAAATAGCGTATACCGAAAGTGAAATCATCTCTTTAAAAACCAAATCAAACGGTGGTGAACGACTGGTTGTCGCCTATATGAGCATAGGTGAAGCGGAGGACTACCGTTACTATTGGCAAAAAGTATGGAAGACGAACAAACCCAATTGGCTTGAAGCTGAAAATCCCGACTGGACCGGTAATTATAAGGTTAGGTACTGGGACAGGCACTGGCAGCAGATCATTTTCAATGAGGATGACTCTTACCTAAAAAAGATTATTGATGCCGGTTTTGACGGAGTATACCTTGATATCATAGATGCCTTTGAATACTTTGAAGATCAGCAAACCTCCCCTAAAGCCAAAACTTCCTAAAATACGTACAAACAACATCAGGAAGCTCTCATGCCATTTTCTACTCTCGGACTCTGCGAAGGGATACAGCGCGCGCTTAAAGGCAGTGGTTATATGGAACCGACACCGATTCAAGAAAAGGTCATTCCTCTTGTCTTAGATAAGAATGATGTGATGGCCAGAGCGCAGACGGGAAGCGGAAAAAGTGCGAGTTTTGTCCTGCCGGTCTTGGAACTTTTATCTAAAAAAGATCTTCCGGGCAAGTCAAAGATCAAGGTTCTTGTACTGACTCCGACGCGGGAACTGACGATTCAAGTGGCAGAGACCTTTGAGACTTTTAGCCGGTTTTTGGCCAAAAAACCCAAGGTCGTCAGCGTCATCGGTGGTGAAAAGCTTGGAAATCAGATGTCGGCCATTCAAAAAGGGTGCGATATCGTCGTGGCGACCTCGGGCAGACTGCTTGAGATAGTGAAAAAGCAGCAGATTAACCTGAAACGTGTTGAGTTTTTTGTTCTTGATGAAGCGGATAAGATGCTTGATCTTGGTTTTGAGCAAGAGCTTGAAGGTATACTCAAAGAGCTGCCGCCTCAGCGTCAAAACCTTCTCTTTTCGGCTACCTATCCTCAAAAGATGCTTGACATTGCCTCCAAGGTCATGAAAGATCCCATACTAGTCACCTTAGAAGATGAGGCACCGACTGTACAGAGTATATCCCAGCGCGTGATCGAGGTGAACCGGGAAAACCGTGCTCCCTTGTTACGACATCTTCTGAACACAGAGCCGTATGAACAGGTACTGGTCTTTATGGCCAACAAAAGGGCGACGGATAATATAGCGGCCAAGTTTAGAAAGTATGGGTTTTTGGCAGACTCTTTTCATGGAGATCTTCCTCAAGAAGAACGTATCTATACGATGGAAGCCTATAAGGCTAAAAAGTTTCGCATCCTCTTTGCCACCGATATTGTGGGGAGAGGAGTTGACATCAATGATATCTCTTGTGTCGTCAACTTTGACCTTCCACGTTCACCTTCAGATTATATCCACCGTATCGGACGGACAGGAAGAGCAGGAAAATCAGGTGTCGCTATCTCCTTTATCTCACACGAAGACCAGGCACATTTTGCTTTGATCGAAAAACGCTCCAAGATAAAGCTTGAGCGAGAACAGATAGAAGGGTTTGAGCTCAAGGGAGATGCCCCTGTTAAAGTCAAGGGTCCCGCACCGGTAAAAGGAAAGAGGAAAAGTAAAAAAGACAAGGCCAGGGAACAAGCACTTAAAGAGGCTGAATCCTAAGTTTTTCTTTTAATATATGTGATATAATTTAAATATGATGATTAAAAAAAATATGTGGGTTCTTTTTTATTTTTTATTGTTGGGTGGCGTTTTACTTTTAGCAACGCTCTCCTATACAAAATATAATGACATAAGGGAGAACCATCATCTGAAATACAGATATTTTACCGAGATTATTTCACAGGTCACACACTCGATGTTCTTGCAAGATGAGTTGATGTTAGAACTTTTGGGCATACAACTTTTAGAAGAGAACAAGTATAAGGATAAGTCCGAAAGTACAAAGATATTTGATCGCCTGTTAGAAAAAGACCCCGCAGTGGCCGGATTTGGTCTTGTGGATGTTGAGGGAAACTATCTTGGAATAAGTTCTAATATAGACCTTTCTAAAATGCCCAACCTTGCACAAGACAAACAGACAAAATACTCTTTTCAGGAGGCACTTGTAAGTAAAGATATGGTGCTGGGGCGTACTTACTTTGTTGAGGGTCTTAATGAATGGGTGATTCCCCTGCGAAAAGCTATTCGAAATAAAAATGGCAAGGTGATGGGCGTGATGGCTACGGGTCTTAAAATTGATGAGCACATGGGGTATTTAAACAAGATACATCTATCAAATGAAAGTTCAATCATCATGATAAAGGATCTGAATAAAGAGAACACCATGTACAGGCAGTACATGAGCGATAAACACGGTCCCAGTCAAAAAGCCATATATGAATCCCCCGTAGCCAATGAACTATATACCCTCTTCAAAAATAAGATAAAAGAAAAATATCATATCTCTTTGGATGAGTTAAAGCACACCGGGCGCACGGTCAGTATCGAACTACGTGAGTCATGGAACAGAAATGTGATCGCCGGTGTCTCTTACAACAAGAGATATAAACTATGGATCATTGTTGAAAATGATATAGCAAATATGTGGGCGGCAGTGAGAAAAATACTCTTTATCTATTTCATGATTTTTACCCTGAGTTTCGTAGTCATCTATCAGCTGTTTAAATACATAGCTCATTTTGATAAGCAAAAAAAAGATGAGCTTCTTTTTCAAGTATTACATGACTCTTTGACGCAACTCCCCAATCAGGCTTATCTGTATAAAAATATAGACAGGTGGATACGTAGACTATCCAACAGTTTTGATATGCTCTTTATTGACTTGGATAATTTTAAAAATATCAATGACAATTTTGGACACAAGGTAGGTGATGAAATATTGATCGAAGTAGCTGAGCGTTTACGCTCCTTTTTCGGTAAATCGAGCCTAATAATTCGACAGGGGGGAGATGAGTTTATCATTTTAATGAAATCCGAAGAGAAAGAAGAAAAAGAGAGAGTTTTAAAAGATCTGATTACGCTGATATCAAAACCTTATATGATTGAAAGTATGGAGTTTAGTCTGGGTTCAAGTATCGGAACGGCTCAGTATCCACAAGATGCACAGCAGCTTGAATCATTGATGAGTCTGGCGGATATTGCAATGTATGAGGCAAAAAAGAAAAAAAATGCTTTTTGTATCTTTTCACCTGAGATGAAGAGTAAAAATATTCGTAAAGTTGATATGGAACATGAACTACGAAGTGCAATCAAAAACGATGAGTTTTGGATGGTATACCAACCTCAGATCGAAGCAGACGGAAAGATACATGGCGTTGAGGCTTTGATTCGTTGGAAAAATGACAAGTTGGGTTTTGTTCCCCCGGATCAGTTTATATCCGTGGCAGAAGAAACAGGCCTCATGCCTGAATTGGGTGAGTTTGTCATTAAGCGCTCTTTGCAGGAGATGAAATCTTTGCAAACCCGGATGAATATAAGCTTTCAGCTTTCGATCAATATCTCTGTGCGACAACTCATAGACATACATTTTTTGAAAAATCTTTTACAAGAGATTAAAACCTGTGATTTTGATAAATCTCTAGTCACTTTGGAGATCACTGAAAGTCTTTTTATTGAGGATGTAGATTATATCTTGCATCTGCTCACAAACATTAAAGAAGAAGGTATAGGGGTCTCGTTGGATGATTTTGGAACGGGATACTCTTCTTTGAGTATGTTAAGAAAACTGCCTATCAATGAGCTCAAGATCGATAAAAGTTTTGTCGATGAGATCTTGCACATTGAAGAAGACAAGGCCATGGTTGAAAGTATTGTCAGTATGGGTCAAAACCTTTCTATGGATACTCTTGCAGAAGGGGTTGAGACAAAAGAGCAAGTTGATATGCTGCGATCTTTCGGGTGTGATATCTTTCAAGGTTATTATTTTTCAAAACCGCTTGCAAGGGATGATTTAATAGACTTTTTAGAAGAGTTGTGATTTACTTGTAAAAACCTCTATAAACAAAAGGAGACACGATGGCAGAGATTGATTATGGTCCATTAGCAGTTTTAATCGGTACATGGACGGGAGATAAGGGTATGGATATCGCTCCTGATCCTGATGAAGGCACAGAAGAAAACCCCTATTATGAGACGATCTCCTTTGAGGGGGTAGGATATGCCAAAAATGCCGAAGAACAGCTTCTTGTGGCAGTTAGGTATCTGCAGGTTGTACGAAGAAAATCTGATGATCAGGTCTTTCACGATCAAACAGGTTATTGGATGTGGGATAAGAAAGAGGATGTGATAATGCATTCACTTTCTATTCCTCGCGCCGTTTGTGTCCTTTCCCGTGGAAAAGCAACTCATCAAGACGGGATAACGGTTTTGGATATTAAGTCAGACGGTGATGATGGGGCTTTTGGTGTGGTTCAATCCTCTTTTATGAATGAAAAAGCAAAAACGCTTTCATTCGCAGCCAAGTTTACGGTGAGCAAAGATGAACTTCAATATGCTCAAACAACTATGGTTGATATTTACAACAATGTCTTCGAACATACCGACACCAACGTCTTGAGTAAGGCTCAGTAAACTTAAACAACTTCTTTACTTTTGCAAGAGGGGGATTTGCAAGCCCCTTTTTGCTAGAATTCCGCCATGAAAAAACCTAAATTTGAATACTTACCGACAACCAGAGAAGAGATGAAAGAACGTGGCTGGCATCAGCTTGATGTTATTTTGATCACGGGGGATGCCTATATTGACTCGCCCTACATCGGTGTGGCGGTTGTCGGACGTATGCTTGAAAAGCTTGGCTTCAAAGTCGGTATCATCGGTCAGCCTGATGTCAGCAATGATGAAGATATCAAACGTTTGGGTGAGCCCAAGATATACTGGGGTGTAAGCGGGGGAAGCATCGACTCTATGGTTGCCAACTACACGGCGACGAAGAAGTTTAGAAACAGCGATGATTATACTCCCGGCGGAAAAAACACCAAACGTCCGGACAGAGCGGTCAATGTATATACAAACCTGATCCGTAAAAATTTCAAGGGTACCGTTCCTATTGTCCTTGGCGGGATAGAAGCCAGTCTTCGCCGTATTACGCATTATGATTACTGGACAAACAAACTGAAAAAACCGATTCTATTTGATTCCAAGGCAGACCTTCTTATCTACGGTATGGGTGAGGTTGCCATTGAAGAGTTGAGTGTGGCTTTGAGAGACGGAAAAGAGTTCAAAGATATCCGCGGCGTGTGTTATATCTCTAAGACACCGGTTGAAGAGCATATTCAGCTTCCTTCACATGCTGAATGTTTAGAAGACAAAGAGAAGTACATCGACATGTTTGATGACTTTTATGATAATAATGATCCGATCTCGGCAAAGGGCTTATGTGAACCCGTGGATAGTCGTTTTCTTATCCAAAACCCCCCTTGTGATTACCTCAATGAAGCTGAGATGGATGCCCTGTCTGATCTTCCTTTCACGAGAGAGCTTCATCCCTATCACCGACCCGAGGGAAAGGTGAAATGTCTGGAGACGATCAAGTTCTCTATCAATACCCATCAGGGCTGTTGGGGAGAGTGTAACTTCTGTGCCATAGGAGTGCATCAAGGCCGTACAATCCGTACACGTTCCGAAGCATCTATCCTTAAAGAGGTGAAGAAGTTCACAGAGTACAAAGACTTCAAGGGTATCATCTCTGATGTCGGCGGTCCGACGGCAAATATGTACGGCTATGAGTGTAAGAAAAAGCTTAAACACGGTACCTGTGCCCATCAGCGTTGCGTGGATGCAAACCACCTGTGTTCCTCCATGAAGATCAATCATAAACGTAATATCGATCTTCTTCGCAAGGTCAGAGCGGTTGATGGGGTTAAAAAAGCCTTTGTGGCTTCGGGTATACGATATGACTTTATCACCGAAGACAAGGAACACGGATATGAGTATCTCAAAGAGCTGGTCAAGCATCATATCTCCGGACAGATGAAGGTCGCTCCTGAGCATACACAGCAGCATGTTCTGGACTTGATGGGCAAACCGGGTAAACAGACGCTTGTTGATTTTAAACATATGTATGATAAACTTAATGCAGAAGAGGGAAAGAAACAGTTCTTGACTTATTATCTTATCGCTGCGCATCCGGGGTGCGAAGAGAGAGATATGCACGAGTTAAAGCGGTTTACGACGGAAGAACTTCAGATGAACCCTGAACAGGCACAGGTCTTTACACCCACACCAAGCACCTACTCGGCCGTGATGTACTATACAGAGATGGACCCTGTGACGCGTAAAAAGATCTTTGTTGAAAAAGATTCGCATAAGAAACAGAAACAAAAAGAGATCGTCGTCAAAAAAGAGAAGATACAACGTAACAACTTTGCAGGTTAATACAGCTTCAATATGAAACAATTTGGATTTATCAATGAATATCGTAGAACGTTTTAGTAAACAACACCGAGAGATCGTATCCTTATGCCAACAGTTGCAAGGGTACTCTTATAAAAAAGATAGTAAAGATGACCTTATTTCCATGCACGCTCTGCAAGAAAGTTTGAATAAAACACTGCTTGAGCATCTTCTATTAGAAGACTCCGCACTTTATCCCTCTCTATTTGAAAGTAAAAACCCCGAGATAAGAGATACCTCTTTGCGATTAAAGGAAGAAGTCCTTGTGTGCGGGGGATTGCATGCTGCTTATCAGAAAAAGTACCCTGACATTGATACCATTGAAGAAAACATGGAAGCTTATCAGGAAGATACCTTCATAATCACACAAGTGATACTCGAACGCATTCAAAAAGAAGATACGGAACTCTATCCACTCTTAAAATAGAGCGTCTCGTTCTAACGACTGCTTATCTCTCAAATCGTTTTGCCTTTCATATTTTAACATTAACGCAACTTTTAAATATTATAATCCAAGTTGAATTAAAAAGGATCACTATGAACTGGCGAAGCAAAACAGAGTCCAGCTTTGAAAAGGTGGGCGAGATAATCTCCCTGCATCCCAAAAAAATAATTTTATTTATTCTAGCCCTGAGCCTTGTGTTTATCGCTAACCTTCCCAAGATTACTATCGATACATCCACCGAGGGGTTTTTACACCATAATGACCCGGCACTCATACGCTACGAAGCCTTTAAAAAGCAGTTTGGCCAAGACGAGATGATCATGGTCGTGGTAAAAACAGAAGATCTTTTTAATTTTGCCTCTTTGAATATGCTAAAAGCGCTGCATAATGAACTTGAAAACACGATGCCGCATCTAAATGATATCAACTCGTTGATCAATGCCCGAAATACGAGGGGCGAGGGGGACAGGCTCATTGTTGAAGATCTTTTTGAACACTGGCCAGCAGATGAAAAAGAGTTGGCATCCATTAAAAAGATTGCTGTTGAGAGCGAGATGTATGACAACCTTCTACTCAGCAGGGATCTGAGTCTTACGACTATAATTCTTGAGCCAAGCGCCTATGAAAGCTCTGCGGAAGATGATGCACTTGAAGGTTTTTCGGATGAAGATACCTCGGATGAAGAAGCACAATTCTTAAGTGATAAATCCAAAAGTGAGATGGTGGCCCAGGCGGACAAGATTGCCAAGAAGTTTAGCAAAGAGGGGTTTGAAGTCTTCGTGGCCGGTTCGCTTTCGGTCAATAACTATATCAAGAAGTCTATTCAAAAAGATCTGCAGACCTTTGTAAAGCTTGTACTCTTGATGATGGCACTCTTTTTATATGTTGTTTTTCGCCGTATCAGTGCGGTAGTGCTTCCTCTGTTTATCGTAATCCTTTCGCTTTTGAGTACGATAGGCGTGATGGCACTTTCGGGTACCCCCATCACCATACCGACACAAATCCTTCCCTCTTTTCTTTTGGCGGTGGGCATAGGTGCAACCGTACACCTCTTGGCTATGTTTTTTAAGCATTTTAATCAAAATGGATCGAAGGCAAAGGCCGTCTCTTTTTCCTTAGGCCATTCGGGTCTGGCAATAGCGATGACATCTTTGACTACGGCGGCGGGACTCCTCTCTTTTTCTACGGCTGAGGTCGCACCTATTGCCGATTTAGGTGTTTTTGCGGCGATAGGAATTATGATAGCACTGCTGAATACACTGATCTTGTTACCCGCAATCCTGATCGTCTTACCGCTTAAACCTGCCAAAGAAAAACATGTTCAAAAGTCCGCAAAGATGGACACAGCCTTAAAAAATATATCTGTGTTTAGTCTGCGTCATGCAAAGATCATTGTCGCGTTAAGCGTAGTACTCTTTTTTGTATTTGCCTATTTTGCTTCAGGCTTACAGTTCAAACATGATGCTCTGTCTTGGCAACCTGATGACTCTGTTGCCAAGGTAGCAACACATAGGGTTGATAAAGGCTTAAGGGGTTCTGTGACGGTAGAAGTTATTATCGATACTAAAAAGGAGAATGGTCTATACAGCTCAGACCTTTTGAACAAACTTGATACTATACGAAAAAAAGCAGAAGCGATTGAAAATGAGAAGCATTTCGTGGGTAAGGGCTGGAGTGTTGTTGAGGTTCTCAAAGAGATCCATAGGGCCTTACATGAAAATGATCAAAAGTATTATGCAATCACAGACAATGATGCATTGATACCCCAAGAATTTTTGCTCTTTGAGAACAGTGGGAGCGATGATCTGGAAGATCTGGTGGATTCGAGTTTTTCCAAGGCAAGGATGACATTTAAACTGCCGTGGATGGAAGCAGGAGAGTATACACAGATCAACAGTGAGATCAAAAGAGTGATAGAAGAAGAAGTGGGCGAAGAGATAGAAGTGACGGTAACAGGCATGGTCCCTCTGTTTCAAAGAACACTGGTTGCGGCGATGAGTTCCATGAGTATGAGTTATTTCACGGCCTTTGTCTGTATCTCGATTATGATGATCTTACTGCTGGGAAGTGTCAAGGTCGGTTTGGTCAGTATGATCCCCAATGTCTTGCCTGTGGTGATGGCTTTGGGCTTTATGAAGATGGTAGGAATGCCACTGGACCTGTTTACGATGCTTGTAGGTGCCATTATTATCGGACTATCGGTGGACGATACGGTCCACTTCTTTCATAATTTTGCACGTTATCGTCATCAAGGAAGCAGTGTTCACGAGTCTGTTGAAAAGACGATGTTGGGAACGGGACGGGCTATGGTCGCCACTACGATCGTTTTAGCCCTTGGTTTTTATGTCTACACATTTGCTACTTTGAGCAACCTGATCAACTTTGGTGTCTTAACGGGAAGTGCCATTATTGTGGCGCTCTTATCTGATATCTTACTGGCCCCGGCCTTGTTGAAACTTCTTTATACAAAGGATGAAAAATGATTGTAAAAACGCTATTGATAGCTTCTTTGTCCCTAAGCCCGCTTTTGGGCATAAGTGCGCATGAGATAGCGCAAAAAGTACACGATAGAGATGATGGGGATAATGCTGTTTCCAATATGCAGATGACCTTGATCGATAAAAATGGTAAAAAAAGAGTTCGAAACCTTAAGACATTTACAAAGGACAGAGGCATAGACAGGCTGAGGCTTATGTTCTTCCTCTCTCCTGCCGATGTCAAAGATACGGGTTTTTTAACCTATGACTATGACGACAGTACCAAAGATGATGATCAATGGCTCTATCTTCCGGAGCTGAAAAAAGTAAAACGTATCGCTTCGAGTGATAAGAGTTCATCTTTCATGGGAAGTGATTTTAGCTATTCGGACATGACCTTAAGAAATGTGGACGATTATAGCTATAAGATTATGAAAGAGCCTCTGGTGGGCGGTGAAAAGACATGGCAGATGATGGTGATACCCAAGAGTGATAAGGTGATTGCCGAGACAGGGTACACCAAGTCTATCATCTTTGTTAGACAGGATAACTTTATCGTTATACAGGCATTACATTATGTTAAGCTGGGTAAAAAACTAAAATATATGAAGGTGACGGGACTTGAGAAGATCGAAGATATCTGGACGATTACCAAGATGCAGATGACAACAAAAAAAGCTAAAAAGAGCTTGCATAAGACGATATTTGAATTTTCGGATACACAATATAATCAGGCCCTTGAAGAAGCGTTCTTTTCTACACGTACCCTGGAAAGAGGTCTATAATAGATGCTAAAAACCATTTTCACTTCTGTATTGCTATTGGGCGTTCTAGGCTACAATACCTTAAATGCACAGGAGAAGATTGACGATGACCTGAACGGTTTTGGTGAAGAGGTCGCTTCTGATTTAGACGGTTTTACGGATGATGTGAGTGGGGATTTGGCAGGCTTCAGTGATGAAGAGGTGATGAATACGGAAAGCAAGAATAGAAAATTACACGACGATGCACTCAGGTTCAGTGGGAATATAGCCTTTAAAACCTCCGTAGGTTATAAAACACATGAGGTTGACGGCGTTGACTACTCCGGTGTCAATCAGGCACAGACATCTGTATACCTTCAGCTGGACAGGAAGCTTTCTAGAGATTGGAAAGTACGAATAAGCTCCGATGCCTTTTATGATGCAATCTATGATCTTCGTGGCAATGAACCTTATAGACAAGAGGTTTTGGATGATTACAGGACACAGCTGAGACTGGATGACGCCTATCTTCAAGGCAGGATTAGCGCAAGTGTAGATTTGAAAGCAGGGCGGCAGATCGTTGTTTGGGGAAAATCTGACAATATTCGTATTACCGATGTTATCAATCCTCTGGACACCAGGTTACCGGGTATGACAGATATAGAAGACCTTCGCCTGAGTGTGGGTATAGTGAAATTTGATTATTATCTTAAACAGTGGAATCTCTCAGCCATGGTAATCCCCGAAAGTAGAATAATGCGCGAACCTACCCCCCGGGGGGAGTTTTTTCCTGTTGATAATGTCTTTAATGTTCCTGGTGGAGTTGTTGATCCTTTTCCTCCTTTGAATACACCGGCTACTTCCTGGGAAAATATGCAATATGCTTTTGCCGCCAACGGTGTCTTTTCCGGGTGGGATCTCTCTTTTTACGCAGCGGAGGTACTGGATCAAAAGTCGCATTTTGAAGAGATTCCCCGCCCCGGCGTACCCCTAAGCGGCAGGACGGTTTCTAGGATTCAGATGTTGGGTTCTGCTATCAATGTTGCGTATGGGTCTTGGCTTTTTAAATCCGAAGTGGCTGTGTTGAGGGGAGTGAAGTATAATACAAGCTCAGATGAGAAAGAGCGTTTTGACGCCTTGATAGGTCTTGAGTATATGGGAATTGAAGAGAGTGTGATCTCTGTAGAAATTGCCAATAGGCACATTTTTGATTATGAACAACAGATGCAGTATCAAGCTGACTTTGTAGATCAAAACGAGGTCCAAAGCGCATTAAGGATTACACGCTCCTTTGCCAATGAGAGATTAAATGCCACCGCTGTGCTTAGTATCTTTGGTCTACAGTGGGAAAATGGCGGTTTTGCCAGAGTCTGGCTTGAGTATGAAGTTATGGACGCGGTGCATGCCAATGCCGGTATTGTGGATTATATAGGCGGGGATAAGCCTTTTAGAGAAGCGATCAAAGACAATGACAGAGTCTTTGCTGATATTACCTACAGTTTTTAGCGAGGCTGCTCTGTTTAGATAGTTCTCAGTTTTTGGATTAAAAATATATTTGGCACATTTTTTGCGTCTCTTAGTCTTCTTTTAGCTTTCTTCGCCTACAATATCATATGAAAATAAGTAAGAATTATGAGTCAGTATGAGAATTGATAAGTTTTTAAATGCCGTTAACATAACCAAACGCCGTACAGTGGCCCAAGACATGATCGCCAATGGGGTTGTGAGTATTAATGAAAAAGTGGTCAAAGCCAGTAAAAATGTCGAAGTCGGAGATCAGATCGAACTTGCCTACCTGAAGGGAACTAAAAAATATCTGGTCCTTCAGATCCCTACATTAAAATCTACACCCAAGTCAGATCAGGATAAATATATAAAGGAAATCCTTTGAGATATGAAGAAGCAAGAATAGCCTTTGAAAGGCTCTTTGCCCATGAGATGGATGATGTGCAGATGCGGGATTTTCTCATTAGTATGAAGCTGGATGAAAACACTTCTGTGGAGGCTATCGCTGCTGCGGCTTCGGTGATGCGTTCGCATGCTATTGCCCTGCCTGTGGCAGAAGAACTTCGCCCACGCCTCCTTGACGTGGTCGGTACAGGCGGTGATAAGATAGGCTCGTTCAACATCTCTTCCACCGTAGCTCTTTTGTGTGCAAGCGCAGGTGCTTATGTCGCCAAACACGGCAGCCGGTCGGTAACGTCAAAATCAGGTTCAGCCGATATGTTTGAATCCTTGGGGGTAAGGTTGGACCTGGGTATAGAGCAAAATACTAGGCTTTTAGAAGAGACTGGCTTTTGCTTTATGTTCGCGCAGAACCACCACCCTGCGATGAAGTTTATCATGCCGGTGAGAAAAAGCATCAGTGATAAGACTATCTTTAATGTACTGGGTCCGCTTACTAATCCTGCGGGAGTACAAAAGACGATGTTAGGTGTCTTTGACAAGAGCTTTGTACCCAAGATAGCTCAAGCCCTAGAGATAAACAGATCCCGCTCAGCCCTGGTGGTAAGCTCACGCGAGTCGATGGATGAGATCAGTATCTCTGACATCACCTATGCGGCCAGACTGGATGCACACGGTATAAAAGAGTTTGAGATCGATCCACTTGAGTACGGTATCAAACGTGCTCCCTTAGAAGCCATTATAGGCGGGGATGCCAAGGCGAATGCTCAGATCTTACATAATATTTTTAATAACTGCGCCCAACAAGCTCATAAAGATATCGTCCTTATCAATGCAGCCGCTTCTTTGATGGTCGAGGGTATGGCCAGAGATATTCAAGATGGTTTAGAGATAGCCAATGAGGCGATACTCAGCGGCAAGGCCAAGGCCAAGCTTGAGCATATCATAAAAGTATCTACCGCACTGTGAAAACTTTTAATCTGAGTCTGGATGAGCTAGATATCATTGTCAAAGAGATAGAAAAGAGCCTTCCTGATGGGGGTGTTATTATCCTCGAAGGTGACCTTGCCTCGGGAAAAACAACGCTTACGCAAGCTTTTGCCAAACACTTGGGAGAAGTTGACCTGGTCACCTCACCGACTTTTTCTTTACAGCAGTGTTATGGGGATCGTCTGTTTCATTATGACTTATATAACAAGGGTCTAGAGAACTTTTTGAGCTTAGGACTCTTGGAAGAGCTGGAACGTAAGGGATATCACCTCATAGAGTGGGCAGATGAGGGTCTCTTCAAGTTTTTAGTCTCAGCGGGTATGAAGAGTATACATATACACATCGAAAAAGATGATAAGAGAAGAACTTACACCATGAAAGAAGTCGAAAATGCATAAACTAGAAGCTGTAGGGCTTGTCAAAACCATTAAGAAGATACCCATTGTCCGCGGTATGTCGTTAGAAGTAAACAGCGGAGAAGTCGTCGGTCTTTTGGGACCCAACGGTGCAGGCAAGACAACTACCTTCTATATGATCTGTGGTCTGGTTGAATCAACAGCGGGCGAGGTGTTTTTTGATGGGGATAATATCTCTACCTTACCCCTACATAAACGTGCAGTCAAGGGAATTGGGTATCTTCCTCAAGAATCTTCCATCTTTAAAGACTTGAGTGTTGAGGAGAACCTGCTTGTAGCTGCAGAGGTAAACATAAAAGAAGAAGAGCAGAGATATAAACGTATAGATGAACTGCTTGACCTGTTCAATATTGAACCCATCCGCCATAGAAAGGGAGTGAGCCTCTCAGGTGGTGAACGCCGCCGTGTTGAGATTGCAAGAGCCTTAGTAAACGCACCAAAGTTTTTACTTCTGGATGAACCCTTTGCGGGGGTCGACCCGATTGCGGTAATGGATATTCAAGATATTATCAACCAGCTTACCGAGATTGATATCGGCGTATTGATCACGGATCATAATGTACGTGAAACCTTGGCCGTATGTGATCGTGCCTATGTGATTAAAGCGGGTGAACTGCTGGCTTCCGGAAGCAGCGATGAGATATCTAAAAATGAAGACGTTCGTCGTTATTATCTTGGCGAGAGTTTTAAGTTTTAAGCAATGAAAGCAGAAGAGATGTGTCTAGCCTTATCTACTCTCTTGCACTCTTCTTCTGTGATACCTTTATCGTTAGCTTTTTTTGAGAGAACATTATGGCTTTAAGAACTTCACAGAGTGTTGAGTCTAAAAACAAACTCTCCTCAACATTAAGAAACTGGCTTCCGATACTGCATTCATCTCTGGGTGACCTAGAAGAAGCGATGTCTCCCTTTATTGAAGGAAACCCTCTTATAGAGGTGAAGTCCGGATATGAGGAGAACTTCGAAAAAAGACTTCCTAAGAAGATACTCTACGGACAAGGTGCTAAAAACTCCCAGACCGAACAGATAGAGGCACTGACCGTCGCACATAGATCTCTGTATGAGGTCTTGGATGAGCAGATAGACGGAAGCCTCTTTCCTACACCAATCTCCAAGAAAATTGCACAATGTGTAGTAGAAAATCTGGATGAAGATGGATTCTTTGAAGGCGATATCAGACTCCTTTCAGACCAACTTTCTGTTAGTAAAGAGGCATTTGAGAGCGTGCGTAAACGTTTTTCCCATCTTGAGCCCATTGGTATCGGTGCAGTCGATGTAAAAGAGTGTTTTTTGTTTCAACTTGATGATGCAAGAATCTCGGATGGGGGATATTCTTTAGCACTGAAGGTGATTGATAATCTTGAAAACATTCACTCTTTTGCAAAAGATGAACATTTTGAAGAGGCGTTACAGGTCATCCAGAGCTTTCGAAATCCACCTGCAATTGAGTACTTTGAAGATTCAAATGAGATCATTTGCGACCTGATGATCTACTCTAATGATGATGGAGGAATAGAGGTTAAGATCAATGATGCCTATTATCCGGCTATCACAATTGATACGGAGTATGGGGTTGAACATGAGTATGTGACGGCCAAGATTAAAGAGGCGAAAAGCCTGGTTGATGCCTTGGACATGCGTCGTGCTACCTTATATAAGGTAGGACTGATGATCGTTGAGTATCAGTATGATTTTTTTACAGGCGGCGCTATCAAACCGCTGACTCTGAAGACGCTGGCAGATGAGTTCGGTCACAACCCCTCGACGATCTCCCGGGCCATTGCCAACAAGTATATCGCCTGTGAACGGGGAGTGTTCGCTATGAAAGAGTTTTTCACAACGGCGATTGATGAGGATGTCTCTAATGCAGCCATCAAAGAGTTCCTGGCATCACTTGTCAAAGCAGAGTCACATACCAAACCTCTTTCAGATATGAAACTTCTCGAGATGGTACAAGAGAAGTTTAAGGTCAAGATGGTGAGGCGAACCATTGCCAAGTATAGAAAACAGCTCAATATCGCAGGTTCAAGCGAGAGAAAAAAACTCTATGTATTGGGTGTTGGTTGAAGCTGAGTAAAAAAGAGCAGCAGTGTAAAGAACTTCTGGAACAGGAAGTCTCTTTTCGTAATGATGCAAATGAGGTGAGTGCGGATAAACCCGATCCCATCTTAATCGCCAAACAATATCAAGATGAGTATATTTCCTTGGTCTGTGCTCTTTTTGCTTATGGAAAAGTAGATAATATTATTACATTTTTAAACTCGTTGGATATGAGCCTTTTGGAGGTACAAGAGGAGCTGATAAGAGAGAAACTTTCTCGTCATTATTACCGTTTTCAAAACAGCGAAGACATCATACAGTTTTTTATTACACTTTCGAGGCTCAAAAGAGAGGGGTCTCTAAATAGACTTTTTTTAGGTGGATATAATAAGAACAAGGATGTGATCGAGGGTATCAATATCCTCCTTGAAAAGATCTATACGCTTAACCCTTATCGGAGCAGGGGATATGGGTTTTTGATCGGTAAAATCACAACAAAACGCAAGGGTGCAGGAGCTTTGAAACGGTGGAATATGTTTCTGCGTTGGATGGTAAGATCGGATAATATTGATATGGGTCTATGGAGTGGGGTGGACAGAGCAGATCTTCTTTTGCCCCTGGATACACACACCTTTAATATGGGACATAAGTTGGGTCTGCTGAAAAGAAAGAGTTATGATCTTGAGGCGGCATATGAGTTTACGCAAAAGTTAAAACGTTTTGATAAGGAAGATCCGATCAAGTATGATTTTGCGCTGTATCGATTGGGGCAAGAAGATTAGATAAGGACTTTCGTGTGGTTAACACGAAAATAAGGCTGTTTAGAACTTGATTTCTACACCGGCAGAATAGTTACTGATACCCTCACCAAGGACAGTATAGTCTGCATACAGACGTAGATTGTTTTGGACTGTATAGGTCACTGCAAAACCACTGCTTAGTATAAAGTCCCTGCTGTCAATATCATCTTGTAGGTTTGGCAATATCACACCGATGCGAGGGCGCAGTGTCACCTTTGAGTTTGGAATCGGTATATCGAAGGCGGCATAGGTAGCCAGTGTCATAACATCAACATCTTTGCCATTGCTTGCTTCGGGATCGGATAAAGATTTATTAAGTTCAACTTGAATGCCAAGACCTTTTAAGACGTTGTCAAGTTCGAAACCTCCTCTAAGACTAAGGCCAAGACCGGCGTCAGCATTCTTGTTCGTTGCCATGATACCAAGACCGGCGCCCACATAGAGACCCTGATCCGCCGCGACATCTTTGGCGTATGATACTGCACTTAGCATTAACATTACCAAGGCTATTTTTAGTATGTTCTTCATTTCTTCTCCTTGAAATTTTTGCTATGCTACTTAAAAAAAGATAACAAGTCAATAATAGTTTTACTGTACAACCACATCTGTGTCATATTATTGTAATAAAATTTATATTATTTTTACGTAGCTTGGTTAAACTCAAAAAATAAGCATCTAAGATTGCAGGGATAGAGATGAATTATAGTGATAGGTTGGCCTTTATACCACTGCGATATTTGATGCCGCTTCTGTGGTTGATCATTATTATTGATACCAGTGTATTCTCTTATTTATATATTAAAAACGATCTTCAGGTCAGTGTAAAAGAAGATATTTCTGAACACATAAAAGAGCGGTTCCTCTACGCTAACCGTAATTTAAACAATGCACTTAATATAGGCCTGAATAGAGATGAACTCCGTCAAACTCAAAATGTGTTTGAGTTTGAAAATAGAACAAGTACCATAATGGGTTATGTCAGCAAGGAGGGAAAGGTTGAACTTCTTTCTGGCCATGAGAAAGAAAAGGGTCTTGAATATTTTCTCAAAAAAGATTTTAAAGAAGCTAAAGAGTTTTTAAGGCAAGTAAGTATCAAGCTGGCCCAATTAGGAGAAGATGAATATACCGTCTGGGCGAACAAGGATGTGTTTTATATCTTTAGACCCCTGTTTGGCTCAGGGGAAGAAAAGATTCATTTTTTACGCTATTCGATCAAGGATAAACGTTCTGAATATATTGCAGATATGTTGCAGATTGTTGTTTTATATACGGTGGTTTTAATCGGTATGATGTTGTTGATGGGGGTGTTTAGTTATTTTATCATACAGCAGAGGCTGACACGACTGATAAGACTTATTTCCGGCTATAGATCAAACATGCAAAAAGAGGATGCGATAGAGGGAAATGATGAGATCTCTGCTATTTCAAAAGCTTTTTGTCAGATGTCTCATAGACTTAACGCCGTATTAGACGGTATGTATACCTTTGTCATCGTACTTAATCAGAAGGGGCGTATTATTTTTGTGAACAATACACCTCTGCGTATTTTCAACATCAGTTTTAAAGAGGCAGAAGGAAAAATGTTTAGTGAGATGCATTGGTGGAAATATGATACAAAGGTTCAAGGTAAGATTGAGATGCTGCTTGGGCGTTGTATGAAGGGTGAGATAATTGATGAAGAGATCCAAATCCAAATTGCCGATACCAGGTTGACCTGGATTCGACTGGGGATTCATCCTGTGTATGACATCAAGGGTAAGATAGAGCAGCTTGTTGCACAAGGAATCGATATCTCCGCTCAAAAAGAGGCGCACAATAAAGCATTGCCCCAAAGACTTGAAGCGTAATAGAACTCCCGTATCAGCTTACCGTAGTAGGGAGCTGAAGTTGAACGTTACAGTAAAGGGTTTAAGACCTTTGCTGTAAGATAGCCAGATGAGACGAGCTGGTTGCGATGAGCCTATTGTCACAATAGAGTTCTACCGTAACAAAGGCAGTGCGTTTTCCTATCTTAACCAGTTTGCCCACCGCTCTCAAATTTTCACCTTTTCCCGGATGCAGATAGTTTACGGTCAACTCCTGGGTCATAGCCGTCTGTTCTTTATTCAGATGAGGCTCTAATATGAACCAGCCGGTATTATCCGCAAGGGTTGAGATAACGCCTCCATGGATATAGCCCATATGCTGTAGATGCTCATTGCGTATCCTGATATTTAAAATAGCACCCTCAGAGTCACTTTTTTCAACAATACAACCGATATATTCTAAAAAATTAAAGCACTGTTTTGACATACGATGATTATAACCTATTTGTTTAGAACTCTTTATAAGCTGTAATTACGGCTTGTTTAATAAATTTAAAATTTTTCACATCTTTTAGGGCTCTTTAATGCAAAAGCCTCTACAATTGCGGCATAATTTTAAAAAGTTTCTCTGATATTTACTGTTAGGGTGCTTGAAACAAGGGACTTCCAGATGGATGAACGTTTATTTACCTTCTTTGGTATGATCAGCCATGATCACAGTTTTATCTTTTTAACACACATGATTTTAAGTGCGATTATCGTACTTGTGATCGCTAAGATAGCAACAGCTAGCATGCGTCTAGTTCCAACAGGAACTCAGAATGTAATGGAAGCTTATCTTGGCGGTGTTATGTATATGGGCACTGACGTTATGGGCAAGGAAGAAGCACGAAAATATCTTCCTCTTGTCGCAACAATCGGGCTTTTTGTAGCGGTTGCCAACCTTGTCGGTGTTGTGCCAGGTTTTGAAGCACCAACGGCTTCTTTGAATATGACACTTGCTCTGGCGTTAGTTGTATTTGTTTATTATAACTTCGAAGGTATTCGTCGTAATGGCCTGGTTAAGTATTTCGCACACTTCCTGGGACCGGTCTGGTGGTTAGCATGGTTGATGTTTCCGATAGAGATCGTTTCTCATATATCTCGTATTGTCTCTCTGTCTTTCCGTCTTTTCGGAAATGTTAAGGGTGATGATATGTTCTTGATGGTTATCCTTATGCTTGCACCATGGATTTTTCCAATGATCCCTTTTGCATTACTGACGTTTATGGCACTTCTTCAAGCCTTTATCTTTATGATGCTGACTTACGTTTATCTTGGTGGAGCTGTACTGATCTCTGAGGACCATTAAGTAGCACGCCGATGAAAAAAAGCCTTTTTGAAACAGTGCTTAGTTTTCTTCTTGGCATCTCCTGGGCCTTCCTTTTACTAGGGAGCGCACTCACCTTTAAGGCCTTTTTGGACCTCGGTCTCTTCTTCGCTCTTTTTTCTACTATTGTCTTTATCTTTATTACACTCTTTGTTATCCTTATTCTTGAGACAATGAATCTGTACAGAGAAGGTCATGAAGAAAAACGAAAACAGACAAAACTTCTATTTGACATCAGAGAGCTTTTGCACAAAGAGAGGGTGAATCACGAAATAAAAGAGACCCCAACGGGGAATAAAGATTAAGTCTTATCTAATCACCGACCCTAAACTGTTCGGAACTACACCGGAAACTTTGATCTCTAATCTTAGACAATCTATCAAAAAACATCAGCCTGATTTTGTATGCCTGCGGGACAAAGATAATAAAAACTATGGTGAACTTGCAAAGGCTTTTATCTCTCTTGAGGGAGGACATAAAGCCCTCTTGCACGGGGATGTGGATCTGGCAGTCAGCCTTGGTGCTTTCGGGGTTCACCTTACTTCGCTTCAGTTTGATGAGATTGGGAAAGCTAAAAGCGCGGGTCTGTACGTGATTGCCTCTACACACACGTATGAAGAGGCACTTTCAGCTCAGGGGGCAGATGCGATTAGCTATAGCCCGATTTTTTACTCTGAAAACAAAGGTGAGCCCAAGGGTTTAGCGGATTTAAAAGAAATAACGGGTAAAATAAATACCAAGATATTTGCCCTTGGCGGGATTATTACACCAGAGCAGATAAAGCAGGTCGGGACATGCGGTGTTTACGGCTTTGCTTCTATAAGATACTTTACTTAAGGATACATAACAATGTTTGAAACAGTCATCGGTCTGGAAGTTCACACTCAACTAAATACACAAACTAAACTTTTTTGCTCTTGCGCGACCAGCTTTAACGAGGTGCAAAATACAAACACCTGTCCGACCTGTTTGGCTCTGCCGGGAGCACTTCCTGTTTTAAACAAAGAAGTTTTACATAAGTCCATCATGCTCGGTACTGCGATTGATGCGACCGTCAACAAAACATCATACTTTGACAGAAAGTCCTATTTCTATCCGGATAGTCCCTCTGCGTATCAGATTACGCAATTGTACACACCGGTGGTTGAGCATGGAAAACTTTACATCAACTTTGAAGACGGGAGTCATAAAGAGATCCGCATCAACCGCGCACACATCGAAGCGGACGCAGGTAAGAACATTCATGATGGCAGCGTGTCAAAAGTCGATCTTAACCGTGCGGGGACGCCTCTTCTTGAGATCGTCTCTGAACCGGATATGCGTTCTGCCGAGGAGGCTATCTTATACCTTAAGAAGCTTCACTCTATCGTACGTTATATTGATATCTCTGATGCTAATATGCAAGAAGGTTCATTTCGTTGTGATGTTAATGTCTCTATTCGTCCCAAGGGGGATGAAAAACTTTATACCCGTGTTGAGATCAAAAATATAAACAGCTTCCGTTTTATCGAAAAAGCGATCGCCTTGGAGGTCGCCAGACAGACAGAAGCCTGGGAAGACGGTGTCTATGAAGAAGAGATTCTTCAAGAGACACGTCTGTTTGATCAAGAGAAACAAGAGACACGTTCTATGCGTGGAAAAGAGGGTGCGGCAGATTACAGATATTTTCCTGAGCCGGACCTTCTGCCGGCTAAGATCGATGATACTATGTATGCAGAGTTTTCAAAGATACCGGAACTTCCAGATCAAAAGCGTGAACGTTTTATCAATGAGTACAATCTGAATGAGTACAATGCGACGGTGATCACATCATCTGTGGAGATGGCACATTTCTTTGAAGAGATGTTAGAAGTGGGCGGAACAGCTAAAACAGCAACAACATGGCTGACGGGTGAACTGCAGGGTCGTTTAAAAGGCGGTCTGACACTAGAGACTTCACCGGTCGATTCTGCTAAGATGGGTATGCTGGTTAAGCGCATTGATGATCAGACCATCTCCGGCAAGGCGGCAAAAGATGTTCTTGACTATCTTATGGAAAATGATGCCGATGTTGATACTGTTATTGACAAGCTCGGACTTAAACAAGTTACGGACATGGGTGCGATTGAAAAAATATGTGATCAGATTATTGCAGCAAACGAAGACAAGGCTGAACAGTACAGAGGCGGAAAAGAGAAGCTTTTTGGATTCTTTGTCGGTCAGGTGATGAAAGAGAGTAAGGGCTCTGCAAGCCCACAAGCAGTAAACGAGGTTCTAAAAGCTAAATTAGGCTAATTGGGAACCGATGTCATTCATCTCTAAGTTTATTGTTGATACCGCCTATATACTTCAAGCTTCTAAGCGTTATCAGGGGACAAAGCACTTTTTTTATGCTCTTTTAGAGGATGATACTTACCCTTATAAAAAGTATTTTGACTATATCATGATGCTGCTGATCTTATCTAGCGTGATGCTTCTGATACGGCAGGTAAAATATCCTCTCCCAGAGTATGCTGTCTTTTATAATGATTATCTTATTTCTCTGATCTTTTTAACGGAGTACTCACTTCGTTTTTGGGTACATAGCTCTATCTCAAAAGAGGTCGTTCATCAGTATGAAAAAGACGAGTTTCTCGGATACAGGTTTCGACTGTACAGAGTGACAAGCAAAGTACTGAAACTAAAGTGGCGTTATGTTAGTTCTTATTATGCGATCATAGATTTACTGGCGATTATGCCCTTTTTTCATCAGCTTCGTATTTTACGTCTGTTTATTCTCTTTCGCGCCTTTAAAATCTTTCGCTATACCAAAAGTATTCAACAGTTTGCCGGGGTATTGGCATCTAAGAAATTTGAGTTTTTTACGCTGATGGTCTTTGCTGCAGTGATGATCTCTGTTTCAGCAGTTTTGATATATATCGCAGAAGCAAATAATAAAGATTCCGCGATTAACACCGTCTTTGAAGCGTTTTATTGGTCTTTTGTGACGATATCAACCGTTGGATACGGGGATTTTGTCCCTGTTACTGACCTGGGACGTTTGGTTGCCATGGTGATCATAGTCTCGGGGGTTGCCGTACTTGCTTTTTCAACTTCGATCGTCGTCTCTGCGTTTACGGAACAACTCGATGGAATCAAAGAGCATAAGGTGATCACGGACATATCCAAGAAAAAACGGTTTTATTTGATCTGCGGTTATTCGGATGTGGCAGAGATTGTGGCTAAAAGATTGCAAAAGGACGGTCTCTCTTTTGTCGTTTTGGAAAAAGACCCTCAAAAACTTGCACAGGCAAATCGGGCAAAGATGCTGACGGTCTTGGCAGATCCGGCCAGACAGGAGAGTTATAAAGAGTATGGTGTTGATCTTCAAAAACAGGTCATTGCTGTCCTTTGTCTTGAGGATACGGACGTGCAAAATATCTATACGGCCTTGACGATCCGGTCTATGCATCCGCAGATCTCTATTCTTTCGTATCTACATGATGGGAAAAACCGTAAAAAACTCTCCCTTGCCGGGGTGAATAATATTATCTACACCCAAGAGCTTATTGGAGTATTATCGCGAGAATTTACCGGTAAACCTGTCGCTTTTGAAGCGATTAATGCGTTAAGAAGCCAGAGTATAGATGTTGTTATCAAAGAGCTTCTGATTGATGAGAGGATCATAAGCCACAGAAACAGCGTAGAAGATCTACAAATTCATGAGACAAAACTCGTTCTTTTGGGCATCTATCGTAACAAAACCTTCTATTTTAACCCCAAGATGAGGATGGAACTCCAGATAGGAGACATTTTGGTACTGATAGGGTCTGATATGATGATAGAAGAATACTCACTGAACCTGCATAAGAAAAGAGTTATGAGATGAAGTCTGTAGTCGTATTTGGGTATAACGAATATGCCAAAGAGATCGCCTTGAACTTCACATTGGCACAAACACCAGTCATGATCTATGTCATAGATGAGAAAAGTCTCAAAGAAGCCAAAGCGGACAGTTTTGAAGCAGCCTTGGTGGAGCTAGATGATGATTGGCTGGAGATCGGTGAAAAGTTCGATATTAAGCAGCTAATATGTTTTTGTGCCTTGGATGATGATGCACAAAACGTCTTTTTGACCATCTCACTTCGTGCGGAGTATGAAGAGCTTTTTATTATCTCTTTGGCAACTTCGAAAGTCAGCGCGGATAAACTGCATCTTGCAGGAGCCAATAAGGCAGTTGCAAAACTTGAGACAACGGCAAATGCAATCGTAGAATGCCTGGAAAAGCCCGCTGTAGTAGAGGTGATGCATGAGATCTTGTACCACAATAAAGAGCTTAAGCTGGCGGAATATACGGTCAATTCAGAGTCTGTCTTGGTTAATCAACAACTTCATGATATTACACTGCATGAATCATTTGATATCATTATATTAGCCATAGCAGATAAAAGGATTGAAGCGGAATTTACTTTTACCTCTGCCGGTTATAATCATACTGTCAAAGCAGGAGATGTATTGGTCGTCATTGGAAGAGAAAAAGATCTGGAAAATTTTGAAAAGGCAATAATATGAAAATAGGGGTTATCGGAGCCGGAAAGTGGGGTACTGCCTTGGCCTTTGCTCTGAGTAAAAACAATGAAGTCTATATTACCTCAAGAACGCCTCGAGATATGGAAAACTTTGTAAGTCTGGAAGAGGTTCTAAAACTGCAATACCTTGTCATCGCCATTCCCGCTCAGCAGATCGGAGGATGGTTAGCAAAATATTTTGTCTATAATAATCAGAAGGTGCTTGTCGCGGCTAAGGGAATAGAAGCAAGTACGGGCCGTTTTTTAAACGAGATCTATGCTCCTTACGTTCCTGATGAAAATATTGCCTTTGTATCGGGTCCGTCCTTCGCAACAGAAGTGATGCAAAGTCTGCCAACGGCCTTGGTGATCAACAGTATGAGTGAAAAGACTGCAGCTGAGTTTGCCGATTTTTTCCCATCTTTTATCAAGACCTACATCTCTGATGATATAGCAGGTGCAGAGGTGGCGGGGGCTTATAAGAATGTTATCGCTATCTCTGCAGGTATCTGTGAGGGACTGGGACTTGGAAAAAATGCCGCCGCCAGTCTTATCTCACGAGGCCTGGTAGAGATGGAACGCTTCGGAAGACATTACGGCGCGCGCTCTGAAACATTTTTAGGGTTAAGCGGGGCAGGGGACCTGTTCTTGACAGCAAGTTCTACAATGTCACGAAACTTTAGAGTCGGTCTCGGTCTGGCCAAGGGTCACTCTCAAGAAGAGATTCTAACTGAACTGGGAGAGGTCGCTGAAGGCATAGGTACGAGTTACGCCTTACAAAAGATCATGGAAGAGGAAGAGCTTTATCTTCCCATCGCGCATGAGGTCTATGAGATATTAGAAGGCAAGACCCCTCATCATAGTTTACGAGACCTTTTAGGGCAATAAGCCAACTTTACAAGCTCTCTTTGGAGCTTATAAAGAAGATCTACTTAGCCTCTATGCTAGCAGCCAGCTCGAGGTTTGTACTTACGGGCTTAATAGCGGTAATTGTTTTATCCTTCATAAATACGATGATGATCTTCTCATCGTCTTGTCCGGATTTGTATGCTTTGGAGACACTCTCGTCATCTATGATCAAAACAGGATGTTTAAACTCTTTTAGTCCAGGCATAATGAACATACTTTTGATGATAGAAGGCGCGGCACTCACATCGGCGATAAAAAGAGCATTGTTGTCACTGAGGTAGGAGTCACTTTTGGTGGCAAAGAACTCATTACAGGTGTGGCCGATATCTTTTGAGAATGCAAAGATAAGTGTCTTTGTATTTGCTGCAATACTGTGTGGTTTTTCATGCTGGTCATTAAGCGTGAATGCAGCCATGTTTTTACCCACAACTAACATAGGTTCGATATCTGTTTCTACAGACTCTTTTGAGCTACAGCCTAAAAAAAGTAGCGTCGTTAAGAGTCCTACAATGATGCGTTTCATATGTTCTCCATGAGGGTATCTTTTTATGACACCGAATTTTTCAGTATGATACAGAAGAGATATTTTTATTGTGGGATAGATTAAATTTAGTTTTTTGAATTAATAATTTTCAAAGACAAAAGAAAAAGAAGTTTATTAACTTTATTAATAAGAACTTGTCTATAATATATTAAAAAAGATGATATTATGGAAAATAACAGTTCTCAAAGTCTCTGGCAGATTATAGGGGAACAGCTCTCTGTAAAAGTGATTGTCGGGCTTGTCGTTTTTGTGCTAACGGTTCTTGTGCTGTTTGGAGGTTACGCCGTAAATAAGGGAAAAGACATCGATTTTATGGGTTTCAAGGTCTTTTCCAAACAAGAAAAAAGCAGAACCGATGATACAGTATTGAAAGAGGTGAAAGATAAACTTGCCCATTGTACGCTTCAATCTGAAGAACTTCAAACCAAGGTACTTGCTCTTAAAGAAGACAATATTGAACTTCTAGCCGAGTTGAGGCAAAATGAAGACCTTTTTTTGAGCAAGATTCTTCTTTTGGAATCTGAGATGAAACATTGGGATGGCTCTATCAACACCTATATTAAAATTGAAGAAAAGAAAAGGGTCTTTTTTCTCTTACAGGGCTTATTACGCAGGATCGGTTATTATGATGGTCCTATGGACGGCGATGCCTTACGGACATCACAGGCTCTTATCGAGTATAAAAAGAACAGAGGGTTGGAGCCAAAGTACTGGGCTTATGTAACGCACCAGACCATCATTTTAATGGTCAGAGATTATGCCGAGATCCTTTTTCAGGAGTCTCGGGGTTAACCCTTAGTGCTTTTAGCTTCTACATAGGCCCTGTTTTTCTCAATCTTGACATTATATATACGCTCTTTTAGTAGCTGGTGCAAGGCTTGGAGCTCTTCTTCTGTATTGCGCAGGGCAATACCTCTTGCTGAACAGCCCGACATGTTCTTATTGTTATAGGTCATTTTCCATTTCATGAGTATATTATATGATAAAAGAGAGTCTCCTGGTAATATCTCTAATATAGATTTATAGCTGTATGCTATTGGTGCCTGCTAACACTTTTAGCGTCTTTGCACGTGAGATATTTTCCTGATACACAGCTGAGTCTATGTTGTCCACATAATGCCAATTGCTTGTCACCTCCGCGTCGGTAAAGCTTATGCTCATAAAACCGCGATCACTTGCATTAAAGTACTGCAGATCATCGATAAGGAGTTTAAGCACCTCTTCAAATTGTATCGTCTCACTCAAGGTGGAGAGTTTTGCATACTCTTCCATCCCCGGTGAAGAAACAGATGGTGTGGCAAACTCCACGCCTGCGGTAATGGTAGCCTGATAGGAGTTGTCCAGGGCATTCAGGTTATTTGCCCAGCCATTATGCGTATCGCCTGCCAATACAATAAGGTTTTTATTCAGTTGCACAGCCGTTCGTAAAACGACTTCACGCTCATTAAAGTATCCGTCCCAGGCGTCTAGGTTATAAGGAAGGATCGTTTCGACGCGGGCTCTCTCTTGAGCACTCAGGCTGGGGTCGTTTTGCAAGAGGCGAGTTTTAATGACGGCAAGCTCGCCAAGGGTAGTGTTTAAGGTGGCTAAGAGTACGGGAAGTGTTGTCGCATCTGCGGTTTGAAGCTGGGCTATGAGTCCTAGTAATTCAGCTGGAAGCTGCATACGTCCCATTATGACCTGCTGTCCGAGAACCTGCCATGTCGCATTTGAACTCGCCAGAGCTGTTTGCAGCCATTGTACCTGCTGTGTCCCCAGAAGTGCACGGTTGGGGTTCGTTAGAGTAGGTATAAAGTTGGAGGTATCACCGCTGCTTAAGAGTTCGGGAAAGTCTGAGTATGCAAGCTGCTTATCACGCGCGATAATACGGGTATCGAGCATATGCAAGCTGAGTAGGGAGCCAAAATCAAAGCTGCGGTAGATAGTCTCTTGATCACCTTCGGTGGCTGGACGTATGGGCATCCACTCAAAATAAGCCTGTAAGGCAGCTTGTTTTCGCAGGCTGAAAGAGCCCTCGTCGGTATTATGGTTGTCTGCCCCGTCTTTATATGCATCGTTGGCTATTTCGTGGTCATCCCACACTGCGATCATTGCAACACTCTTGTGAAGTGCCTGTGCTCCGGCATCTGTTCTGTACAGCGCGTAGCGTTTTCGGTAATCTTGTAGTTCTATGGTCTCGGTATCATTATTTTCAGGTAGGGCGCGTCCAATATTGACAGAATTTTCAGTGGCATAAGCAGGAGAGCCGTCTTTATTATACATACCGTATTCATAAATATAATCTCCCAGATGCAAGCTAACATCCAAGTTGTCTATTTTTGAGGCTTCTTGATAGACATTAAAATATCCCTTTGGATAGTTGGCACAGGAGAAGACAGCCATCTTTACTTCGGTGACGAAATCAGGAAGGGTCTTTGTCTTACCCACCGGCGAAACACTGGTACCGTGTTTAAAACGGTAATAATAAAGGCTTCCTGCTTCAAGGTTTTGATAATCAACCTTGAGGGTATAGTCTCCCTCTTTTGTAACGATAGCCGTCTGTGCAGGACGCACAAGCTGGGTAAAGGCCTCGTCCTTGGCAACCTCATAACTCACTACAAAACGATCAACTTCCTTATCCGGAGAAAAGCGTGTCCATAAGATCACTCTGTCGCTTAGAGGGTCTCCACTGGCCAGCCCATGCTCGAAAGAGATTTTGAGATCTGATGAGGGAGGCAGATCACTATCCTCACTGCTTCCACAACCGCTAAGGCCTGTGGAGATAACAAATGATCCAAGACTTAGTGTTGATGCCAGTAAAAACTCACGTCGTGTTCTAATTTTCATAATAGATTCCTCTTTGGCTTATCGTAAAATTTATATTGTGATACTACAAGCGATAAGTTACTTCATAATTACTATTATTAAAATTTGTGTAGCTTAACGGTTATCTTTTATGGGCGCGTTGAGGTTTAACAAGAAAGAGGGCGGTAGTGGCAATGAGCATAAAAAGAAGAAAGAAGTAAATGTTTACGGTCAGTTTATAGGAGATGATACCAAAGATAACACTACCGTGAGGAACCAGGGTGAAAAAACGTTTGGCATTTTTTTCAAATTTCCCAAGAAGCTCGTCGGTGTAGGCATCTCCTGAGAGCCTTGTCATGTGACGGTGGTAAAAGATAAAGTATAAGATACTTAACTCGATGATCTTGTAAAAGATGAGACCATAAACGATATAGATAGTATAGGCATTGCCAAAATAACTTGTGGCCTCAATGTCAAAGGTTTGATCGATAGCTATGGCGGCAATAGAGATAAATATCAGGATATAAAACATCACTCTTCGCCGCTTGGATAGATTATCGATTACAGTTTGCATGGACTTCCTTTTTGAAGTCTTATATTAACCTAATCTGTCTGTTGCAAATGTAAAAGGCGCTACATTATAAATATGGAAGTGAATGATGTTGGTGTTTGAAAATGTGTGTTTTTAAAGTTTGTTGCCTTCGCAAGTTTGACTTGCGAAGGCAGATAAGGTGATTACCATCCGACCCCAAGTGTAAGCATATAGCGACGATCCGTGAGGTCTCCGACATCAGGCCCGATCTCCTCGGCGTAGGTTGCAAAACCAAACTTGACCAAGGTGGCCTGCATGTCAACACCCAGTGTATACTCACCTTGGTATAGACCGGCGTTAAGTGTAGCCATAAACCAGCTGTTGTCAAATAAACCAGCACTGACCCCCAGACGTAAACGTTTCATAAAATCAGTTTCCTCAAAATCTTGATAGGTGACGTCCGTAACTGTTCCCGCTGTTTGATAAAACTCGTAAAAACGGGTCTCATTGGCATTTAAAAGATCAACATAATCCACAGCGATGATAAGGTGTTCCAAAAAGGCGACTTCGGGAGATATCGAGGCACCGATGTTTACCGTCGTGGGCTGTTTACCGTAGTGATTATCCATCTCCATATCGCCAATGTTTAAAATACTCACACCAAAAGCGGGATGCCAATAGTTATCGGGAAAGAGCTTATAGGTTAGACCCAGGTCCAGACCGTATCCCTTAGATTTTTTTTCATATTTGTCTTGGAGGTAGGTGCCCAGGTTATCTTGGTTGTCAACGATCTCTGTGATACCGATACCCCCTTCATATGATTGTTGCGAGATGAATTTTCCACCGATACCGACGTCCAAAGTACCCGGTCCGACATTTTCAAAGCGTGTTGCGAAGGCTGCAATCAGTCCGCCGTATGCGCGTGAGTGTGTCTCTACAAGATCATTAGCTCCACCGTTACCGTGAGCGATGAAGTTGGCATCACCTGCGGCTAAAAAACCCATAGACCAGGCAAAGGAGTCAGTGTTGTTTGTAACCGATGAGTAGTTACTTACATTAATATTGAAATGTTCACCGGAGTATTTCTTTAAAACATCTGATACAGACTGTGCATCACTGCCCGCGGCATCGATATCGTCTGCGAAGTCTTGTGTCTTCTCAGAGGCTTGAGCACTCAGCCCCAAGAGTTCGACTTCAAGGCCATGTGATTTTTTAATGTTCAAGATTCCGGCGGGATTGTGAAAGACAGAAGTCGAATAACCGCCTACCGCTACGTTTGAGCCACCCATACCCATAATCCTTGCATCTTTGTAGAGATACGCGTGTTCTGAAAAACCTGCCATTAGGGCAGATGCACTGCACAGTGAAAATAATATTGCTTTTCTCATAAATACTCTCCTTCTTTACAAGTTGTTTAAATAGGTTTGAAGTTCAGAGATCGAAATTCCGTCGCTATTGGTATCAATTTCCGATTTGTAGGTGTTAATGTCTTGCTGAAGATTGGCATCACCGGCAAGCGCTCCCGCTACGGAGTCCAATCCATTATCCAAGGTATCCACCAACAGTGTTGTCACATTTTGATCTGCTTTGGTGGGGTCTTGGTTTAAAGGACAGGCATAAGGACTCGATGTCATATTCCACACAGCCGACGGATTTGAAAAGTCATTATTACAATATCCCTGTGTTACCACCGTTGTTCCCGGTGTTACACCGCTGGCAGTGCCCAGTTTATGATACACCGTTGAAGTTCCGCTCATCGTTACAACAATATCGCGAAATGTTCGTGTGCTGGCATCCGAATAGGTAAACACGACATCTGTGCCTGTCACACTCGAGGCATCGGCACAGACTGAGTTACTGTCGGCGAACTCCAAGGCACATACGGATGCTCTCATCTCTTCTTTCGCTGCCGTATAGTTGGGATTGGTAGGATCAAAGAGTGCAGCAATATCATCGACCAGGTAATTGATAGTTGTTGTCGCGAGCATAGTCTGTGCCAGACCTATGTACAAACAGATATCTTTTTGAGAGCTCGTTAGGGAAGGGTCCGTACAAAGGTTCGCTCCCAGAGCTGAGACATAGGTGCTTTCGGCATTGTCCAAACTGCTTAGCGCCGTCGGTGTCTGTTTTGCACTCACGCCATTGATAAATGTTTGGTAAGTGGCACCGGTGCCCGTATCCAGACCGATCAGGCCGATGATATCGGAGACACTTAATCCGGCTTCACCCATGTAGGCAGCACCCAAGTCGATTTTCCATTCATCGGAGTTATAGGCTGCTCTACATTCACTGCTGGGGTTTGACAGTTCTGTGATGACGGCTGAGAAGTTACCCTTGTCAAGGTTTTGCTGGGTCTCAAATCTGCATGAGGCCGCATCACTTCCGCCACCGCAAGCGGTGAGCATCAGGGCCAGAGCGCTTATACCACTGTATATAATTTTGTTCATATTCTCTCCTTTGAATAGTAGACGTAAAAGTAGGGTTACCATTATATGGCGTTGATTATAAACCAGTTAAACATTGGATTTGCTTAAAATATATCTGAAGAAAAAAAGAACAGGAACAAGTTGATTTTTTATCTGATAATGTAATTGAAAAGTAATGAAAAGTAGGCCGTAAAGTACCTTATAGCCTTTCACTTTCACTGTATTTTTGATGAACTTGGTATTCTCTCTTACCTATCTCAAAGAGCTGATAGTCTACGCCAACAACAAAAAGATACGGAGCACCGGATGAGAAGCTGGTCTCTACCTATAAACGTCTTTATATGCTTTCAATCAATGCCAAGCATCAAACTATAGTGAGAAAACTTGTTTCACAGGAGTAAGATAGTTACTTACAGAGTAAAACTTCATTATAAAAATCACCACATTTTTGAATCCTATGAACATAATTTAAGCAGAAAAATCATCTTTCCCAAAGGGCAGTGGTTATAATTTTTTTAATTATTTGCTTGGAGGATATTATGTTTAATAATAGATATAAAGATGAATTAAATTCGCTGCAGCTTTCCATAGAAAAAGAGATAAAGGCAAGCGAGCTTTTTCTTTTTAACCGATCAAGCTATGGATTTGATAGATCTATGCCAGTTCAAAGGCACTTTGAGTATCTTATGGCACTAAAAGCAAAAGAACACTCTTTTTGGTCAGGTTTCATGGACTTTTTTCCAAGTGCGGTAGCGGTACTTGATCAAAATCAGAACGTCATTCGCTCCAATAGGGCTTTGGAAGATTTTTTATCGGTTGACAACAGTGTATTGGGTAATACACCTGCTCTGTCTTCTTTGGTGTCAAAACCGGGTAAGAGCTGTAGATTATGTGAATTTATCAAGCAGCATAGCGACAGGGATAAACGTTCAGGCTTCAGTGCCAGTGATATTATCTATATCTCAACCAAAAAAGAGTCTGATATTCCGATCTTTGTCTTTGTGGTGCCCGTTTATGATAAAGACAAAAATCTGCTGCACACCTTTATCATCATGCGAGACAGGCGTATGGAGTTCAAACTGCGAAAAGAGTATATGCTTGAGCAGTCAAACCCTATCATCTCCATGCTGGAGACAATATCTAATGGAGATATCTCTTCCACACTTGAACTCCCATCAAGCAATGAACTTCAGCACTATAAAGAACCTATTAACAATATCATGGAAAATTTTCAAGAGATCGTGTCACAGATACAAAGTGCCTTGCAGATATCCGAGGCCTCCACCGAGGAGACGTCTGAACAGCTCAGCGGCTTGAATAACTGGAGTCATGACGAGTTCATACCGACGCTGTCTCAAGTCGGTGAAGAGGCCAATACCTTGGAAGGTTCGATATCGGAGATATCCAATATCGTTGAGCTCATTAAAGATATCTCTGATCAGACAAACCTGCTTGCACTTAATGCTGCTATCGAAGCTGCACGCGCAGGTGAGCATGGACGCGGTTTTGCCGTTGTTGCAGATGAAGTACGTAAGTTAGCAGAGAAGAGTCAGCACTCTACGACCAATATAGAAACTATCATTTCACAGATTCAAGGAGACTCAAGAAACATGGTGGAAAATGTTCAACAGTTTATGAATGAGTCTGAAACAGTGTTAAATATTTCAGATTCCTTGAAAGAACGATTTAACATTATCATCGAACAGTTCAGCGCCTTACAGCAGAGTGTTCACAAGTTTAAAATTTAGTGCTTATATGATGCTTGCTGAAATGATAGAAAACAATAAGCTTGAAATATTTTTCCAGCCTATAGTCAGTATAAAAAACAAAAAAGTATTTGCTTTCGAGGCCCTGTTACGAGGCTATGATGATGAGGGCCAGATTTTGTCTCCAGTTTGGCTTTTTGATCAGGCGCGTCAAGAAGGCTTGAGTCTAATACTCGATCAGCTTGCCCATATGAAAGCCATCGAAAAATTTAAGAATTATTTTGACAAGAATGAGAAGCTGTTGTTGTTTTTAAACTTTGAGTCAAGCAGTATAGATCGTGATTTTGACATCAAACCATGTGTTATTGAAGACAAGCTGAATGAACTGGGCATTCCTTTTAAAAATATTGTCATAGAGGTAAAAGAAGATGAGATATACAACATCGGGTACCTAAAAGATTTTTGTCAGTATTATAAGAAACTGGGGTTTAATATCGCACTGGATGACTTTGGCACCGGAAATTCATCGTTTGATAGACTGTCTGTGATTGCTCCGAGCATTGTGAAGATAGACAGGTCTATTGTTTCAAATATACATAATAACTATATCAATACCGAGATCTTGAAGGCTATATCAAAGATGTGTGAGAAGATCGGGGCATTGGTCATGGCGGAAGGGGTGGAATCTCATGAAGAGGTGCTCGAATGTATGAACGGTGGAATTGATATCTACCAGGGATACTGGTTCGCCAGAGCGAGTAGACTCTTTAGTGGTTCAGATCGAATACAGCAAAAGATTATAGACTTAAGTAAAGATTTTTTCGAAAATCGTGATCGCATCAACGAGAGTAAGGCTAACATATTTGAACAGGCTAACGATATTACGAACAAATTTTTAAATGTCTGCATGAGTATAGAAAAGGACAAGAAAAAAAAGCTGACTGAGTTAATTAACAATGAAAAAAATGTTGAAGCCGTTTATATGATAGATGCAAAAACGTCTCGCCAGATTGGTAAAACGATCATGAATGTGGAACCATGCGGGTTTTATGAACCTTCTATTGAAGGAGAAGACCACTCTTTAAAAGAGTATGTATATATGGTTGATATTTCAAGACATTCGTCTTACATAACGGGGCAATATATCTCGGGAGCATCAGGAAATATGTGCCGTACTTTTTCTAAAAAACTTATTTTGAATGAAAAAGAGATAATCTTCTGTGTAGATGTGTACGAGAAGGAAAAATCTATTAAAATTTGTGCATAAAAAAGAGACCTTTATAAGGGGGGGTCTCTAGAAGGTAATTAGTGGATATTTGTGTAAACAGCCTGAACGTCTTCATCGTCTTCAAGCTTGTCCAGAATGATACGTATATCTTCCATCTGCTCATCCGTAACGGAGATAGGGGTATTGGGGATGTACTCCAAGGTAGCTTTAGTCATCTCGACTTCGAGCTCTTCAAGTTTTGTATTCATATTACCAAAGTCAGCGTAATCGGTATGAACGATACACTCTCCGTTTTCTTCTTCTAACTCTTCAAGACCGGCGTCGATAAGTTCCATCTCCAACTCTTCAACATCACTGTCTTCTGGTAGTTTAAATTCAAAGATGGCTTTGCGTGTAAACATAAAGTCAAGCGCGCCTTTGTTCAGCATCTCTCCCGAGTTTTTATTAATAGGGTTTTTAACATTGGCAACGGTACGTGTATTGTTGTCCGTTAAACATTCAATGATGAACATTGAACCGTGCGGCCCTTTACCTTCAAAGATAACATCCATCATATCTTTTGCATCTTTACCGGTCGCGCGTTTGATGGCTGCGGTAATATTGTCTTTAGGCATGTTCTCCGCTTTGGCATTGAGAATTGCCGTACGGAGTTTTGGATTCATATCGGGCTCACCACCGCCTTCTTTAGCTGCTTTTTCAATGGCTTTTGCCAGTTTTGGAAATACGCGTGACATATTCCCCCAGCGTTTCTCTTTTGCCGCTTTACGATATTCAAAGGCTCTACCCATAAAATGTATCCTCATTATGTTTTAATGGGCGTATTATAGCTATTAAAAAATATTAGGAAAATAAATTTAATCAATATATGGGATATCTTTGATAAAATTGCGTAAATAGACAGAATATATAATTACAGGTAGATAATGAAACTCTCTTTTGATAAAACTTTGTACGTATTGGCACCGCTTGCAGGATACACAGATCTTCCTTTCCGTAGTGTTGTTAAAAAATTTGGAGCGGACTTGACTGTTTCAGAGATGGTCAGTTCGAATGCACTTATCCATAACTCTGAAAAGTCGATCAAAATGCTTGAAAAAAACAGCATCGAAGATCCTTATTCAGTACAGATAGCCGGTTCTGAAGTGGATGTTGTCAAAGGTGCGGTTGAGTTTATCAACACGCAAGAAGGTGTTGATGTTATCGATTTTAACTGCGGTTGTCCTGTTCCAAAAGTCGTTGGGGGAGGTTCGGGTTCTTCCTTACTCCGCGATCTTGACCAGATGGGACGGCTTATCGAAACGATTAAAAAGACCTCAAACAAACAATATACCAGTGTCAAGATCCGTTTGGGTTTTAGTGAAAACAACCATCTTGAGATTGCAAAGATTGTCCAGGATGCAGGGGCGGATTTTATCGCCGTTCATGGACGTACAAGAACCGGGCGTTTTAAGTCTGAAGTGGATTATGATGCGATAGCCGAAGTCAAAGCGGCCCTGAATATTCCGGTGATTGCCAATGGAGATATCACCTCATATGAGAAAGCCAAATGGGTCTTGGAGCATACGAAGGCAGACGGTTTGATGATAGGGCGGGGGGCCATCGGTCAGCCCTGGATCTTTCATCAACTTAAAACAGGTGAAAAAGAGGTCTGCATCGATCTGAAAAAAGAGATCGTACTGGAGCATTATGACAAGATGATCGAGTTTTACGGAGGCCATGGTGTGCCGATGTTTAGAAAACATATCCATACGTACTGCAAAGGGCTAAAAGGCGCTTCAGCGCTTAGAAATCAAGTCAATTCAATCAATGACATAAGCGAGTTTAGAAAGGTCTTGGAAGAGTTTTATAATACTACCTCAGAGGCTTAATCCCTCTTTTCAGAAAGAACTTTTTTAAGCATGGAGAGGGCGTCTTTGGACTTCTCCTCATACCAGGCCTTTGCTGATATCCCGCCTGCAGCCTGATAATGATACATAGAATGATCCTTCTGACCTTCTAAAATACTCTGCATGATAGCAGTGATATTTTCCTGCCCCTCTTGTTTGCCCATATGGGTACTGAAAATTCGGCGTTGTTCGGTGTCTGTGAACTTTTCGAGTTGACAAAAATAGTCAATCATTCCATACAAAAACATATAATAAATCTGCATTTTGTTTTTATCGGCTTTAAACCGGGTAAGATCGACCTGTTTCAACAGTTCATTATGATATTGCGAGATATGCGCATAAGTGATATCATACATCTGCGACTTATACTTAGGAGTACTTTGAGGACTTTTTTCTTCTTTTTTTTCAATATGTTTTGATTTTTTAAAGAAGAAAAATACCAAAGATAAAATAACAATGAGTCCCGCCATGATCATATATAAAAGAGGTGGGGAGTTTTCTCTTTTTACCTCTTCTTGATTGTGCACAACGGGCATGGTCTGTTTCGTTTGGATCTTCTCAACAGGTTTGATGATCTCTGGCTCAGCTATAATGGGGGCGCTTGTATTTTCTTCAACCGGCTTAGGTTCTGGGAGTTCTTTCTTTTTGGTTTTTTTCTTCATTGTTTTGCGCTGGTGTTTTTTTTCATATCGTTCATTCATCTGTTTAAAGTAGAGCGTGGCCTCGGTATTTCCATGTTTTGAAGCGCGACGAAGCCATTTGTAGGCATCCATCTTCTTATGTTCTACTCCAAGACCGTTCATATACATCATGCCGATATTGTATTCAGCCCGGTTATCACCCTTGTTCGCAAGTTTTAAGTAGATTCTGTAGGCATCTTTATAATCTTTTTTGCTCGCAGCTTCATAAGCAAGGTTATGAAACTCGTAATGCATAAATGAGGTGTCGTCATTGGGCTTGAGCAAGAAGGTAATGTCTTTATTTTCTTTGGCATAAAGAGATGATGAACTAAAGATTAGAAGAAGAGATAAAAAAAATATTTTTGCATTCATAAGGACTCTTTTAGGGTTGTTTAATTATACATAAATCGATAATATTATTCAATGTGTTTATAGTCTTGTAAGATCGGGCGGGACGAGATGATCATGAACATACTGCTCAAACTTTTTATTTTTTGCCATCTTTAAAGCGTAACTCCGGACATCTTTTCTGTCTTCTTGGTACTGCATAAGGGGAACCCCCATGCCACAGCTCGTTTCGACTGCATAGATACTAAGTTTAACTATATGACGGATAGCACTCATATCTTCTTTAAAATGATAACTGGCAGGTTCAAATAGCTTATCGTGTTTTTCTATCACTTCCCCCTTGCAAAAACACCTTAAGATCTTAGGGTCCCCTTCAAAGGCGTTGAACATGAGTGTGACCTCTCCACCCTCACTGATATCTCTTGCTGTACGGTTACCGCTGCCAAGGTAGTCAATCATATATAAAGAGCTTGGGTCAAGAACATATAAAGAGTCATACCCGCGTGGGGATAGGTTGACCTCATAACGGGAAGATGAGGCGATAAAAAAGAGTTTTTGCTGTTGAATAAAGTCAATATCCGAAATGGTTAGTTGTTTATACTGCTTACCCAATTTTAATTCCTGTTATAATGTGGCCCGATTATACAGGAGAAATGTAAATGCTTACTAAAATGAAGAAATATTCTACAACAAACACCTTGGTTATCTTAGGGATTGTTCTTGGCTTAGCCTTTGGTAGTTTTTTGCCCGAACTGGCAATACAACAGCAGGTCATCGGCCAAATATTCATTAGTTTTTTAAAGATGATCGTCGTTCCCCTGGTCTTTTCAAGTATCTATATTGCCATCATGGGTCTGGGAAGCTTGGAAAGTTTAAAAAGTATTGGTCTCAAGACGATTGCTCTGTACCTGTTGACGACGGCATTAGCCGTACTCTTGGCCATTACCGTTATGAATTTTTTTCCCATTGGAGAAAAGATTTCGGCGGAAGGCTTGGCGTATGTAAAAGCGGCAGAGATAGCCGAGTTTTCACTGCAGGAGATGATACTGAGTTTTATCCCGACGAATATTTTTAATGCGTTAAGAGAGGGCTCTATGATGCAGATCATCGTTTTTTCTATTATGTTTGCTATCGCTTCTTTACATCTGAAGGAGCGCAGACAGGTACTGATGTTGGATTTTTTTACCGCAGTGTCCGATGCGATGCTTACCGTGGCAGAATGGATTATCAAGCTTACGCCCATCGGTGTCTTTAGCCTTATCTCCTATGTGATTGCGGACCAGGGGATAGAGGTGCTATTGGGGCTTTGGAAATATGTCTTAATGGTTGTAGCCGTTATTGTGATACACGGTGTGATAACGCTTCCTGCTCTTTTAGCCCTGGTGGGGCGTGTTAGTCCATACAAATATTTAAGTGATATACGAGAAGCTCCTATTATGGCATTTTCTACTGCCTCATCAGCTGCGACACTGCCTGTTTCTATGCGTATAGCGGATGATGTGGGTGAGATTGATGAAAAAAATGCAGCCTTTGTTCTACCTCTTGGGGCTACGGTATCCATGGATGGTACAGCGGCGTACCTGAGTATTGCAGTCTTATATATCTCTCATTTGGCCGGTGTGGAGATGAGCTTCATGCAACAGCTTCTTTTGGGAGTAAGTATTGTCGCATTGAGTGTAGGTGTAGCTGCCTTGCCTTCGGCGTCTTTGGTGATGATGGTGGTTATTTTAAATCAAGTGGGTCTACCGGTGGAGTACATCGCTTTGATTGTTGCCGTGGATAGGATCTTAGACATGTGCAGGACTTCTTTAAATGTGACGTCGGACCTTGTCGTTTTGAAGATTGTCGACCAGATGCAAAAGCGCGGTGACCTTTTAAGAAAATGAAAGGCTTTCTCTCTTTGGCAGAGACATTTTAAACCAGTTCGTGAATCTGTCCGGATGCCTTCTCTTTATAAGACTGCAGGGGTTCGATCTCAGCTTCATTGTCGAGTTTTAAATAGGAGTCGAGTTCGGTCTTATTGTCATCAAGTACCCTGTCAAATTCGCTCTGTGTCGTAACGGGTTTGCCACCGCTGTATTTGTCAAGTAAAATATTTGAATTTCCGATGAGAACCAGATAGCTCTGACCTTCATACTCAAGCATAGCCACTCTGTTTTTTGGATCAAGCGGTTTTTGAAAACGTACGGAGATACCCTCTTTTTTTACACCACCTTTAAATAACCATGGCTGTTTTCCATTTGTTTGGGGAATACCCATCTTCTTTTTAAGCCATAGTATGATGATGATACCAAGAAGCAAGATGGCAATAACGATATAATAAGAGTTATTAAGCTCATTTACTTGTTTCGTTGGTAGAGTAGAGCTGTTTACAGGAGAAGGAGTTGCCTCAAGCGGAGCCTTGGTTGCTGGTGTTCCCTTGAAAAAACGCAGGCGCAGACCGTAAGAATCACTTGTTTTGGACGCCTTCATATTGACGTCAGAAGCCGTTTGTAAAATGATCTCAGTATGTGCATTGATAGGTGTAAGGGTCATCTTATGCAGATAAGAGGTGTTGATGTTTTTGATCTTTGCTGCCTCGATGGAGGCCCCTTTTAGCTTTAAGATGATCTTATTGCTTCTTTTAACCTGAGAAAGCTTTCCCTCAAAGGGTGTATCAAAGGTGAGCATTACATCCACACGATTGGAACGCTCATATACATTGTAAGATAGTATTTTAGAACCAAAAAGCAGGTAAGGTAGAAGGAGTAATAGCAGATATTTCATAAACGCTCTTTTGATAGATAGTAGATTACGGAGCTGGAGTCCAGTACCTCATTGATACGTATAGCTAGGTTCTTTTCATAAACCATAACCTCACCTTTACCGATAATACGGTTGTTTACATAGGCTTCAACACTCTCTCCGGCAGGCTTGCCAAGGTCGATAACCGAGCCTTTTTGAAGGGCTAAAATCTCTTTGATGGTAAGCGTAGTCTGACCCAAGTCGGCAATAAACTCGACTTCCATATCCAGAAGTCCTTCATAGTCCATCCATGCAAGTTCTTCAAGCTCATCTGAGTTTAGGTCAATAGTGTCAAGATGGTTTTCAGCCATCTGTTCTTGAAGTGTTTTTATCTCTTCGTCTGGCATAAGACCCTTATCCTTTAATACCGATAACCAGCGCCTCTTTTGGTGTCTGTAGTATTGAAAGTTCGCTGCAGTGACAGGTTTGGAACTCTTCAATGGCTTTAAACACAGGCGTTGCTATCGTAAAATGTGACTCTTCAGCCTCTTCGGCTAATACTTTGGCACTTCCGACAATCATGTTTGTTGACTCCATGGCCATGTCTTGCAGTGTCTGTTCATCTGCATCTTCTTCCATCAGATAAACAGCGACAATTGCTTTGATCAATGCCTCATTGAAACCAAGAAAGACAGTTTTTGTCTCCCCGCTGTCCATCTCTACATCAATTGTAGCAATAACTGTTCTCAGTTGCGATAGAGAGTCAAGGTTTTCATGTTGTTCTGTTTGTAGTTCGATCTGGTTTTGTAGAAAGTTTTTGGCGGCTTCTACGATAATGGAAAACATATATGTCCCTGGTTATAAATTAGTACAGTGCCCCTATTGGATCTTTAATTATAGGTAAAACTAATTAAGTTGAGTTTAATAATACTCTCTTGATAGATGAAATTGAGCTAAATCAACTAATAGACACAAAAAAGTATGCCTTCAGGAGTGCCGGGCTGGTGCAGCCATTAAAATTATCATTAAACAATAAAAATTAAACGGTAACTTTAATGGCCTAATTAATGAAACTAGAGTACAATTCCAAAACTAACTGTCTAGCAGTTTTACAAAGTGAAAAGTTTCTTTACAGCGTTAGCCCAATATCGGTTTTCGTAGTAAAAAAATTTAAAAAAATATTAAAGAGAATATTATCGATATATTTATGATTTTAGAACTGATCGCATTAGGAGTAGGTGTAGGGGCATTGTCCGGTTTTTTCGGCATTGGCGGGGGGACGATACTGGTTCCTGTTTTGCTGTTTATGGGATATGATATTAAGATGGCTATCGGTATCTCTGTCATTCAAATGGTCTTTTCTTCTGTGTATGGTTCATTTTTAAATTTTAAAAAAGGCACCTTGTCTTTTGATACGGTTCTTTCTATCGGACTGGGAGGTTTTCTTGGCGCATTGCTTAGCGGCTTGGTGATTTCTGTCCTCTCATCACGGGTACTTGAATATATATTTCTTCTCTTTATCATGATTGCCCTGGTTCGAATGGCTTATAAACCCGCTTCATATAAGCAGAGCAGAAAAGTCCATCCTCTTATCTTGTTTTTGATCGGAGCACTCCTAGGTGTTTTTGCTATCTCTATCGGTGTGGGCGGGTCAATACTTCTGGTGCCTATACTGGTAGGGTTTTTGCACTTCGAACTTAAGAAGGCGATTTCTGCAGGTCTGTTTTTTGTTGTGTTTTCGTCTTTCTCAGGCCTGATTAGTCTGTCTATTGCAGGACATATTCAGTATCTAGAGGGGACACTTATCGGTCTGGCCTCTTTAGTCGGTGTCTTTACCGGTGTCCATCTTAATCATCTAACATCTAATCAAGTGCAAAAACGCCTGCTGTTGGGCTTTTATATTTTAGTACTATCTTATCTACTTATGAGGACTTTTTCATGATCAAAATTACCGGTGCACGCGAAAACAATTTAAAAAATGTCTCTTTAGAGATTCCAAAAAACAAGCTTGTTGTTTTTACCGGTCTGAGCGGAAGCGGAAAATCAACGCTCGCCTTTGATACCTTATATGCCGAGGGACAGCGTCGTTATATCGAGTCCCTCTCATCGTATGCCCGTCAGTTTTTGGATAAGATAGGCAAACCCGAGGTAGATAAGATTGAAGGCCTCACACCCGCCATCGCCATTGATCAAAAAACGACGTCGAAAAATCCTCGTTCGACGGTGGGTACGATAACGGAGATATATGACTATCTGCGTCTTCTTTTTGCCAGAGTAGGGGAGCAACACTGCCACATCTGTTCCAAGCCGATCTCTCAAATGAATGCATCTGACATTATCGGCCAGGTTGCTAAACTTCCTTTAGGCTCAAAGGTTGTCATTCTCGCGCCTTTGATACGTGAAAAAAAGGGAAGTTTTTCAGATCTTTTACAATCGCTTAGCGCCAAGGGGTACGTACGTGCGATGATAGATGGTGTCATGGTTCGTCTGGATGAGGAGGTGGAACTTTCAAAAACGAAAAAGCATACTATCAAGGTTGTTATTGATCGTATCGTGATCAAAGAGGATAATACAGAACGTATCGCGCAAGATGTGGAAAAGGCTTTAAAAGAGTCTTACGGAGAACTTGAGATAGATATACTAAACCATGAAGAAGTCGGTCTTAAGGAGAAGATGATCCATTACAGCGAGCACTTGGCCTGTCACGACTGCAAGGTGAGCTTTGAACCCCTTGAGCCGCTCTCTTTTTCTTTTAACTCACCTAAGGGCGCCTGTACAGAGTGTGACGGTTTGGGAATTCGTTATGCTCTGGATACCGATAAGATTATTGACCCTGACCTTAGCGTTGAAAAGGGTGCGGTCAGGATTGTCTATGGTTTTAACAAGGGCTATTACTTTACTTTTTTAAAGGGCTTTTGCGAGCATGAGAAGATCTCTATAACCCTGCCTTTTTCCGAGCTTGATGAGCATCAGAAAAAAGCTATTCTTCACGGTAGTATTGACGAGATACCTTTTGAGTGGAAGGGACATCCTATTAAACGGGTGTGGCCGGGGGTCACCAAGATCGCTTATGATATGTTCAAAGATGATAAAGAACTTCAAGACTATATGAGTGAAAAGACCTGTTCCAAGTGTGATGGAAACCGTCTTAGAAAAGAGTCTTTGGCTGTGGATGTTGCGGGTAAAAAGATCTTTGAACTGATCAAGATGCCCATTGAAGAGACCTATGCATTTTTTACAAATGACAAAAATTTTGAACATTTTTCCGACCAGACAAAGATGATAGGCGCACCTATCTTAAATGAGGTGAAAGAACGACTGTTTTTTCTTTATGATGTTGGTTTGGGGTATCTTTCACTTTCGCGAGATGCCCGTTCGATCAGCGGAGGTGAAGCGCAGCGTATTCGTATCGCTTCTCAGATCGGTTCGGGTCTGACGGGTGTGATGTATGTTTTGGATGAGCCAAGCATCGGCCTTCATGAAAGAGATACCCTCAAACTTATCCGCACCCTTCGCTCTTTGCAGGAAAAAGGAAATACTGTCATTGTTGTCGAACACGATAAAGAGACGATAGAAAATGCAGACTACGTAGTCGATATCGGCCCGGGCGCGGGTAAATATGGCGGAGAAGTTATTTTTTCGGGAACACGTGCTCAGATGAAAAAGGCCAAGACGCTCACGGCTGATTATCTTTATGGTCGTAAAATGATTGAGTATTTTTACAGACGTCCACAAGAAGAGTGGATAGAGGTCAAGAATGTCAGTATTAATAATATTGAAGATCTATCCGTAAAGATCCCGCTACACAATCTTGTGTGTGTATCCGGAGTAAGTGGAAGCGGAAAGTCGTCTCTTATCCTGCAGACCCTGTTGCCGGTAGCGCGTGAACTTCTTAATCACGCGCGTAAGGTCAAAAAAGTTAAGGGTGTAGAGATCGACGGTCTGGAACAGCTTGACAAGGTGATCTACCTGGATCAGAGTCCCATCGGCCGTACGCCGCGTTCAAACCCGGCGACCTATACGGGCTTGATGGATGAACTGCGTACGCTTTTTGCCAAGACAAAAGAGGCGCAGATCCGTGGGTATACCTCTTCGCGTTTTAGTTTCAATGTGAAGGGCGGCCGCTGTGAGAAGTGTCAGGGCGAAGGTGAGATTAAGATCGAAATGCACTTTTTACCCGATATCATGGTCAAGTGTGATTCATGTAAAGGTCAGCGATATAATGCCCAGTCTTTGGAAATCTTATATAAAGGACAATCGATCTCTGATGTTCTTAATATGAGTGTTACCGAAGCGCTGGAGTTTTTTGCACCGATTCCCAAGGTAAAAGTGAAACTTCAGACCCTTCATGATGTTGGTCTTGGATATATCTCTTTAGGACAAAATGCGGTGACACTTTCAGGCGGTGAGGCCCAGCGTATTAAACTCTCTAAAGAGTTAAGCAGAAGAGATACGGGTAAGACACTCTACATCCTGGATGAACCGACGACAGGTCTGCATTTTGATGACGTTAACCGTTTGACGGATGTGCTGCACCATTTTGTCGAACTGGGGAACTCAGTTCTCGTGATCGAGCACAACCTGGATATGGTAAAAAATGCTGATTATGTCATTGATATGGGGCCTGAAGGCGGGGTTAAAGGCGGGCGTGTTGTTGGTGTAGGAACACCCGAAGCCTTAGCCGAGAATTATGAAAAGATGGGTTCGTACACAGGCGAATTTTTGAAAAAAGAGCTCGCTTTACATAAAAAAACAAAAAAGTAGTGGTACAATAAGTTAATGAAATGAAAGCTCTGAAAAAATAGTTTTTTCAGAAATATTAAAAACAAAAATAAAGAAGTCTATATATGAAATCATCTCTAGTCGAAAGTATTAAGTCTCTTCCTGCATTGCCGAAAACGATTGTAGAAATGCAGCAGATCTGTGCAAACCCTGAAGCAGCTATCAATGATCTGGTTCAAGTTGTTGAAAAAGATCCCATGATCGTAGCAAACCTTTTAAAAGCAGCCAACTCTCCGCTGTACTGTTTTGGTAAAGAGATCAAAAATGTTTCGCAGGCTGTTTCACTTTTTGGTATGAGTATGACACGTTCTATTGCGATTGGAAATTCGGTTAGAAAACTTCTCAATGTAGATATGGAGCCCTATGGTGTCTCTTCAGAAAGATTTGCAGATATATCCAACCAACAAGCTGTTCTTATGCACAACTGGTACTCTAAGATCGATAGAAGAAAGATGGAAAACCTTTTCTTAGCCTCTTTTCTTCAAGAAACAGGAAAGATCATTATCGCCTCGGACATCATCAAAGAGGATCTTCTTTTTAACTTTAAGTCTGAAATTGAGACGACCAACAATATCCCGCAGGTTGAATTTTCTTATGTGGAAGAGACCACCGCTACGGTTACGGCAGCAATTTTTGAGCATTGGAAGTTTGATGAGACCTTTGTCGAGATGATTCGTTTTTCAGATACCTATCAAAAAGCACCCGAAGAGATCAAAGAGTATGCCACAGCCTTGAACATTGTGAAGACAATCGCACCGGTAAATGCACCATTTTCCGATCAGTCCATCACTTTTGGACTGCGAAAAGCATCTGATGCGGGTTACGACCATGAGATGCTTGAAGATGTTGTCGACAATGTGATGGATCAACTGGGCATCGTAGCTGACTACTAAGAAGTTACTTTTCTAGGAATAGATATAGTCTGTTCCTGTCTTTTGGCAATACGAAGAGACCATCGCTCTCTCCAGATCTGCATTGGTATTGTATTCATACCCGAAACATTTTTTCCATAAAGAGTGGTCTTCCATACAGAGGTAGAAAAAGACCTTTCCATGCCAGGGCTTGAAGCTCTCATAGGCATGGCTAAACATCTCCTCTTTTATTTCCATAGGATAGGAAGCTTTTCCGGCTGCATCATCAAAAGGCATCTGCAGTATCTTGGATTTGAAATTTCTCTGTCTGAGCTTTTGGATGACGGGTTTGATAAATGTGAGCGTACCCATAGAGACAAGAGAGACCTCTTGCGGTTTAAAGGTCTGTATCAGCGTATCATATACCTCTTTATACTCCTGCAGATAGTTTTCGTACTCAACAATAGGGTGAAAATGAAAACCGACAATAACGCCTTTGTCAGCCAGTGCACGGGCAGAACCTATGCGTTTTTCAAGAGAGGCGGCCAAATGTTCTTCATTCTCGATGATGGTCGTGGTGTTAAGCGACCAGGTGCAGATAATGTTTTTTGGCACATCGTTTTCAAGAAAGTATTTGATATTGTCAGACTTGGTTTTAAATTCCAAGATGATGTTCTCATTGCGGCGGGCAAAGTCAAAGAGGGCATCTAAGACACCTTCCTTATTCCCCCACATCAATGAATCGGAAGATTGACCGGTTCCTATATGATAGGTACGGTTTTTATCAAGCTGAAGGTTTTCAAGTTTGTGGGTAAAAGAGCTGTCAAAGGTGATCTTGTCTTGTTTGTAAAACGATTGTATCGTGCAGTATGAACAGTCAAAACCACAACTTTCAACGGCGTCTAGAGTCATCAGGTTACAACAGCGTGTCTCTTCTGAAGCGACAGGGCACATTCCCAAGCCAAAACCTTCTTTATCTTTTGTTACAAATTTGAACTTCTGCTCAGAACGTAAGATACTGGGATTGAATTGAGCGTATGAGTTTGGTCTGTTCTTTACCTCTTCATATATCTTTGTAATACGCTGTAAGATAACCTTGGCATGCATATGTTCTGGCCAGATATCAATGATATTTTGTTCGCCCCACATCTCAAAATCATTGGCCATTTCAATGATAAGACGGAGCTGTTGAAAAGAAAACTTATGCTCATAGGCCTTGGTTCTAATAAAAGCTTGCTGTTCTGGTTGTAGCTTGGTAAAGTAGGTTGATTTGATCGAACTCTTAAATTTTTCATCATATGTATTCATGGGTGCAATTATAACGAGTTTACAAAGACTCTAAAACAGGTCATAGATCTTTATATTGAACCGGAGGGCAATCATTTCTGTATTGGTGAACAAATCGAGTTTGAAATAGTCGTGCTTATAATAGAGCATGGGCAAAACGAAGGCGCTTTCATTCTTTTTTCCTTCGTTACACTCTACGGAGCTAAAGAGGTTTTCAAGGCAGTATCCTTTCTGGTATCCTGTGATGAGGTGCAGTCCGAAGGCGTCATTAAAATGTAGGAGGTATCCTGCCCCGTATACATCAACCTGGTTTCCTCTGGAGTTAACAAAGTGATTGTAGCTTAGACTATAGTGATCATCATTGATATATTCGAGGCCGTAGGCTTTATGCGTCTCATTGAACTCTTCATGCGTATCATCATTTTTTGTAAAATGAAGGGAGTGAAGATAGAGAGTAAGATAGAGTTCATGTTCTTTGTCGGGTCTTTCATCTGCTTTGCTAAAGGTAAAGATCAAAAAGAGTAGTACAATCCATTTCATCAAACCATTATAGCTAGAATGTACCCTAGTTTCATCACTAAAGTGTCACAGAAACTATTTTAGTACAACTTTCCCGATATATCTATATGGGTAAGATAGAGTCGCAGATCAAATTCGAGTTGGTGATAGTTTGGTTCCATATGTTCACAAAGACTGTAAAAGGCCTTGTTATGCTCTTTCTCCTTGAAGTGTGCCAGTTCATGAACAACAATCATCTGTAAGAATGCTTCGGGCACACGTTTAAACATGGATGCTATGCGAATCTCATTTTTAGCTTTTAGCTTTGCTCCCTGAACTCGTGAGACAAACCTGTGCGTTCCCAGAGCATTATGGATAACATTGATCTTCCCATCGTAGATGACCTTGCTAAGTGGAGGTGATTTTCTCATATAGCTTTCTTTTAGATCAATAACGTAGGAAAAAAGGGCCTTGTCCGTTTTAATGCTGTGTGCAGATGGGTACTTTTGTAAAAGATATTCACCAAGCCTGTTTTGTTCAATAAGAGCCTGAACCTGTAAGCGTGTTTGAGAAGAGTAATGGTTGAGATATTTAAGTGTCTTCATAAGATGATATTGTACTGTAATCCTTATCAGATTGATCTTGTCAGACAGGGCCGCATTTATAAAAGTTGGGCTATAGAATGAGAACGCCTGCTGAAGCGTTTGAGTGAACTCGCGTGAGGCTTAGTTCTGACGGGTCGTTTTTCTTAGGTGTGAACGCAGCATGTAATCTATCTCACCGCTTTGTTTCATCGCCTTTAAAATGGGAGTGATAATGGGGATAAGATGAGTGTTCTTCTTGTTCACGTAATGATAAAGAAGCAGTGTTTGAAGATGATGGCTTACCGGCTTGATCGTACTGCCCTGTATCTTTGCATTGATACTCAGTCCTGTTAACCTGGGGATAACAATAATCTCCGACCTATTGTTTTTCAGGGCTTCAATAGCTTTAGGTACTGAAAGAACGACCTGACGTTTCAAATCTTTTGTTCCCTCTTCTATAAACTTGATCCCCTTGACAATCGTAAGTGTATGTCCGGTGAGGTCACTCCATTTTTTGATATTTAAAGAGGTGTTTTTGCTAAAGGCAACCGCCTGTATCTTAATAATATCAACAGGAATACGTCTGAGATTGGGGTACTTACGTGTTATCGTTCCTATACGTGCAAGGTCACCGTCTGTCTGGCCTGAATCAGCTCTTTGCAAAGACTCTTCAAAAGGCAAATAGAGCACTTCCATCTGTAAACCTGCCCTTGTATAGGCTTTTTGAAGTATTTGAGCCGCAACGTCATGTACGACAAGATTCTTTCCCCCCGAAATAAGATAAGGTTGGGCCTGTAACATCAGCGGCAGCATTAGTATCATAGTTAAAATATATCGCATAATGTGAGTATATCGTTTTTGAAAAAGATAATAAAGTCAAAGGTGTCATAAAAAAATAATATCACGTATTATGTAACTTTTTATAGGATGATTCAACATAAACATGATGATAGTTTAGGCTGGCTATAAGATCATTGATATTTGGGACGAAAAAGGGTCTATTCAGGGTCTCTAGCGGGGTGTGATACTTCTCAGGTAGGCGTTGGTGATATATTTGATCTCACCGCTTTTTTGCATTTTTAGTAAAACGGGTGTTATGATAGGGATAAGATGGGCGTTTTTTTTGTGTACAAAATGATAAAGGCTGAGTGTTTGCAAAGAAGAGCTGACAGGCTTGATGTCTTTATACTCTTTTTGCAGGATCAAGCGAACCGCTGCTTTTTGCGGAATGACAATTATCTCTGTCTCATCTTTAGCCAACTTTGCAAAGGCTTCTTCAAAACTGTCTACGTGATCCTTCTGAAGTTTTTTGGTTGCTGCTTCTATGAATTTTGAACCTTTAACTATAGTGAACTTGTGTCCATCCAGATCATTCCAGTTTTTGATATCTAAACTTGTGTTTTTGCTAAAAGCTATGGCCTCAACACGGCCGATAACAACAGGGACGGGCATAAGGTTGGGATAGAGTTTGGTGATAGCCCTGACGCGAGCGAGTTCCCCGTCTGTCTCTCCTTTATTGGAACGATCCAGAGATTCGGCGAGGGGCATAAAAACAGGCTTGATTTTGACCTCTGTTCTAGAGTAAGCCTTGGTGAGTATCTTTGCGGCGACGATCTGTACGACATTGTTTGTCCCGCCGGAGAAGGTGTAAACTCTGGCATTGAGCACGACAGAAAAGATAATAAATAGTAATATTATTGGCTTCATGGATTTAGTATAGCATGAAAACTCTCTTTTGTCACCTGTACAGTAAAAATCCTGCGGTTTTTAACACTTTCATCAAACTTTAGGGATGTACAAACTATACTAAGAAAAAATTTCCAAGGACGCTTCTTTTGTCTAAGACCATTACTATTATCGATACATTCGGATTTTTATTTCGCAGTTTTTTTGCCTTGCCACCATTGAAAAATGCACAGGGGTTTCCCACCGGACTTTTGACGGGTTTTACGAACTTTATCAGCAGTATTGAAAAAGAGCATAACACGGACTACCTCGTCTTTGCTCTGGATATGAAAGGACCGACTTTTAGAAATGAGATTGATCCTGAGTATAAGGCCCACCGTCCGGCTCCGCCCGAAGAACTTCTTATGCAGCTTCCTATCGCCGTAGATTGGGTGGAGAAAATGGGATTTGCAACCGTCTCAAAATCAGGATATGAGGCAGATGATATGATCGCCTCGGTAGCAAAAATGGCTGCCCATCAGGGAATGAAGGTGCGCATAGTTTCTCACGATAAAGACCTCTATCAGATGATTGATGATGGTAAGATCGTGGTGGTAGACGCGATCAAACGTAAGGAGATAGATGAGGAGGCCTGTATTGAAAAGTATGGGATCCGTCCCAATCAGTTTACGGATTATCAGTCACTTCTTGGAGACAGCGCGGATAATGTTCCCGGTGTTAAGGGCGTAGGGAAGGTCACTGCACAAAAACTTCTTAACCAGTTTGAAACCCTTAAGGGTATATACGAACATATCGACGAGGTCAAACCTGCGGGGGTGCAGAAGAAGTTACGTGATTTTGAAGAAGATGCATGGCGATCGCAAAAGCTTGTGACCCTGGTGGATGACGTGTTTGAAGAGATGGACTTTTCACGTTTTCTTGTCAGCTATGAGAACCCTTTTTTAGGTATTGTCGATGACTTGCATAAGTATGAGTTGAACGGTATTTTACGCCAGCTCAAAGCCAAGGGGATGATCGCAGATATTCAGCCAAAAAAGCCGGAAGAAAAACCACAAAAAGTACAAGAGCGTTTTGAATATGTTTTGCTTCAGAGTGAAGAAGAGATTTTTAATATTATCAAGAACATTCCCAAAGAGAGCATAATCGCACTGGACACGGAGACAACGGGGCTAGATTCAAACAGGGACTCTCTGGTGGGATTTAGTTTTGCGTATGAGCAAGACAGAGGATATTATGTTCCTTTGGCACATGCTTATCTGGGTGTGGGAGAACAGGTATCTAAAGAGATCGGGGTACGGGCCTTGCGCGAACTCTTAGGATTTAAAATCGTCGGGCACAATCTGAAGTTTGATTTGAAGTTTATCTGCCCCTACCTTGGGATCAACGCTCATGAGCCTTACGCCGATACCATGCTTTTAGCATGGCTGGTGAACTCTGAGAAACCGGTAGGACTGGATAAGCAGTCTGAGCTTTATTTTCAACACAAGATGATCTCGTTTAAAGATACGGTCAAAAAAGGGGAGAATTTTTCTTCGGTTGATTTAGACGATGCGGCCAGTTATGCGGCAGAAGATGCATTGATAACCCTTAAGCTCTATTATCGACTTTTGGAGCAGTTGAAACTTCAAGGTGCGCAGCATCTTATAGAAGAGGCGAAAGAAGTCGAGTTTCCTTTTATCCAGACACTTATAGAGATGGAGAATGAAGGTATCAGAGTCGATACAGATTTTCTGGCTAGATTTAAGTCTGAAACGGAGCTCTTGCTGGATGAGCTGCGTAAAAAGATATATGCGCTTGCCGGGGGTGAGTTTAACATTAATTCAACCAAACAACTCGGTATCGTTCTTTTTGAGACACTGGGACTTCCTGTAGGTAAAAAGACAAAAACGGGATATTCTACGGATGAGAAAGTCTTGAATTCTCTGTATGACACACATGATATTATCCCCCAACTCCTAAACTATAGAGAGGTCTTTAAACTCTACTCGACCTATATTGATCCTCTTTTGACTCTGGGTCTGGAAAACGAGGATAGACGTGTGCATACCTCATTTTTACAAACGGGAACGGCGACAGGGCGTTTAAGTTCTAAAAATCCCAACCTTCAAAACATCCCTGTACGCTCTCCTATGGGCGCTGAGATCCGCAAGGCCTTTATTGCCGATGAAGGCAAGATGCTCATCGGGATCGATTACTCCCAGATCGAGTTGCGCCTTCTTGCGCATTTTTCACAAGATCCGACCCTGATGGATGCTTTTGCGCATGATAAGGATATCCATAGACAGACGGCAGTGGCCATCTTTGGTGAAGAGCAGGCGGATGCAAAACGAAATGTGGCTAAGACCGTTAACTTTGGACTGCTGTATGGGATGGGACCGAAGAAGCTCTCCGTTGACATCGGTGTGAGTACAAAAGAGGCCAAAGAAATTATAGAGGCGTATTTTGAGAACTTTCCGACCGTAAAGACCTTTTTAAGGGGTATCGCTGATGGCGCCAAAGAGATAGGGTACGTTGAAACACTCTTAAAGCGGCGACGTTACTTTAATTTCGAGTCTGCTCCTCCTATGATGAAAGCAGCTTATGAACGCGAATCTGTAAACACCGTTTTTCAAGGCTCAGCAGCTGACCTTATCAAGCTCTCTATGAATGCTATCTCCACGCTGATTAAGAGAGAGAAATTACAGGCAAAGATGTTACTTCAAATCCATGATGAATTGATTTTTGAAGTCAATGAGAATGAAGCAGAAACCTTGGCTGAAAAGTTTAAAGAAGTGATGGAAGGTATATATAAATTTAATGTTCCTTTGCGTTCTTCGGTTAACATTGGAAAAAACTGGTCTGAGTTGAAGTAAGGCGTAATCTTACCTTAACATTGACAAGCTAAAATATCGAACATTTATAAGTAAGTGAGCAGAATATGAAAAATTTATTGGATTTTATATCATCTATGAAATTAACGGCAACATTGTTGAGTATCTTCGCTATAGCAGTTGGTGTGGCTACTTTTATAGAGAGTGACTTTAGCACGCAAACGGCTCAGGCTGAAGTGTATAGTGCCCTTTGGTTTGAAGCTCTGTTGGCACTTTTAGCTATCAACCTTTTGAGTTCAATGATCAAACACTCCATGTTTAATGTCAAAAAATGGAATGTGGTTCTCTTCCACTCTTCATTTTTAGTGATCTTGCTGGGTGCTGCTATTACCCGTTTTACAGGGTATGAAGGAAGTATGCACATTCGTGAGGGTGAGAGTGAAAACCGTATCACCTCACGCGAGACCTATATTCAGGCCATTTTTGAAAAAGAGGGCAAGAAACATGAATTTAAAAAGATGCTTCTGCTTTCTGAACTCAGTACAAACCACTTAAATGAAGAGATACGTGTAGAAGATGAACTGGTCAATATCTCCTTGCTTGAGTATATCCCTAATGCCACCTATGAACTGGTAGAGGACAAGGAAAACGGAAAAACGGTTCTGGATATGATGGTCAGTATGGGTGCTCAGGGAAAGGCTGTAAAACTCAAAGAAGGTGAGTACCTGGAAGCTCCTGACTTGGTACTGAACTTTGGAGCAGATGTAATGACGGATAAGAAGCTTGTGAATATCTCTTATGTAGACGGTGTCTTGTATATGTCAAATCCCTTGGACTTTAATACCTTGGATATGGGAACACGCGCGAGTGACATCCTTAAAGCGGGTGAGAAGAATGAGCTGAAGACACGTACACTTTACCAGAGTGAACAGACAAACTTTGTGCTTAAAAGTCTACGGGTCAATGTGAGTGAGAAGCTTGTTTCGAAAAAGGTTAAAGGAAAGCAAAACCGTCTTCAAGATGCTCTTAGGATGCAGGTCTCCTATCAAGGAAAGAGTCAAGAACTTATTTTGATGGGAAGTCCCGGAGCAGTCGGGTATGAAAAGGTTGCCGACTTTGAGGGGATGAAAGTCGAACTCTCGTATGGTGCTGTGATCAAGACAATCCCATTTGCACTGAAGCTGGTTGACTTTGAACTCGAACGCTATCCCGGCTCTATGAGTCCCGCTTCGTATGCATCTGATGTGATCTTGATCGACAAAGAAGATAATGTAAATATGGAGTATAGAATTTATATGAATCATATCCTTGATTATAAGAATTTTAGATTTTTCCAGTCCTCATACGATAAGGATGAAAAAGGGACTGTTCTTTCGGTGAACAACGATCCAGGAACTCTACCGACATATATCGGTTATATTATGCTGGCCGTGGGTATGTTCTCCGGTTTCTTTATGCCTAATGGACGTTTTAGAAAGCTGATGAAAAAAGGCCGCAAGTATGCTGAAGAGAGAAATGCTACCGCAGCCGCAATACTGGCCATAGCCATGTTTTTTGGTACGCAAACACTCAAGGCAGAGGAGATAAACCCTCTTGTAAAGGAGATCACCTCTTTTGACAAAGGACATGCCAGTAAGTTTGGCGAGCTTATCTCACAAGACAGTTCAGGCCGTATGAAGCCGCTCAACACGCTTAATGTTGAGATTGTAAATAAGGTGCACGGCGGTACCATAGCCGGTATGACTGCTGATCAGATGGTACTGGGTATGATGGTGCGCCCTGAAGCCTGGCGCGAGATCAACCTTATCAAGATACGACATAAAGAGATCAACAAGTTATTAGGTATTGATGAAAAAAGCAAGTATGCATCTTTTTCACAGTTTTTGGAGGTTCCTGAAAACCTTCAGGGCTATAAACTGGAAAAGGCAATTGCAGAAGCAGCACAAAAAGCACCTTCGCATCGAAGTAAGTTTGATAAAGAGCTGTTAAAAGTCGATGAACGTTTTAATATCGTATATATGGTCTTTACCGGCTCAGTATTTAAACTTTTTCCTAAGCCTTCAGATGAAAACAACAAATGGTTTGCGACCATTGAAGCCCTGCAGGGTTTTAAACAAGAGAATGCGCTTAAAGTACGTGAGGTTGCCGTAGCCTATTTTACAGGTATTGAAGAGTCGCTTAAAACAGGAGAATGGTCTGTGGCGGATAAGGCCATTGCACAGATCGCCGACTATCAGAAGATGTATGGTAAAGCGGTTTATCCAAGTCAGACAAAGGTAGATGCTGAGATCTTTTATAATAAATATAATATCTTTGAAAAGCTGATGCCTTTTTATCTGGTCATGGGTCTTGTCTTGTTGATCCTAAGTTTTGTACAGATCATTAAACCGCGTTTTAAATTAGATATCTTTTCAAAAACTGCGACGGGTCTGCTTATTGTATTCTTTATCTTACATACGATTGGCTTGGGCATTCGTTGGTATATCTCCGGGCACGCACCATGGTCAAATGGATATGAATCTATGATCTATATCGCGTGGGCAACCGTGCTTGCAGGATTTATCTTCTCTAGGAACTCTGTGATTACCTTGGCGGCTACGGGTATTTTGGCCGGTCTTATCTTGTTCGTTGCTCACTTGAACTGGCTTGACCCTCAGGTGACAAACCTGGTGCCTGTACTAAAGTCGTACTGGCTCTCTATCCATGTGTCTATGATCACGGCTTCTTATGGTTTCTTGGCGCTGGGTGCCTTGCTTGGATTCATCGCTTTGATCTTGTTTGCCATCAGAAGCAGGGAAAATGAGAAGCGTATTAATCTCTCTATTCTGGAATTAAATACCATCAACGAGATGAGTCTTATCGTAGGTCTTGTCCTCTTAACGGTAGGTAACTTCTTAGGTGGTGTCTGGGCAAATGAGTCCTGGGGTAGATATTGGGGTTGGGACCCTAAAGAGACATGGGCCTTGGTGAGTATCTTGTTTTATGCTGTTGTGATCCACCTGCGCTTTATCAAGGCGATATATACACCCTTTATCTATGCAACGGTTTCATTGTTGGTATTCTCATCAATCGTGATGACCTATTTTGGTGTCAATTATTATCTTGCAGGAATGCACTCGTATGCAAAGGGTGATCCAGTCCCTGTTCCTGATTTTGTACCATGGACCTATCTGATCATCTTTGCTCTTATCGCCATCGCATCAAGAAATAGAAAGATTGCCTAGCAAGCCCGGCTTGCTGATAGCAAAACAGTTACATCTCAATAGAGCTTTTTATACAATGCCTAAGGCGTCCGTATAAAGGCTATTTACCTCTTTTTAAACTCCTGTTTTATAAAAATTCACCTTTCTATGCTGTTTTGGAACAAAAAATGTTTGTCTAAATAAAATAGTTTCCAAGGATAACTCATGAACCGATCAGTTGAAGAAATATATACCAGTATCTCTCAAATGTTGGTAAAAGGCATTGATGGAGAGTTTTGTGATGCCGTTTTGGAGGTGGAACTGCACTCTTTGGCAATGAAGCTTTCGGGTGGATATATTCGCGGAGACGGAAGTGCACCCTCTTCATTTAGCTTTGTGAAAGAGCATAAAAAAGTATTGATGAATGACCTTCTTGAATTACATGCCATGACCGATCTTGATGATAATAGCCGCTGGAATACCATGAGTTACTGCCTGCATCCCACTGGAGAATATAAGGTGAACTATGAGTGGGACGAGGAACTCGACAAGCAGATACAAAGGGTCTATGCTGAAGCATAAAAGATGTTTTACGCTAAGAGAAGCAGACATATATCCGCACTACAAAGGGACAAATACTTTTCTGTTATAATGATATAAACTTATGTAGGGGGAATACATTGAGATTAATTTTTATACTTATGTTTGTATGCGCTTCTGGTCTTGTCTTTGCCAAAGATACAAAAGAGATTGTCGTCGCCACGGAGTCATGGAAAGGGGCTACTAACCATGATGGGTCGGGTCTGTACTGGGATATTATGAAAAGGGTTTACGAGCCCCTTGGTTACACCATCGTCAAAAAACACACTTCTTATGAAGAATCCGTTAAAATGGTTAAAAATGGAGATGCAGATCTATATTTAGGCTCATACATAGATGAGCATACATTTGTGCTTTATCCAAAATATTATTTTGATCAAGATATCGTCATTGCTGTATTTAATACTGAAGCAATAGATAAGTGGGAAGGAAAAAAGAGTCTTCGGGATATGAATGTCGGCTGGGTGCGTGGGTATGATTTTGATAAGTACTTAAATGTAAAGGTTCATAAAAAGGAGTTCAGCACCCGAAATAATGGTCTTAAACTTCTTAAAAATCAACGCTTGGATGCCTTTGTAGATGATAGGGATGATATCAAACCTTATCTCGTCAAAGCAAAACTTGATCCTGAGTATTTCAAACAGAAGATTATCATGCAGCTTAAACTTTATCCCGCCTTTTCAAATAACGTATTTGGACAAAAATTGAAGACAACCTGGGATAAGCAGATGGGAAAACTGATACAAACAGAAGCATTTAAAGAGCTGTACTTTAATTCAGAATATGCGATCTTTCCGTATTGATTCTCTTAATGTGATATTGCCTCTATGGGGAAAGCTCTCATTTAGCCGTCTAGGAAGATGGATATTCTCTTATTGTATCCGGTTCGTCAACCCTTATACGGGAGCATTGGGTGCTCAAATCCAGGTTCTACAACCCGGTTACGCCGAAGTCACTCTGGATGATAAAAGAAGAAATAGAAACCATCTGAATTCGGTGCATGCTATAGCCTTGAGTAACTTAGGCGAATTGACAAGCGGAATAGCTGTATTGAGCTCACTCGATGACAAGACACGGGGCATAGTGACAGAGATATCGGCTAAGTTTATGAAAAAAGCCAGGGGAAGGTTAAGGGCTGTATGCAGATGTGAACTGCCCGATATAGAGTGCGACACAGAGTTCAAGGTCTTTGCCGAGATTTTTGATGCGAAAGATGAGATAGTCTCGCGGGTGGATGTTACCTGGCAACTGGGAGTACTAAGATGAAGAGGTTTTTAGACGATGCGGGGGTAGAGCTTCCGATCATCGGCGGACCCATGTACCCTTGCTCCAACCCTGAACTGGTAGCTGCTGTTTCTAATGCCGGCGGGATAGGGATAGTCCAACCCGTCTCTTTGACCTATGTACATGGATATGGGTTTAGAGAAGGCCTTTTATACATTAAAAGCTTGACTTCCAAGCCTATTGGTATGAATGTTCTTATAGAGAGAAGCTCATTGAAATACCAGGAGCGCATGAGAGAGTGGATAGATATCGCTCTGGATGAAGGAATCCGTTTTTTTATCACTTCTTTGGGCAAGCCTGATTGGGTGGTGGATCAGGTGCATCCTCATGGTGCAAAGGTGTATCATGATGTCACAGAGATGAAATGGGCGAAGATTGCACAAAAGGCAAAGGTGAACGGGTTAATATGTGTTAACTCTTTGGCTGGAGGACATGCAGGAAATATAGATCCTTTGAGCTTGTATAATGCGCTTAAAGAGTTAGATCTTCCCTTAGTGTGTGCAGGGGGAGTCGGAGATCATGCCAGTTTTGAAGAGATGATGAAAGTGGGATATGATGCAGTACAGATGGGGACGGTCTTTATTGCCAGTGAAGAGTGTCAAGTGCCACTGGCGTATAAACAGGCTATAGTTAAGGCCACAAAAGAGGACATCGTCCGTTCTTTAAACCTGACGGGGGTCGAAGTGAGTGTGATTAATACAGCGTACATACAGAGACTTGGGCTAAAACCCAACCGGCTTCTTTCATGGATGTTGGGAAATGATTTGTTAAAGCGTTTGGTGCGATTTTTTTATGTGATACGCTCTTTGAAAAATCTCAAGGGCTTGGTAGAGGGAAAAAAGTCTCAAGAAGGTTTTTTTCAAGCAGGAAAGAGTGTTGAAGGTATTAAAGATATCAGTCCGGTACAAGATATTATTAACAGACTGATCAAGGGATAGTTGTCAGTGTATGCCTTTTTCTTGCATCACCTTAATCACCAAAGGCAAGACGTTATGGCTCTTGGTCTTATTGATAAAATCATCTGCGCCTAAAGCTTCTGCCTCGCGTTTATTGTTTTCTCCCGTCATCGATGAATTGACAAGAATAGGAATGTTCCTCGTGTCCGCATTTTCTCTTAATAGCTTGGTAACTGTAAACCCGGACATCTCAGGCATCTCAATATCGGTGATAATGGCAGGAATAACACTTTTATCCTCCAAAGAAGCGATATGATCCATCAACAGTCTCCCGTTATTGAAGATACGATGCTTGATGTTTGCATTGATAAGAAGCTGATGCAGATGTTTTTGTGCTACCTTGGAGTCTTCAGCGATCAGTAACTCTCCCTCAAGAAGCTTTTTCGGAATCACCAAGTCTTTGATATTCCCGGGTGATTCATTGACATTGACCATAGCCGAAGGGATGACATCGGCAAGGAGCTGTTCAAAATCCAAGACCATGCAGATACTTCCATCTTCCAAGCGGGTATCATTAACGATCTTTGAATGCTCGTTAACATTATAACTATCGGGTGCATGCATATCCGACCAGTTCTTTTTGACTACCCTGTGTGCTTCCATAATGCGAAGACCTATGATGACACCGTTAAAGTCACAAATAAGAAGACGGGAGTGTCCCATCTCTTCATGTGAGATTGTCTGGCCTAGCCAAAGAGGAAGGTTCAAAATAGGGATTTGAACACCGCGAAGAACAATAGTTCCTTCGAGCAAGGGGTGTGCGGAAGGTATCTGCGTAAGAAAATGGTTTTTTGCTTCAACAACTTCACGCGTTTTAAATACGTTGATGGCGTAGTAGGGTGTTTCTGTGCCCGATGAGGCTTTAAAAACAAGTAGCTGAACCTCATTGTTCTTAGCAAGTTGGGTGGAAGCATCGACATGATCAATAAGCGACATAAGTACATTCTCCTCGCGTGCATTGGCATTTGAAATAATTATAGCACATATAATTGGTAATTGTTGAAAGAATCTTAGGTATGATTATCGATTTTATACGCTTGTTTTGGTATAATCAGCTTATGAAAAATATAATGTTATGGATGTTTTTATCAATGGGGTTAATGGCTTCTGAGTATTACTCAAAAGCTGAACCCTACCGTTTTTACACGCTTCAATCAAACGTGACGGGCCTGGTAGTGAAATCGAACGAAGATCTCGAAGGAAAAAAGCTTCCATTAGAGGCTTTTATAGTTATAGACGACGAGCTGGATCAAAAAGAGCTTGCACTCTTAAAGCAAAAAAAGACCAACCTCGAAAAAAGTTTAAAGCTCAATGTAAAAATGGAAAAAAACCTCTCTGTGATGATTGAAAAGAAGAACGAGAATTATGAACGTATCAAGGACCTTCCTATCAAATCAAGCGTTGAGAAGGATAAAGAGTTCTTTGATCTCTCAACGACGCAAAACCAGCAGCTTTCAACTCTGGAAAAACTGGAGACAATCAGCTCTTCTTTAAGTGATACCCAGCTTCGACTGGAACAGCTAAAGCGTTCAATACAAGATAAACATATACGGGCTGAGGGCATGGTTCTTTATAAGTTGCATGTTAAAAAAGCTCAGGTGGTCGCACCAGGGATGAGTTTGGCAGAAGTTGCTGATATCTCACGGGCTAAATTGACCGTTTTTCTAGGCTCAGACGAGTTAAGAGACATAAAAGAGAAGAAGATATATCTTGATGATAGTGCTACAGACTATAAAATTGATAAGATCTGGCCTTTAAGTGACTCGGAACATATCTCCTCCTACAGGGCGGAAATTGTGATCAGAGCACCCCAGCAGTTTTCAAGATTATACAAAATAGAATTTAAGGACAAATAGATGTTACAAGATTTAGAAAAAAAATATATTATTCCGACGTATGGACGTAACTACACAAATTTTGTAAGTGCAAAAAACGCGACAATCAAGGATGATGCGGGAAAAGACTATATCGATTTTACCTCGGGTATCGGGGTGGTCAGTGTCGGTCATGCCAATGAAAAAGTCTCAAAGGCGATATGTGATCAAGTCAGTAATATTACGCACATATCAAACCTATACGTCATCGAACCCCAGGTTAAATGCGCCGAGCGCATTGTAAAACAGAGCGGCTATGATATGCAGTGCTTTTTTGCAAACTCGGGGGCAGAAGCGAATGAGGGCGCCATTAAAATCGCGCGCAAGTACGGTGAGGTTGAAGGTGAGCCTAAGCGTTATAAGATCATTACTCTGGATCAGTCTTTTCACGGGCGTACTATCACGGCACTTAAGGCGACAGGTCAAGAAGCGATGCACAACTACTTTGGCCCCTTTCCGGACGGTTTTGCGTATGCTAAAGATATAGATGCGATTGAAGGCATGCTTGACGATCATACGGTTGCGGTAATGATAGAACTGGTTCAAGGCGAAGGCGGTGTTCAGCCTCTTGATAAGGCAAAGGTTCAAGCGCTGGCTAAGCGTTTAAAAGATAAAGATATCTTACTTATCGTGGATGAAGTACAAACCGGTGTTTATCGTACAGGCGAGTTTTTAGCTTCAAACCTGTATGAGATCGAACCTGATATTGTCACTTTGGCAAAGGGACTTGGCGGGGGTGTGCCTATCGGTGTTGTCATGACCTCTAAAAAAGATGTTTTAAGAGCGGGAGACCATGGTTCTACCTTTGGTGGAAACTACCTTTCAACAGCGGCAGCTAATGCTGTCTTAGATATCTTGGAAGAAGAAAAAAACAGCGGTGCCCTGGACAGGGTCTTTATTAAATTTGAGACACATTTGGATGAAATATTTCATAAATATCCAAAGCTGTTTACCCAGAGCGTCGGTTTTGGTCTTATGCGTGGTCTGCGCGTAAAAGATTCGGATACTCTGGCAAGTATCATTAAGAGCGCCCATACAAGCGGTCTTTTGGTACTCAAAGCCGGACGAAACACATTGCGTTTCCTACCTCCGCTAACGATCAGTGATGAAGAGATTGTAGAAGGGTTCAAACGTTTAGATGAAGCACTTTCTTCTTTGTAGCTTTTTGCTCCTCTCTTGGGCAGGAGCTGAAGAACTGGATCTTGATCCTTATATCTCCGGCCTTAAACAAAAAGAATTTTCTTATGACTATGACAAATCTCTTTTAGAGAAACAAAAGTTAAGAGATTCGTGGATTCAGCCGTTGACTCTGCGTTATTCTATCTCTAAAAGTGATCCCTACAACGAACAAGGAAACCCAACGCAAAAAACGCAAAATGCGGCTATTGTGATGGATCAACCTATCTTTAGAAGCGGCGGGATCTATTATGGGATAAAATTTGCACAGGCCTCCTATCAATACAATAAATACAGTATTGATTTCGCCAAACGAAAGATGATTAAAGATGCGGTTTCGTTTTTGATGCAGATTAAACAAACAGCCCTTAGCATAGACAGACAAGAACTTCAAATCGATAATTCACGTATCAATTTAGAGCAAAAAAAAGAGCAGTACCTAAATGGTCAGCTTGACTCCGGTTTTTTAAACAATGCGATCATAGAAAAAAATAGGGTGACCCAAGCCTTGTACGATTTGCAAACCAACAAAGAGCGTCTGATCTCCAAGTTTGGTGCGATAAGCGATCTTGACTATGAAGATGCACACATACCTTCACTGAGTCTGATCGAGGAGGACTCCTTTTTAGAGTACAACATCGATATGAAGCAGGTACAAAGTCAAAGAGACAAAAATTATTATAATAAAAATGTAACGACCGCAAAGTACCTTCCTTCCGTAAGTTTCACAGCCGGATATAACTGGGACAAACTTGAAAATGCATCATTCGCAGGTGCGGGTCAATTTAATCCTCCAGAGACAAGGTACTATAATTATGGACTCAAGGCGAGTATGCCCCTTGATTTTAATACCTTTAGAGATATTGAGTCGACGCAGGTGGAATACCTTAAGTCTCTAGTCCTTATCGAGGACAAGAAACGCGAGTTAACTGCCTTGTATGAACAAGTGAAGCAAAACCTTAGCAATATTGATAAAAAGATTGAGCTTTCGGTTGAAAACGAGAAGCTGTATAGAAAACTTCTGGACGAAACGACACAGCTGTACAAGGCAGGCTATAAGACTCAGTATGATGTGCAAAACCTAACGAATTCAGTTGAGATCGAGAAGGTTGATCAAAAGATATTCGGACTTGACAAGCAGTTAGAACTATTAAACCTATATGAGAAGTTGATAAATGACAAAGTTTAGTGATTACATGTATGATTGGCTCTACGGAGAGCAGGGGTATTATTCTACATATAAGGAGATTGGTAAAAAGGGTGATTTTTATACTTCCGTTTCTGCCTCAAAATTTTTTGGCGGATGTATCGCAAAACATATCATATCGGTCATTGATGAAGGCTTTCTTCCTAAAGAGACCTGTATCTGCGAGATAGGTGCGCATAAGGGATATCTGTTGGCAGATATCGTTCAGTTTATCTACACCTTGCGACCGAAGCTTTTAGAGAGCCTGTCCTTTATCATTATAGAACGTTTTGATTTCTTGCAAGCTGAACAGAGAAAGTATTTCCAAGAGTCATTTGGGGATGCAGTGAGTTTAAAACAGGTTAAATCACTGCAGGAACTAGATCTTGATACTGCTTTTTTTGTCGCAAATGAGATCTTTGATGCCTTCCCTTGCGAACTCATCTATAAAGATAAGATGGGAACCGTGCAGGATGCAAAGATCATTTTTGAAGAGGATAACCCCTGGCTTAGCGAAAAGGCGAAAAAGTACCATAAAGACAGAGGTGAGATCGCTGTAGGGTATGAGGAGTTTGCGCTTGAGATGAAGTCTGCAGCAAAGAGCTTTGAATTTATGACCTATGATTACGGGGAGATGCAGGCCAGGCCCGATTTTTCTATTAGGGTATACAGAGAACATGAGGTACTTCCTCTGTTTGAAGAGGGTTTAAAACTTGATGAAGTCTTTGCTAGGACAGATATCACGTATGACGTGACCTTTGAACATCTCAAAGATGCTTATGAAGAGGCTGGTATAAAGATGGTAGATTTTAAAACACAGGCCCTTGCTCTTGTTGATATGGGCCTACTTGAACTTTTAGAGATACTAAAAGAGCAAGGTGGCGAAGAGATGTATATGTATGAGCTGGAACGTGCAAAACAGCTTATTTTACCTTCATTTTTGGGCGAGAGATTCAAGATGATACGGTTTCGACAAAGCATATGAAACCAGTGTTTAATACAGCGCATTTAGTTGGCTAAGGGGACGAGTACACGTCCCGGTGCTGAATTGAGTCCCTGCTCAGTATGACAGCGATTACAGTCACGATGGGTTGAACTGCTGTGGGTATTGTCTCCTGACTTATTGACAACAAGACCATTTGAATCTTTAACATACGCAGTAAACATCTCACCGCTTGTAAAATTTCCATTGCCGGTGAGAAGATAAAAATTATTGTGACCTATAGAGCTGCCCGAAGACCTTGTCGTTGCTGTAAAGTTGCTTCCATTGTCTCCGGCTATATTGACAGTGTAGCTACTAAGGTCTTGATAATACTTGGTATTTGGCGTATGGATATAAGAAAAGAGTGTACCGCCAAATCTGACAATGTCTTTGCCTTCCTCCGCGTTATGACAGCTGATACAGGCTTTTCCCTGCACCGGAGCGAAGCCGCCTTTATGATTAAGGGTGAAATTCTGCGCAGAAGCCGTCGGTATGTCATATCCGGGACGTTCTGTAACAAGGGGGGTTCCGACATCAAAACCTGTCTGATCAAATGGTGTACCTGCTTCTATCCATGTTGCAATAAGATCATAATAATAGCTGGTGTTATTAAATACAGCTCCGCCGCCGTGACTGACACTGCCTGTTGCCTTTTGTAAAAGCTGGCTGTTCGCTGCTGTACTTGCACCTGTAATAAAAACCATGATATTGTTGTAGGCTTCAGCTTCCGGCAATGCACCGGCAGTACTTTCCAGAGTGAAGCCTCCGTTATTTCCATGACAGGATAGACATTGCGATTTTAAAGCGGTATGAACATCGGCAAATGTTTTGGCTTCGCTGACCACAGCAGGGTTACCCGTATCATTTTCTGTCCCTGAAGGGATGGTTCGCTTACCGTTTGTATACTCACCGCCGCAGGCCATAAACAGCAGGGGTGAAATAATAAATAATATTTTATATTTTTTCATAGCTTTATATCCTTAATATAAATACGATAACACAAGTGGGTAAATCATATATTAATGTATGGTGGACTTTTGGTGACATTTTTTTAATTGATCGGGTTTATATTTTTTATTTACTAAAGAAGTATAAATATTTTATGCCTAAGAAGTGGTATACTTTCATCAATTGAGACCTTTACGATACATCACGTATTCAAAGATAAAAAATAAGGCCCTATCATAATTAATATAAAGGAAAGCAATGACAATTATAGTCAACGGTGAAACAAAAGAGTATCAAAAAGAAGTAACACTTTTAGAGATGATGAGAGATTTGGATATCGTGGACAAGGTGATGGCAGCAGCTGTCAATATGAATATCGTCAAACAGGATATCTGGGAAAGCCATCAACTTTGTGATGGTGACAAGGTTGAATTATTAGACTTTGTCGGCGGGGGCTGATACCCAAAGGAGAGGATCGTCAAGTCTGTATGGCTACAACAGCTATAGCATAATCTCCGTCATGCGTGATCGAGACGGAGATATCTTTGATCTTGTATTTATCAAGCAGATGTTGAGACAGAGTGATACGAGGGGCTCCCTTGGGTGCTTTTGAGATCGTGATATCATGAAAACTGCACTCTTTACCAATACCGCAGCCTAAGGCCTTGGAACAGGCTTCTTTCGCAGCCCAAAATCCGGCAGCTGTTTTTGGGTTTTTTATCAATACAATTTCAGCAGGGGACAAAAAGCGTTGAAGAAACTTGTCACCGAAACGCTCGATTGAACTTTTTATGCGATCAAGTTTGATTAAGTCTACACCTATCATCTACCTATTGAACAACAAACTCTGTAAAGTAGACATGTCTCAGGTTTCCATCTCGTAAACGCAGGTTGAGCTGATTGACGATCTGTTCTTTAAGTTTATCCTTACCCTTTGCCGTGGAGATCTCTTCAAGTGTTTTAGAAGAGAGCAGGCGAATGACAACATCACGAACCACGGCAGTTTTACTCTCAAGCTCAACTGCCAGTTCTTCTCCGTCAAGTTCAAGGTTCATCTGTACTTTTAGATAACGACGACCGCTGTCACTGAGCAGGTTCACAGTGAAGGTGTCAAGAGGAAACATAGGACCGACTTCCATAGAGTCCATCATCTTTGCGGGCTTCTCTTTTGCCGATGGCGCAGAACTCTGAGGCTGATCATCCCCTCCTGCCAACATGGCAACGACCACACCGACGATAAGTAAAACAAGAACAAGAACAACGATTATAATGATGAGAACAAGATTACTGGACTTTTTTTCTCCGCCGTTGTCTTGTGCATCTGTGTTTTCTGTCTCTTCTTCAGCCATTTTAGCGCTCCTAATCTTTAATAGCCCTATTATAGCAAAGCAAAAAAGTTTGTAAAGGTTTTGAAGTGTCTTTCAGAGATAATTCTTTATTATTTCGTTACAATTTGCCCATTAAAGGGGGCAATAGTGGTAAACGGCGTCATTATAGGTTTTTTTTCTGCCATAGGTAAACCCATCATCAAGAGCACCGATCTTTTTTCCAAGCTTGGTGTCTTTATCCTTTTTCAAGCGCGTGTTTTTCCTCTTTTGTTCACAACGCTTTCACGCTCAACTCTTTTGTTTAAGCAGATCGAGATCATTGGTATAGGAACGATTGGCGTTGTTGCTTTGACGGCTATGTTTACAGGTATGGTTGAAGCGATACAGCTATACAATGGTTTTCATGATTTTGGCGTAGAGAGTTTTATGGGGTACACGATATTTATATCTATAACTAAGGAGTTGGGCCCTGTATTTGCTAGTTTGATGCTCATCTCACGTGCGGTTAGTGCTATGGCAGCTGAACTCGGAACAATGCGTGTTACGGAACAGATAGATGCTATTGAGACCCTCGGTGTTGATTCTAAACGCTACCTTATCGTACCTCGTATTGTAGCAACAACGCTTTCATTACCCTTACTGGTCCTGGTGTTTGACTTTGTAGCGATCACAAGTGCCTATTATATTTCAACTCTTGTCTTGGATGTAAACCCCACTTCCTACCAAGACACGATTATGCGTCTGGGACATTTTAGTGATATTGGAAGTGGCCTGATCAAGGCGGTGTTCTTTGGTCTGATTGTAAGTTCTATAGGAACATATATGGGTTATTTTACCAGCGGAGGAGCCAGAGGGGTTGGACAGGCAACGATACAGGCAGTTGTATACTCTGCTGTCTCTATTTTTGTCGCTAACTATTTTTTATCTTCTGTGTTTTTATTTATAGGGTGGTGATCTAAAGAGATCAAAGCTCTTTTTGTGATTCCAGGTCCATGGTTTAAATGATTGACCTGTTTTGCTTATTTCTTGTCTGCATAGAGTAATAATAGCTGCAATTTCCACCTGATTTATTTGTAAGTCTAGCTTGCATTGCCATGTAGATTAAAGCTCCGCTTACGCAGATATTATTTAACTGTCTGTGCTTACATCCAGTCTATTAATTTGCTTACCTCATTAACCTCGTAACATTTTAGACCGAAGGCATCGGATGGCTTTTTGGCGATGAGTGCCTTTGAAAACTTATGCAGAGATGACTCTTTAAGACGTGCATCAAGTTGGAATACCTCTCTTACATCACCTACTAAAGAGACCTCTCCGATGAAAACAGTCTCTTTTGAGATAGCGCGGTTCCTAAAGCTGCTTATTATGGCGGCTAAGATAGCAAGGTCCGCGGATGTCTCCGTTATCTTGATACCGCCGGTAATGTTGATAAAAACATCATATTGGTTGAGAGGAATTTCTAGTTTACGCTCAAGCAGAGCAAGAAGCATGTTCAGACGGTTGTTCTCAAAGCCGGTTGCCTGACGTTTTGGATTGGGTGCGTACGAGTCTGAAACAAGGGCTTGTACCTCCAGTATAATCGGGCGTGACCCCTCCATGATGACGGTCAGTGCCGAACCAGGTTGATCATTTGTCTTGGAAAAGAATTTGGATGAGATATCTTTGGCAGAGAGAAGACCTTCTGTCTTCATCTCAAAAACACCAATCTCAGAGGTGGGTCCAAAACGGTTTTTAAATCCACGTAAAATTCGTAACTCCTGAGAACTGTCCCCTTCAAAATACAAGACGGTGTCCACCATATGTTCCAGCACGCGGGGCCCTGCGATGGAACCCTCTTTGGTGATATGTCCGATGATAAAGATGGCGATCTTCTTCTCTTTGGCAAGACGCATCAGCTCAAAGGTGATCTGCCTGACCTGCGTGACTGAGCCGGGCGCGGAAGTGATTGTCTCAGAGTAGAGTGTCTGGATAGAATCGATGATGATACATTCATAGGTTCTGTGCGAGAGCTCAAGTATCACCTGTTCCAGTCTGATCTCACTGAGAAGATAAAGGTCTTCATGGTTGGCATCGAGTCTGTTTGCACGCAGTTTGATCTGACCTTCGCTCTCTTCGCCCGTAACGTAAAGCGTATTTTTACCCTGCTTGGCGATGTTGGAGCCGATTTTGAGTAAAAGTGTTGATTTCCCCACTCCCGGGCTGCCGCCGATGAGGGTGAGTGAACCCGGAACTATTCCTCCACCCAGTACAAGGTCAAGCTCGGTGTCATCAGAACTAAAACGCTCAACCTCGGTCTCTACTATCTCTGTGATGGCTTTGGCTTTAGCTGCGCCTGTTACCGAGGTGGATGTGAGCTTAATAATCTCTTTTTCTTGTTCATTGAGTTCGACCAGGGAGTCCCAAGCACCGCAGTTGGTACATTTTCCCATCCATTTGGGAGAGGTCAGACCGCAGTGTTGACATTCAAATAGGGTTGTTTTCTTTTTTGCCATGGCGAAGCCTTTGTGTCTTATCTAAAGATAGTCTAATGTGAATAAGGGGGATCTCATAAAAAGATGACAGGGTGCCATCTTTTTACTGCTGAGGCTCTTCAACAAAGATAGCGTCAAGAAAGTCAGCTACAAATTCGCGCTTGTCAAAGGCGACCAGGTCATCAGGTGTCTCGCCAACCCCAATATAAATAATAGGAATTTCCAAGGCATAGGCGATACTAAAGACAGAACCGCCCTTGGCCGTACCGTCAAGTTTCGTGATAATAATCGCGTCTATATCCACCATCTCGTTAAAGGCGCGCGCCTGATCGATGGCAGAATTTCCCTGTGTGCCATCTAGGATCAGTATCTTTTCGTGCGGTGCTCCGGCATGGGCTTTATCGCAGATACGCACAATCTTTTTAAGCTCGTTAGAGAGGTTTGTTTGTGTGTGTAAACGGCCTGCTGTATCTATAACGACATTATCAAGACCCTTTGCCTTGGCCGAAGCGATGGCATCAAAAGCAACAGCTGAAGGGTCATGTCCTTGTCGCGTGGCAACAATAGGCACACCTATCTTATCGGCCCAACGGCTTAACTGTTCAATGGCGGCTGCTCTAAAGGTGTCTGCTGCACCCAACATGACTTTTCTACCCTCAGTGAGGTACTTTTGTGAAAGCTTGGCTATTGTTGTCGTTTTTCCGGCCCCGTTGACACCGATGATAAGCTGGACCTTGGGCGCAATAAACTCTTTTTCATCATAATAGGCCCAGTTGAAGCACGCCAGCAGTTTGGACTCCAAGTGCTCGCGTTTGACTTCATCATAAGGGATCTCTGAAAGAATCTTTTCGATAAGGTCATAATGAACATCGGATTCCAGGAGGATATCTTCGAGTTCATCTTTTGAGATTTTTAATTTTTTCTTCGGTATAACGGTTTTGATGGCATCAGCCGTACGGCTGAGCCCTTTTTTAAAAAATCCCAGCATTACTTGCCTAATGCCTTTTCAATATCAGTTTCAACCATCTCTTCCGGAATAGTGCCTACGTAGTGATTGATATACTTACCCTTATAAAACATCACCATCAAAGGGATTGGAAAATCTTGGCCCACACCCGTTGAACCGGCGATTGCACGGGCAAGTGCTCTGTTGTCTTGGGCATTTGAGATGGAGTACTCAGCGCCATAGTCGTCTACGAAACGTTGTACGTAGGCATTGTCTTTGTCTTCTTCTATCAATACACCTATGATCTTTACATCTTTGGCATGCTTCTTTTGCAAGGCGGCAAGGTTTGGTGCTGCTGCACGACACGGAGGACACCAGGTGGCAAAAATGTCAAAGATTACGACCTTGTCCTGCAGTCCCGTTACCGAAAAGTTATTTCCCTCTTTAACAACCTCATAGGCTTTGGCTTGAAGATCTTTTAATTCATAAGATGACTTGGATACAAGTCCATTTAAACTTTCCTCCTGCGCAGAATCGCTACAGGCGGCAAATAGAAGCATCGCACTAATAGCAATGCCAAGGTTTTTTAATAACATTTATAAAGTCCTTTGGGTATATTGTCTAGAATATTACTATAAATTTTGTGTATCTTGAGTGACAAAAGGCACATATACATATGCGATATTATAATATTAAGGCTTAATGTGAGTATAGACAAGGCATCATTTCGTAAACTCTGCATGAAAAAGCTAAGAGCTGCAACATCTATGAGCAAAAAAAGTAAAGAACATAAGCTAAGCGCTCTATTGGAAGAGGTTTTAGAAGATATAAATCCCCGGTCCATACTTTTTTATCTTCCTCTGGATTTTGAGGTTGACCTAAGAAGCTTATTACAAAAGCAAAAGCGTGTTATTAAAAAATGTTATGTACCTTTTATGGTTGGCGAAAGTTTTAAGATGGTACCATACAGACTGCCACTGACACGAGGTGACTTTGGCGTGAACGAACCAAACATAACACATAAAAAAATTAAAAATGTAGATGTTGCTATCGTACCTGTTGTCGGGGTGGACACAGATGCGAGGCGAATTGGTTTTGGCAAGGGAATGTATGATAGATTTTTTCCGACCCTTGCGCACAAACCCATTACAATTTTTGTTCAGCTGGACGAATGTATTTGTAATGAGAAGATTACGGATCATTATGATGTCCAAGCTGATATTTATATAACGCCACATAGTATAAAATATAGGAAATTAAATGTTAAATCAGATTCTCTTAGGCGGTGGGATAGCTACCGTAAGCGGAGTAATCGGATTTTTTATCTCCAAAAAATTAAGCAGCGCACAGTTTGATGCTCTTGTAGAACAAGCAAGGGCAAAAGCAAAGGCAATAGATTCAGAAGCAGAACTTTTACTTCATAAGGCGACTTTTAAAGCAAATGAGATAGAGATCAAGGCTATAAAAAGATTTGATGAGGCTGTGGAAGATGCACAGGAGTCATTAAAAGCTAAGTTTCAAGAACTCGAAGCCAAAGAGATGAGTTTTGATGAGTTTAAGGCCGAAGAGCTTCGTCGTATCAAGATCGAAGCGTCGAAAACTGAAAATATCAACCTGCAGTTAGAACGTACAAAACGTGCTATGGAGAGACAAAAAGAAGATTACTTAAGCCGCTCAGACGAGGCGGTAAAGATCATAGAAAGTGGTGCGGGATTGACCCGTGAAGAAGCAAAAACGCTTTTAATGCAGAAGATAGAAGAAGACTCAAGAGCAGAGATCGCCCATATCGTCCGTCGTTATGAACAAGAGGCAAAAGATCAGGCCCAGCGCAAGGCTAACTATATTCTTGCACAGGCCACATCACGTTTTGCCGGTGAGTTTGCTTCAGAACGCCTGGTCAATACGGTTCATCTCAATAATGATGAACTTAAAGGGCGCATTATCGGTAAAGAAGGCCGAAATATCAAGACTCTTGAGATGCTTTTAGGGGTGGACATCATCATAGATGAAACGCCTAACGCTATCATACTGAGTAGTTTTAACCTCTATAGACGCGCGATCGCAACACGTACTATTGAACTTCTGATTGAAGACGGACGTATACAGCCTGCCCGTATAGAAGAGATCTTTGAAAAAGTGACCAATGAGTTTGAAGCCTCTGTACTGGAAGAGGGTGAACAGATTGCCAGAGATATGAATATCTCCGGAATTCACCCTGAGATGCTAAAATTGATCGGACGTCTGCGTTACCGCGCCTCCTACGGACAAAATGCCTTGGCACACACCTTGGAGGTTGCTCATCTGGCAGGTATTATAGCAGCAGAACTTGGCGCAGATGAGACCTTGGCCAAACGTGCAGGTCTGCTGCATGACATCGGTAAGGCGCTGACACATGACAAGGGTGGAAACCATGTTGACCTGGGACTTGAGCTGGCAAAGACATACAAAGAAGACCCTGTCGTGCTTAATGCTATTCCGGCCCATCACGGCTTAGAAGAGATCAAGAGTATAGAATGCGCCGCGGTATGTGCAGGTGACGCCCTTTCGGCAGCCAGACCGGGTGCACGAAGAGAGGTCTTGGAATCGTACCTTAAACGTGTTACCGAGATAGAAGAGATTGCCTCGGAGAAACACGGGGTGAAACAAGCTTACGCGATCAACGCGGGACGTGAAGTCCGTGTCATCGTCAATGCAGAACTTCTTAATGATGATGAGTCTTCGCTTCTTGCCAAAGAGATCGCCAAAGAGATAGAGTCCAAGATGAACTTCCCGGGTGATATCAAGGTTAATGTCATCCGAGAGAGCCGTGCTATTGTCTATGCGCACTAAAAAGTTCTCAGAAAAAAGAACAGTGCTACGGGGACATTGCTTGAGTTGCCAATTTAATCAAAAAAGTGGATACTTACGATCTGACCCCAATATTTAAGGGAAGAAAAAAATGAATCATTAAGATTTTAGGGCATCCTTAATAGTTTCAATACCAATAAACATCGGAAGAATATTTGTCTTCGGATCTGGTATCTTCATACCAACAAAACTTCGTTTTTTATAATATTCATGTTTTCCATCTTCTGCATCCAGATAAAGACCAGCAATACCTGCCTGAGTTGATAGTATAAGTGTGAGATTAAGACTGTGTTTTAACAGCTGGCTGCCAAGCCCTTGTCCTGCGTAAGTTTTATCAACCCCAAGCATAACAAGTCGAAGCGCGGGGATCTGTTTTGTTGCACCACGTGGCGGATTGTCAAAATCTTCTTTGGCAATTGAAAATGCCATGATATTATAATATCCGACAAACTTATCATCTTTGGATGTATCCAATAAAACATAAGCTTGACACATGTCTTTTTTAACATTTTGTTTTAATGAACTCGTTGCAAAATGATTGATCATATCATGATTACAGTTGAACTGTTTTATCCCTTTGTAAGTTTTAGATGTATCAAACTTTTCAATTACAATAGGGCTATCGCTCATTCAAGCTATCCATTGCCATTAGCTCTTTTAGTTCTGGAGTTGCTTTGGGTGGGTTCTTTAATATTGCCATAAAAGCTTTGTGCTCTTTTTCAGTTAAAACAATCATCTCTGCTTCTGAGACAACAGCTCTTGCCTTTTCTGTGGCAGCAGCAAGAATGAACGCTGTGAGATCAGAACCTTGTAAAGAAGCGGCTGCTTGTAAAAAGTCTTTTAGTTTGGAACTTAGTTTGGCTTCAAAACGAGCGTCTTTGTCACTATTGAATTGTCCGTTAGATAAATGTAAAGCTTGCATTTTGTTTCCTTTGTACGGATTATATACGGATATTGTATCATACTTTGCCTAAGCTCTTAGTAAAGCAGTGTTATAGGTGAAACTTAAATTATTTCAAAAGATAGATCGACTCTAAGGGGCGAATTTTTTCTTGAAGCATGGGTATGATCTTGTCAGTTACAGCGCTTATAGTTGCTTTAGAGAAGTCCACACCATAAATCTCTTCTATATGTTCAGCAATCTGTGTGTAGCTATTGCCCAAAGCATAAAGAGAAAGCATCTTCTTCTCTATTTGATCGGTCATCGTTGTCTGGTTTTTCTTAACGATTTGAGGTTCAAAGTTTCCTGCTCGATCTCGCGGGACATCAAGTTTAAACTCACCATGATCGCTCTACATGGTCTTTGAGCTATAGCCGTTTTTTCTGTTCTCACTGAGGTCTTGTAATAGATGGGAATCTATCTCTGCTGCAAGTGCAGCCTCTGCCAGTTGTTTGATTAGGTCACCTAAAGTACCATCTGCGCCACCAATGCCTTTTCCGGCTTTGATGTCTTTAGCAAACTGCTCTACATCTATTGCTATCTTCATATGTCTTTCCTTGGGTAGTTGTAATTCTACCGAAGTGACACAGAATTTGGGACAGTCCCCTTTATTGTTACCCTCTCCTTGTTTTACTTTTGCATACTTCTCAAATTTTCTGTAATACCAGGATCCATATTATACTGAGTACATGTATAACCATTATCATATGTTTGAGAAGCTATATAGTCCAGTGAATGATAATTTCCTGATGTATCATCAAATGTATAGGCAGTACACCCATTTTTATCGTACTGGCTAACACCAGTACGATAATCCCAACCATTAAGTGGGCAAGAACCATTTTGTAGAGATATTCTTTCTCTTACATCAGAGACAACTAACTCTTCCGAACTAATTTGACTAGACAGGACATCTTTGGTACCATAAATATCAACTTCTAGTTCTGTACTTTGTCTTGATGAACACATGTAAGCTATCCATCTAAAGTGTTTGTATTGTGTACAACTATTTTGACCCAGGAGATTTACTGCATCATTTATATCTTGTATTATATTGGCTCTTGACGCAAAGTTTCCAGAAGCTAAATAACTATCTACAAATGTATGCCCAAATCCATCTGTGTTACTCGGTAAGGAATTTGAAATTGACTTTATCAAGTAATCGCTATTAAGTGTGGTATAGGGTGCATTAGATGAAGAAGTATTACCTAAAACATGACTTGCAGGAGTTCCAACAGATACCATTGTAAATTTTTCTTTCTCTTCTGTTGATAAGGTATTATACAATTGGTTTCCAAATAAATTTCCTTGAGAGTGTGCAACTAGAAGCACGTTATGGTTTAAATCAAAACTCTCTTCTCTGTATCTATCATACATTTCGGTAAGATTTAAATGATAATTATTAACAATACCTTTTATCTTTGCTTGAAAGTCAAAGTTAAAATCAAGAACATTAAGCACTCTTGCTACAAAGGTAAAATATCCTTCACTTATCTGTCCACTTGTGTACAACTGCCAATAGGTCTCTATAAGATCTTCAATATATCCATAAGGTTTGTTATGCATATATTTTATGGAATAAGTCACATCTTCATCTGCCATTGAGAAATAGTTTGGATTTTCCTCTTGTAAAAAATCAAACATTTTATCCATAGAGTTTTTTGCATCTTCTCTATCATTCCATACTCCATTTCCAAAGTACAGATCTGTTTTACAAGGTTCAGTGTTTGCCTGCAGATTCAAAACAATTAAAAGCAGAATAATTATATTTTTCATATTATTCTTCCTCTATTATATTATAAAGTTCATTACTACATTTAGTATGATAAAGACGTGTTGGTGTCTTTGTAAAAACTCTTCCTCCTAATGTTGCGTCGTATGCCCAATAAGTTTTTAATCGCTCTTTGGTATTAAACATCTTATCTTTCATATTTCTATTTTGTTCTCCACCGTAAGTTTTTTGACCCTTGTTTTTTACATACATATAGTAGGCTCTGCAATCCCCTGCATCACTCATTGCTTGTCCTACTTTATTATCCTTGTTTGTAGGATCTTCTAAAGTCATCTGATATGCTTTTGCTTTTTCAAATGCTATAGCACGTTCCACTTTGCTGTTTCCATAACGTATCTCCATATCTAGCAGTATCCATCGCTCAACATCATCTCTGATCCCATTATTGTTTGCATCTATACCTAAAAGGGTTGAGTTGTTTAGTGTTTCATCTACTTCAGGAGGGAGTAAAAATCCATCTATAATGATGGGTTCAATTACATTGATTTTCGACAATGCTGTAAAAGTTTTGCTATTTTTCTTAGCAATCAAGTGGATTGTATAACTTCCCTCTTTAAGTACCTTTATCTCTATTTCTGCTTTATCGGAATTTGTTAACTCTACATCTTCTTTAGGTGTTACAAACCATTTGTAGCTATCTAGTGAATCTATTTTATCTGTAGTTATTACAGATTTATAACTGTATGTACTTCCAGTATATATTTCGTTGTTTCCTTCAATAGAAACTATATCTTTACATCCATTTATAAAAACAGCTAAAAACATGAATAACATTAATTTGACTATACTGTTCATTACTTTTTCCTTTAGAGGGTTTTGGCAGACAACAATAACATAATTAATTAAATTTTATTACTAAAGATATAATAACTAGAAAAAAGGGGACAGGCTACTTAAAAGTATCAATTTTATAATAAACTATTTTTAAGGGATAAATATGCTAAGAATAGCAAGAGGTGAGACAGTAAGAAAAAGGGGGGCAAAAAAAAGTAGCCTGTCCCCTTTTTTTAAATAATATTTACTTATAAATATTTTTCCATTCACCCCTGTGAATGAATCTCCATTTTTGCTCATAACTGTTTTACTTTTCTTTCTGAAGGACGTATCTCCGCAATTAGTTAAAAGTGTAAAGTAATACTTGACACTTTTAACTAATTTTGGCATACTGTTAAAATATTAACAACAGGAGCTTATCATGCCTATTAAAATGGCCTCGTTGATGAAAGAGACGGGGGAGACCCGCTCGACCCTTCTTTTTTATGTTAAAGAGGGTCTGCTTCAAGAACCTTCCAAGCCCAAACCCAATGTACATCTGTACGCGGACGACTCGATTGAACGGGTGCGTTTGATCAAGACCCTTCAAAACCAGCTGCACTACACGATCACCCAGATCAAACAGATCTTTGACGATAACCGTTTTGACTTTGAAAACGGGGTAGATGTACTTATCCAAAAGCTTGACCTTTTGACGGGAGTGAAAGAGAGACATTTTAAAAGCCTGGATGAGGCGCTAGCGGTGTATGTGATGGATAAAAAAACGATTCAGTCCTATATAGACGAGGGCATCTTGGAGTGTCATGAGGGGTATTTTAATGACAGCAGTTGGAAGATGCTGCAGATTTTAAATGACCTTCACTCCTGCAGCAAAATGGAGCCGCTTTTAAAGGCCTATCTAAAGTCTGCAAAAGAGCTCGCGGCTCTGGAGTACGAGTTGGGTGCTGAGCTTGTCGAAACAGATAAAAATGGTGCGAACCATGCCCAAGAGGTCTTTTTAGATCTTGTCCTCTCTTTAAAACCTTATATCTTTAATCTTCAAACGAAAAATGAACACAAAAGGAAAACAGATGCCTAGTATATGGAAGATCAAGGGACTATTTCCGTACATCATTGTTGTGTTCTTAAATGCTTTTACTGATCTGGGGCATAAGATCATCATTCAAAATACCGTCTTTAAGGTCTATGACGGACAGACGCAGATTATCTTAACGGCGATCGTCAATGCCCTTATCCTGATCCCTTTTATTCTGCTCTTTTCGCCTTCGGGGTTTTTGTCTGATAGGTTTTCAAAGACCAAGGTCATGCGCTTAAGCGCATGGGCCGCAGTGTTCATTACACTGGGGATTACGTATGCCTATTATATCGGGGCTTTTGAATTTGCCTTTTTTCTTACCTTTATCCTGGCCGTGCAGTCGGCCGTGTATTCTCCTGCCAAATATGGCTATATCAAGGAGCTGGTCGGAAGTGATTATCTGACGCTTGGAAACGGGATCGTCCAAGCCGTGACAACGGTGGCAATCCTGGGCGGGATCTTCGTCTATTCTATCTTTTTTGAAGGGTATTTGGACAATGTACAGTATACAAACTCATCGGAGATACTGCGCGCGATTGCTCCTGTTGGTTGGGCCTTGGTCATCGGGTCTGTACTGGAGCTTGTCTTGGCCTACAGGCTTCCTGATACCAGAATCAAAGCCGATATAAGTTTTGATGTAAAAAAGTATATCACCGGGAGTTATCTGAAGAGTAATATTAAAAGTATCAGTACAAACAGCATCATCTTTCACTCTATTATAGGGCTCTCTCTGTTTTGGTCTGTCTCTCAGGTCGTTTTGGCAAGTTTTCCGGCTTATGCCAAAGAGACACTTGGGATAACAAACACTGTTTTGGTTCAGGGGATGATGGCCTTGGCGGGGATAGGGATTGTTATCGGTTCCATTGTCTCGGGGAAGGTCTCTAAAAACTACATTGAAACGGGGACGATTCCTCTGGGTGCTCTGGGGATTACCATAACATTGATTCTTTTGCCAATTTTAAAAGACCCTGTACTGCACGGGGTCAACTTCTTCTCTTTTGGTTTTTTTGCAGGTCTGTTTATCGTGCCTCTTAACGCGCTTATACAGTTTAATGCCAAAGAGCATGAATTGGGTCTGGTGATAGCGGGAAATAACTTCTTGCAAAATGTTGCGATGTTCTCATTCTTGGTCTTGACGGTCTGTTTTGCTTATTTTGGCATCAACAGTATCGGTCTATTCTATCTTATGCTTCTGGTTGCTTCGGTGGGGTCGGTGTATGTCATAAGCTATATTCCGCAGTCAATGGTTATCTTCCTGATCGCATCCTTGATCTCACGTCGCATCAAGATTGATGTTTTGGGACTGAATAACTTTCCTCAAAGCGGAGGTGTCTTGCTTTTGGGAAATCATATCTCCTGGCTGGATTGGGCGCTTGTGCAGATGTCGCTGCCCAGACAGGTGCGATTTGTCATGGACAGGAGTATCTATGAAAAATGGTATTTAAAGGTCTTTTTGGACTTCTTTAAGGTCGTTCCCATCTCCGCAAGAGGGGCTAAAGAAGCGGCTGAAAAGGTAAAGGCGCTCTTAGACGCAGGTGAGGTGGTCTGTCTCTTTCCTGAGGGAACGATCAGTCGTACGGGTCAGCTTTCTGAGTTTAAAAGAGGGTTCGAGCTGATGGCCAAGGGCTCGGATGCGGTGATAGTTCCCTTTTACCTGCAAGGTATGTGGGGAAGCCGCTTTTCACGTTCATCTGAGAAGTTTCAAAAGGCTAAAAACAGGGGCAAACGCGAGGTGATTGTCTCTTTTTCTCAGCCTATCGACATTAACAGCAGTGCGACAGAGGTCAAGCAGAAGGTTTTTGAACTCTCTTTTGGTTCATGGAAGCGTTATACACAGGGTCTTCCCTGCATGCAAGAAGCCTGGGTAGATACCGCGTCCCGGCTGGGGTCTGAGTTTTGTATGGCAGACTCAAAGGGGGCGAGTCTATCCTATACCAGAGTCTTAACGGGCACCATACTTTTTTCACGTTTTATTAAAAAGAACAAGGAGCAAAACATCGGTATATTGATGCCGACCAGTTCGGCCGGAGCGATCGTGAACATGGCCGCTTTGATGGCAGGCAAAACGCTTGTCAATCTAAACTATACTGCTTCTTTAAATGCGCTGCACTCGGCCATAACAAAGGCTGAGGTCAAGACGATCTATACGGCCAGGCAGTTTGTTAGCAAGCTTAATGCCAAGGGGTTTGATACAGAGGCTTTGTTAGCGGGTTCGAATGTGGTTTATCTCGAGGATTTAAAAGAGAAGATATCCAAATTTAATGCAGTGTCTACTTTGGTCGCGGCGAAGCTTTTACCTTCATCTATCTTAAAGGTGCTCTATATCGAGAAGGTTTCTAATGAGAATGTTGCCGCTATTTTATTCAGTTCGGGTTCCGAGGGTGAGCCAAAGGGTGTGATGCTGAGCCATCAAAACTTTATGTCCAATGTCAAGCAGGTCTCAGACGTCCTGAACATGCGAGATGAAGATGTGGTTTTGGCCTCCTTGCCGCTGTTTCACGCCTTTGGTATGACGGCTACGACGTGGCTGCCGATGATAGAAGGTATTCCTATGGTGTGCCATCCTGACCCAACGGATGCACCTGGCATAGGACGTGCTGCTGCGAAGTTCAATGCGACAGTGATGTTTGGCACTTCGACTTTTTTTAGGCTCTACACCAAGAACAAGAAGGTACATCCTCTGATGTTTGACTCGCTCCGTATCGTAGTCGCGGGGGCTGAAAAACTCAGTGCCGATGTCAAAACAGCCTTTAGCGAAAAGTTTCATAAGAGTATCTTAGAAGGGTACGGGGTGACCGAGTCTGCCCCCGTTGCCAGTGTGAATATACCCGATGTCCTGGAGACGGCAGAGTTCACTGTTCAAGTCGGGACAAAAGAGGGGAGTGTCGGTCTACCTCTTCCGGGTACGGCCTTTAAGGTGGTCGATCCAAGTTCTATGCAGGAGTTGGAACCGGATGAGGACGGTTTGATCCTCATCGGCGGTCCGCAGACGATGAAGGGTTACCTTAAAGATGAAAAGAAGATCTCCGAGGTGATGGCCGAGATCGACGGTTCTCTTTGGTATAAGACGGGAGATAAGGGTCACGTCGATGCAGACGGCTATCTTTTTATCGTAGACAGGTATTCTCGTTTTGCAAAACTTGGCGGAGAGATGGTGTCTTTGGGAAGCATAGAAGAGCAGATCAAACACACTGTAAAGAACCCCGAGGTCGATCTTCTGGCAGTTAACCTGCCTGATGATAAAAAAGGGGAAAAGGTCATCTTGCTTATTCAGGGTTATGAACATTCTGAACACTTGAAAAAAGCCCTGCTTGAATCGGGTATGAACCCCTTAAGCGTACCCTCAATGATCCTTGACGTTGAACAGATCCCTAAACTGGGTACAGGGAAGAGTGATTTTTCAGGTGCAAAAAAATTAGCCATGGAGTTGACAGATGTTAAGTAATCCCTATAAAAATATTTTCAAGGTGAGTGAAGAACGCCGTGTCTTTTTCCAAGCGCCCGGGCCACAAGAGATTTGGAAAGAGCTCATTGAAAAAGATACCCAGGAGATGAAAAACCTTTGTGAAGCAATGCGCCAGCTTGTATATGAGGTCGGTGTTCCGAAATTTCTGGTACATCTTGGTGCAAGACTTCTTTATAACACGGTCTACAGATGGTGGGGACATTACACCGATGAAAGCGACTACCTTGCTTCACAAGCTCCCAATATGTCGGCCTCGCTCATGGCCTTTTTGCAAAGACAGTACACCTTGGCGCATATGGGGTGTTCTGTCGTGATGACATGGGATGAGAAGAGGCAGCAGATGTTGTGTATGCGAAGTCTGGACTGGAAGGGTTCTGATGACATTGCCAGATCCACGAGAAGGTTCTCTTTTGTCAATTCCAAGAATGAAGAAGTTGCACAGGTTGCGGGGATAACGGCGATGGTGGGTGTACTGACAGGCGCTAAAAAAGGGTTCTCGGTTGCGATCAATTATGCTCCGTGGAAACGTTCGGCACGGTTCAAGTCAGATCCCACCTTTTTAATCCGTCAACTGCTTGAAGACGAGACAATAAGAGACTATAAAAGCGCGCAAGAAAATGTCAAAGGCTGGGAAGTCGGTTCCCCCTGTTTCATTAGTCTGTGCGGTGTGAACAAAGGCGAGGCTTGCGTAATAGAACTAGGGTGCAGGCATGAGGTGTATGTTCGTGAAATAAGGGATGCAGAGTTTTTGATTCAGACCAATCATTATGATCTGAAGGCTTCGCCTTTTACACAACACAACGAAGAGCCCTATACAGAGGAGATGGATGAGAAGGAATGGTATGATTCAGAGCTTCTTAGGAACTCCCAAAAACGTCATGAGCTTTTAAGGAAAAAACTGGAAGAGCACTCGGAGCTTTCGATGGAAGAGAGACTTATAAGCATGTATAAAGAGGTGCCTGTCTTGAACTGGGAAACAGCGCAGTGGGTCATTATGCGACCTGAAGCCGGTCATATCGACGTGTATGCCTGTGTAGATAAATAGAAGACTTAATGGATGATTAGGGTAGGTCAATCTTCTCCTAACCAAATATCTTGTATAATTTCACCACAATTTTACAGGCTGCGCACATAGCCGGAAAAAGAATAATTTTGATCGTTTGTTAAAGGAACGCAGTGGCCCAAGAGTATGCAAAATATGATGAGATTGACCAAGACCAACTTCAAGAAGATATCGAAGCCATTAAAAAAAATATCGGAACACCGACATGGGAAGACTTTCAACATCTGCTCAAGCTTGAAAAATGGGGCAGGGCCTTGACATTTTCAGGGTACTTTCTGATTTCTGTGATCAGTTTTTTAGAGGCGGCGGGTTTTGGATTGAGTGGTTTTGCCTTTTGGGAGATGTCCATTATAGCGGCACTTGCCATGGGTGTAGGAAATGTTTCCCGTTGGGCAAACGTGGCACATCCCATACTTCACGGGGCCTACGACAAGGTGAAGAATGTCCCGTACCGATATACTAAGGCCGGATTTGCAAAAGGCATCAGACGATACGTGGATTGGCTGGACTGGATAAAACCTGATGCCTGGGCCTATGAGCATAATATCATGCACCATTACCACCTCGGTGAAAAAGATGACCCCGATAATATTGAGATGAACCTTAATATCATAAGTAAACTTCCCGTATGGATAAAGTACATCTTTGTATCTCTTCTTGCAGCAACATGGAAACTAAGTTATTATGCTCCCAACACTTTAAGAGTTCTGGAAAACAAAGAGAGTAGAAAACATAATCTAGAAGAATCCGGTTCTCTTGAATACACTCCGTTTACAAGAAATGGACGTGAATTATGGAAAAACTATATTAGCCCTTATTTTACGGTGAAGTTTGTTTTGATTCCCCTGCTGTTTTTACCGCTGGGTACAGAGGCTGTTACTACTGTCTTGTTGGTTACTTTTATGGCTGAACTTGTTGCCAACGTGCACTCATTTTTAGTGATTGTTCCTAACCACTCAGCGGGAGATATCTATAAATTTAATGAGCCCCATAAATCTCAGGGAGAGTTTTATCTCAGACAGATCATGGGTTCGGTTAATTACAATACGGGATCTGACCTCATAGACTTTGGACACGGATGGTTGAATTATCAGATAGAACACCATCTCTTCCCAAATCTTACTCTGAGCCAATATCAAAAGATGCAGCCTATTGTAAAAGAGGTCTGTGCCAAGCATAATCTGGCGTACAGGCAAGAGAGCGTTTTTAAGCGCATGAAGATGACTATTGACTTGATGGTCGGAAAGACAGGTCTTCTCAGTGTGGATAGAGTGTAAACACACTTAAACCATCCTCTCTTTACGAATTACACTATAATTACACAAATTAAATTATAAAATATATTTATAGGAAAAACAGTGGCTTTGAATAAACCGAAATATACCCTTTTTAAAAATACAGGCTACGCCATAGCCGGTCTGGTCGATATCATAAAAAACGAGTCGTCATTTAAACTGCAGATTCTCCTTTTTGTTGTAATGAGTATCGTTGCGTGGGTTTTGCCTTTGGCCTTTCATTTATCTGCCATACTCTCAATCTCACTTTTTATTCCTGTTATGGCGGAGGTGGCGAACTCTTCAATCGAGCGTGTAGTGGACTTGGTAACGCTTGAGTATCATGAATTGGCAAAACGGGCAAAAGATACCGGAGCAGCACTGGTTTTTCTAAGTCTGATCCTTACCGGTACTATCTGGGCTGCTGTTTTATATATTGGTTTTATTCAATAATAAGGTGATGTGAAGGAAGTCTAAAATGAAAATACTCCTGATGGAAGACGACCTTGTCTTGCATGAGATCTTGTTAGAGCACCTTAGCGAAGGCGGTCATGATGTCAAAGGCTGCGAGGACGGGCAGGAGGCTGAAGACCTGATCTTTCAAGAGCACTTTGATCTTCTGCTTTTGGATGTCAATGTCCCTCACATTGACGGCTTTTCTCTGGTGGAGAGTATCCGGGATAACGGTATCAAAACACCGGCTGTTTTTGTGACTTCCTTAAACACGACAAAAGATCTCAAGCGGGGTTACGCTGTGGGTGGGGATGAATACATTAAAAAACCCTTTGACATGGAGGAGCTTGATGCCCGTCTTATGCAGATTAAAAAGGTCTATAAGCTTAATGATGATCTTATACTTCTGCCTGACGGGAAGGGGTTTGATCCTGTTTCGCACCGTGTTAATGGGGTTAAGCTTCGTAAGAAAGAGTCTGAGATACTTCACTACCTTCTTCGTAATACAGGTCGCGCCGTCAGTGCGCAAGAGCTTATGGATAACCTTTGGGCTTATGATGAGGTCCCCTCCAAAGCGACCTTGCGCACCTATATCAAGAACCTGCGCCAGGTCATCGGAAAAGAGATGATTTTAACGATACACGGGGAAGGGTTTAAAATTGAAACTGAGTGATTATGAACGAAAGTCGCTGATTAACTTTATTGTTCTGTATGTAGGATCTTCTGTTCTTTTACTCTCAGTTATTGCTTTCTTGATCTATGAAAATGAAGAACGAAACTCCTTGGAGATGATGCAGATGAAAATGGAGCACTTTGCAGATATGCAGGGTGAAGAGATCATCAAGTCGGATATGCAAAATTCCAAAGAGTATATGCTTCCCAAAGAGAGTCCTTATCAGATCGCCCTGTTTGACAAGAACAAGAGACTTTTAGACGGTGATAATCTCAATAATATTGCATTTGAAAAGAAGGTATACCAAGATAATGGAGCGTGGTATTACATCTCCACCGCAGCGAAGGGGCACTTGGGTGTTGAACATATTGTTGTGAAAAAGAGCGGTCATGATGCTACGGTTCAAGACCTTAGAGAAGATGTTGTCTTGTATTGGAGTCTGGCTGTAGCCTTTGTTACTCTTATGGCGTATTGGCTCGGGCGTATCTTCTTAAAACCCGTACGCGAGAAGATTGATACTATTGACGCCTTTATAAAAGATTCTACCCACGAACTGAGCACACCGCTTACGGCCCTGATGTTGAGCGTAGACTCCCTTGCAAAACAGAGTCCTTCAAAGGCATTGAGCCGTATCAAACTCTCTGCACGGCAAATTTCCGATATCTATCACGACCTGACTTTTTTATTGCAGCTTGATAAATCACTTAAGACAGATGAAGCCATTGATATGAAAGCCTTGATTGAGCAAAGGGTAGAGTATTTCACCCCCCTGGCCGAGCAGAAGCGTCTTCGTTTTGAGCTGGAGTTAGAGGAGTTTTCTGTGAGGATGGAAAGAACAGCAGCCGTACGGCTACTTGACAATATTATCTCCAATGCTATCAAGTATAATCAAAAAAATAAAAAGATCATGATCGCTATCAAGGGCAAACAGATTCTGGTCCAAGATGAGGGGAAGGGGATGGATGAGAGTGAGCAGAAACTGGTCTTTGAACGCTATATACGTATTGAAAAAAACCGCGGAGGTTTCGGTATAGGTTTGGATATTGTCAAACAGGTTACTAGGCGCTACGGTATAAAGATTGAGATAGAATCCAGGATACATGAAGGTACGCTTTTCGTCCTGATTTTTCCATAAATGATTGATCCTGGAGCTGAAAGATATACCTTAACCAACATGCTCTCTACACAAATGTCCATCAGGAGGTGTTTATTCACCAGGCCAAATCATGTTGCCGATCAGATTGTTCAATACAGATTTAGTCGTAACTTTAATGGAAAATATATATTTAAAATTAAGCTTGAAAAAGTTCTTTTTAACATAATTTAGTTAGAATTTATCGTTTATAAAGATTTTGGGAGAATGATATGCCGATTAAACTAGCTATGACAGGGTTGATATTAACCTTGGTGTTAATGATAAGCTCTTGTGGGGAAGGGGGTGTTACCGGAGGTTCTGGTACAGATGCACCACTCATTAGTGGAGTCGTGGCGATAGGTGCACCTGTCGTTGCTGATATAACGGTTGTTGGAGTACAGGGCTCTACAAGTACAGTGAGTAATGCAGATGGCAGCTATAGTGTAGACGTTAGAGGTATGAAAGCACCCTTCGTTTTAAAAGCTGAATCGGCAAATGGTAATATCTTATACTCAATTGCACAAAATGGACAGACACGAGCAAATATCACACCTTTAACCTCATATGTAGTTCATCAAATAGCGGTTAAAAATGGTTTGCTCGGGGGTTCTTGGCAGATTTATTCTGATCTTGGGGCAAAGCAGGGTCTACTGGCTCAAAGAGACGCTGAAGTGGCTGCTTTAAATTCACTTATAGGTACCTCTATGCAGGCAGCAAACGTTGCCGGTTTTAATCATATAACGGATGCTTTCGCAGCAGATGGTACGGGTTATGATGCCTATTTGGATTCTCTTGATATGGAGATTAATACAGATGATATTATTATTAAAGACGGAGCAACAACCTTAACGACTCTCTCCTATGCTTTACCGACAGGAACGCTTGCCACCTCGGGGACGGTGATCAATGCTCAGGCACAAGCTGCGATATCAGGGGCAACACTGAGTTTTACAAATGCGCAAGGAAACTTTTCAGATACGACAGATGGATCGGGTAACTTTACTACTAATTTAAGTACACATCGTGTATTCAACCTTTCTGTCTCTGCTCCCGGGTTCACAACAGTGAATTATTATAATGTAGCTACCTTTTCTACTAATCCGATTTCAATAGGATCGATTCAGATGATTCCTACTGCCTTATCTGGTAACGGCGTAGTGGCAGGACAGGTTATCAATGCAAGAACAGTAGCCCCTCTCTCTGGTGTCAGCTTGAGTTTTCGAGAAGGAATTAATAACACGGGTGGTGCTGTTCTCTCAACGGGGGTAGTAAGTAGCGACGGAAACTACAGTGTCTCTGTTCCTACCGGTGTCTATACGATAACGTATGAAAAACAGGGATTCACGGATGTTCACAAAAATGCTGTTGTTATTGGTGGACAGACTTCAACTATTGAATCAGTTCCTATGATCACAAGCACCATTACTGGAAGCTCTTTTGCAACGATGGTGCTTACCTGGGGTGAAAACCCGTCTGATTTGGATACATTTTTAACCGGTCCGTCTACACAGCTTGACTCAACGGCTACTTTGGGTGGAGCAAGATTCAAACTGGCTTTTTACCAAAAAGCATTTAGTACCTCAGATGGATATGGAGGTCCTGTGGTCGGTAATAAAGAAGACCCTTGTGCGACAGGCACTCTGGTTGCGGCAATTGATGTTGATGATGTAAGCAGTTATGGACCGGAGACAACAACATTATGTCAGGTTGAAAGCGGTGTATATTCCTATTATATACATCACTTTGCCGGCTCAAGTAGCATGTCAAACTCTCCTGCTATTGTTACGGTCACAACTGCTTCGGGTATTTCAACTGCCTTTATTGCACCTACGGGTGCAACCGGTACGAATACGGATCTGTGGCATGTCTTTGATCTGGACAATTTTGGAAACCTTACCCCGGTTAACTCTATTGGAGTAGGAGGCGATACAGCTGCTCTTGCTCCGGGATACCCTGGAGTGAGAGAAGACGGAAGAATATTGGAAGATAGCCCATCTAAGTAGCAGCCCGCAGTAAAAACGGGTAGCGATTGCATTTTGATAGAAAAATTATGCTTTATAAGGAAAAATAATAATGAAGAAAATATTAATGTTCGTACTTCTTACACTTGTCAGTTCTGTTTATGCAGATTCGGGATATAAAATTCTAGTTGGCGGTGAGTTTGGGCAAGCCAAGGGAAACTGGGATGATTATACGGGGGAATGGGAAGACAGTTTTGGTTTAAGAGCAGGTGTTGAAACAGACAGAACGCGTATTTATATCTCCTACAATTATACAAAATCTGAAGATTTTAACTTTGTCAACACTGATTTTGAATCCCATATGATTGTGATGAACTTTGGTGCAAAAACAGATAAATATTACGGTCTTTTTAGAGGCTTTGTAGGTGGGCATGCGGGTGTTTTATATTCTCTATGGAACCTTGGTGAATATCCCCCTCTTGAAGATGAAGATGATGTGAACCTTGTAATAGGTGGACAAGCCGGTATTATTATTGATGTTATAGATAATGCCTATTTAGAAGCAGGTTATAGATATTCACTTACAGATGCGGATAATGATTCAATCAATCCAGGTTCTATACAGACCTATTATGGTGCGATTAACCTTAAGTTCTAAAAGCTTTTTTTGAAGTGTCTATGTCAATAAACCGATGAGATTGATCTTGTATTTTACTCTTTTGATTTGTATATGAAATATAAAGATAGAAATAAATTCTAAGCCTAAAGAGGGTACACTTTTCACATTGATTTTTCTATGATGTATTAAAGGTGATAGATGGCGCATGTACTTATTATTGGAGCAGGCGGAGTAGGCCGTGTGGTAACACACAAGTGTGTGATGAATGCAAAGATATTTACAAAGATCACACTGGCTAGTCGTCGATTGGAGTCGTGTAAGACTATTGCAGACGAATTGCCAGATGGTGCAGTGGAGATAGAGCAGGTGGATGCAGATAACACCGCTGAACTCTCTGAGCTTATTTCTCGTATCAAAGCAGATATTGTTATCAATGTCGCGCTTCCTTATCAAGACCTGAGCATCATGGACGCCTGCCTGGCGACAAATACACCTTATCTGGATACGGCAAACTACGAGCACCCTGATGAAGCGAAGTTTGAATATAAAGAGCAGTGGGCTAAGCATGAAGCGTTTAAGGAAAAAGGTCTACTTGCTCTTTTAGGTTCCGGCTTTGATCCGGGCGTGACCAATGTGTTCTGTGCTTACGCGCAAAAACACTATTTTGACGAGATTCATACGATTGATATCCTCGACTGCAATGCAGGCGATCACGGTTATGCCTTTGCAACGAACTTTAATCCCGAGATCAACCTGCGAGAAGTCTCGGCAAAGGGGCGTTACTGGGAAGAAGGCAAGTGGATAGAGACAGAACCTATGCAGATAAAGATGCTTTGGGATTATCCCGAAGTCGGGGTAAAAGACTCTTACCTCTTGTATCACGAAGAGATGGAGTCCTTAGTCAAACATATCAAGGGTCTTAAGCGTATCCGCTTCTTTATGACTTTTGGAGAGTCTTATCTGACACACATGAAGTGTTTGGAAAATGTCGGTATGCTTGGTATCAAAGAGGTTGAGCACAAGGGACAGAAGATCGTTCCTATAGAGTTTTTAAAGACGCTTCTTCCTGACCCGGCATCCTTAGGCCCGCGTACCAAAGGTTTGACCAACATCGGTATTGTGGCTGAGGGCTTCAAAGATGGAAGAAAGAGAAAGGTCTACATCTATCAAGTCAGTGACCATGAAAAATGTTATGCTGAAGTGAAGGCACAGGCTGTCTCCTATACAACAGGTGTACCGGCCATGATAGGAGCAAAACTGATGGTAGAGAAAAAATGGAAGGCAGAGGGTGTCTTCAATATGGAAGAATTTGATCCGGATCTGTTTATGGATGAGTTGAACGAGCAGGGCCTGCCTTGGAAAATAAAAGAGCTAGATTAGATTTTGATTACCTGCCCCTTATGCCATTGTCCTGATCACGGCCTTTATTGCGAACACGAAACTGGTGAATACAGGCTCTGCAGCGAATGTTCCCTTGTCTTCGTCCTGCCTCATGTGCATCTGAATGCGCAAGAAGAGAAGGCTCGTTATGACCTGCACACAAACGCTTCCGATGATGCAGGATATAGAAAATATCTTACAAAAGTTCTTGACCCTGTGGTAGACAGGATAAAAAAAGGATCTTTCGGTCTGGACTTTGGTTCCGGTCCCGGGCCGACACTCTCACTTATGTTCGAAGAGGGTGGACACAAGATGAATATTTATGACCCTTTTTATGCTAAAGATGAAGAAGTATTGCAGCAAAAGTATGATTTTATTACCTCTACCGAGGTCATAGAACATCTGTATGATCCAAAGTCGGTGATGGACAGCTTATGGGGCATGTTAAACGAAAAAGGCCTTCTGTGCTTTCTTACTCAGCCTTATCCATCTCAAGAGGAGTTTGCTGCATGGTATTATAAAAATGATCCTACGCATGTCTGTTTTTTCACTCTTGAAACGATGCAGTACTTGGAAAAAAAGTGGCATGCAAGGTGCGAAGTCGTCGGGAAAGACATCTTTATCTTTACAAGAGAGAAAGATTAAATGGCAATAGATTATTCGAATGTACCCAGCCCCTGTTATATTTGTGAAGAGCAGCTTTTAGAAAACAATCTCAAGATCCTTGAGAGAGTACAAAAAGAGTCCGGTGCGAAGATCATCCTCGCACTGAAAGGTTTTGCTATGCACTCTACCTTTGATCTGGTGGGAAAATATCTGCACGGGTGTACTGCGAGCGGTCTGCATGAGGCTAAACTGGCACGTGAAAAGATGAACAAAGAGGTGCATACCTACTCGCCTGCTTTTAAAGATGAAGAGATAGATGAGATCGCTGCACTCTCCAATGATATCGTTTTTAATTCACCTGCGCAGCTACGCCGTTTTGAACAAAGGGTTCGTAAGATCAATCCTCATATCTCTGTTGCTTTACGGGTCAATCCCGAGTACTCCGAGTCGCCCGTAGACTTATATAATCCCTGCGGTCTTTACAGTCGTTTAGGCACGACCAGGGCTAATTTTACTAAGGCGATCGAAGATTATGGTGAGAGTTTCTTAGCCTCTATCGACGGACTGAACTTTCATGCCTTGTGCGAGCAGGATGTCTCCGCCTTGGAAGGTGTGCTGAACGCCTTTGAGAACAACTTCGGCGAATACATCGATCGGATGAAATATATCAATTTCGGCGGTGGCCATCATATCACGAAGAGGGGTTATGATGTAAGAAGGCTTATTGAAGTCATCAAAGCTTTCAAAGAGCGTCATAATGATATTGAAGTCTATTTGGAGCCGGGTGAAGCGGTGGGATGGCAGAGCGGAATTTTGGTCTCAACCGTGCTGGATATTGTTAATAACGGTATGAAGATAGCTATTTTGGATACCTCTGCAGAGGCACATATGCCAGATACCTTGGCCATGCCTTATCGTGCCGAGGTGAGGGGAGCAGGGAGGGCCAACGAAAAGAGCTATACCTATAGGCTGGCCGGTAACACTTGTTTAGCCGGTGATGTGATGGGGGATTACTCTTTTGACAAAGAACTGAAAATAGGAGACAGAGTGATCTTTGAAGATCAGATCCATTATACCTTTGTGAAAAATACGACCTTTAACGGGATAAAGCTCCCCTCCTTAGCCTTATGGACAAGAGAGAATAAACTAAAAATCATCAAAGAATTTGGATATGAAGATTATAAACAGAGGCTCTCTTAGTAGTGCCTCTGTTATATTCGCAGAAGATAAAGATGTCTACAGTAAAGCTACCATAAAGATCCTTCCGCGTCGATTGATATAGATACGTTTATACTGGTTTTTATAGGTACTTAGGGCGGATGTTAGAGCTTGTATGGAGTCTGTCTTATGCTCTTCGATCTGAATAATAATATCACCTTCTTGCACACCTTGGCGCTCAGCCTCACTCTCTTGCTTTACTCCGCTGATAAGAAGGCCTTCAACATGGCTTGGTATACGGTACTGATACCGCACATTTTCATTCAGTGGTGTTAATGTAAGGCCGCCCAAGAGTTCCGTCTGCGTATTTTGAACCAGGTTTTGATTCTCAAGTTTTAGCGAGGCCGAATAGAGTTTCTTGTTACGCTCATATTCAATTTTTACATTTGTTTCAGGCGCTAGCATACCGATTTTATTTTTGAGGTCAGAGGCACTTTTGATAGAGTGTCCATCGACCTTTGTGATGAGATCACCTCTTTGCAGACCGGCTTTGTGTGCAGGCGTATTTTGTGCAACATCTATTATTAAGGCACCTTCTGTCTGTTTATAGAGGTTTTGTAGGTTGGCGGTTATGTTTGAGATCTGTACACCCAGATAACCACGTTTTACCTCACCGTCTTGAATAAGCTTTTGGACAACGTCTTTGACCATATTGACGGCTATAGCAAAGCCTATGCCGTTATTTCCGCCGCTTCGAGAAAGAATGGCTGAGTTGATACCTATAAGTGCACCCCGGCTATCGATCAAGGCTCCTCCGGAATTTCCAGGATTGATGGAAGCATCTGTCTGTATAAAGTTTTCATATTCATTGATGCCGATACCGTTTTTATGTTGTGCCGAGACAATACCCTGAGTCACACTCTGGCCGACGCCAAAAGGGTTTCCTATGGCGAAGACCACGTCTCCCACCTTAAGGTCTGAAGAGTTGCCTAAGAGGATTGGAATGAGTTCGTCTTTGGTGTCAATCTTGATAATGGCTAAATCAGTTTTTGGATCGGTGCCGATAAGCGTAGCCTTATACTCTTTTGCACTTTTTGGAAGGGTGACGGTGATCTCTTGGGCATTGTCGATCACATGATTGTTGGTAATGATATACCCTTCTTGGCTTAGGATGACTCCTGATCCAAGGGCAGAACTTCTTTTTTGCGGCGATGATCGCGGTAGGTTGCGACCAAAAAAATCTCTTAAAAAGTTTTCCATTTGAGGATTGTGTCTTAATTTTTGTTGTGTAGATATATGTACGATAGAAGGCGTCGTTTTTTCTAAAACGGAGTGATAAGAGAGGATGGAATTTTTTGGTGTCGGCATGATCCGCTCTGCAGTAGCAGGAGCTTGTTTGAAGTCAATGTTTGAAGCATTGAGACTGAAGCCTAGAGCCAGAAGAATGAGTGTCGTTTTTTTCATATATTTTCCTTTTTTGTTAGGATAATAAGTGCTGGTGTGAAAAATGTGTGAAAGTACAATTAAGACGCGAAAAGTAACGGTCAATTGGGTGGTTTATACAATATTACAGGGAATTTCCATAATAAAACGGGCACCCTCTTCATAAGTGCTATCGAGTTTAATCGAACCTCCCAGATGCTGGGTTACAAGGTTGTAGGTGATATTCAAGCCAAGTCCTGTTCCACCCATATTTCGTTTAGTGGTAATAAAGGGTTCAAAAATTTTGTGGGAGACATTGATATCCACACCCTTCCCATTATCTGAGAAGATGATGACAACAGAATCTTCTTTATGTCTGGTCTCGATGGTGATCAGACCCTCTTGATCATGATCAAACCCATGTAAAAGGGCATTTTGAAGCATGTTGACAACGATTTGTGAGATGGCACCGGGATATGAGTTCATATTGATAGGAAGTGGGTCAAGTAGCATTTTGAGCTCAACAGGTCTGTGTTTTAGTTCACTTTTAAAGGTGGATAGGACCTCTTGAAGATAATCGTTGAGCTCAAAAGTACGGATCTCTTCGCTGCTTTGATCGACGGAGATTTTTTTGAAATTCCTAACCAGTAAGGCTGCACGGTCAAGGTTTTTAATTAGGATCTCATCGGCTTCATCAATGGTTTCGATGAAATGATCAAGAGCAGATTTGGACAGAGTGTTGTTATCCAGCATTGCGCGTATGGTTTTGATCTCATTTTTAAAGATAGATGCGGCTGTGATGGAGATGCCAAGCGGTGTATTTACCTCATGTGCGACGCCGGCAACCAGGCTCCCCAGTGCAGACATCTTTTCAGATTCCACCAGTTGGAACTGTGTGTTTTGGAGACGGTCGAGACTCTCTTGTAACTCAATAGTGCGTTCTTGTACCCGTGTTTCAAGCTCATTTGTCAAGCGTTCCAAATGTGATTGGTAGGTACGTGAGATTGTTTCTGCTTCTTCACGTTCACGTCCGCGCTGTTCTATCTTCTCAAGCATAGTGTTAAAGTCATCATAGAGATGACCGACTTCATCAGAATACATCTTCTGTGCCCGAATGGTATAGTCCTCACTAAGAGTGATCTCCTGGGTTGTTTTGGCAAGATTGATAATAGGAAGGCTTATATAGTTTTGGATCTTATATATCATAACAAGAGAGAGCAGGATTAAGATGATCATGCCCAAGAGTAAAATGACGGCGTAAGAGAGCAGGGATTTAGGGATTTCTGTCGTAGACACATAAAATAAAACGACACCATAAGGCAGACCGTTGTAAGAGATCGGTGTAGATATAATAAGCTCGTCATCAATGAAATGACTTGAATCAACAAACTTGTTGTCAATACTCTTGGCGTATGCCTTTGTGTCAGGTTCACGAACAAAAGAAGCAAACTCATTGCCTTTCTCATCGTAAATAATGGCAGCATTGATGTTAGGAATCTCTTTGAGTCTATGAAGTACCTCTACCCCGCCTAGCAGGTCTGAAAATAGAAGCGGAGTAACGGCATAATCAGCTATCAGATGCGATTGCAGTTTTGACTCATTTAAAAGTGTTGTACTACTGCGCTGATAATTAACAAACAAAATGAAGGCAGAATAGGTACTAAGGGCTATAAACAGTAGAGATAAAATAGAAATAATCAACTTGGATTTAATAGAAAAATGAGAAAAACTATTCATTTATTACCCTATATACAGAGTTCAGAGCTAAGTAGCTGATACGCATACTGGCATCATCGGCCCTTTTATGATTGATGATGCGGTGAAAAGTACCCTTGTATGGAAATGTGCTCATGCTGTATATTGTCATCCTAGGGGATCTTCATGTTCATTTAAGGTGGGGCGGGGTTCACTGATATAATAGCCTTGAGAGTATTTAATACCAAGCTCATTGACGATGGCGTAGATCTCTTCATCACATACAAACTCGGCCACAAGGTCTATACCAACGTTGTTGGCAAAATATACGATACTGTCAACCATCTTGCGTGACATCTCATCTTTTAGGTTTTTAATGAAATATCCGTCGATCTTGATCGAATTCAGTTGAAGGTCAAGGATATTGGCAAAGTTTTGGCATTGTGCACCAAAGTCATCCAAGGCTATGCTGCATCCCAGTGCCTGCAGTTGCGCAATATTGTTTCGGCTGCTTGGAATGCTGTCGAGAGAATTGTTCTCTAATACCTCTAAAATAAGCCGTTGGGGTTTTATATTAAATGTCTTAAGTACCGTCTGTACATAGTTGGAAAAATTTGCATCTTGCAGGTCATGCGTGGTGATATTGACAGAAAACGAGAAATCATTGTGCTCAAATACTTCGGCACTTTTTTCTAACATAGTACGTGTGATCTGGCTTAACAAACCTGTCTCTTCAGCGACATTCAAAAAGGAAAAAGGAGAAATGACCTCTTCATCTTTAAGCATACGTACTAAACATTCATATTTTTCAATCCTGTTTGTTCTGTTATTGTAAATTGGTTGAAAGTAGGGAACAATACGATCTTCTTGAAGGGCATACTTGATCTCTTTGAACCATTTTACATTGTTCTCAATATCTCTTTTGACCTTCATGTTCTTATGGTAGCGTTGCACACGGTTGGAGCTGATAAGACGTGCTTCTTTAATGGCAAGATCAGCCTTGTTAAAAAGATTTTCTTCTTCATTTTCAACGATTCCGATGGTGAAGGTGATGTTAAAATCGATCTCATTGCGGGTAAAACTTGAATTAAGAAACTTTTTTTCAATAAGAGAGACAATCTCATCGATTTCATCCGGGGATGAATGTTGGCGTAAAAGTACGAACTCATCAATGCCAATATGATAAAGTTTATTGTTTTTGGCCTCTAAAAGGCTTAAAATACGCGAGATCTCTTCAATGATATAGTTTCCCTGCTCGTATCCATATAGGTCGTTAATGTGAGAAAAACGGTCAACATTAAGGAGTATCATGCTCGCATTTTTTATGTATTCAAGATCTTCATGCAGTTTGTGCCGGTTATGAAGCTTTGTAAGAGGGTGATGAATAATCTCTTTGTAAAGAGCCTCTTTTTCTACAGTCACTTCTGATATGTCTGCATAATTGTTAATGGCAATTTTTACAGACCCATACAATTTGTCCGCATTAAGCTCGGTCTTGTCTTTATAATCATTGATATCATAATGGTCAATCACATACTTTTCGGGGGCCTGTCCCGATTGGCCGGTACGAATGATGATGCGAAGATGAGGGTTGAGAAGTTCCTGACGAACATACTCAGTAAGTTCAAGCCCTGCATTGGCGGTCTCCATAACAACATCGATTAAGGCAACCGCAAAACTGTCATCATGCTCAAGCAGTTCTCTAGCCTCTTTGGCTGAATAAACGGAGGTAAAAGAGAGGGGGCGATCTTTTATAATGAGATTTTTGAGTGCAAGTTTTGTGATATCATGTACGCCAAGGTCATCATCAACGATAAGAATTTTCCAAGGTTTGGCAATGACGGTAACAGAATCTGTCTCTTCATCTTGAAATAGAAAGTCATCCGCTGCCACATACATTCCTTCACAAAGCTATCTAAGCCCTTTTATTGTTTATGATACCAAAAACAAGGTATAAGTAAAATAAATTCTATGGTTTTTTAAATAACTGCCTCACTGCTGTGAATCAGGGCCGCTTTGACAGCATTGATATAAGATTTTTGAGACGGTTTTCTATTTTTATAAGAGATATCAAAGGCTGTTCCGTGATCTACAGACGTACGTATGACGGGTAGGGCTAAAGAGATATTGATACTCTCATCAAAATGCAGCGCTTTTAAAGGGATAAGCCCCTGGTCATGATACATGGCAACATAGTGCCGATACTCTTTACGCATTGTCTTTGTAAAGGCAGTATCAGGAACCATGGGGCCAAAAAACAGTTCTCTCTTGAGATGCTTGTTGGCTTGGGCAATGGCCTTGGTTATTTTTTTGTCTTCCTGACCCAGGACACCACCGTCACCGGCATGAGGGTTGAGCCCCAAAACTGCGACCTTGTCAGTTTTAATACTTTGAGACAGCTCTAACAAAAAGTGTACGATCGGTTTTGTTTTGATCTTTTGTGCCACTGACTTCAGGGGAATATGTTCGGTAAATAGTGCAACATACAGTTTTTCACACCCCAGCATCATAATGGCTTCTTGATTAAAATGTGCACGGAGCATATCCGTATGTCCTTTATAATCGATCCCGGCCTTAAACCAGGCTTCTTTATGAATAGGCAAGGTGACAAGCGCATCAGCTCTTTTGCTTTCACATAGTTGAATGGCTTGTAGAAATGAGTTGTAACTGTACAGGCCACTGTGTTTGCTTATGTGGGCAGGTTTGATTTCAAAGTCCCCCTCAACAGGAGCAAGCTTCATCTCTTTAGGCTGTTTTATATTAAGTTTACGACAAGCCTGATCCAGCATCTGCTGCGAGATACAATAAAGCGGATTGGCTATTTTAGAGACTTGAGCGTGTGAACGAAGGGCTATCTCAACTCCGATACCGTTTAAATCACCAATGCTGATGGCAATAACTTTTTTACTCAACTTAAAAGCTTTTTCATATCGATAATAGCCTGTTCTAAACCCGTAAAAACAGATCGTGCGATAATGCTCTGACCGATATTAAGCTCATGTATGACTTCAATTTCACGCATTGCGTGCACGTTTTGATAATTGAGACCGTGTCCTGCAGCAACGAGGAGACCCTTCTGGTGAGCTTGATGCGCGGCATCTTTGATATCTTCCAAGGAGTGATATAACATCTGTCTGAGTTCGCTTCGCGGACGTTCCAGTTCAGTGATGCTGTGATGTGTCGTTGCAAGCGGAGTATTGAGCATGGCATAGATATTGGCATAAGATCCGGTATGGAGCTCCACCATATCAATATCGAGCGTACTAGCGTGTTCAATGACCTGTTCGTTTGGGTCTATAAAAAGAGAAACATCTATCTCATGTGCCTTAAGTTGTTCTACCGCTTTTTTGATCTTCTTATAATGAGCAAACAGATCCAACCCACCCTCTGTCGTCACCTCTTCACGCTTCTCGGGAACGAGTGTTGCCCGGTGTGGGTTGAGTTGACAAACGATGTCAATAATGTCGGGATTGATCGAGCACTCCAAGTTGACGGGAAGAGCAGAATTAAACATGATCTTTTGCGCGTCCAAGTCGTTTATATGGCGTCTATCTTCCCTAAGGTGGATCGTGATCTGATCGGCACCTGCACGTTTACAAATACCCAGTGCATCTACGGGGTCGGGATCGTTGATGCGTCTGGCCTCTCTCAACACGGCAATATGGTCGATGTTCACGCCTAAAAAAATCCTAGCTGCGTTTTTCATAAAATTCCTTTTTAAAGTCTGCGTATCTGTCCTCAATGATGGCGGCCCTGGCTTGCCTCATCAGGTTGAGATAATAATAAAGATTATGCATGGAGGCCAAACGAAAGAAGGTCAACTCTTTGGAACGAAAGAGATGATTCAGATATGAACGTGTATAACGTTTGCAGGTATGGCATTCACACTCAGGATCGATGGGACCTTGATCTTCTTTAAACTTTGCTCCTCGAATATTAATACGGCCAAATGAAGTAAATAGTGTACCATTTCTCGCATTACGCGTGGGCATGACACAGTCAAACATATCCACCCCGCGGTCAATGTTTTCAATTAAGTCTTCCGGCGTACCTACCCCCATAAGATAGCGGGGTTTGTCTTGGGGCATATATTGTATCGTATGCTCGACCGTATCGTACATATCTTGATTCGCCTCACCTACAGACAGACCACCGATGGCAAAGCCGTCATAGTCCATAGCACATAACTCGGTAGCCGATTTGGTACGAAAAGCCTTGTCCGTTCCGCCTTGAATAATGGCAAAGATATTCTGGTCTTTACAGATGCCCTTGTCCTGTTGAGAGCGGAAGTAGTCAATAGACTCTTTTGCCCAACGTGTCGTTCTCTCTATAGAGAGCTTAATACGTTCTTGCGTAGCAGGCAGGGCTACGAGGTCATCGAGTATCATCATGATGTCACTGCCAAGATTTGTCTGAATGTCAACTACCTTCTTGGGCGTAAAAAAGTGTTTGCTACCGTCTATATGGCTTCTAAACTCAATTCCCTCTTCGCTGGGCTTGGAAATATCACTGAGACTAAAGGCCTGAAATCCGCCGGAATCTGTTAGAAAACTCTTGGGAAAGGTCGTGTATTTGTGCAGTTTTCCCATCTTGGCTACATTCTCATCTCCCGGACGCAGATACATATGATAGGTGTTTGCCAGAATAATCTGCGCACCTAAGATCTCGTCCATGTCATACATATCAAGGGATTTTATAGAACCTACTGTTCCTACCGGCATAAAAACGGGCGTTTGAATTGTTGAATGCTCAGTTGTTATCGTTGCAGCCCTTGCTTTTCCGCTGCATGCTTCTAGTTTAAAATTCATATCATATGTCTTTACTTAAAAATTAAGAGCAGTCAAGTATACCTTTTTGGAGGGCGCTTATCCCTGTATCGTTAGTGAATTATCAAAAATACAGAACTGTTCTTACTTTCTTTTTTATTGCAATTATACTACAATCACAGGTAATTAATGCAGAGGATTATGATGAAAAAGATATTGATCTTAACGGATGGAAACATGGGCAAACACTTTGTTGAACGTGTTGCAGATACCTATACCAGTGAAAATATCTATTATGTTGTCTCTATTGATAAACTTGAAATCGCCAAGGCAAAGCCCTCTCAGTTCAAGTTCTATCATTTTGACCCCACCTCCTTGCACAAACTTTCAAACCTTTTGAAGATGGAGTTTATACAGGTAATTATCGCCTTGAAGAGTTCGGTTGACGTAGAAGTGAGTATTAAAAATATACGTGCGGTTAAAAAGCAGCTCCGCATTGTGACTCTGGACCAGTGGGGTTTGGAGTTTGATGATCCAAACATCGTTGTTGTCAATATCAATGAACTACTCTCTTCTCGTCTGTTGGATTATCTTCCTAATGTCCCCGTAATTGCACAAAACGTAGGAGTAGGTGAGGGCGAGATCATGGAGGTCCTTGTTCCCTTTGGAAGTTCCTTTGTGTATAGACACATCGGTGCTCTGGAGCAAAACAACTGGAAAATCGTTGCTATTTACAGAAACCAGAGGTTGATCCTGCCCACACCAAAACGGATGATACAGCCAAATGATCTACTGGTACTCGTGGGTGAACCTTCTGTTTTGAAAACAGTATACAGGGCGATCAAGCGTGAACTCGGACAGTTTCCCGCGCCTTACGGAAACAACCTTTATCTATATATCGATATGTCCATAGAGGATGAAAAGTCTCTGCCCAAACTGCTCAAGCGTTCTAAGTATATACACAGACATCTGGGAGACAAGCTTCACATTCGTGTGGTCAATGCTTCCAATATTGAGCTTCTTGCAAAGATCAAGTCACACAGAACAGATGATATTGTAATTGATATTGACTATACAACACAAAACTACAAGACAATCATATTAAATGATATAAAAGAGATGAATATCGGTCTGGTTATGATCTCCAGCGAGTTATTTTCTATTTCTGCGCTTCGCCAATGTCTATATCAAAGCAAGATCCCTGTTCTTAAACTCTCAAAAAAACCCTTTTCCAAACTTAAAGAAAGTATTGTGATCCTCACTGAGAATAGAGACCTTGAAAAGATATCTACAACAGTCTTTGATATCTCTGCGCAACTCTCTTTTAACCTGGAACTCTTTGATTTTACACAAGAAAAAACAGATGAAAAAGAACGTATTGTCGAGCATTATGAGAACCTTGCTCTTATCTTTTCAAAATCCATCAAGATCATTTCACAAGAAGCCAACCCGATACGCTTTTTAAGGCAAAAGGAGAACTTTCTCTACTGCCTGCCTTTCACGGAAAAGATATTGGATCTGCCACTATACTCTCTGTTTTCTACAGACAGCGAAAAACTATACTACCGTTTGGGTGAATATCACCAGCTTTTTATCCCCACTCAGTTATAAACCAGGCCTTAATACCTCTTATTTATCCCCTTTAAAGCCTTCGTTTTGTATTATCTATTTACTAAAAACAGTTTTGGATAGAATATGAACATAGATATAGAATTAAAAAAAGAGATAAACAACTCATACCAGGTGCATATCGGTGCTCTTGAACAGATAGATATTGATTCAAAGGTTGCGATTATAACTAACCCGAAAGTCAGTGGACTGCACCTTCAATATCTTCTCTCCAAACTCAGCGCCAAAGAGCTTTATATCATCACGGTTGAAGACGGTGAGAACTATAAGACGCTTTCAACGATAGAAAAAATCCTGAATAATCTCTTTGAGCATAAGCTTAACCGTTCATCCGTGTTAGTGGCACTTGGCGGCGGTGTTATCGGTGACATGACAGGTTTTGCAGCCAGTATCTATCAGCGCGGAATTGATTTTATCCAAATTCCTACAACGCTTTTATCTCAGGTCGATGCCAGTGTCGGTGGTAAAACAGGTGTTAACAATGCCTATGGAAAAAACCTTATCGGCGCTTTTCACCAGCCTCGTACTGTCTATATAGACCCTCATTTTCTTTCTACACTTGCCTCTCGTGAATATGCAGCAGGTATTGCTGAAATCGTAAAAATGGCAGTCTGTTTTGATAAAGAGTTTTTTGAGTGGCTTGAAAATGCAGACCTGCATGACAGCGAACAGATAAAAATAGCTATTGGCAAGTCTGTTAAAACAAAGGCGAAGGTGGTTTCGCAAGATGAAAAAGAGAAGGGCCTGCGCGCTGCTTTGAATTATGGGCACACCTTTGGACATGTCATTGAAAGCGAGACAAAATACACGCGCTACTTGCATGGCGAAAGTGTAGCGATAGGTATGATGATGGCGACTGAACTCGCTTCACGTTTGGGTCTTATGAAGACAGATGAAGAGATGCGTATTAAAAAACTTCTGCTTAAATACGGACTTCCTGTCTCTTATGAGATTAGTGATGTGGATGCTTTTTATCAGGCTTTTTTTCTAGATAAAAAGAGCTTGGATGCAAATATAATGTTTATCATCCCTGAGCATATCGGCAATGTTCAACTCAGAGACGATATTGATAAAGATATCGTCATTGATGTGCTCAATACCTATGCAGGAAAAATGAGTGTATAGACTTTTCTTTCTTCTTATTTTTACGCATGCACTTGCTTTTTCACAAGAGTCTGTAGACCTGAATGAGACACAAGGTCTTGAAGAAAATAAAAAAAATGAGCATATTGCTGCACTTCATGTTAGCATAGGAAAAACGCTCAATGTCTTAAAGAAAGAGGGGGTTTTATGGCAAAAATCATATGACTCTTACAAGACGTACCTCAATGTTACAAAAGAGCTCAAAGAAGTACGTAAGCAGATTAAAAAACTTTCTAAACATGGCAGCACCTTTAAGGCCAGAGATGAGCTTAATGCCCTGGAAACACGCGAACAGATCCTTGCGAACCAGATCAATCTGCTCCAAGGCAAGGACAGTGCCCCCTTTAAAGAACTGCTCGTTCCCGATGAGCTGCCCCTTGCTCCCGACGTGAGTAATCCTGTGGCTATCTTTTCAGCGATTTCTTATTTAAAACTGATCGAAGGTAAACTTAAAGAGTATCTTCAAAGAGAAAAAAACCTAAGGGCTTACCTTGTTCTTTTACGTAAAAAAACGCGTTTAAGTACCGAACTCGCTGCTGTTTCCAAGTTGAAAGAGGATGAAGACGTATCACGTGAGGATATGCATAAGCTGAAAATCTTTGAGGGTGCTCTTGAAACGGTGAAGAAGGCCTCTGTCTTATATGCTCAGCGTATAGACTCGGTCGAAACACAGGTTCAAAAAGATATTAATGCACAGACCTGGAAGCTTTTTAATCTCGGTATCATTATCTTAGTTTTGTTTGTGCTTTTTTTCCTGGCTAAGCTTATCATCAAAAAATACATTACGGATAACGAGCGCATTTACATGGCGCACAAGATGCTTACCTTTGTCAACGTAACACTTATCTTTATCATCGTAGCGTTTTCGTATATTGACAATGCTTCGTATATTATCACGGTACTCGGTTTTGCCTCTGCCGGTATCGCTATTGCTATGAAAGACTGGTTTATGTCTATTCTTGGCTGGCTTGTTATCGTTCTTGGTGGAGCGATGCATGTCGGAGACAGGGTAAGGGTAGATAAGGAGGGCATGCAATATGTCGGTGATATCCTCGATATTTCACTCCTGCGTATTACTATCTTGGAGGATATTACACTCACGAGTTATATGAACAACCGCCGTGCCGGTCGTATTATCTTCATACCTAATAACTATATCTTTACGCAGATGATAGCCAATTACACGCATGTCTCACTTAAAACAGTTTGGGATGGGATCGATATAACGATAACCTTTGATTCAAACCACAGAAAAGCTGTGCATCTTGCCAAGGAGATTTCAAGAAAGTACTCGAAAGGATATACGGATATTACGCGTACACAGCTTAATAAACTGCGTAATCGCTATAATCTTAAAAATACAAATGTTGAGCCTCGTGTATTTTCTTTTGCCGAGGCAAACGGTGTGTGTATCAGCGCCTGGTACCTTACTAACGCGTATGCGACGTTGACTTTGAGAAGTACAATATCTGTGGAGATCATTGAAGCTTATAATCAAGCTGATGATATAGAGATAGCCTTCCCTACACAAACCCTCCATCTTAATGCAAGAGAGAAAAGAGATCCTGAACTTCCTCCTGCCCAAGACGAGTCTGATTCAAAGGTCCAATGGTGATGTCAAGTATTAAAATGCGATGCAAGGAGACACCAAATGTCTAGTTGTCAGAAAGTATATATAAAGACCTTTGGGTGCAGGACGAATCTTTTTGACTCACAGGTGATGCTTTCTCACCTGGAAGACTTTGAGATTACGCACAACGAAGAAGAGGCAGATATTGTTATCGTCAACTCCTGTACGGTTACCAATGGTGCCGACTCGGGTGTTCGCGGTTATGTAAATGCGGCGAATAAAAAAGGTGTCAAGGTCTATTTGACAGGGTGCGGAGCACACACCAAGGGAGAGTCTCTATTTGAAGGAGAAAAAGTCTTTGGTGTTTTCGGACAATCGGAAAAGGCAAAGATAAACGAGCTTCTCAAAGAGAAGGAACGCTTTTATCAGATAGGGGACTTGGACTTTATTGATGATACGGTTGTTGAAGAATTTGTCGGAAAATCCCGCGCGTTTATTAAGATTCAAGAGGGGTGTAACTTCCGTTGCTCGTACTGTATCATCCCTTTTGTAAGGGGCGATGCCAGAAGTCATGATGAAGAGAAGATACTTGAGCAGATAACGCGTTTGGCGGCGAACGGTTTTGGTGAGTTTATTCTGACAGGAACCAATGTCGGATCTTACGGTCAAGGCCAAAAGCGTACAATGGCAGGACTTCTTAAGCGCATCTCTTTGATCAAGGGTGTACGGCGTATTCGTATAGGAAGTATGGAACCTATACAGGTCACGGATGAGTTTAAAGAGCTTTTAGGTGAGCCTTGGCTGGAAAAACATCTTCATATTGCTATACAGCACAGTTCGCAAGAGATGCTTCGCATTATGAACCGGCGCAATAACGTAGGCACGGATATCAAGCTTTTAAATGAACTTTATGAAAAAGGTTTTGCTGTGGGCACTGACTATATTGTCGGTCATCCCGGTGAGACAGAAGCTGTTTGGAAAGAGGCCATGGCTAACCTCAAGCAGATGCCTCTGACACATGTGCATGCCTTCACCTACTCAAAACGAGACGGTACTCCCTCGGCCGAACTAAGAGGTGAGATTAACGGTCTTGTATCAAAAGGTCGTATGCAAGAGCTTACAGCTGTGATCGAGGCCAATAATCTTGCGTTTAGAAAGGAGCATAGAGTTCCTTTGGAAGTTTTGGTAGAAACTGAAAAAGAGGGTGTCTACACTGGTTTTGATCAGTTTTTCAACCGTGTAGAGATAGCGTGCCAACATGACCTTAGCGGAAATTGGATTACATTGGAAGATTATGAGATCAAGCAGGAGTTTAATTATGCCCGGCTCTAAGACAAACCGTTGGATATTATACTTCTCAGCCGGAATCTTGCTAGGGCTTTTTCTTTTTGCCATATTAAGAGACGGTTCTGAGCCAATCACCTTGCACAAGAGTCAAGAACTGCTTGAAAAAGGTCTGGTCAAACGTGCTGTCTTAGCTGATGAAAAAGTTTATATCATCACAGACAATGAAACCTATCGAATACCGACTGTTTTGGTTGATAAGACGATGTTCTCAAAAGTTCCCGTTGAAACAGGATCAGGAAACAATGCCGTACAGATACTGATGCTCTTAAGCATCATCCTCATTGTAATCGGTCTGACGTACCGTTTTAGTGTGAAAGAAAAAGAAGAGAAAAAAGAGTCCTCTGTTTTAGGCTCATCAAACAGCGGTTTCACTGAAGCAGTAACCCCTTCGCACTCCAGCATCACTTTCAAGGATGTTGCGGGTATTGCAGATGTCAAGGAGGAGCTTGAAGAGATCATCGACTTTTTACGTTCTCCGAAGAAGTATAAGAATTTCGGGGCCAAGATGCCCCGGGGTGTTTTACTTGTAGGCCCTCCGGGCGTAGGTAAGACGATGATTGCCAAGGCTGTAGCGGGTGAGGCCAATGTTCCTTTTTATTATCAGTCCGGTGCCTCTTTTGTTCAAATATATGTAGGAATGGGAGCTAAGCGTGTTAGAGAACTTTTTATTCAGGCAAAACGCAATGCTCCTTCTATTATCTTTATCGATGAGATCGATGCGGTGGGCAGAGCACGTGGAGAAAGCCGCAACGATGAACGCGAGGCAACTTTAAACCAGCTTCTCACTGAAATGGACGGTTTTGAAGACGCATCGGGTGTCGTAGTCGTAGCCGCAACCAATAAGATAGAAGTTCTGGACTCGGCGCTGCTTCGTTCCGGCCGTTTTGACAGACGTATCTTTGTGGATCTGCCCAGCATAGTTGAACGTGAAGCTATTTTGGATAAATATTTTGAGAAGATGATCCATGAGGTTGATACCAAAGAGATCGCAAAAATGACTATAGGCTTTAACGGTGCTTCCCTGGCAACCTTGGTAAACGAAGCTGCCTTGGAGTCCTTGCGTAAAAACAGGCACAATATCTCCATGCAAGAGGTTTTGGCCGTTAAAGACAAGGTGATCTTTGGAAAACGCAAGGTGAAGTCCTATTCCGAAGAAGAGAAAAATCTTCAAGCCCTTTATCAGGCGGCCAAAGCCTTAAGTGCATACTGGTTTGAAGTGCCTTTTGAAAAATTTACTATGATCAATGACGGCTTAAGGCCTTATGATGTTGATCTTGTCACCAAGCATAAGCTGCTATCCTACATAAAAGTTATGCTCTCGGGTATGGCAATTTGTGAGATACATTATGGTGAACACTCCACCAATGTGGAACAAGACCTTAAGGAAGTTAAAAAGATTGTTGAGCTTGTTTTAGAGAACTACGGTATGGGCGAACAGATTATCCCCTCATCAAAAGACAGTACCCATCTTATTAATAAGCTCTATGGCGAGACCAAAGAGTTTTTGACAGGAATGCAGCTACAGATACAAGCCCTTCAGAGGGAATTGATTGAAAAAGAGCAGATTAACAAAGAGCAGATCAAGAAAGTGATGGATGAAATTTTATAGCGGTTTTTCACTTTCTAATGACATAACACTTTTTGATGCATACTTAAAAGTATCAGACTATACGGTCGCAGGTTTTTCTTATGGAGCAATTAAGGCATTTAAAGAGGTACTGGCTACGAAGAGAAGAGTTGATACCCTGCAACTCTTCTCTCCGGCTTTTTTTCAAAACAAGAGTGATACCTTCAGACGTATGCAAAAGATCTATTTTTCAAAAGATAAAAATAGCTATTTGGAAAACTTCTCAAGTACGTGTTTTTTACCGGCAAAGATGGATGACAAGATTGTGCTCGAAGGTGGGAGTGCCCAAGAGTTGGACGAACTTCTGGACTTTGTATGGAAGGGAGCTGAACTGCAAAGCCTTTGCAAGAGGGGCATAACAGTAGAGGTCTATCTTGGCAGCGAAGATCAGATCATTGATACGAAAAAGGTAAAAGAATTTTTCTTGCCCCATGCAACAACCTATATGATAAACCATGCAGGACATACCTTACAGACAAAAACAGATGAAGGAGAATAAATGAGTGAAATTAAGATTGGCGTGATCACAGCCTCAGACAGAGCAAGTGCAGGGATTTATGAAGATATCTCCGGTGTAGCGATACAAGATACGATGAAGGCGTACTTAAAAAGTGAATTTGAGATCGTGTATCGATGTATTCCGGATGTTCAAGAAGAGATTGAAAAGACGATGATCGAACTTTGTGATAGACAAGGGTGTTGTTTAGTTGTTACGACGGGTGGGACAGGTCCGGCTTTACGCGATGTTACGCCTGAAGCAACTGAAAATGTATGCGAGAAGATGATGCCCGGGTTTGGTGAACTTATGCGTCAAGAGAGTTTGAAATTTGTTCCCACAGCCATACTTTCACGCCAGACGGCAGGAATTAGAGGAAGGTCACTTATCATTAACCTACCGGGAAAACCAAAGTCTATACGTGAATGTCTGGACGCTGTTTTCCCTGCGGTAGCTTACTGCATCGACCTTATCGAAGGTCCCTTTTTGGAGTGTAACGAAGAGGTTATCAAAGCTTTTAGACCCAAGACTAAGTAGGTTCTTTTAAAGATCCAGCTTAATGCCGACCGGACAGTGATCTGAGCCCATGATGTCTTGCATAATAAAGGCATCTTCCAGGCACTCTACCAGGTCATCTGAGATAAAGAAATAGTCAATTCTCCAGCCCACATTTTTAGCCCGTGCACCGGAACGATAGGACCACCAGCTGTACTCATCCACTGCATCTCCGTTGACATATCTAAATGTATCGACATAACCATGCTCAACCAGCCTGTCCATCCATTCGCGTTCAATGGGCAAGAAGCCTGAAGTCTTGGAATTGGCCTTTGGATTTTTAAGATCTATCTCTTTATGGGCGGTGTTGACATCTCCACAGATAACAATGGATTTTCCTTTGTCTCTCAGGCTGTTACAATAGTTTAAAAAGTCATCATAAAATTTCATCTTTACCGCAAGTCTTTCATCATCTTTCTGGCCATTTGGAAAATAGACATTAAAGAGTACAAAATCTCCATAATCCTGCTCTAAAATTCGGCCTTCACGACCAAGGTCAATGTCATGACGGACTTCGGTGTATTCGGGTGTCATAGCTGACCATGTTATTGTTCCGGAGTACCCTTTTTTATCCGCAGAATTGACAGCGCGGTGTGTGTACTCCAGATCAAACAGGTCATCAGGGATCTGTTCTTCAAGGGCTTTTATCTCTTGGAGGCATAAGATGTCAGGCTCTCTTTCGTCTATCCATTTAAGCGCTTCTTTGGTGGCTACAGCGCGAATTCCATTTACATTCCATGAGATGATTTCTAGTGACAAAGTCTATTCCTGTCTGTTTTTTGTGTGATTTTATCTAAGATGGAGTGTAGTAAGGCTTAATGCACGCAGGTACAGATCTATCCAAGACTTGTTTTAGTTATGGATTTACAAGGGCATTATTTTTGCTTGTAGTTCTAAACGGAGGTATAAAGGGAGTTGTATCTTCTTGGTGATCAGGGATGAGAATTATACCTACTCAAGGTCTTATCATGAAGATACAATCTTATGATGTACAGATGGAGTCTGCCTACAGCTTCTCACAAGAGCTGCTCAGTGCCAAAACAAGTTTTGAAAGTATGCTCCCGGATGAAGTCTTTGCAAATGAAGCACAAACGAAGAGCTCTGAGCTCAAACCAGTCCAATCCCATGCGCTTATCGATCAAGATTTTAATACGCCCCGAACCCTGTTTGCGATCATGCAGAGTTTGATACAGTCTTTAATGGAGAGGATGAACTCTGAAGTAGAGAGTATAGAAGAGATGGCAGAAACATCCAGAACACGCTCCAGACAAAAGCTCTCTTTATATGAGAGGTTTGAAGAAAAGGAACGTTTTTCTTTTTCGACCACGGGCTATATTAAAACCGACACGCAGGAGATAGATATAGACATAGACTTTTCAATGTCTCGCTCTTTTGTGATAGAAAACCGGATGGATATAGCGAGAAGTTTTGATCCTCTGGTGATAAACTTTGAAGGAGAACTGCCTGAACTGAGCGAAACACGATTCTCTTTTGATCTGGATAATGACGGAGAGCAGGATCAGATCTCCTCTTTAAAAGAGGGAAGCGGTTTTTTGGCTCTGGATAAAAACGAGGATGGAAAAGTCAATGAGGGAAAGGAACTTTTTGGAACTGTATTAGGCAATGGTTTTGAGGAGCTTGCCCAGTATGACACAGACCAGAACAACTGGATAGATGAAAATGACTGCATTTTTGACAAGCTTCGCATCTGGGGCGGCGCTGAGAGTGAAGAGAAAGAGCTCTTGGCCTTAGGAGAAGTCGGTATCGGAGCGATTTATCTCAATGCTACCGAAGCAGAGTTCTCCTATAAGACAGCCTTTAACGAGTCCCTGGGTGAATTACGCTCAAGCGGTATCTTCTTACATGAAAACGGCCTGGCAGGAAGTATTTCCCAAATAGACTTTGATCTGGGTAGAGAAGAGAAGGTTCAAAACAACAACACACCTCTGGCTACACTTCTGAAAGCCTAAGGTAAGTCTTTTCTATACACCTTCGCTTTAGCGTAGGTGTATAAGCTTATAAAATTCGGCTATTACTATTTTTTATATTATAATGATCAAAATGATTCCTCAGGAGTGAGAGTGAAAAATGAAATCTTTATAGAACTGTTTCGGTTTAATGCCCAAACAGATTACCTTCCATACTACAAAAAACATACACTGCACTATAGTGAAAACGACACGGTAAACGATCTGCTTGTTCAGATGAACGAGGTAGAAGCGTTTGGTTTTGATGAAAACTGTAACATCAAAGTGAATATTACCTATATCAATACAAGGACTTTGGTAAGCGAGCTTGTAGCAAAACATGGAAATGAGATTAGAATCGATCCTATCAGCGAGTTCAGAGCCCGGAAGGATCTTCAAATTGACAGAAACGATTTTATTCAAAAGCTCTCACTTCTGGAAAAATATCTTGAAGCCGGAGATAACATAGCGTATAGGAAAAGTACAGAGCTGGCCTATTATGCTTCTAATACTCTAAACTACAATAGAGACTATATCGGAGATCATGTTCTGATCATCGCAGCGGATCTGATAGAAAAAGACTTCACACTTAAAAATGAGATACTGGAGCTTCTTATCAATGAAGAAAACGGTATCTGGTATCATACTTCTTTAGAAAACAGGATCCTTGACAGCTCCGTCGAAGAGAAGATCCAAAAGCTTATATATATGGCGCTGCGACACATCAAACCGAGATCTAAAATGGAAAAATGTCTTGCTCGTTTTTTTAAGGAGGAAGATGCTGTAAGTTTTGAAGCCTCAGAACAAAGTACAACAGGCCCGAGTATAGTTCAGCTCTTTACGGATTTCAATATCGCGTCGTATGATGGTGTCAAAGAGAGCAATCTGAAGGCACTTATTAATGATGCCAGAGCCACCTATATAGAGATCCCGTCGCGAAAGGAAGATTTGGCCTCAAACTCAGCTCTTATAGACGGCAGTTTCTCTTACAAAATAGCCGGAGATATCCTCATGCAGGCAAAAGACAGCAATGCTGACTTTATACTGGTGAAAAATGAAAAGACAAAAGAGTTCTTCGATAAGAACCAGGATAAGATGGAAAAACTTGCCGGAAGAGAACTTGGTCTAAGCGTTGTTTCTCACGATCAGTTTGTTCAGCTTCTAGAAGGCGAAAAAGACCGGACAAAGTTGGGCTTTAATACACACATGGTGGAGGTCTCTTTTTTATCCAATAAGAGAGTGTTTTAAGGTTTAAGCTTCATTGGCAGAGGCCTTTGGTCGCCTCTTAGATACCAAAATGCTTACTTAAGGGTGATCTACTGACCCTGATGTTGGGAAGCTTAAACTGTTCGCATAAAAGTCTTTTAATGGACTCTACCATCCAGTCCGGTGCCTCGGGTGAGATATAGATCGCATCTACAAAATCTTCAAGATCATCGATCTTTACGGTTAATGCTTTCTCATCAGCCTTCGATTTATGTAAAACAAGCCGCCACTCCTTCTCATAATTATAAGCATTGGCTTTCATAAACAGGGTCAGCACACTACTGGGATATCCGGTAGGCAGTCCTGTTACGTTTACATTTGCCTTTGCATCTAGGATATAGTTGTCATATATTACCTCTCCCATTACACCTGAAACGGGCGAAACCTTGCAGTATGCTTTGCCCAGAGACATAACTCTGTCCACATCGCTGACCAGTGCGACGGAAAAGTTGTGAATGCCGTAGATCTTCCACATTGCAAGGCTTTCTGATGAGGAGAGGTGCCAACAGGAGACAAAACACTCATTATTGAGGTTTTCTATCTCTTCTTTGGTCTGTAAGCGTAACTCATCTGTGGCATCTTGTGGTAAAGCCTTGAGCATGGCATCCAGACCGATATAGCCCTCTTGTATGTCTTCAAAGGCATCAGCCTTGGTAAACCTGAGTTCTTTTGTTTGCAGGAAGTCAAGAAGTTGAATTAAAGGCATATATCGCCAAAGTTTTTTGTTTTTACCCACTGCTTTCCTCTCTTTTTTGTTTAACGTTTAACGTGAACTCAGCCATTTAAAACTATTCGCATGTTAGATGTATTACAGGAATAGAAAATTTTGGACGAGATTCAGGTTTTTGGAGCTTTTTTCTTTGGCATCTATATCAAGTTTCATGCATACAATAGAGGTGTTTACATCTCTGCTGCCAGCTCACTTATCATTTTGAGCATATACCGTCACCTTAGACTTAACCTTTGATCACTTACTTAATGGCAAGAGTACTTTGGGTTAAACTCTCTTTAATAAAATCCTTGAGTATCCTATGCACATCTCTTCTATAGCTCTGTATACCAGTTTAATATTCAATACTTTATACGATTAATACTAAAAAAACAATAACATTCAAGATAAAAAATGCATGGTTCTTTAAGAAGATGACTCATATGTTGTATGCACATGAATATTTTAATTCAAGTGCTGTTCTCTTAAGGTGAGCGTACTTTTTACGGCCACGAATGAAAGCAATAGAGCATCTTAAGCATATAACTATGTAAAGTAGATATCAATTATAAATCAAATAAAAAAAGAGGGGAAGGGTGATAAAGCCAGAAGAGGCCCTATCAAAAAAATTATACGAAGTTTACTTCAGAAACGTGATGCTGCAGACCAAGTTCCTTGCCATCAATACCAAAGGCAAGACCGATCATCTGCTGCATGTGTAGAACAGGAAGTTTCACATCACGACCAACAGCCTTAGAGGCGTGTTCATATTGTGTGTCAAGTTTAAGGTGACAGAGCGGACACGGTGTTACCATCCAGTCTGCGTTGTTGTCCATCGCACCCATAAGTGCATTACCCGTTAGGGTTGCTGCCGTATGAGGTGCCTGAAGTTCTGCGTGGAAACCACAACATTTGTTTTTCTCATCATAATCAACGTTCTCACCACCACAAGCGATGATAAGATCATCAAGAGAAGTCGGTGCATAAGCATTCTCGTGACCGTTGGACTCTTCATGCGTTTCAGAAGGACGGATGTTGTGACAACCATAAAACGGTGCGATATTAAACTCGGCAAGAGGCTTCACAACCATCTTCTTAAGATTATCAAGACCGAAGTCATCAATGATAGCGTATAAGAAGTGTTTGATCTCAGAAGTACCTTTGTACTCTAAACCAACTTCTGCAAGCTTCTCGTTTACCTTAGCTTTCATTTCAGGGTCTGAGTCAAGACGACGTTTAGTTAGCATAGTGTTAAGCTGACATGTATTACAGATAGTAACCATAGTCATACCACGTGATTCTGCATAACAGATATTACGTGCATTAAGTACTAATGATAAAAACTCATCATAATCTTGAAGGTGAGAAGCTCCACAACATGTTGCTTCTTCTAGGACCTCAAGTTCAATATTCATTTTATCTGCAATTGCCATAGTTGACATCATCTGTTCTGGTGTACTTTGACGTGCAGTACAGCCAGTAAATAGTGCATATTTTAATTTAGACATCTGTACTCCTTAGAATTTCGATGTTGAAGAGATTTTTACTAGTTTAGCAATCTCATCCATCTTGTCAGATTTTGGAACTTTATACGGGTTCATATGTGCCTTGCCTTTTGCAATCATTTGCATACCAACCTTTAGGTGTTTGTACATACCATAACCCTTCTCAGAGTAGATAACAAGACCAGCTTCATTAAGCTGACCGTGTTTAGCAACTGAGTCTTTAAAGTATACAGCGTGACGTGTAGCGATATTGTTTTTTGCTATTCCAGCATCAAACACCATATTGTGAAGTTTAGTGATTTTTTCAATAGGGTTAACATCTTTAGGACACACTTCTGCACACTCCATACATTTAACACAATCCCAAACACCGGACTCTTCTTGGTTAATGGCATGAAGACGTTCATTGTCCTGATTGTCACGAACATCTGCTTGAAAACGGTAACCCGCAGCAAAGGCTGCAGGCCCGATGAACTGCTCATTGATCTCTAGAGCAGGGCAAGAGTAGTGACAGGCACCACACTGGATACAGTAGTCTGCCTCAAGAAGCTTGTCAGCGTCAGTCGGGGAGACCAGGTGCTCAGAAGCAGGAGCTTCCTCTACCGGTGCATCAAGGTAAGGCTTGACCTTTGCATGTTTAACCCAAAAATCCTCTTTGTCGATGATAAGGTCTTTCATCGCACGTTTGATACTAAGCGGTTCGATGACAAGTTCGCCACCAAAGGTCTCAACCAGCTGAAGAACATTTTGTTTACATGCTAAGATGGCTTTTCCAGCAACTTTGACTGAACAGATACCACAGATACCGTGACGACAAGAGCGTCGATATGAAAGTGAACCATCCATATCGTTTTTGATACGGGTCAAAATATCAAGGACAACTTCTTCATGTGTGACTTCCATCGTATAATCGATATAACTTGGAAGATAATCTGTCTCAGAATTGAAACGAAATACTTTAAAGGTAACTTTTTGCGTAGGTATTGTATTCATCTCTTCTCCTTAATACGTTCTGGCTTTAAGCTCATGCTTGCCAAGAACAACATTCATATACTCTAAGTCTATGTTGCCGTCTTTGTCCATGTAACCCATAGTGTGCTGTAAGAAGTTCTCATCATCACGTGTCGGGAAGTCTTCTCTGTAGTGAGCCCCACGGCTCTCTTTACGTGCTAAGGCACTTTTAACGATAAAGAGTGCGTAATCAAGCATATGACCAAACTCGATCGCTTCTTGCAGCTCTGTATTGAAGATCTTAGACTTGTCAGCGATTCGGATGTTTTTATAACGCTCTCTAAGGTCTTTCATGATGTTAAGCTGTTGTGCCAGTGTCTTTTCTGTACGGAAAACACCTGCATTGTCTGTCATTGATTGCTGCAGTTCATCTCTTAGTTTGGAGACTTGCTCCGTACCGTTGTTTGTCAGTACCCAGTCAAACTCTGCATTCATATTGTCTGCGTCTGCCTGTGTTGCTTTACGAAGGGAGATACCGTCCACTTCTGCAGACATTGTCTTACCGACTTCACGGCCAAACAAGAGTGCTTCAAGAACAGAATTCGCACCTAAACGGTTGGCTCCGTGTACCGAGACACAAGAACATTCGCCGGCGGCGTAGAAGCCCTCTACAAACTCCGTATTGTTTTTACGAACATGTCCGGCTACGTCACATGGGATACCACCCATAGAGTAGTGTGCCGTTGCAGAGATAAGAATAGGCTCTTTGATCATGTCAAGACCCAAGAAAGTAATCGCAAGATCACGTAGTTCTGGCAGTCTCTCCATGATCAGATCTTTTCCAAGGTGAACGAGATCGATATAGACCGCATCTTTTCTTGGACCGACACCACGGCCTTCACGAATCTCTTGGATGATGGCTCGTGCAACAACATCTCTAGAGGCAAGTTCCATAGCATTTGGCGCATATTTCTCCATGAAACGTTCACCCTCAGAGTTAAGAAGGCGTCCACCTTCGCCACGGGCTGCTTCAGAGATAAGAACACCGTTTCCAGAAAGACCCGATGGGTGGAACTGTACAAATTCCATATCTTCTAAAGGAAGACCGTGACGCGCTACCAGTGAGAGGCCGTCACCAGTATTGGCGTGTGCGTTTGAGTTGATCTTAAAGGCACGTGCGTAACCGCCGGTAGCGAACATTACGGACTTGGCATTGAAGATGGCTTTATCAGAGTTACGGATATCATAGGCTGCAACACCGTATGCTTTTCCATCTTCGTAAAGAAGGTCTGCTGCGTACCATTCATCAAAAAATTCTACCTCATGACGAAGTGCCTGCTCATAGATCGTCTGTAGAAGCGTCAGGCCGGTACGGTCCTTTGCAAAACATGCACGCGGCGATGATTGACCACCAAAAGGTCTTTGTGCGATCTTTCCATCCTCTGTACGTGAGAATGCTGCACCCATCTGCTCAGCCCAACGAACTGTTTCAGGAGCCTTTTGACACATGAACTCAACCGTATCTTGATCAGCAAGATAGTCTGACCCTTTTACCGTATCAAATTCGTGCAGCTCAACGCTGTCTGCGTCACTAAAGGCAGCATTGATTCCACCTTGTGCTGCGCCCGAGTGTGAACGCAACGGGTGCAGTTTTGTAATAACAGCAACTTTTTTACCAGCTTTTTGAAGCTCTAATGCAGCAGCACAGCCCGCAAGGCCCGCCCCAACGATAACCGCATCATAAGTATAAATAGGAATACTCATAATTCCTCCGAAAAATAATTTTTATGATTATATCTTCAAAAGGCTTGCAGAAGGTTAAAGTGAACGAGTTCTAAGTGGAAGTGTTTGAGTGTTACGCTTTGAAGCAGATTTGATAATACACGCTACTGTAGGTAGCAGTATAGGGTACTCTAACGCAGACCTTTTTCGGCGCGATCACGAAGTTGGGCGATTTTATTTCCGCCTTGGGCAATGGCAGTATGCAAGATCTCTTTTGCATGCGCAATTGTCTGATCAAGCTGTTTGTTGGGAGTTTTTACAACAAAGCCACCGCTTACGGTCACACTTATGCTCTCACCTTTTGGCGCTTTGAACTTTGTCTCTTCTATGCTTTTTCTGATCTGTTCACAATCATTAAGGGCAATGTCTTTGGTATTGCGATTTAAGATCAGTACAAACTGGTCATAGTCGATGCGCCCCAAAACATCTGTGTGCTGCTCATACAGTGAAAACATAAAAGCGATTTTCTTTAGGATTTGGTTGGCAAGGTCTTTCTTATACTTCTTTTCTATATCTTTAAAATGATCCAATGAGAAGACACAAACACTTAAAGAAGCGCTGCTGACACCTTTGCGGTTGGCAAAACTGTGTAAAAGACCTTTATAGTTGTTGATCTCGGTTACAGGGTCAATAAAGGCAGGGTTTTCGGTTGCAGTCGGCTTTCGACTCATACGTTTTGTAATCATCTCTGCCTCTTCTGTTTGGAACATACGTCCCTTGCTTTCAAGGTCAACGGAGTAGAGTGTTCGAATATCGTTATAGATGTAAGATAAACGCCGTGTAAACCACAAGGTTGCAAGCAGGGAGATTAGGAAGGCAAGATAGATTAGATACTGAAGTGAATTGAACTTTTGCGCTTCATAGATAAGGTGTTTCTCTTCTAATTCAAAGAGTTTTGCCTCGTACTCTGCCTGAGCAAAATCATATTCATCTAAGCGTGCTTCCAGTCCCTCAAGGCTTTGGTCATAATATGCATCAGCGGCTTCAATATATAAGAGCTGTTTGATGCCAAGTTGTTCAAGGTCATTGATATACTGGTTAGAATGACCATAAACATAATTTCCCAAGATATCAAACTTAAAGGCATCACGCATTTGGGTGATATCATATTTTAGATTGTTTATAATACCTTTCAGCTGTATATTACTCAGCTGAATATCTTCTCTGCCAAGGTTATAGGCCTCTTTAATCATTGCTTTTTGGTGAAGAAGTAGATCTGTTTTTTCAATAGATGAGTTCAGAGTGAAGGTAATGGTTGCAAGGAGAGCAAGAACGAGAGAAAGTAATAGCATAGTTTTAGAAAGATTGTCAAAAATTTTCTTGATGGACCAACGCATTTCTATCCTTAATAATAGTTATAATTTGTTTTCTATTTTAGACTGCAGAGCATTAAATACGACTTAATGATTGAATCTACACCATTATAATACATTTTTGAGGATAAGAGTGGGTAAATAGGTGGTTTTTTGGATGAAGAGGCCTTCTGGTCATCGTGTTGCATCTTTACCATATAATCTCACTTCAACACAAGGAAGATTCGCTATAATTAGGTGACTTGAATCTATGGATATATTTTGAATAAAGAAGACTTTTTTATCTCCTGCTTTAACTCCAAGAAGATTGGAGATGATGCTGCTATTGTTGATGGTTGGGTTGTGTCCAAGGATGCATTTTTTGAAAACGTACATTTTAAGAGAAGGTGGTTTGAACTTGATGAGATCGCTTACAAGGCGATGATTATCAATATTTCTGACTCTATAGCAATGAATGCAGAGCCCAAGTATGCACTCTTGGCCGTTGCAATTCCTGCTAGCCTGAGCAGGCACGATATTAAAAAACTTTATAGCGGATTTTACAGGGCGGCCAAAGAGTTTGGTATTGAGATCATCGGCGGGGACACCATCTCTAATGTCAAGATCGATATTACGGTCACGGTTATGGCTAAAAGTACAAAACCATTAAAGAGAGTAGGCTTAAAGGCGGGTCATTTCCTAGCCTATACAGGCAAACTTGGTTCATCTAAAAAATCTTTGCGTTCACTGTTAAGAGCGGATACGGCACGAAAAGGTTCGCGTTTTTTTGCGCCTGTATTGCGACAAAGTTTTATACAAAAAGCAGGCGGTTCTCTCTCTTGCGGGATGGATATTTCCGACGGACTCTTCGCTGACCTTTCCAAGTTATCGCGTGCAAATGCTTTAGGTTTTTCTTTTTTTCGCGATATAGCTAGTGATGTAGGCTGTAGCGGTGAAGAGTATGAGATGCTTGTCGGGTTTGCGCCAAGAGCAAGAAAAAAGATTATACGTCTTGCACAGGCAGGGCGCTGCGACTTGAATATATTTGCAAAAGCACAGCGAAAAAAATACAAATCAAAATGCAAGGCACACCACTTTTGAACAGAAACTATTATTTAAATCACTCTTCCATACCATTTCATTTTGCCCAAAGTCCGCGTGACTTCGTCGTGGATGAGATACCTCTTTATGAGTTTAGCGGTGAGGGAGAACATCTCATCTTGCACGTACGTAAAAAGAACTTGAGTACCTGGGAGATGCTTGATATCATCTGCAACACAACAGGGGTAAAAGCCAAAGAGATAGGCACGGCAGGGCTTAAAGATAAACATGCTTTGACCAGCCAATATATCTCTGTCCCGGCACGCATTGAAGAAGCTGTTGATGCACTTGATCACCCCCAGATTAAGATACTATCAAAGGTGCGGCATCATAATAAAATCCGCACCGGTCATTTAAAAGGAAACCGTTTTTTTATTCGTATAAAAAAGGTGCTTCCTGTCGCAGCGTCTAAACTTGATCAGGCAATCAAGCATATCAAAAAAGACGGAATTCCAAACTATTTCGGCTATCAGCGTTTTGGCAATGATGGGGATAATTATCTCATAGGACAAGAGATAGTCGAAGGTAAAAAGAGAGAAAAGAACAAGAAAAAGGCCCGACTATTTATCTCGGCGTACCAGTCCCATCTCTTTAATCTTTGGTTGAGCCGCCGCATAGAGATCAGTAAGCTTGTCTCAGGCCTTGAAGCTAAAGAAGCAGCCGATGTCTTGAATCTTGATGTAAATCTTGTCAAACAGATGCAGAAACAGCCTCATCCATTTAAGATGCTGCCGGGTGACTTATGTATGCATTATCCTTATGGAGCAATTTTTTATGCAGAAGATTTGGCGGCAGAAGCACAGCTTTTTAGTGAAAAAGACAGAGCACCTACGGGCCTTTTAGTCGGCAAAAAGGTTAAAAAGAGCGAAGATATCGCACATACCATTGAAAAAGAGTTTGAGACGGCATGTAATGAAGACGGAACACGCCGTTATGCCTTCGTATTTCCTGAAGATGTAGAAACGGTGTATCGAGAAGACAAGGCCTGGTATGAGATGCATTTTACCCTGCCAAAAGGTTCTTATGCAACCGTACTTATAGAAGAGTTGGCAAAAAGAGAGATACGAGAAGAAAAAATAACCTCAAGGAAACACATTGACTAAAAAAAGACACATTACATCAGCAGCTTCACAGCTGTTTGGAAAGTTTGCATCTAAGGCATTTCCAAGCCCCGTTCAAAAGTTTATTAATGCCGGATATGTACGGTTGATGGGTCTGGACATGCGTGAGTTCCATCCTTCATCATCATATGAAACACTGAACAAACTATTTACCCGCCACCTTAGAGAGTCACGCGAATTTAATCTTGACGGTTCCGTTATGATCTCGCCGTGTGATGCCCTGGTAAGCGAATGTGGAAAGCTACATGATTTCAGTTCTTTACAGATTAAAGGGATGAAGTACAAGGTTGATGAACTTTTAGGCGAGCACATTGATTCGAAGGACAAGCACCGTATTAAAAATGGCCGTTTTATAAACTTTTACCTTTCACCCCGTGATTATCACCGTTATCATATCCCGGTAAATTGCCGTATTACAAAGGCCGTTCATATTCCGGGCAAGCTTTATCCTGTTAATTTCACCTATTTGAATAAGCAAAAAGACCTTTTTATCGAGAATGAACGTGTCGTGATCGAATGTTATACGCAGGAGGAGCAACTATTTTATATGGTCCTGGTCGGTGCCTTGAATGTAGGCAAGATGGAGGTCTCCTTTGAGCCAAATGTCCAGACGAACTCGGATATACGTGAGAGTATTGTGTATGAGTACGAAAACTTACATATGAACAAGGGAGATGACTTCGGTTGTTTTCAAATGGGCTCAACCATAGTTTTGATAGCTGAAAAAATGGATATTTTTGTGAAAAGCGGCGAAAAAGTCTCATTTGCCCAAGATATCTCCAGTTTAGCAAAGTAGGGCAATGTCTAAGACGAAGGAGTATTTAGAATACCTCTTTTCAGATAAATTGATTTTTGAAAAAGAGGTGCTACGGGTCAAATGCGATGAAGACAGAAAAGAGGTGATGTCATTGATCTGCAGCGATATATGCAGTGATGAGTCCTTGGCTTCACACATCAATTTCTTAAAGATCAGATCTATTGATGACTTGAATTTTGAAGGTGTTCCTATCGCACTTGTCCAACTCCTTTTAGCCGAATTGCTCTCTTTTTTAGAAGATAAGAGTTATACACGCGTTGAAATCAATGCAGTCAAAAAGAATAAAAAGTATCTCAAGTTCCTGTATGAACTGGCTCAAACCTATATGCGCCGTTTCAGCAGTCTGTTTTATAAGGGTGTAGTCGATACTTTTTTTGACTTAGTGAGTCTTGCAGACCGAGCAGATAAATTAAGTCCTGTCGTCTTGGAAGTGATCAACGGAACGAAAGATCGAAAGTCACTTTTAGAGCAACATGGAAGCGGGCAGATCCTATATAAGAGTGAGCAGGCATGGATGCGTGTCAAACAGGCACGAGATGATAAAAATCGCCAAGTTCAAGTCTATCAGCTTGAGATTGTCAAGCTGGTTCGCCGGGTGGACCAACTTAAGTTGCAGATCTCTGCCATAGTAGCAGCACGAGCATTGAAGATGGATGATGCCAAGAATATTACCCCTAAACTTTTATTGGATATGTTTACTGAAGATGATGACATTCAACTTCATACTAAAAAAACAATGTTTTCGTATATTCCAGCCGGTGAGATGGCAAACGAGCTGATTATGACAGCGAACAAGGCGGCAGAACAAAGTAAAAGCTCTGGCGAAAAAGAAGACTACAGAAAAATATCGAAATTTTTTAAAAAATGTAAAACTGTGAACACAGACAGTTTTCTCAATGCACGTTTTGAAGAGTTTAAGCGTGAACTTGACCTTAAGAGCAGACGCTATAGAGAACAGCGCCTGAAGTTAAAGACCCTGAGAGACAGACCTCTTGACAGTTTTGACATAACCCTGAAAAAAGTAAAAGAGACCATGGTCTATAACCTTCAACATCTCTAGAAATTGAGTTTTACGCAATGAGCAACATCGCTTTGCGACCACCACGGTTTGTTGTGACATAACCCTGAAAAAAGTAAAAGAGACCATGGTCTATAATCTTCAACACCTTTAACAATCCTCTGCAGGTGTTCATTATTTAATATAATATTTTATTATTATATATTTATATTAATCTCAATACACAGATACTATTTAATTTACTTATTGTTACTATCTTTGGGTAGATATCTTTACCTGAGGGAGGAAATCATGGAAGAGTTCAATCCTGTATTGAAAAAGTTATCGATTGTGAGCATATTGTTGTGTGTACTCAGTAGCTCGCTTGTGGCACAAAAACCCAGTGAGATGGAGCTTGAAATATGGAACTTGGCCTTTGAAGAAGTAGTCGAAGAGGGTGAAGAAAATTTTAATGATCCGGGTTTGAGTAACAATGGTATGGCCTGCGGTCAATGTCATGTTGATGGTGCCAACACCCGTCCAGAGACCTATCCGAAATTTAAAAAAAACATGGACCGGGTCGTGACCTTGGCAGAGATGATAAACTGGTGTATCGTCAACCCTTTAAAAGGTAAAGCTCTGGAGTTGGACTCTGAAAAAATGGTCTCTTTGATCACCTATATTACCCATCAAAGACGCGATGTGAAACTCAATCCCGGAAAAAATTGACCTGATGCTTTATACATTAAACCTAAAGTGCATGACATCACCGTCATTAACGATGTATTCTTTACCTTCAAGACGCATTTTTCCGGCCTCTTTTGCCTTGTTTTCGCCGCCGAAGGTGACATAGTCCTCATAAGAGATGACTTCGGCGCGGATAAAGCCTTTTTCAAAGTCATTGTGAATGGCAGCCGCCGCCTTGGGCGCGGTTGTATTTTTACGGATAGTCCAGGCACGAACCTCTTTGACTCCGGCTGTAAAGTAGGACATCAGTCCTAGTTTGTCAAATCCTTTGTGGATGATTTGAGAAAGGCCTGATTCGCTGACACCTATTTCTGACAAAAACTCAGAGGCTTCATCCTCATCCATACCGACAAGGTCTTCTTCAAACTTAGCACACAGTTTGATGACTTCAAAGTTGTTTTTTGAAGCATGCTCTTTAACGGCATTGACATAATCGTTATCTTCAGCCAAACCCTCTTCATCGACGTTGGCGCCATACATGATTTCTTTGGCCGTAAGAAGGCGTAATTCTTGGTTGAGTTGTATATAAAGTTCATCATTCGTCTTGGCAAATGTATAGGCCATGTTTCCCTCTTCGAGGTAAGCGATTAGCTCAAGTGCCATTTCCATTAAAGCCCCAGCACTCTTATCTACACGGGCCTGTTTTTTAAGACGTTCCGCACGATTGCCAAGTGCTTCTAAATCAGCAAAGATCAGTTCTGTTTCAATGATCTCAATATCACGGATGGGGTCGATAGTTCCCTCCGTGTGTACGATGTTCTCATCTTCAAAGCAGCGTACTATATGCAAGATGACTTCTGTTTCTCTGATGTTTGAAAGAAACTTGTTACCAAGTCCTTCACCCTTACTGGCACCCTTGACAAGACCCGCTATATCGACAAAGTCCAAGGTTGAGTGTTGAATACGTTCAGGATTTACTATCTTGGCAAGTTCGTCTAAACGCTTGTCCGGCACTGGTACAATGGCCTTGTTAGGCTCGATAGTACAAAACGGGTAGTTAGCCGCTTCGGCATTTTGCGCCTTGGTCAGTGCGTTAAACGTTGTTGATTTTCCTACATTTGGTAAGCCTACCAGGCCGATACTTAATCCCATTGTTTTCCTTTTATGCGCTCGGTTTTACGAGTCCGGTGTTTGTAGTGTTAAAGATATAAAATAAAAATTTTACAGGTTCTAATATGTAAGCTGACATGCCACTTTCGCTGTGCCACCAGTTTGTCTCATCAAAGAGTTCGTTATGCGCGGCTGACATCTCGATCTTGACCTTGCCAAACCCGTTTAAATCCAAGACTTTTTTAAAGGCATAATATGCCCTTGATGTATGAAAGGCATCGGTAACCAGGATAACATGATCCATAGGATGGCCTTGTAAAAAAGCAACAAAATCATAGGCTTCATCGAAGGTGCTTGTAGCACCTCCTTTTGTACTAGGAATTATATCAGCCCTAAGATTATATGTAGCCAAAATCTTTTGTGCTTTGTCAAAAGGATGGCCCAAAATCTCTTGATGCTTTTTATTCCTCTTTTTCTGATCGGTATGATAGAGTTTTGGTGCATACTTCGCCTGCATCAAATACGCTGCATGATCGGGTCTTATCTCGGGGTTACCGCTTAAGATAAGTATGCAGTCAGCTCCTTTTGTGGCATTGTTAATATGAAAGAGTCTGGCATAGCTCTCTAACACGGTGGCAGAAAAAAAGATGATCGTAAAGAAGAAAAAGAGAACGCTGCCTCCGAAGAGATAACGTTTTTTTATTTTATATTTGATAGCCAGTCCACTGTCAGACGTACCCCGGCACCGCTACCGCCATAGGGGTTATATCCCCAAACAGATTCGACATAGGCCGGTCCTGCAATATCAAAGTGCATCCATTTTTCTTTGTTCTCATCGGTGATAAAATTGTCTAGAAACTGGGCAGCTGTGATAGCACCGCCATAAGGTTTGTTAGAGATATTAGAGATGTCGGCGACCTCGCTTTTAAGCTGCTTCTTCAAGTATCGGTTAAAGGGGAGGGCACCTACAAGTTCACCCGTCTTTGAGGCAGAACGAGAAAGACTATGTTTGATTTTTGTTGAGTGTCCCATAAGACCTGTTGTGTATTGTCCAAGAGCAACCACACAAGCGCCCGTAAGAGTCGCATAATCAAAGATATAGTCTGCCTGGACTTTTTCCTGGGCATAACAGAGGCAGTCTGCCAAGACTAAACGGCCTTCTGCGTCAGTATTACGTACCTCGATAGTCTTTCCGTTTTTGGCTGTGAGTACGTCATCGGGTTTATAGGCGTCTGCGCCCAGCATATTTTCAACCGCACCGACAATACCATGGACTTCAACAGGAAGTTTTAACTCGCTTACTGCCTTCATGATGCCTAGCACAGCGCATCCGCCACTTTTATCGAGTTTCATACTAACCATAGAAGTTGCCGGCTTCAGACTTAACCCGCCACTGTCATAGGTCAAGCCCTTGCCGATAAGAGAAACCACGGCTCTGGGCTCTTTAGGCTTATAGCTCAGGTGAATCAACTGAGAATCATGACGTGAGGCACGACCGACGCTTAACATGGCATTCATGTTTTCATGTGCAAGTTCAGACTCACCCAGGATCTTGCATCCCAGGTCATTTTCTTTGGCAAGATCTTCGGCAATATGGGCCAGCTTTAGAGGGAAGAGGTCTTCGGGTGTTGTATTGACCAGTTCACGGGTATAGTTTGTTGCAATGGCTAGAACCTGAGCCTTGATAAGTGTCTGATCTAAAACAGAAATTTCACTTGCCTCATCTTCCAGCGTTCTGTTTGAAAAATAGATCTCTTGCAAAGAGTTTGTCTCTTTTTTACTTTTATAGGTGTTACAGGTATACAGACCAAGGATAAAGCCTTCAACCAAGGCAGCAAAAATACCGTCTTGATTATTGACGTCATATTGAGCAAGCTTTAAAGAACTGTAGTTGAATTTTGACAATATCCTAATGGCTGTAGCTGCCGCGGAGCGAAAGAGGTCATGCTCATTGGCTTCAACACCGACATAAAGTGTTTTGAATTCTGAGATGTAGCAGGTTTCGTCCTGATGCGCTTTAAATCCTAGTTCGTTTAAGATTCCCTCGTGTAAAAGTTCATCTGTATTTAGGGCAAAAACAACACTCAACTCGGCATTGATATCATATAAGTGTTTATCGTGTAGTGAAAAATCCATCTGGCTTCCTTGTTAAATTATCTATAAAATTTGAAATTCTTTCTCTTTATTCAGATGCTTCTTTGTCAAAGTCCAATAGGTCTTTAGCTTGAATCATATCTTTATCCCCGCGTCCGGAGAGGTTGATAATAATAGTCTGTCCTTTGATGTCTTTGATCTTTTTGAGGTAGGCAACTGCGTGAGAAGACTCAAAGGCAGGGATAATCCCCTCTTTGCGCGATAACCAGACAAAGGCGTCAAGTGCTTCTTCATCGGTTACTGAGTCGTATGAAACCGTTGCATTGTCTTTATGAAAGGAGTGCTCGGGGCCTATACCAGGATAATCCAGTCCGGCAGAGATAGAGTGGGCCTCAAGCACCTGCCCGTCATCATCTTGTAGAAGGTAAGACATCTGTCCGTGAAGTATACCTGGACGGCCTTTTTTTAAAGAAGCACCATGTTTATCTGTGTCAGTACCCAATCCACCAGCTTCAATACCAATACATTCGACTTCTTCATCTTCTAAAAAGTGTTGAAAGGTACCGATAGCGTTTGAACCGCCACCGATACAGGCAATAACCTTATCCGGGAGCTTCCCTTCTGCCTCAAGTATCTGCTGTCGTGCTTCGTATCCGATAATAGCTTGAAAATCGCGCACCATCATAGGGTATGGGTGTGGACCTGCTACGGTTCCGATAATATAAAAAGTATCACGGGCATTGGTGACCCAGTGACGAATGGCATCATTCATCGCATCTTTTAGCGTACGGCTTCCGCTCTCGACAGAGTTTACCTTTGCTCCCAGAAGTCGCATTCTGAAGACATTGAGTTCTTGTCTTTGAACATCTTTGGCTCCCATAAAGATCTCGCATTCAAGGCCTAAAAGAGCACAAATGGTTGCTGTGGCAACACCGTGTTGGCCTGCACCTGTTTCTGCAATGACTTTTTTCTTACCAAGCCTTTGGGCCATTAGACCCTGTGCAATCACATTATTGACCTTATGTGCACCTGTATGGTTCAGGTCTTCACGTTTGATGTAGATTTTTGCACCCAACTCATCGGAGAGGTTCTTGGCAAAATATAGGGGTGAAGGACGGCCGACATAGTCTTTTAGATAATAATGCACCTCTTTCCAGAAATCTTCATCGTGACGAAACTCTTCATATTTCTCTTTGAGTTCAAGCAAAGAAGGCATTAAAGTCTCGGGAACATAGCGTCCTCCAAAGATACCAAAATGGCCATTTTCATCCGGATCGTATTGACTTTTTGAAGGGATATACATTATGACTCTCCTAAAACGCTGTATACAGGCGTTATTGTTTCTAATTTTTTGCTACCACCTAAAAATTCGAGGTTCATGATAAAACACGACTCTACGCACTTTCCGCCTGACTTTTCAATGAGGTTCGCAGCTGCAAAGGCGGTTCCACCCGTTGCAATCAGATCGTCAATGAGTAGGACACGTGCATTTTCAACACCTCTGAAAGCATCAATATGGATTTCGACTTCATCAATACCATACTCAAGCGCATATTTTTCAGAGATAGTGGTGTAGGGAAGTTTGCCCTGTTTGCGAATGGGTACAAAGCCCAGACCAAGGTCACGTGCCAATGCAGCGCCAAAGATAAAACCGCGCGCATCAATTCCGGCAATAAAATCCAGGTTCATCTGTGTATATCGCTCTTTAAGATGATCCATCAAGAGGCCAAAGGCCTGCGCATTATTTAAGATAGTTGAGATGTCTTTAAAGATAACACCCGGTTTAGGAAAGTCAGGTATTTCGCGAATGGCATCGGTAATGATCTGTTTATCGTCACTGTTTATCATAAGGGTCCTCTGTTGTGTTTTTACTTATATCAGCTGTGAATGATTACAGGTCTTGACACAAGCTTTTCTTTAAGATTGCAGACTTCTAAAGCAGGGCATCAATGCGACCTTCGAGGTCCTTGATCTTATTCTTTAGTCTGTCGGTTTCGTTGCGATGTGAAGAGTTTCTCTGTTTTAAAACCTTCAGTTCATTTCGAAGCTTGTTCAACTCATCGGTTAGGATATCTACATTTCCCAAAGAACGTTGCAGTTGTATCTGATACTTTCGAATGAGAATCTCGGCTTCTTGAAGGGTAAGTTTCATCAAGTCATTACTCTTTTGCTCTTTGTAAGTGATGTTTTTAAAATAAAACATCTTTACAAATAAAAAGATAGATACCAGAGTAATAAAGCTTAGTAACGACCATTCAAAAAACATGAGACTCCTTTATATGTGGCTATTTAGCCCTTTATTGCTTCTATCTTGTCTACCCGTCCTGCGTGACGGCCGCCTTCAAACTCGGCTTCACACCAGGCATCGATGATAGACTCCGCTACACCAACTCCTACGATACGTTCTCCAAAGCATAATACATTCCCATTATTATGGGCACGTCCCATTTTGGCCGTATAAGCATCATGACAAAGAGCAGCACGTATGCCGTGATGTCTGTTGGCAGCCATACTCATACCAATGCCGGAACCACAGATAAGAATGCCCATACTTCCCTCATCGGCTAAAACAGATTGACACAGTTTTACGGCATAGTCGGGATAATCGACACGGTCTTTAGCATGTGGTCCAAGGTCGACGACTTCAAAACCTTTCGAGTTTAAGTACTCGCAGGTGTGGTTTTTTAGATCGATACCAGCATGATCGGTTGCGACATAATATTTCATGTTTTTCCTTAAGAGAGTAATAGTTGTAGTAAAAGTTGAACCGGCATCACTAGTATGACATTACGGATAGGATCAACAACAAGCATGATAATTACAATGATCATACCGTAGGGTTCCATTTTTATAAAAAACTCAGCAACCTTGTTGATTCCGAGTTTTAAACTCAAATAGGTAAGAAAGTGTGCACCGTCAAACTGCGGGACGGGAAGCAGGTTAAAAACGGCAAGAACGACATTGATGATTAAGAGCATCCAAATAAAGTGTAAAAAGATAAACTGGTCAGCATTGGCAATTAACTCACGCAGACCCAGGCCCTGAGGCATCATGTTTGTAAAAGCGATGGACGCGAGCGTAGCCATAACAAGATTATAGACGATACCGGCTAGAGAGACCTGCATAGCAGCATTATAACCACCGTTGCTGATGACGGTCCGGGTGTTGATGGGCACCGGTTTAGCCCATCCGAAAAGCAGACCTGAACTGGCGCCAAAGAGCATGGGAATAAAATACATCATCGCGGGAACAAGTATGGTGCCAAAAAGATCAATATGAACCAGAGGATTAATACTCAATCGCCCCTGATCTTTAGCTGTGTTATCTCCATATTTATACGCCACCCAGCCGTGCATTATCTCGTGTCCTACTATGGCAATGATCAATGCGGCAATGGCAGTGACTATCTTGACAATGTCCAGTGTCTCCACTTAGAAGATACCTTCATCGTTGCCGTCTTCAGCACTTGCACGGTTGATAAAAGCCTCACCCTCTAGGTCTGTCGGTGTCTTACCCATTCTGTCCCATCGGATCTCATAATTATCATCTATACTAAAATAGACAAACCACGGTGTTCCTTCAATAAGACCATAAGGAACGGTTCCCCAAAAACGGCTGTCATTGGAATGATCCCTGTTGTCACCCATCATAAAATACTCCCCTTCTGGCACCTTGATAGGTGGCATAAAGAAAATGGGCATATGGGTGTTTCCATCATTGATCACTGCCTTGTCATGATGGATACCGGGGTGTAACCCCTCGTAAGGACTTTTGACAAAAAGCTTATCCATGGCCGTTATGATCTGTTCTTTAGGATAGTTTTTTCGTATATATTCATCTCCCTCTCTTGGGTGAAGATAAAGATCTTTTTCATTCACAAACAAGATATCTCCGGGAAGCCCTACACAACGTTTTACGAAGTGTATACTCGGGTTTTGCGGATATCTGAAAATAACGATGTCTCCACGCTGTGGAGTATCTCCATCAATAATATGTCCGTCTGTACCCGGGATAAGAGGGATCTCCAAAAAAGGGAGGTGCGGCGTAGAGATACCATAAGCAAACTTCTTGGCAAAAAGATGATCGCCGATAAGAAGTGAGTATTTCATGGAACCGCTGGGGATTCGAAAGGCTTGAGCGATAAAAAAGATAACCAAAAGAACAATGATAACTGTTCCCGTCCATGAATTTGAAAATTTATAAGCCTTGAAGGCAAAATCTTTAGCTTTTTCTTTCATTATATATGTATTCCTATAATTGTCGTTTTTTGGCAGATTCTAGCGTATTTTTTAGTAACATAGCAATGGTCATTGGACCAACACCACCCGGTACAGGCGTAATATAGGATGCTTTTTTAGAAACATTTTCAAAATCCACGTCTCCTACGAGTTTACCATTGTCTGCGCGATTGATACCGATATCGACAATAATAGCCCCTTCTTTGACCATATCTTCTGTGATAAGATTGATGACACCGACACCGACAAGCAAGATGTCCGCTTGAAGGGTATGTTCTTTTAAATCCTTGGTGTATATATGACAGATATCTACACTCGCATTTGCATTTAATAAAAGACTTGCCATCGGTTTTCCTACAATGTTTGAAGCACCGACAACGCAGGCATTCATGCCTTGAACATCAATATTATACTCTTTGAGAAGTTTCATGACCCCTAATGGAGTACAGGGAACAAATCCATCTAAACCTGTCGTTAGACGCCCTACATTAAAGGGGTGAAACCCATCTACATCTTTGTTGGGTGTAACAAGTTCCAAAAGCTTGGTCGTATCGATCTGTTCAGGAAGAGGCAGCTGGATCAAAATACCGTCTATGTTTGGGTTTAAGTTCATCATCTCAATGGTCTTTTCGATGGCCTCTTGCGATATATCTGTAGGCATTTCATGCGTCACAGAGTAAAAACCAACCGTATCACAGGCTTTTTTCTTCATACCGACATAAGCGTGGCTTGCCGGATCACTGCCTACTAATATAACAGCCAAACCGGGAACACGGCCCGTTTCAGCCTTAAGTTCTTTAACTTCTGCCGCCACTTCCTCTTTGATCTTTGATGAAAGAGCTTTACCGTCAAGAATCTGCATCAATACCTCGTCTTTAGAATATTTTTGATATTATACATAAGACTTCTTTCATAAGCCCTTATAGGCTCGGATGGATTGTCAAAGAAGTCTTTTATGACACAAAAGGATACCTTGAATGCGCTTGGCCATATTTGTTTTATTAGTTTGCATTACAATGCAGGCTAAAGAAAAAGATTCGTTTATTACGGAAAAAGAGTATGCCGAGCATCTGTATAAAAACCCTCGTGGTATCGGCTGTAATAAGTGTCATGGAAAAAAAGGCGAAGGTATGGTTATTTCGACCTATAAAGACAAAGGTGTGACAAAGACCTTAAGTACAACCGAAATAAATTCACTCGAATATAAAGCATTTAAAGCAGCACTGGAAGAAAAGCGGAGTGTGATGCCTAAATATTTTCTTACCTCCAAGGAAATCAAGGCTTTATATAACTATTTACATTACAAAAAGTAGGATTATATGTTTATTCCACAACTTGATATACTTGAAAAAATTATACATGAGAAGGATATAGAAGCCCTGGATGCCTTGTTAGTACCTAATGGACGTGTTCAAAACAGAATGAACTGTTTTAAATCTGCTCTGATGCTTTCGGCACATAATCTAAAGCATCTTTTAAAAATAGACACAACCAGCAGTGATTGTATTATGCTGAATCTAGAGGATGGTGTTTCAGCCGAGCAAAAGCCTATAGCGCTGAGACTGGCAGCATACTTTCTATCCAAGATACATCAAAGTCCTAAAAAGATTGTTGTACGTGTTAACGCTTTGGATGAAGGGGGTTTAGAAGAGATCCGCTTCTTAAACGCTTACAGGCCAGACGCCATACGTGTACCGAAGATTAAAGATAGTCAAGACGTTAAAAAGGTTTTAGAGATCCTCGATGAGGGGATTGATTTACATCTGAGTATTGAGACAAAAGAGGCGTTAAGCAACTTAAAGACACTTCAGTGTAATGATAAGATCAAGGCAGTCTATTTAGGTATATTAGACCTCCTAGCTGACCTTGGACTTGATCAGAGTATTCTGGTTCCGGAAAATCCTACGATCCACTATCTTTTGTCGGAATTTTTGATTAGTGCAAAGATAATAGGAGCCTTTCCTGTCTCATTTGTCTATCAGGATTATCAAAACATGTCAGAGTTTCAGCGCTGGCTCACTCTGGAAAAGATGATGGGGTTTTCTGCAAAAGGCTGTGTTTCGCCTGCTCAAGCAGATGAAGTGATGGCTTTTTTTGAACGAAAAGATAAAGATTTGGAAAGAGCACAATATATTATTGAACTCTTTGAAAAAATGCGCGAACAGGGCGTGACAGGATTTTCTGATGAAAAGTATGGCTTTATAGATGAGCCTATCTATAAGGGAGCGCTTAACATACTAGAGAACAAATAATGTCCTGTTTTAATGTTACTTCACGTTACACGTTACTTTTAAAATATTTACCTTGTATTTATTTATTTATGTTAAAGTTTTAACAGAGTAGAAGAAAGGCATAATTGTATGATTATGTGAAATGAGGTGTGTTATGGTTGAGTTAAAAGATTTACTGCCTTTTACAAAAAAATTAAAATTGCTATGTGTTGATGGAGATGATGCAATACGTCAGTCTCTTGTTAAAACATTTAGTAAGATATTTGCGCAGGTTGATGATGCTGCCGATGGATATGACGGATTAAATCATTTTAAAATCAACCAGCATGATCTTGTCATTACAGAAACAAGTCTTGGCAATTATTCAGCAATGCAAATGGTCGAACAGATTAAAAATATTTCACCTTCGCAGCACATCATCGCTATTTCCAGAGAGCAAGATGCCCAAACCCTTTTAAGCTGGAGTAATGTAGGTATTCAAGGCTATATACCCAAACCTATCAATATGCAAGGTCTTCTTGAAAGTATGTATAGAAGTTGTTCGCTCCTGTATGCAAATGCACAAAAAACCCAACAAGCCGATGCCTCTCAACAGATAAAAGAGCAAAAGCGACAACTGCAAGAACATTATGAGGCAAACGAGAAAAAACTTAATGAGACCCTGGCATACGAGAGAAAACGTTTAGGCCGTTTGCTGGGACAAGAGAGAGAGCTGCAGGCCCGTCTTCACGAGCAAGAAAAGCTTCTGCATAATATCAAGCATAAGGATGACCTAACCGGATTGCCAAACAAACATGCCTTGAAAGAGGGTATCGCGAGAGCAGAAGATAAGGCTTTGCTCTTTATTGATATAGACCATTTTGAAAGTATCAATACTCTGTATGGGATGGGATATGGAAATAAGGTCTTAAAAGAGACAGCGGCAAGACTAGAGCGTTTTCTCCCTTCCAATGCAGAGCTGTACAGAATCAGTGCTGATGAGTTTGTAGTACTGCTGTTTTCACCAAGACCCAATCAAGAACTTTTACTGTCAAAACAGGTTTTGGCAATGTTTCAAGAGACCCCTATTATTATTGGAGATGTTGAGTTTGATATCAGCTTTTCAATGGGTATGGACAGAGGAGAGCATAATAAACTTTTTGTACATGCAAAAACAGCTTCTCAAGAGGCAAAAGAAAAAGGGAGATCGCAACTTGTGGTCTTTCAAAATGATTCTCAATATGTTAAGCATCAAAGAGACACCTTGTACTGGATTCAGACGGTTAAAGATGCTCTCAAAAATGACAGAGTCATGTCTTATTATCAGCCTATCTATAATAATGAAACCGGAAGTGTGGAAAAGTATGAAGCACTTTGTCGAATCTTAGACAAAGAAGGTCACCTCCTTAATGCCAATACCTTTATCCACCCCGCACATTTAGCAGGTCTGACGACAAAGATCACCCGTGTGATGATCGATAAAGCGTTTAAATATTTTCAGTCTAATTCGTATGCTTTTTCATTGAATGTCGGTGCACAAGACTTTAAAGAAGACTATTTGGAAGACTTTTTACAATATAAATGTGATTATTATAATATATCACCGCAACGTGTTTATCTTGAAGTAGTAGAAAGTATTACCATTAATGGAGCAGATGAGACTTTAGAGCAGATTAAACACTTGCGTGCAAAGGGGTTTAATATAATCATTGATGACTTTGGAACAGAACAGTCGGTATTTAGCCGTCTTCTTCGATTAGAAGCAAAAACAATTAAGATAGACAGCTCATTTATAAAAGATTTGGATACAAATCTGTCAAACCAGATGGTAGTTGAAAATATTGTCTCTTTTGCAAATCGAATCGGTGCACAGACGGTAGCAGAGTTTGTCGATACCAAAGCGGTTCATGCGAAGGTCTGTGAGCTGGGAGTAGACTACTCTCAAGGCTATTATATAGGAGAGCCTACGGCACAGATAGCTTCGCAGGAGATGTTAAGCACTTCTGTCAATAATATAGCTTAGGATTAAAGCAGAGTTTACTCTTGCTTTAACTTAGGCTTCTTTTGGAAACATAGCGGAACCAAGTCGAACCATATTCGAACCGCATTTAATGGCCAGTTCAAAGTCTCCGCTCATTCCCATGGAACAGATATCTGCACCTTGGAGCTCCTTATAGATATTGAACGTCTTTTCAAAACTGTTTTGAATGATCTTCTTGTCTCCACTATGCGCGCCGATACTCATAAGCCCTCTGAGCTCAATATTTGGACAGCTCTCTTTGATCTGGGCATAAATATCTTTTGCTTCTTCACAGGAGACACCGCTTTTACTCGCTTCATTGGCAGAATTTACCTGAAGCAGGCACTCCATCTCAGCTCCCTTGACTTCAAGACGCTGTTGAAGTGCAAGAGCAAGGTCTAAAGAGTCTAAGCCTTGAAAAAGAAAAGGATTTGCATCAATAAGGTGGTTGATCTTGTTTTTTTGAAGATTACCAATGAAGTGCCATTCTAGGGGCAACTCTTCAAGGTTTTGAGACTTTGTTACGAGGTCTTGAACTTTATTCTCACCAAAAGCGCGCTGTCCGATTTGATACAAACGTTTGATGGCTTCTTCTGTTGAGTATTTACTTACAGCGATAATCTTAACAATATGATGCTCGCTTACAGAGATGCGGGCAGTTTCTATACGTTGTATGAGCTTGTCCAAATGGATCTTATAGTCTATTTCATTCATACTGTATATTTTCCTTATTTAATTAATCTGTTAATATCATTATACAGGCCTAAAAACATCAGGCCGATTAATAGTGCCCATCCACCGATGGTTAAACGCATCAGCATATCCTCTGAGGGAGGGCGACGAAAGATCATCTCGTAAAGGTTAAACAAAATATGTCCGCCATCTAAGGCGGGAATTGGCAAGAGGTTGAGCACACCAAGGTTGACTGAGATGAGAGCAGCGAAGAAGAAAACGGCCATCCAGCCTTGGCTGCTTGCATCCGCTGTGATCTTGACGATACTGATAACGCCTCCGAGCTCTTTAGCCGGTACATCTCCCGTGATAAGCCTCTGTACACCGCCAAAGATAATGGTTGAAGCCCATAGTGTCTTTTCCCATGCATAGGTCAAAGAATTTTCCACTTCAAGCTCCTTTGAAGCACCTGCTGCCCTGATTCCTATCATCCTGCGTTGTACGCTTTCATTAAAATCATTTCTTGCCTCGCGCATTTGCGGGGTTATGGTAAGGTTTTGAATGTATTGATCTCTTTGAATGACAAGGTTGAGTGATCCTTGTGAGGTAGAAATGGCCTTGGCCATATCTTCCCAGGTCTCTATCTCTTTACCATTGATAGCGGTGATCGTGTCATTGGTTTCAAGACCTGCCATATAAGCCGGTGAATCTTTAACTACCTCTCCGATAACAGGCAAAAGAACCTTGGGTCCGCCTAGACCGATAGCCCAAAATAGAAAGAAGGCGATGATAAAATTGGCAAAGGGCCCTGCAAGCAGGATGAAAACCCTTTGCCATGGCTTTTTAGTGTTGTATGAGTCGGGATCTTCACTGAGTGCTGTAGGATCCATATCCTCTTGGCCCTTCATCTGAACATATCCGCCAAGAGGGATCATGGCAATACGCCATTGTGTGTTAAGCCAGTTAAAAGCGTAGATCTTTTTACCAAAGCCTATGCTGAACACCTTCACATAGACACCCATAATACGCGCTGCAATATAGTGTCCCAGTTCATGAAAGAAGATTAAAAATGATAAAACAAGTAAAGAGACAAACCAACCCATTATTTTCCTTTGATGGCTTTTATGAAGCCGATAATGTATTCTGCTCCTGAGTAAACAGTCAGTATAACAGCACACCACAGCAGGGCATCATCTATTGCAAAGAAGAGATATTGTTCCAAAGACCAATGCATGATTAAAAACCCGATTGCAACCATCTGTACAACCGTTTTTACCTTTCCAGCCCAGGAGGCACTGACATCAATACCCTCAGCAACCGCGACCGTTCTCAGGCCCGTAATAAAAAGTTCACGTACAATGATAATGTATATAGCCCAAACATTTGCGTCGCCTGTTACCATCAGGGCTAAAAAGGCGCCTATGGTTAGCATCTTGTCTGCAAGAGGATCTAATATCTTTCCAAGAAGGGTCGTTTGATCCAACATTCGAGCAATATAACCGTCAAAAAAGTCTGTCGTGCTGGCAAGTACAAAGAGCAGGGCGGCTAGATAATATACCCATGTGATATGAATGCCTTGATCTGTAAAGAACTCAGGGCTTAGGATGACCCAAAACATTACCGGAGCCATAAGGACACGAATGAATGCCAGGATATTGGGAATATTGAAAATCTGATTTTTAGTATTAGACATAGTTAGACTTTATGAGTGCACCCTGTTTAAAGAGTGCAGAATTGTTATTGAAAGGTTGTTCCACCGTCAACGACGATAGTCTGACCTGTCAACCAGCTGGATTCCGGTCCACACAAGAAAAGACAGGCACCGGTTAAATCTTCAGCCTCACCCATGCGAGACAGAGGTGAACGTTTTACAACTTCGCCTTTGACCTCTTCATAATTAGGAAAGGCCTTAAGGGCATCTGTGTCGATCGGACCGCCACTTACCGCATTAACACGAATACCTTTTTCACCAAGTTCAGCAGCAGCGTAACGCATCATCGCTTCAACAGCTGCCTTATTGGTACCGTGACCCGCGTAGTTTGGTGTATAGATAAGATTACCAGTTGAGCTCATAGTGATGATAGAACCGCCTCCGGTTTTTTCCATACGTTTAGCCGCTTCCTGACTTCCCACGACGAAGGCATCGACGGTAGCGGTATAGATATTATCAAGACCACGTGGCTTCAGGCGCATAAATGGGCCAAAGCCACCTACAACTGCACGGCCGGAAATGATGGCGTTAGAGATAAAAAAGTCCAAGCGATCAAAGTCTTCATCAAAAAGTTTGAAGACGTCCTGGTAGGTTAAGGGTTCTAAAATATCTAGTTTATATGCACGGCACTTGACTTTGTGCTTTGCTTCAACATCCGCGATGATCTCGTTTGCAGTATCGGCGCTTGAAGCATAGGTAAATGCTACATTGCACCCTTTTTCTGCAAAAGCATAAACGATTGCTTTTCCAATTCCGCGTGTACCGCCACTTACAAAAAGAGTCTTATCTTGCATTACAGTCCTTTGATTTCATATTGTTTTAGTACCTCTTCTATCTTCTTCATGTTCTCAAGACCTGGCGCGAGAAGAGGCAGCCTGTATTCCAAGGTATCGATCAGGCCGGCAATATACATAGCCGCCTTGATCGGGATGGGATTAGACTCACAAAAAAGGACTTTATTGATAGGATAGAGCATATCACTGATAGCTTTTGAATCCATGAAGTCTCCGGACAAGGCTTTATGAACCAGCTCACTCTTTAAATCAGGAAGTAGGTTCGATGTTACTGAAGTCGAACCAGCCCCGCCTGTGGCAAGTATCGGATAGTCAATAGCATCATCACCGCTGAGTACAGCGAGTTCAGGACGTCTTGACAGCAGTTCGATCGTACGCTCCAGACTTCCCGTGGCCTCTTTGATACCGTAAATGTTGTCAACATCATCAAAAAGACGAATAGTCGTATCAGCAGAAATATCCACACCGGTACGGCCCGGTACATTATAAAGCATAAAAGGAAGGTCGCTCACTGCAGTTGCTATCGCCTTGTAGTGTTGATACAGTCCCTCTTGAGAAGGCTTGTTGTAATAGGGACTGACCGAAAAAATAGCATCAACGCCAGAACGTTGCGCATGTTTTGCGATATCAATGGCTTCTGCTGTTGCATTGGAACCGGAACCGGCAAGTACCTTAGCACCTGTTCCCTTACATACTTCAACGGCGATCTCTATGCATCGCTTATGCTCGTCATGAGTTAATGTCGCACTCTCGCCTGTTGTACCAACAGGACATACAGCATCGATACCATTAGCTATTTGACGTCTGATAAGTGCCGCATAGCTCTGCTCATCTAATGTTCCATTTTTAAAAGGTGTGATCAGTGCAGTGGTTGATCCGGTGACTTTGTTCATTTTTCTTCCTTACGCAAAATAACTGTTGTTGATTGCGTTTCATTAAAATATTTTAGTGCTACAGCTTGTATATCTGCTTGGGTAAGTGCATTGATATGCTCTTCATAATGCATCAACGGCTCTAAATCCCCACGGGCAAGATATCCGCCAAAAAGATCGGCAACCGAAGATGAAGATTCAAGGGAGTAGATGAAATCAGCCTTTGTACTGATCTTTATCTTATCAAGTTCTTCAGTTTCTACGCGTGTTGTCTTCAGTTTGTCTATCTCCACTAAGATCTCTTTTTCAACTTCTTCGGCTTTTACGCCGGGATTACAAACGGCCATAAAGATAAACAGACCCGGATCAGTGTTTTCCATATTATATGCATAGATCTGATTAGCCAAACGCTTCTCATTTATGAGACTTTGGTAGAGACGGGAACTCTTGCCTGAAGAAAGCATCTCGGAGATAGCAGAGAGGGCAGGCTGGTCTTTGTGCTGAAAATTTGGGATGTGGTAGGTCATTGCCAGCATCTCCACTTCGCTCTCTTTATAGACAACAAGACGTTTGGCACCATCTTGTTTAGGCTCAACCTGGTGCACCTTTGGAATCTCTTTTTTGTTTTTTATCTTTGCAAAGCGCTCCTGCGTCTGTTTGAAAACATCTTCTGCATTAATATCACCGGTAACAATGATTATGGCGTTTTTAGGCTGATAGAATGTCTCGTGAAAACCTTGAATATCAGCTAAAGACCAGTTTTGGATATCTCCCATAAAACCAATGGGAGTCCAATGGTAGGGATGATAGAGGTAGGCATTGTTAAAGAGTCTGAAATACATATAACCCAGAGGTGAATTATCTGTTCTCCATCTGCGCTCTTCAGCCACAACATTGCGTTCAGGTTGGAACTCGTCATCTTGAAGTTTTAGACTTTCCATCAACTCGCCAAAGAGATCCAGAGATTTGTTGAGATTTTTAGTAGAGCTTTTGATAAAATAGTGTGTATAGTCAAAACCGGTAGAAGCATTGCTCAGGCCACCCATACCCTTTACCACTTCATCAAATTCACCTGCTTTTAGATTGTCGGTTGACTTGAAGTTCATATGCTCGAGCATGTGAGCAATTCCGCTTTTACCCATAATCTCGTTACGGCTTCCTACTTTGTAAAAGATATCCGTGGAGATAACACTAGTGTTGTTTTCCATAGGAATGACAACAACTTGTAGGCCGTTTTCTAAGGTTTTTGTTTGATAATTAGGTAAAGATGCTGACATCATTACTCCTGTAGTAAAAATTAGTGATATAAAGATTTTTTCTAAAAGTCCCTTGAAGTACTTCCGGGAGTGTACCTGGATCTTTCTCATGCTCTGTCTGCCCCGATGGCTTCGGTGATATTTTTATATCCGTCTGCTTGAAGGAGTTCGATAAGACCAAGGTTGATGTCTCTTACGAGTGTCGGCCCGTGAAAGACCAGGGCCGAATAGATCTGCACCAAGGAAGCTCCTGCTTTTATACGCTTATAGGCTTCTTGGGCACAATCGATTCCACCTACGGATATAAGTGTTGTCTTCCCGTAAAGCTCTTTGGCGACGGCCTCAAAAATCTTAAAGCTTTTTTCTTTTAAAACAGCCCCACTGATACCGCCGATCTCTTTGGGCTCTTTGACAAGAGAGTAGTCTATGGTCGTATTTGTGGCAATAATGCCTGAAGCACCCGCACTTACAGCCATCTTAGAGAGTGTAACAGCTTGCTCGGGACTCATATCCGGCGCGATCTTTAGCAAAATAGGTTTATCGGTTAATTTTTTAGCTTCACCAAAAAGTTCATTGATAAAAGCTTCGTTTTGCAAGTCTCTCAGACCGGGCGTATTAGGTGAAGAGATGTTGATGACAAGATAATCGCAAAGGTCTTTGAATGCGTTGATCAAGACAATGTAGTCACTGATTGCATCTTTTTCATCTGTTGTTTTATTTTTACCTATATTGGCACCGATAGGGATTGAAAAAGGAAAACGCTCCTGAAGACGTTTACCCGCCTTGTACATCCCCTCATTATTAAATCCCATTGCATTTTGAACACTCTCTTCTTCAATATGCCTGAACATTCTAGGTTTGGGGTTTCCGGGCTGTGGCTGAGGCGTAACCGTACCGATCTCGGTAAAGCCAAAACCAAGAGCCTGTGTTCCACGGATCATCGTTGCATTTTTATCAAAACCCGCACCCAGGCCTACGGGATTTAAAAAAGTACGGCCAAAAAGTTCTTGAGAAAGAGAATCATCTTGAATAAAATGGTTCTCTATCCAGGAGTTGTATGCAGAAGGCAAGATATTTGCACCACGCAAAATATACTCTACAAGATGATGTGCCGATTCCGGCTGCAGTTTAAATAGATATGGCTTAAGGCTAGAGTAGGGTATCATCCATCTTCTTTAATTTTTTAGGAGATTATACTGCAAAATAATTAATAGGAGTTTTAATTACTGCAAATGAAAGTTTAAGGGACGCTAGAAGAGTAGTATTGCTACTAGTTTTTCTCCCAAAAAGTTCCTTGAGCGGTGTCCATTATAGAGATGTCCAATGCAAGCAGTTCATCTCTGAGGGCATCTGAAGAGGCAAAGTCTTTTACTGCTTTTGCAAGAGAGCGTTTCTCAATCAAGTCATCAATTTTTTGCTTTAGTGCTTCATCCATACCAAACTGAAAGTACTCAAAAGGGTTTTGAAGACCGAAGCCTAAAAGTTTTTCTATATAGGCCATATCTGCAAGAGTTTGACGTTTAATAAGTTTGTCTTTGGGGTTGCTGTCTAGGAGCTCATTCGCCTTGGAGATCATTTCATCAATATGTGAGAGTGCTATTGAGATGTTGAGATCATCACTAAGGGCTTCTAGAAGCTGTTTTTGAAAGTCAGTCTTCTCTTCGGTGACCTTCATTCCAAAAAGACGTTTTTTAAGCCTGTACAGCTTATCTAAACGTTTTTTAGAAGCTTGCAGGTCGAGCTCATTGAAGTTAAAGTCAGAGCGGTAATGTGTAGATGAAAGATAAAAACGCAAGACTTCGCCATGATAGGACCGCAAAGCATCTTTAATAAAGAAACTGTTTCCCAGACTTTTTGACATCTTCTCACCGTCAATATTGACAAAACCGTTATGCATCCAGTACTTGGCCAGTTCTTGATCTTTTGCACATCGGTGCTGTGCAGCCTCATTCTCATGATGGGGAAAGAGGAGGTCGGCTCCGCCTCCGTGGATATCAATAGCATAATCACCTGCAACAGCCAGATGTTCTTCAATCATAGCCGCACACTCTGTATGCCATCCCGGTCTACCTGCGGAGAATGCTGTTTGATAAGTCAGGCCCTCATCAAAGTGTTTCCATAAGGCAAAGTCAGCAGGGTTTCTCTTTTGGGTGTTCTCCTCTATGCGGCTCTGGGTCTCTTCTTGTTCTTGGGTACGGTGTGAGATACTGAGATATTTTTTGTCACGGGTGGTGTCAAAATAGACATCGCCGTCTTCTGTTTTGTAAGCATGGTCCTGCTCTATAAGTGTAGTGATAAGCGAGACCATAGAATCCATTGATTCGGTAGCCTTTGGTTCAATATCAGGCCTCATAATGCCCAGTGCATCCATATCTCTATGAAAGGCTTTTGTATAAAACTCGGTAAGTTCTTGAAGGCTCTGGCCTGTTTGAGACAGTTTTTTAACAATCTTGTCATCAATATCCGTGATATTACGTGCAAAGGTGACATCCAAGCCGTTTTCTCTTAGCACGCGCACAAGCAGATCAAAGACCAAGGCACTCTTCGCATGACCAAGGTGGGCGTCATCATATACGGTTGGCCCACAAACATAAAGTGTTGCTTTACCGGCAGTTATAGGCACAAAGGCTTTTTTTGTTTTAGAAACTGAATCATATATAGTCATGTATTAGCGCTTTCAATAAAAATAAGATTAGTGTGAAAATGACAGAGGCAAGAAGAAGCCAAAGCATTTTTTTATCATGAATTATAGCAAAAAACCGTCTGCTTCCATACGCCTTTATTGTATATATAAAGAGGATAAAACCGCTTAAAGAACTGGCAAGAGCCAAGCCCATCGCTCCAAAAGGAGAAATGAAGGCAAGGGAAAGGAGAATATTCCCGCCCAAGGCAAAGGTCGCGATCTTCGCGGCCTCACCCTGTCTATGCTCAGCATAAAGTTTTAGAGAAAAGAGCTTACTCAGGCCATAAGGCAAAAGACCTACCATATACATCTGTAAGATGAGCGCTGTGTTTTCTGTGTCGATCTTTGTAAAGGCTCCGCGTTCAAAGAGAAGCCATACGATCTCTTCAGACAAGATATAGCCTCCAAGCAGACTTAAGCTCAATAAGGAGGTAAGAAACCAAAAAGCCTTATAAAAAGCATTTTCTGCCTCTTCGTGCCTGTGATGACGAATGTACTTTGATATACGGGGAAAAAGAGCGACAGAGGTGGCAATTGCAAAGAGCGCCAGCGGAAGCTGAAAGACCCTGTTGGCATAATAGAGGTAGGAGATAGAGCCCGTGACTAAAAAACTTGCCAGCCATGTGTCTAAGAAGGCAGAAAATTGTGCGGTAGAGTTTCCCCAGATCGCAGGAATAAAACTGTTTTTAAAGCGTTTTTTACTCTCTTTGATATCTGCTTTTTTAACTCTATAGTACTTGAGTCCACCAAGGAGAAATTTAAGTATGCCTTTTTTCTTTGCCATGGCAAGATGAGATGTGAATTGTAAAAAGCCGCCAACGAGAACACCCAGGCTGAGATAATAAACGATCTCTTCTGAGGCTCTGTTTTGAGAAAGTAACAGAGCCGATATCATGGAGATGTTTAAAAGTCCGGTAGAAAAAGCTGTAGTAGAAAAATGTTCTTTGTATTGAAGCAGGGCAGATAGAAAACTGACGGCAAAGATAAAAAGAAGATAATAAAAATTGATAGAGACAAAAGGCGCAGCCAGTATAAGTGTCTGCTCATCAAAGCCAAGAGCAATAGCTTTTGCTGCGTAATAGGGAAAGATTTGTACAAGCATTGTCAGTAGGAATATAATGAAGAAAAAGAGTACAAAAATATGCGCAGCAAAAACGGACTTGTTTTTAGCTGCAGTAAAACTGGGAATAAAACTTTGGGCAAAAGCACCCTCTGCGAAGATACGTCTAAAAAGATTGGGCAGTTTAAATGCGATAAAAAAGATATCACTGTAAATATTTGCACCCAAAAAAGAAGCGGTCAAAAGGTCTCGGATAAAGCCTAAAATACGTGAAAAAAGTGTCCCTACGCTGTTGGTGAATATTGATTTAAACATAAGTTCCTAATAGGATTGGAATAATCATTGCTAATTTTGTGCATATAATAGTATAATAAAAATAAAAGAAAAGAATAAGGATTGCCTTGGCACAAGATGCATCAACCGAACGCGGGTTTAGGCCCTTTGTCGTTCGTACAGATAATATTGCCAAAGAGCTTGTTTCAACAGCTGCGAACTATGGAGTGAAAGCTTCTTCACTGGATTTTAATCTGCTTGAGGTTCAGACCTTTCTAGCTAAAGGTGATAATGCAGAGTCAGAAGAAGAAGTAAGTAGTGATGAACTTGTGAATTTGAACGACAAGGCCTTGCTAGCCGACAGTAATATACATATCCGCCAGTTGTATGAGATTGAGGTTGTTAAAGCTGATAAAAATGCTCCCTTTTCTAAACTTAATATTAGTATTGGTGCAAACTCCTCCATGTCACGTCTTTTTGCCTCTATTAAACCGGGTTCAGTTCTGACTTATTATGAAGGTATTGAGAATGACTTTCGTGCATTTATTAACAGGCGAAAGCTTCGTGCACATATGTTTGTGGGATTTTGGAATGGAAAACTTGCAGAAGAGATCGAAAAATTTATAGCAAAAGTACATGTGGAAGGTACACTCAATGTACAAGAGAAAATAAGCTTTGAAGTAGGCTGTGCCCTAGAGCCCATAGATACCGTTGATGATAAACTTATCATACATTATTTGGATGCAGATGATAAGGAAGAACTTGAAAAGGTAGATCACTCTAAACGAGGTTTTGTTCACGGTGTTACAGCAGATGAGATTGTAATCGAATATATCAAAGCAAAAAAAGGTGAACCTGGACGTAACTGTCGCGGAGAGTTCATTGATACAAGAGAACCTGTTATTGCCAACGCACCAAGCTTTAATGTTACAGACAAGATAGAAGTGGTTGAAAATGATGAAAGAATCCAGTATAAGGCTATAGAGAGTGGTTATATTGTTTTTGAAAACAACACCTATGATATCAAGATAGAGATGGATGTAACGGAGATAAGTTTCAAGACTACGGGCTCAATTGATGCAGGTGTCGATACGGATGTCTCGATTAATGTTAAAGAAGCCGATGCCTTTAAAGATGCTATCGGTGCCGGGATGGAAGTTGAGGTTAATGAGATCAACGTAGATGGAAATGTCGGCAATAATGCAAAGATAAAAGCACGAAAGGTAGGTATAGAAGGTCAGACCCACCAAAGCTCTTATATCGAGGCAGATGATATTAAGGTTAATATTCATAAGGGCAAGATTAAGGGTAAAAATGTTGAGATATCCCGTTTAGAGCAGGGTATTGTGGAGGCAGAGTATGTTGAGGTCTTTCAAGCAACAGGCGGCAAGATCATAGCCAAAGAGGTTGTTATAGATACCCTAGCATCACATGTGAGTATCATTGCCAGCTCAAAAATAGAGATCAAACATCTAAAAGGTAGTGAAAACAGCTTTACCATCTCTCCTATCTTATATGAAGAGGATAAGAAAGCATTAAGCGGAAACGAAGATGAATTGACACTTCAGAGACGAAAGATACGTGAATTGGAAGATGAGGTAATAAAGAAACAGAAGGTCTTAAAAGATAATGAAGGCGCTATTGCTGATTTGAAAAAGCGTTTGGCTCATTATCAAAAAAGTGGCGCTAAGGTACCGGGCTCTTTTGTAGCAAAGTTTAAAGAATTTCAAGATTTTCAAAAACATCTGCTCTCCTTAAAAAAAGAGTTGAAACAAAATGAAGATATGCTTGCGCTTCTCATGGCAAAGACTGATGCCCTTCAAGATGATGTTTTAAAAGCGAAGATTATTAACCATGACAGCTATCAGGGGCACAACGAGATTCATTTCAAGCTTGTAGAACCTGATATAGAACTCTACCACGTGCCAACAGGCGGGAGTGATGAAAAGTGTTTTATGTTGAAGCGTGATGAAAAGAGCGGAGCGTATGAAATCATCGGTAGTGGCAAGTTCTGATTGTCAGTAAAAAGGGTGGTGCCAAAAAAATGAACCATCTGTATTTTTAAAACATATAATAGATTAACAAGGAATGAGTTGATAGTAGGAATTGAAGGCAGTATAGAAAAAAAAGAACCGACGGTAGTACATATAAATGTAAATGGGCTTATTTATGAGGTTTTTATTTCTATAAACACCTTTCACGCCTTGGAGACACAAAAAGCTAAGCTGCATACTATTCAGATTATAAGAGAAGATGCCCACAGTCTCTACGGTTTTTCATCTGAAAATGAAAAACAGATGTTTGCTCAACTGATCAAAATTAACGGGGTAGGGCCAAAGGTGGCATTGGCAACATGTTCAACCTTTACGCCCGGCAGTTTCGCCTCTGTTGTTCAAAATAATGATGTAGCTTCACTGAAAAAGGTTCCGGGTATCGGTCCTAAAGCTGCAAGTAGAATCTTGGTTGAGTTAAGTAATTTTATTATTGACACTCAGGGAGAAAATGTTTCTCCATCCTCTGCAGAAGCAGCCATGGCTTTGGAAAGCCTGGGCTTTAAGAAAGAACAGATCATTAAAGTACTCTCCGGTATTCATGTTGCAGATACGGGTGAAATAATCAAAGAGGCGCTGAAAAAGTTGAAATAAGCTCTTTATGAAGAGCATTTTTGTTTTCCAATGAAACTTTTTGTTGCACAAAACAGCTATCGCTAGTTTTCTGAAGAAACTTTTTGCTGTGCAAAACCGCTATCGCTAGTTTTAAACTTAATTTGCTAGAATAAACTTTTCATATTAGCATAGGATATACATTGAACTTAGCAATACTGTTTGGCGGTGCCTCATATGAACATGAGATCAGCATTGTCTCTGCCATTACCCTTAAAGATAAACTCTCCTCTTTAGACCTTACTTTTATTTTTTTAGATCAAGATCATACATTTTATCTTATTGATGCGGATAAAATGCGTGCCAAGACCTTTAGTTCCGGTAGCTATAAACAGTTTAAACAGCTGAACTTGGAAAAGGGTGGCTTTGTACAAAGAGCTTTTCTGTCTTCTAAACGTCTTGTTATTGATAAGGTCTTGAACCTTATACATGGCGCGGACGGTGAAGATGCAACCGTCGCTTCACTCTTTGAATTTTATGATATAGCGTATATCGGACCGCGAAAAGATGCGAGTGTGATGAGTTTTGATAAGTTTTTGACTAAGGCATATGCAAGCGCTTGCGAAGTTGATACTGTTTCATACGAACTTCTTTCGGGGCAGAGAGAGACAAAGATACCTCTGCCTTTTATCATCAAGCCTACACGTTTGGGCAGCTCTATAGGGGTGAGTATTGTCAAGGCTCAAGATGAGCTTGATTACGCCTTGGATGTAGCGTATGAACTTGATGACAGACTTCTTATCGAGCCTTTTATTGAAGGGGTTAAGGAGTATAACGTAGCAGGTTGTATGAGCGCTTCGGGACTGGAGCTTTCAATTGTTGAAGAACCTCAGAAGGAAGAGTTTTTAGACTTTGATAAAAAATATTTGGACTTTTCACGCTCACAGAAAGTACATGAGGCTGATATCTCAGATGCGTTAAAACAAGAACTTTATACTGCTTTTGAGAAAATATATCTGCCTGTTTTCGAAGGTGCTCTGATTCGCTGCGATTTTTTTGTGGTAGAAGGAAAGGTCTTGCTTAACGAGATCAATCCAATACCGGGTTCAATGGCAAATTATCTTTTCACGGATTTTACCGAAGTGATCAAAAATTTAAGCCTGCCAAAGAAAAAAGAGATTAGGGTCAATTATAACTATCTTCACTCTATCCGTTCGGCAAAGGGAAAGGCGTAATGGCTTTAAAGAGTTTTCAGCATGATCAGCACACCTACAGTATAGCATACGAGATAGTTAACCCTACGGCAAAACATGATATTATAATCTTACACGGATGGGGCTCAAGCAAGGAGATCATGAAACAGGCTTTTGAGCCTTATATGGGCAGGTTTCGCCACATCTATATAGACCTTCCTGGCTTTGGCGGCAGTATCAACCATACGGTGCTTGACACGACAGAATATGCACGCATTCTTGAAGCGTTTTTTGAGCTTATAGCTGCAAAAAAAGAGATTATAGTCGGCCACTCCTTTGGCGGCAAGGTGGCAACGCTTCTTAACCCTGATCTTCTGGTTCTTCTTTCATCAGCAGGTATTTCTGTGCCAAAACCCTTGAAGATAAAAATGAAGATCAAGCTCACTAAGTTTGCCAATGCACTTGGTATAAAGAAGCTGGGAAAACTTTTTAGAGCCAAGGATGCCAAAGCGTTAAACACTTTGATGTATGAGACCTTTAAAAAGGTTGTAGATGAAGATTTTACCGATGAGTTTAAAAGCTTTCATAACAAGGCTTTGATCTGCTGGGGTGAAGATGATACGGCAACGCCTCTGCTTTCGGGACAGAAAATCTCTAATTTGATTGATAAAAACCGTTTTACCGTGTATCAGGGTGATCATTTTTTCTTTATCAACCGGGCAAAGTCAATCGCTTCTGAGATTGAAGAGGAGTATCTAAAATAATGGATTACGCACAACTTTTACTTTTCGTTACCAATGTTCTTTTTGTTTTGAGTCTGGGCTGGTATCTGATCACGAACCTGCAGTGGTATAACTATCAGATAGAACGTGTGGTAAGCAAGCATCATAAACCATGGTGGCACCTGTTCTATTTTATCTTTCCTTTTATGATCTATTACGGAATGTATTCCCTGGGTTGGGCACAGTTTTTTACTATCTATTTTTATTTTGCTGCACTCCCTGCCTTGTTTGTATGGCATAAACGTTTGGATAAGCCCCTTGTCTTAACCTGGAGAGTAAGACGTTTTCTGATCCTACTTGTTTTCTTGACACTGTTTCAAAATTTCTTATGTACATTAAACGGTTCGTGTGAGGTTTATGGTGTTTTTATGCCTTTGCTGGTAGCTACCCTGGGCTCTACTTTTATAGAAAAGTTTCTTTTTTTAAATTTTATGAGAGAGGCAAAACGAAAGCTACAGGGCATGTCAGACTTAAAGATCATAGCCATAACGGGAAGTTACGGTAAGACCAGTATAAAGAACTTTGTATATCAGATACTGCAGCCGTATACAAAAACCTATATGACACCGCGTTCTGTGAATACCTTGGGCGGGATAGTCAAAGATATCAATCATGATCTTCCGGAAGAGACTCAGGTATACGTTTGCGAGGCAGGGGCAAGACAAAAAGGTGATATTTATCAGATATCTCAACTTTTAAATCAGCATATAGCCGTTGTCGGCAAAATCGGGCCTGCCCACATTGAGTACTTCAAGTCTCTGGAAAACATCGCGCGTACAAAGTTGGAGATCATACAAAGCGCAAATCTTGAAAAAGCCTTTGTTCATGTTAGTGCAACCAAAGAGTCGCATGAAAAGGTAGAGTTTTTCGGAGATGAGATTAAAGATCTCTCTTCTAGTTTGGATGGTTTAAAGTTTAGTTTAAACCTTAACGGAAGTGATGTGCCCTTCGAAACATCTGTCTTAGGCTCTTTTCAGGCTATAAACATTGCAGTAGCCGTTAAAGTTGCTTCATACCTGGGAATGCCTCTGGCAGATATCCAACAGGCCGTGAAGAAGCTTGAGCCTGTAGAACACCGTCTGCAGCGCATTGATGCGGGCGGCAAGATCATTTTAGATGATGGCTTTAACGGTAACCTTGATGGTATGAGAGAAGGTATATATCTATGCTCCTTACATGAAGGTAGAAAGGTTATTGTAACACCGGGCCTTGTAGAAAGTTCGCAAGAGCTTAACCTTGAGTTGATAAATGAGATCAATAAAGTTTTTGATATAGTGATTGTGACGGGTTCACTCAATGCGGAACTCTTTAATGAACATCTCAAAGTAGATAAAAAGGTTACCTTGGGTGATAAGTCAAAGCTTACAGAAACCCTAGCGCACTTTACACACAGCGGAGATGTCATCTTGTTTGCCAATGATGCTCCAAATTTTATCTAGGTCATAGATGAAATATATAGATGCTCTGACAGAATATATCGCCCGTTTTACAGCATTTATTCTGATTGCCTTGACCCTGCTTGTTGTATATGATGCCCTGAATCGCTACCTCTTTCATACAGGATCAATAGCCTTGCAAGAACTGGAGTGGCACCTTTTTGATCTAATCATCTTACTTGGTATTGCCTATGCCTTAAAGGAGGGTGCACATGTACGTGTTGATATCTTTTATGCACGTTTCAAGCCCCGTACCAGAGCATATATTGATCTGGTTTCTCAGATTTTTTTAATCCTGCCTTTCTCTTTTTTGATTATCTATATGGGTTTTGACTTCGTTTTGCAAAGTTTTGTACAGCACGAAGGATCATCAAATCCAGGTGGTCTGCCGTACCGATTTATCGTTAAAAGCCTTATACTGATTAGTTTCTCTGTGCTGATTGTGCAGTCTGTCAGTGAAGTGATTAAGCGTATAAAGATATTACGTTCATGACAGCATTTATCATGTTCTTTATTGCCCTGATACTTTTGATGGCGGGCTTTGAGGTTGCCTTTGTCTTTGGTTCGGTTGCGCTCTTTTTTGCACTGTTTTCTCCTGAGCTTGGGCTTGATGTCTTTCATTTTCTTCCGTTTAGGATTTATGGGATCATGAGTAACTTCACGCTTATGGCAGTTCCTCTTTTTATATTGATGGGACTTGTTTTGGAAAAGAGTCGTATGGCTGAAGACCTTCTGCTCTCAATGAGTAAGCTCTTTGGACCGCTTCGCGGGGGCTTGGCTATATCTGTAGTTCTTGTCGGTGCTATTTTGGCGGCGTCAACAGGTATTGTGTCCGCCTCTGTTGTGATGATGTCCGTCATTGCTTTGCCTTTAATGCTAAAGCATGGATATTCGCCTTCTTTATCTTCAGGAACTATTGCTGCTTCAGGCACTCTGGGTCAGATCATACCGCCTTCCATCGTATTGATTATATTAGGTGATGTGATGAGTGTCAGTGTTGGAGACCTGTTTAAGGGCGCCGTTCTTCCCGGACTTTTATTAGTCGGTTTATATATGCTTTATATTCTCTTTTATGCCTTTTTCAACAAAGAGGCAGCACCTGCGATACAGGGAGAAAAAGTAAGTCTGTTTACAACACTCAATGCTATTTTACCCCCGTTAATACTCATTTTTGTTGTCTTAGGTTCTATTTTTACCGGCATAGCCTCCCCGACAGAATCAGCTGCCTTTGGGGTTGTGGGTGCTGTCGTGCTCTCTGTATACAAAAAAAGCTTTTCCATAGAGATGATGCGATACTCAACGATGCAGACACTCAAACTATCGGGAATGATCTTTATGATATTGATAGGGGCTACCGCTTTTAGTCTGGTGTTTAACGAACTTGGCGGCTCTGATATCATCTTGGAGTTCTTTTCGGAAGATATTGCCGATCCCTGGGTATTTATAGCCTTTGCAATGCTTATTATATTTGTGCTTGGGTTGTTTATCGATTTTATAGAGATCTCTTTTATTGTTGTGCCCATTATGGTTCCGATCTTGGAAGAGTTGGGCATTGATCCTATCTGGTTCGCCATCTTGATTGCGATGAATCTCCAAGCTTCTTTCATCACACCGCCTTTTGGCCTCTCTCTCTTTTTTCTTAAAGGAGCAGCCAAAGATATGGTCACAACACTGCAGATCTACAGAGGGATTTTCCCCTTTATCTTTTTACAGCTCTTAGCGCTGGTTCTGGTGCTGCTCTTTCCTGATCTGGTCTTTGCTTTTTTATAAGTTCCGCTTCATCTGTGTATAGAAACTTTTTACTTCGTAAAACCACTATACAGTTAGTTTTCTGAAGAAACTTTCCGTTTCACGGAACCACTTTCGTTAGTTTTAAAAAAAGAGGATGTACAATAAAGCTATGGAAAATATATTATATGCCCCTTGGCGGGATGAATACATACAAGACAAGAAGATAGAAGGCTGCGTGTTTTGCCATATATCACAGCAGGCCGATCATGATGAGAAGCTTCATGTATTATATAGAGATGAACACTGTTTTATAGTCATGAACCGTTATCCTTACACTCCCGGCCATTTTATGATCATACCGCATAAACATACTGACGCACTTGAAGAGCTGGAAGGGGAAGTATGGTTGCATATGTCCGAGCTAGCACAAAAAGGGGTGAGACTCTTAAAAGAGGGTTTTAATGCCCAAGGTGTTAATATAGGGATGAACCTAGGAAAGGCGGGTGGAGCAGGAATCGCTGAACATATCCATCTTCACTTGGTTCCACGGTGGGAGAGAGATACCAACTTTATAAGCTCTATTGCACATACACGGGTCTACTCAACAGATTTTGAGGATGTGTATAGAAATATGCGCGCTTTAATAGAACAGTTTATATCATAAAATGTTATACTAATAAACATTTTTTGCAAGGAGGAACCTATGCATACTATAACCACACCTACTAGAATACACCTTATACAAGGGAAAGAGCAGGTACTAGAGGCAATATCGTGTGAAAACTATCGATATGATCGCTACAAGGTTCCCTTCTGTCTGGCTGCTATTAATACCGAAAACAGTGAGCACTTCAAGCTGATGAAACAGTATATACGAAAAACAGATATCTTGATCCCCATAAGTGAAAACTACGCCTGTGTTGCACTGGCTTCTACAGAGATCGGGGATGCAATTAAAATGGGTGAAAACTTCATACGTGACCATGCTACCCTTGATCAACATAATAGAGTTTTTATTGGAGTAACCAGTGTCAAACATGAACACAGTAATTATGATATTGTTTCGCGGGCATTTTATTCGCTTGACAAGGCCAAAGAAAACAATATCTCCGTTGTCGAAGATGACAATATCTTAAAGAATGTGATATAAAGATTGTTGTGTGAGTTAATCTGTTTTATCAGAGTTTGTAGTGTTTTACAGGCTTGCTAAATAACACTTAAGTCCCTTCGTTTAAGGATATCCGGCCCATTGTCTCGCGCTTACATATTTGTGTGAAAACTTCCTTTAAATACTTCTTGAAAAAATCATAAAACTTAAAAAGTGTGTATCGTTTTTGTGTATAATGCGAAACAAATGAAATCTACGAAGCGTTAAGGCTTCGTAATTAAGGCTTAAAATGAGTAATATGTCAGTTTTATTAGAGTTTAGTATGTTTCCAACAAGTGCTAAGGATAGAGTAGGTGCCGGCGTGTCTGGATATGTGAGTAAGGTTATTGATATGATAGATAAGAGCGGCGTCTCTTATCAATTAACACCTATGGGTACGATTATCGAATGTGGATCGATGAAAGAAGCCTTGCAGGTGATTGAAGATGCTTATGAGTGTCTTAGCGACTGTGAACGTGTATACTCCTCACTAAAGTTTGATATTCGAAAGGATAAATCAAATCGTCTAAAAACAAAGATTGAATCGGTTGAAAAAAACTTGGGAAGAGAAGTAAAACACTAGCTTTGACACACTGAGGTGCTTCTGTCTTGCACCTCTTTGTGAAATAATCTAACTGTAATATTATGACTGTTTCGCATAAGCAGGATAATTGTGTATTTAAATATTATAAAATATTATTTTATATTTTAACTTTATCTGCTATAATTTGTTTGAAAAATAACAAATGGAATGCTTATGATAAATGTAGTCACCTATGATCAGATTCACCCCTTGGTAGAATATGCGGAAATAAAGTCTGAAGTTGTCCATTGTCATTTCCACTGTCCTGTCAAATCAAAGAAAATAGTAGCAATAACAGCTTTGTCACTGCCTGGTGCAGAGCACTCTTTGGATGAAAGCGGTGTTATGCAACGTATTCGATCTTCTACTCGCAAGGGGTTTAAAAAATATTTTGCTCGATCTAAAGAAGCTAAAACAGTTGAAAACATTGAAGTAGATAGGGAAAAAGCCATTGTAGACGCTTTTGAAAAGGTTTCAGAACGTTTTATCTGGAGTGATGAGCACAAACACTTTGTATATAAGTTTTAGGGGAATATGTACGGTTGTACAGTATTAGAAAAGGCTGATTGGAAGCCTTGGCGGTCTGCAGCGTTTCAAACCATACGATGAGCTAGAAGTTCGGCTGATACCCTGGACTGCCTGATCTTCCAGAAAACATACCGCCTTCACCCGATGGATGCTTAATGCTTTAGTGCGAGTCATCTGCACTAAGGGAACTAACCTCTGTTGCAATACCATATTTTAAAAATGTAATAAAAGCAAGAGTTACCGCTATTATCTTGATGTCAGCTTCCCCCACCAATGCCCAAACAAGGCAAAACACCAATGCTACCGTTGAAACAATAAACTTTGATCTGTTATCGGTTAATTCTTTATTATGTGTCATAATTTCTCCTTCTGGGTAATTATATCACCGTAGGATATAAGCAAGATTAAATATTGGCTATAATAATCAGATGAATAAAAATAAAATACGCGCGATGGCGATTGTCGGAATTATTTCCATTATGTTACTTGTACTTATTATCTACGCTGTGAGTAATTCAGCCTTTAATTTTAAAGGCAATACCTATAAGCAAAAAATCAAAACAGGCTTAGGATATGTTAGAACAGGCCGTGTGGATTTGAAGGCAGATGATATCTTCTTTTTGGGTGATTTTACAACAAACATGGCAACACACGATCGGGCGGGAAAATTTGTCCGTGTAGAGATACGATTAAAGATGAGTGATAGCGACATGGCGGATGAACTTAAAGATAAGAACATTCGTTTACGCGATGCTGTTATAGAAGAGATGAGTTTAAAACGTTTTTCAGAAGTTTCCACTCAAAAGGGTAAGCTTGCCTTGAAAAAAGGTCTTAAGGAGCGGTTGAATACTATTGTTAAAGAGGGAGAAGTGGAGGAAGTCTTTTTTACGAAGTTTATTATTCAGTAGTTAAAGTAATAGATAGTATCGAGGGACCGTATATATAAATTAAACATGAGACATATTCATGTATACAGTGTAGGTAGAAAGCCCGATCATGGCGACAAAGCTCAATACAATCGGCAGGGGAAGCGGCTCGAGTATGATGTATGAAAAATGAAACAGCCCCAATATTGCAAGCGGGACTAAAAACATAGGGGCATAGAAGTTCGCGAGTAAGAGGGATGATATCCAAAACGAAAAAATAAGAATCTTCATATTACGGCTGGTACACTTCACATAAATCATACTGATCTCCGGTTTAAAATTATCTTGATTTTAGCATATATTTGTTTTTTTTATATAATATTATAATTATTTCTTATTGATTTAGTGGACAGTGTTTCATAAATATATACCATAATTTTAGAGTAATATTTAATTTAATTTATAATGTTCTACGTAGAAGTTTAGCTGTAGGAAAACAATCATACTCGAAACTTTACACTCAATCTTTACATTATAATGTTTTCTAAACGCATGAAAAGTACCTATATAAAACTAGAAAATGCATAGGAGTGAGATCTACATTGATAATAGCGAAGAATAGGCTATAATTGCATCATAATAAAAATAAAAAAAGAATGTATATATGAACCCAATACTACGTGTAAAAGAAGCAATTGAAGAGATCAAAAAGGGTAATATGGTCATCATGATGGATGATGAGGATAGAGAGAATGAAGGAGATCTGGTATACGCTTCGACATTTTCAACACCGGAACATGTTAACTTTATGGCGACGCATGCCAAAGGCCTTATCTGTGTTGCTATCTCCAATGATATTGCAGCACGTTTAAGTCTAAATCCGATGGTGAGTTCAAACACGTCAATGCATGAAACGGCCTTTACCGTTTCCGTAGATGCTACCGAAGCAATTACGGGTATTTCTGCTGCTGAAAGAGATATGACGATCAAAATACTCGCAAATCCTTTAAGTCGTCCCGGTGAGCTTGTTAAACCCGGGCATATTTTCCCTCTGATTGCCAAGGAGGGAGGAACATTGATTCGTACCGGACATACGGAAGGTTCGGTAGATCTGTGCCGACTGGCCGGTTTATCTGAATCTTCTGTTATCTGTGAGATCATGAAAGATGACGGAACGATGGCACGTCGGGATGATCTTGAAGTTTTTGCCAAGAAACACGATCAAAAAATAGTTTATATTTCTGATATCGTTGAGTACAGGCTTGCTAATGAAAGCCTGATTAAAAGCTCACATGAACATGAAGATGAGTTTTTTGGTACGAAGGTCAAAAAACATACTTTTATTGATCATGAAAACAATGAACATACTGCCATTGTCTTTCATAATGCAGGTGAGACGTCAAATGTTAAAGTGCACAATATTATCTCTGATTTGGAACTTTTGTCCCACACCGAGAAATATAATCAATTAATTGACTCCATCAACTATTTAAAACTTAACAGCGGTGTCTTGGTCTTTATCAACCAACCTACCCACCATAACGTAGCGATGAAAGAGTACGGTATCGGTGCACAGATATTGAAGAGTCTTGGCGTTAAGCATATGTGCTTATTGACAAGTGCGAAAAAAACAGACTTTGTCGGACTCTCAGGTTTTGGACTGGAAGTCGCTGAAGTTATCAATCCGAGTGCCTAAGCTGCTTTAACAAGAAGCGTGAGTACTTCTGCTCACCATAGTAAAGACATTGGCTCCTCTTTTGTTACGTCTGCTGAACTTTATGCCATATTAAGGTACCGTTTGGAATCTTCTTGAACACATCTAAGTAACCTGTTTGGTGACAGAATGCCTCTCTTTTATCCCAAATGAAATGAATTAAAATAATTGTTTACTTTTTTATTATATGCTTTAGCTATACAAGGCTGTTGTTTTAATCATATTTATTAAAAGCACCTAGTTTAGGGGAATGATATGTCAGATTTACCAGATTGCCTGCAACCGGCTCTAGAACAGATTGAAAAGTATAAGAGTGAGATTGCTTCTTTACAGAGTGAGAACAAGAGTTTGGATGAGAATATCCAAGTATTAAGTAGTGAAAAAAAAGCACTGCACACAAAGGTCGAAGCAGATGAAGCCACACATGCTTCAATGGTAGAAAGTTATGAAAAAGAGAAGTTAACCCTAAGAGAGCTTAATCGTGTTGTTAGTGATCAGTTGCGTGAAAAAATCGATGAACTTGAAAGCCTCAGCAAGTCACAAGTTGAACTCGAAGAGCAAAATGGGTATTTTAAGAATTTAAACAGTGAATTAACAGAGCAAAATACACGTGTTAGTTCTGAAAGTTTACGTGTAAATGCGGATCAAGAAGCCTTGTCGCATCAAACAGATCAGCTGAATGCAACCGTAGAAGAGCTACAGACACAAAACGCCCGCTTAAAAGAAGAGAACGCCAACTTGACTTTAATCAACAGTGCAATGCAACAACGTCAGCTTCAAGAGAAAGAGAGCAGTTCAAACGATTCGGCTTTGTTGTCGCAGATAGAAGGTTTAAAGCAAGAGTTAAGCGTATATGAAACAGGAAGTACGGACATCTCTTTCTTGCGGAGCGAAAATGCACGTCTTATTCAAAGGCATGGAGAGATTACCCAGGAAAAGATGCAGGCTTCGGCAAAAATGCATGTCACACAAAATGAACTTCAAAAAACTGCGCTGGAACTTGACACTGCTCTTAAATCACTTGAACAACTTGAATTTGAGTATCAGGGGCTGCAGAACCTCCATAAGAACCTGAGTGAAGAGAGAAACTCCTTAGTGATGGATAACGGCTCTTTGGTAGATGAAAAGGCACAGTTAGAAGAAAAAAACTTAAAACTAAGTGAACTTATTCAAAATGTGACAACTGAAAAAGAGCTTGCTGTACGGGAATTGAACCAAGAGCATATCAAGGCTGATGTTATGACTGAAGAGGTGAATCATTTACGAATGAAAAGCAGAACACTCGCAGAAGAGATTAAGGCCCTAAAAGAGGGTATGCAAGATCAAGATAGTCTTGACTCCCATGTACAAGTTCTGGAAATTGAGGTACCGGATGAATCAAAGACGAGCCAGCAGAACGAGGTTAAGATTGTTTCATCCTCTACAAATTCGGGTCCTCATTTTCCAGGAGAGTTGCACAAAAATGAGGGGAATAGATAATTACAACACCTCCTTTAAATCTCTTCACAAGACTTTTTTAGCTACCCTTCTGCTAATTAATCAATATAGGGCTATATATGTCAAATCAAAAAATCATTATTTTAGATACTGAAACAACAGGTGTACTTGAAGAAGATCGAATCATTCAACTCAGTTATTTGGTAACAGATGCAAATGGAAAGATAGAAGAGGTGCATAATGAATTTTGTCAAGCTCCTTTAGCTATAAAATTTGATGCGATGGCTATTCATCACATCACGCCCGAAGAACTTGAGGGTAAACCTCAATGTACCGAATTGTCTGGGTTTTCAAGGTTAAATGAGTTGAATACACCTGAAAACCTGATCGTGATTCAAAGTGCGGAGTTTGACCTGGGTATGCTTGCCAAAGAGGGATTTGTATCTAAAATGAAACTGGTGGATACCTTTAGAATACATCGCTATTTTTACCACGAAGACCCCCACGGTCTGCAATATAACAGATATGCTCTAGGCCTGTACAAAAAAGAAGCGCAGCAGATGCAAGCGCTTGGTGTTACGATTGCTGCGCATGATGCCCTGGGCGATGTCATCGTCCTTAAGAACTTTTATGATCATCTGCTTCAAAACCATACCCAAGAACAGATGGTAGAGATGTGTTCCAAACCTATCTTGATGGAGATCATGCCTTTTGGCAAGCACAAGGGTAAACTTATTGTGGAAGTGGCTGTCAGTGAACGAAGAAGTCTTGCCTATATGCTTGAGACCTTTGATCTTGATCAAGACCTTCGATACAGTTTTCAATACTATTATGACCTCATGAAAGATAAGGCTTCTTTGATTATCAGCTTTGGAAAATATAAGGGGAAACTTCCTTCCGAGGTTGTTGACGAAGACCGTTCATATCTGGAGTGGATGCATAACAAGGCAGAAAACATTGCTATAGAGTTAAAGACTGAGATAAAACGTGTATTGGATGAGACAGCAAGGCAAGAGTAGCATCTATGCATAGCTAAGCTTAAAGGGATTAAATATGGATAAAGAGCTTGAGAGTGTACAGAAGTTTTACAATGTACTTATAGAGTTTTTTGCGAACTATAGTTTTCAGATCATTGGTGCTCTGATAATATTTTTATTAGGGCTCTTCGCGTCCAAGTATATTCATAAACTAATCCTTAATATATTGATGAAAAACAGTGTCGATGAGACATTAAGCAATTTTATAGCCAATTTTATCAGATTTTTGGTCATTGCCATGGTGGGCATGCTGGCCCTGGGAAAACTTGGTATATCCATCGCCCCTTTTATAGCGGCTCTGGGAGCCATCTCTTTAACCGCCGGTTTGGCACTGCAAGGTAGTGTCTCAAACTTTGCTGCAGGAGTTGTGCTTATCTTAACTAAGCCTTTTAAGATTGGTGATACGCTGAGGGTCCATGAGGTATACGGGGAAGTGCAGGAGATAAAACTGGCGTATACACTGTTAATCAACGAGGATCAAGAACAGATCACCATCCCAAATAAGTATATGATAGGCGATGTTCTGGTCAACTCCCTGGAGTATCGTATCGTTGAGGGGAGTGTTGGTATATCTTATGATAGTGACGTTGAAAAAGCTATCACGCTTATAAAGGTGACCGTACTGGCTTGCGGTGATGTCAGTGTACACAATGAACCCATAGTCGGAGTGCAAAACTTTGGAGACAGTGCTATAGAGATAGCGTATAGATACTGGGTGCCGACAAAGAGCTTTTTTAAGACACAATATGATGTGAACTTTAAAGTGCTGCAAAAACTTAACTCGAGTGATATTGCGATCCCCTTTCCCCAGCGAGAACTTTATATACACGAAAAATAGATCTTTATATTTAAATGGTAGGGGATGGATACAGCCATTGAAGATACGACTCTATTATGAATACTCTTCTTTTCTTATAGCTTGCGGAAATTATAGGAAATAAGGCCTATCTGCTCAATAACTTTTCTGTATACTAAGAAATTAAGTGAAGCGTGGTGACCGTTTTTGTGAATGTTAACTATTCAAAAGTGGCTCAGGATACTTGATACTCTAAAACTAGATAATAAAAACTTAAAGAGCATATACAAAGACTTTGCAACTCTATTCTACTTCTTCTATTTGTTCACTTTTGACTATTTTAGGCACGGTGTGCGCACACCAAATTATAATATATTCCCAAACATATCTCTCAGATTATTGTATCAATTTTCATGAAGCATCTTATGTTTTTTTATAAATTAAAAAAACTTCTGTAATGTCTATAAAATAATATTGAGAAAGGAAAGTCTGGTATAATAAATCACAGTCTATAGTTTCACGAGGAGAATGCCATAATAGGTTGGACTTTTTATATAAAAAGAAAATATTATGAATAATATAAATGTACTTGTTGTAGAAGATAGTAATACAACAAGAAAGTATAATGGCCTGAGATTTTAAGACAGTAATTCAACCAGATTTATTTTCAAAAAAGTTAGAATATAACGAAATATGGAGATAAGTAATGAGTCGAAAAAAAGGTCAATCTTATACAGCAGAGCAG